>Ga0153960_1000007_pt1 | contig 359790 bp, 296 predicted proteins | sample TSFL044MetaG_FD_102274 | JGI IMG/M metagenome (GOLD analysis project Ga0153960, IMG submission 102274) | Attine ant fungus gardens microbial communities from Florida, USA - TSFL044 MetaG | ecosystem: Host-associated > Fungi > Mycelium > Unclassified | place: USA: Florida, Withalacochee...
CTGAACATCTCAATTGTATTGGAATGGTCATAGTGGTCAAACCTTCAATCCCTCCACCCGCATAGCGGGTGGTTTTTTGTTTCGCGCGTTTCACGCACTCAACTGGCTAAAGCCACAATAAAAAATGGTCAACCACAAGTGGTTGACCATTTTGAAACAGATGATGCGACTAATTAAGGATTTACTGTTCCTTCAAAAGCTGTTGTAGCAGCTCCCAAAGTTGAAACAGCTGTAGTTAAGTTAGCTGTTGTAGAATTTGCATTGTCTACTACAGCTTGAGCTGCATTGATAGCAGTTTTGTAGTCAGCGATGGCACTTGCAGGATATTGACCTGCACCATTACCAGCCACTGCTGCATTAGCTTTAACTGTAGCTGCACTAATTGCAGCTTGAAGGTCAGCTTTTGCAGTAATGAATGCTGAAACTGCAGTCAGACGAGTTTGAAGACCATCTTTTACTGGGCCAGCTGGCAAAGTTGTAACTAGCGGTTGTGCTGCAGTTACGTCAGCTTGCAATTTGCTGCCTTCAGCTTTTACTACAGCTGCAGTTGCGTCAGCTACTGCTTTATCAGCAGCTGTTGCTGCGTCAATTGCATTTTGAACTGTAGTCAAACGAGCTTGAAGATCAGTTTTTGCAGTACCTGTTGGCAGTGCAGTAACTAATGCTTGTGCTGCAGTTACATCAGCTTGTGTACGAGTAGTTTCAGCTTTTACTACAGCAGCTGTTGCTGTAGTTACCGCTGCACTAGTTGAACCTTCTGCTACATTGACATTAGTTTGCTTATTGGAGAAAGATGCAACTTCGTTTTCTACAACAGAGCGATCTGTAAGATACTTAGATCCTTTGAAGTTCACAGTGTACTTAGTATCAGCAGTTCTGCTTGCTCCGTCTTTAAGAGTGATTGTAACATCTTGAGCGTTAACTTCTACTTCATAATCATTTCCAGCAGTCAAAGTTTTGTTATCAAAGTAACGGATAACTTCGAAGTCTTTAGCAAGTAGTGCATTGTTTGCAATAGCATCCAATTTGATTTGCTCAGAGAAATCAATTTTAATTTTGTTACCACTTACTACTTGCAGATTTTGGTATCCACCAGATACGTTAGGTTTAACAACTGGAGCGACTTTATCTAGTACAGTAGTAGTTTGTGCTGGAGCACTTGTAGTAGTACCAGCCAACGTAACCAATTTGTTAACATCTACTCTTACATTCAATGTGCTTGCATCAGTACCAAAATCACTGTTCAGAACCAACTTAACAACAGAAGTGCCGTCAAGTACAACTTCTTTAACAGATACTGCAGCACCATCAGTAGTGGTTACTGTAAATGCATCTTTAGGAGCAGATGTTACACTGGAAGACAATTTAACAGCAATTGTGTTTTGAGCTGTTAATGCAGCACTAAATCCAGTGTAATCTGTGTCATAAGTTGCCAATCCAACAGTCAAATCTTCAGTAGTTGGAATCACATTCAAACCACTGTTATCAACGAATTGTTTCAGCAAGTTGCCAGCTGTATCTTTCACACCGAGAACGTACAAACTTTGAACGTTTCTTTGTGTCGTAGAATTTCCAGCAGTAAACACAACAGATTGATTTTTGTAAGTTTCAGCAAATTTGATCGATACTGCTTTGCTGTCATTCAGCACAGTAATATCAGCCAGATCAGGAGTCAGAGTCACTCTTTCACCGTTGATTACTACGTGGTAGTTGGAATAATCAGCAAGTGTTGCAGGATCCATTTTCTTGTCAAAGCCAACAATTACAGTACGATTGCTAACGCTAACCAATTTAGAATCCAATTTTGGAGTCGTAACATCAGCCAAGTTCACTTTACCACTGTAATCAAGCATTGTGTTTCCAAGTCTTGTGTTATCTTTGATGTTTTTGATTGTCACTGTGTTGTCACCTGTGGACAAAGCAGTATACAACTCAATTGTTACTACATTATTGTCGTTACCACTTCTCAAAGCTTCTTTCACAGCAACAACTTTTCCATCTTTATCAGTTACACTGTAGTTTTTAACTTCATTAACAGACTCATTAAGAAGGGCTTTAGAGAAAGTAACTTGAATATGTTTAGAATCGATTGCTTCTGCTTTTCTCACTTCAGGACGAGTTTGGTCAATTTCAGCGTTAACTGTAACTGAAGTGTCCTTAGCAATTTGGTTACCGGAGTAATCCTTCACTCCTTCAACATAGATCAATACAGCACCTGTTGGCAGAGCGTTTGCTTTGTCAAAAGTGAATTTGTATTTGTTGTCAGCCAATGCTTTTGGTGTTCCAGTAGCTTTGATTTTGTCAGTACCGGATTTCCAGTATACATTGTCAGAATCAAGCGTTTCTGGATCAACTTCTTCAGAGAATGTAAGAGTTACACTTTCCAAAGTTGCTGTTGCTGCAGTAATTGTTGGAGCTTCTTTATCTTCAACAACTGTAATGTCATGTGAAGTTGTCAGGGATACAAAACCAGCATAGTCTTTAACTCCAACTACAGTCAGTTTGTGATCTCCAACAGTAAGAGCTGAAGTGCTGTAAGGTGTCAACACAACTGTTCTCAAAGTAGGTTGAGTGATTTTACCGAAGTATGCTTTACCATCAAGTTCGAAGTTACCTTGTGCTGGCAATTGTACCGGCTCACTGAATACTACTTTAACGGATTTAGTACCCAAAGATTTAACTGATTCAACTTTAGGAAGCTCATTGTCCGCGATTGAGAATTCAACGTCTTTTGCACTTACTACAACATTACCAGCTTTAACGTTGGAGACATTCAAGAAGTCAACTTTATTGTTGTTCAGAGTGCCTTGCAACTCAACTGTAACTGTTTTCTTGTCATCAGACAATGTAGCAGTTTTGATTGCTTTACCTGATTTCAAAGAGTAGTTAGAGATGTCTGTAGCAGTATCTTCGTCAACAGTACCATCGAAAGCAACAGTTACTTCTTTCAGGTTAGCTGCAGATACTTTTTCTACTTTAGTAGCTGTAGTTACTACATAAGTAACTTTCTCAGTGAACTCTTTATCTTTGTAAGTGAATTTCACTTCAGTTTCTTTGTTAGCTTCAAGAGCTTTATCCAAAGTTACTTTAACGGATTCACCGTCGCTGATTTTGAAAGTAACAACTTTACCAGCTTCGCTTACTTCATAAGAAGCAACTTTCAAGCTTTGAGCTTGATCAATTGCGTAAGCAGCGCCTACAAGCAATTGACGGGAAGCGTTAGATTGGAAGTTCAAGCTAGTGTCAAGCAGACCAGCGTTGATTGCTGCTTGAACATAACCTTTAGCCCAAGCTGTTGCTGTGTTGTTAGTTTCAGTAGGAACTTCGAGGTCCAAAGCGATTGTCAGAACTTTCGCCATTTCTTCGATCGTTACTTTACCGTTGAAGTCGAAGATTTTCTTCTCAACGTTTTTACCTTCCATGATGCCTGCAGCTGTTACTGCTTCGATGTAAGGAGCAGCCCAGTTTTTAGCATTGTAGTTTTTATCGTTGTAAGAATATACACCAGTGATTTCTTTCAAGCCAAGCAATTTAGTGATAACTTTTGCGAACTCAGCGCGAGTCATCTCTTTGTCCAAACCAGCTGTTCCATCTGGGTAACCAGTGAAAACACCTTTTGCTTTCAATGCATCAAACTGTTGTTGTGGCGAAACTGCTGTATCACCGAATGCTACAGATGCAAACATTGAGAATGCCATTGCTGTAGACAGAGCTACGGATAAAATTTTCTTCATAACCTTTTTTTCTCCTCCTTGGGCGTTCATAACATTGGAATTTTCTTTAATAGGGTCGCTCGTGTTCCTCATTCTATTGTCGCACCCCCTTTCCAGAGTCATGAGCAAGTTAATATAAATGATGTCTGTGAGCATATCACAGAAACTTGTAAACGAGAATAATGATAGATCCATACGAAAATAGAGTAGTTTCCTAATCCTACCTTACGTATTATACAATGGGTCTTCCGTGCCGTAAAGCAATTTTTTCTAATAAATAGACAAGATTCTTCACGAGGTCATTCTTGGTAAGTTCCCCAATGTTTTTGACTCTACATCTTAAACGCAGCAGATTTCAAAAAGTTGCGGATTCAGCAAAAAAAGTTTTGAACTTAATTATGTATTGATGCAGTGCGGGTAAATGCGAGGTTCAAAACCTTTAGACCATCAAGGATGGAGCAGCTTGCATGAGATTATGTTGTGTCTGGATTGATGGGGACTTCTATTTATACCCGATAACTCGCTGCATGAAGCGACAAATTCTTCTAAATACAAAATAAATAAAAGGCATTCCATATGGAATGCCTTTCGTAATGCTCTGGTTCTATAACTTAGCGAATTTTCATCGCAAGATCAATAATTTGAGCACGCATATTCGGATCACTATTCAATCTCAGATACATGTCGTCAATGGGTTGTCTATTTTCCCGGTATGTCTTTTCATGCTTCATCGTGGTGTGAGACCATTCAATTAAGTCATTCTCAGCCAGAACCAAATTGTTATACGCATCATGGAAGCCAGTCGCCTTGACAAGCCCTTCCATCACTTCTTGGGAAACTTCCTGCGTTTTACGTGTATCTTCTATTTTCTTCTCCAGAATGACTGCTTGTTTCTCGAACTGTGTCTTTGCCTTCATGTAGCCCAGCTGGGCTTTCGAATAAATCGGTTTCATTAGCTAACTTCACCCTCTAGATCATTGTGTATTTACCGTTATTGTATCTTAAACTCTAGCAAATTACAAAAATAGTTATTGGTAAAAAACTTATTTCTTCTATTATAAAAGTGTTCTTTATCAGTTACTTACACTCATAAAAAGGACCTGCCCCTTTAGCGCAAGGGACAGGTCCTTCCTAAAATGCATTCATGCTATCACATAAATTAACTCAAGTTTTTAGGGAATACTTTGGTACTCTTCTTGAGCAATTCAACCGCGATCTTACCTGCTTCTGCACGAGTCAGGTTTCCTTTCGGGTTAAATGCCTTCTGAGGTTTTGCCTGTCCCGCAACCGTAACATCAGATCCCTCCATGATCTTAGCTTTGGAGACGGCCTGAATTGCTGGTAGAGCATATTTCTCTGCACTTCCTGAATCGACAAACGCTTTGGCTACCGCAGCCTCCAGTTTGGCATCATTTGTTGCGAGCTTCAGTTGCAGAGCACGAGCAATCATCACAGCAGCTTGCTCACGTGTCAGTGGTCGATCTGCCCCTACAACACCATTCGTAAGACCTGTCAGGATACCTGCTCTTGCTGCAGTTTCTATGCTGTCATAATCCCATGTCGTGGAGCTTGTTCCAGGTCTCAGATCCGTAAACGTATTATTACTGTCTGAATTGATTGGTAGATTAAGACCCTTAACCAACAATGTGGCGAATTCTCCACGCGTAGTGCGATCATCTGTACCGAACTGTTCGAATCGAAGATTATTCATGAAACCTTTTGAATACAGTCCATTCAGAATGTTTCTTGCCCAGTTATGATTGATGATGTCATTATAGCTACGTTTAAGCTTCATAACTTTGTAATAACCAAATTCATCAAACGGCACAGTAATCGTGTGAGCCTTCGTATCTACCTCACCACCAATATTCTTCCACTCCCGCTTGGAGTTATAACGGAATACAGTGATGGTTGAACCTGCATCATCAACTACGCTTGAATCGTACGAAAGTGTTAATGTGCCCCGTTGTGAAGGTGTAATTTTACGCTCTGACGGAATGTTAGGATCACCGAATAATGCTTCACTGCTATAAGGTGGTAGTCCATTGGTTGGCATTTTGTAATCTTGTGTTCCTCTGTCGCCAGTCTCTCCCATACCTCCGCTGATCCAATATACTTCAGAGATCGGGCTGAAGTTTGTTGAAGCTGCTGTGGAACCAAATCGTGTGTAGTATTCATCCTGAATCTGCCACGTTGGAAGTCCACTCTCTTCTCCCGTATTGATGAAGCCAATCACATTACCATAATCATTTCGGCGTTCAACTACACCCCGAACAGGATCAGCAATACCAAACAGCAGTTTAGTATCTGGATAGTACCTTGCGATACCTTTCGTATCGGTGCTTTGCATCACTGTGCCTTTTGGAAAATTCAATTGCAGTTGCTTATTGAACACTGTGTACTTAGTTGCCACTTTCGGAGCCATGTACTGCGCGTCAACTCCTACAGTCCCCGTGTAGAACACATTGATGGTATCCGTGAGATTTGATCCTGGCCGTTGTACAGTGATTTTGATTGGTGTGGACTTATCTTGTTTCAGTCCTACGAAATCGAACATAAAGCGATCTTCACCCACGTCTGTACGACGGACAGCTGGTTCTTTTCCTATGAGGACCTGGGTTGCGCCTTCTGCCTCGATATCAATGTGAACGAAGTTTTTATTAACTACAATCTTATTGCCTGAAGTCGGTTGTGGAGATAAAAGTCGATAGCCTGTTGACTCTCTTACAATCTCCAATTTTTGAGAAGTTTTGGCACCTGTTTTGTTAATTAACTCAAGTGTGTAGATGTACGTTCCAGGTGTATCCAACGGGAGATCCCGAAGACGTACGACAAACTCATCCTGAGAGCCAATTCGATCTACTACATATGGCGGATTCTTCGTGAATTCTGTTGAGAATTCGGGTGTATCCCAAGTTACTGCAGCTTGATTGTCCTGATTTTGTGGAACCTTCAACGTGAAGATGGTTTTGGTCCCCATATTCAAATTGATGCGTTCTGCTCCGGCTCCGCGAATAGCGATATCAAAGGTTTTTTGACTTGTTGTATACACATTGTCTTTGAGTGTAAATTCCGCTGCCAGATTGAACAGATTTTTGATAATTGCATCATCTGAATTATAGGTTGTTGGGAGATCTTGTCGACCTCTAACCAGCGCAGGTTGGAAGTTCTTCACTGTCGATACGTTATTATCATTAATGTAGAAGCGAACTTCCTTTTTGATCTCGCTAGTTTGGTTCTCTCCATCTTTTCCTGTAGCAGTAAAGACAAGCCGATTCTCCCCGAAGAACAATGGGCCTTTTTCTCCATTGACGTTCAGACTGAAGCTGAATTTACCAGTCACGTTATCAAACTTGAAACCAGTATCAGATGATTTTGAGTCGGCATAATAGTAATATTTAGTTCCGTTAGCGAATACATCAAACACGAAAAAGTCACTCTTCAACATATCCCCAAAACCAACTAGTTGTCCTGATACTTCAAAGGGTTTTGGTTCCTTTGAATTAACGTCATATGTCTCTCCATCATTTACATTTTCAATATAGATATAATTTTTCGATGCAAATGAAATGGTCGCATCCCTATATGATTTTGACTCTACACCAGCAATGATGTAATTAAATCTGACCGTTTGAGTACCATTTTTAAAGCCGGAGATTTTGTAAATATACTTTGGATTTTGTTTGGAACCCGTTGGCACAGGTGCGTCCATTACATACTTGATATCAATAGAACTGGTGCCTAATGGAAGATACCGGGCAATAATTTTGTTTGCACCGTTTGCTGCTTGATTAGTTACTGCAGTACTTGTCTCCACTGCAATGTAAAACTCATCTTGATCTATCGTTGCACCGTTAAGCGCCTGTCCTGCCGGAATTGTACCACCTTCACTGTACCCCTTAAGATATTGCAAGCCAGTGATTGCAACTTGTCCAGGCTGATACAAGAATCTGAACGTTTTATTGATCGTTTTGGTGCCGTATTGAATTGTAAGTGTGTGCTCTTGCGCCTCTATAGTTTCGCCGGAGACCTCTGCTAGTTTCAATGGATCAATCTCAAACTCAGCCAAGTAATAGGAAGGTGTATTGGTAGCAGTACTTGGAATATAAGTTTCATTCTCAGGTTGAGTAGGCATTGGAACTGTCACCGCTGGTGGTGGCGTTCCCTCAGCGAGAATAGGTCTGACCGTTACGTTAGCAGATTGAAGAAAAGACTTGCCGTCCTCTTCAGGGATTAGTACTTTCACTTTGACCTTTGCTTTATCCTTATCCCCTGTGTAAGAAGGACGTGTTCCCAACAAAGTTTGCGTAGAATCCGCACCGATCAAATCTAGTTCCACAACCGGGTTTTCCGAATCATAATATAGAAGTGAGTAGTTGAAAGTAAGTGTATCTTGTCCATTCTGAGCAACCAATTTAATCTTATTTTCACCTGGATTCAGTTGCATCTGTGGCGTAAAGAATGACTTATCTTCCAAAAGGGATGTAGGCAAAGCATCACCGTTGTTGATGGATACCGTCACTTTGGAAGCGTTCATCGCTCGACCTTGAATTGTAACTGCTTTTGCATTCACTACGACTTTCGATCCGTCATTCAAGTTCAAATTAGATGAACCACCCATGATTTGCACGTCCTGCAAATAGGGTACTTGGTCGAATAAGATATAAAATGTTTCCGAACGCTCGCTGGGTCCTTGAGATCCAGTGAACGTAACTTTATTCATACCAGGAAATAGAGTCAATGTAGCATTGAAACGATTATCTGGACTTTCCGGATCGGCCGTGATAAAGCCGGGAGCTACACGAGTTGTACTCTCAACCCATTTCCCGCCATCCAAATTCAGTTGTTGTACGTTAACAGCAAGGGTTGACCCCGATACATTCACAAATGTACCAGAAATGGGTTCCTCACTGTTCGTCACTCTGTATGCATTCTCACGAGTCAGTTTGTTGGTATTCGTATCTTCCCCTTCCAACAACAATCCTACCGTGCTCTTAAGTTTCGCATTATCCGGAGTAAAATAACTCGTCTGTCCTGCCGCCGACGCGACTGGTGCAAGGCCTGCTGGTATTAGAGATACAACCAGTGCCACCATCATCAGCCAAATTATCGGCTTCTTCGTACGCTGCATGCAATCATCTCTCCTCTTTTTAAGTCAGTTACCGTTATATATCGGCCAAAAGGTTCCAATTATTTAGTAAAAACAGCAAAATAAACAAAAAACCTTGTCCAAGAAGGACAAGGTTTGGGTTAAAAGAATATTCAATAAGATCAGTAAACGAGCGTTTCTATTTAGGATTTCGAGCGGGTTTCCGGGTTCATCTTGACGCGCATACGCATCAGGAAGTTAATGACCGGCCTTCTGGTTTTACTTACAAGTCCGATGACTTCTGCTCCGACCTGGAGGAAGAACATCATAATACAGATCACGACGAACGTTACCCAGTTGGCTTCGAACATCGCAGCGGAAGATTGGATAATCGCCAGTACTCCGAAGAATGCGGCAATACCGTAAATGATCAGTACCGTCTGACGGTGACTGAATCCAAGTTCACGCAAGCAGTGATGCAAGTGACCTTTATCCGGTGAGAAAATCGGTTTCCGTTGTACCGCACGACGAATGATCGCGAAGAAGGTATCCGAGAGCGGCACACCGATAATGATCAGCGGTGTAATGAAGGACACGACAGCAATTTGTTTGAATCCAAGCATGGACAGCATTGCTAGAGAGAAACCAAGGAATAGTGATCCCGTATCCCCCATGAAGATCTTGGCCGGGTGGAAGTTGAAGAACAAGAATCCAACAATACTACCAAGCAGTACAAGACACATCAAGGCAATCATCATATTACCCATCAGGAAGGACATTACAGCAATAGTACCAATGGCAATACCGGATACACCAGCAGCCAGACCATCCAGACCATCAATCAGGTTAATCGCATTTGTAACACCAACGATCCAGAGAATCGTCAGAGGAATGGACACCCAAGCTTCCAATGAAGAATAGGAATCCTGAAAAGGAATATTAACGAAGTCTACACGGATGTTGAATCCGAATACGACTACAGCAGCAGCAACAATTTGTCCGAGCAGCTTCACTTTAGCTGACAGTTCAAAACGGTCATCCAACGCACCAATCAGTACGATGATCGATCCACCAATCAGAAAAGCACTGACAAAGCTCATATCTCTTGTCGTAAACCATGTCGACACAAAGGGAAGCAGTGCAGCAACCGTAATGATAAAGGCCAGGAAAATCCCTAAACCACCAAGGCGCGGCATAATCCGAGTGTGCACTTTACGAGCATTCGGCGTATCCATTGCTCCGATTCTGACTGCGAACTTTTTGACGAGTGGTGTCAGGGCAAGAGCCAGTCCCATTGACACGATAAATCCAATGATAAAGATCGCTACCATTTGAACATTCGACCCCCAATTATAATACCTGTAAGAAATTATAAATCCCCTGATCTCTTTTTATATATAAAAAATCATTTGTTAGTCATTTTTGAATACTTGTTACACGATAACGAAGAGAGCAAGGAAAACCTGAAGAAGCGAAGCGTTCGCCTTTATCACCTGATTTCACCCTTATAAAAGGGTAATAAAAGAAATCTGGGGATAACAGCGATCGGAAGGTTGCCTTGCTATCGTAGTTGCTCAGTGTAACGTTTTAATTCAAGCAGCACGACACATGTAATCCGGAATGAATTATACGCTGATCACAGGCGAAATGCCAACCTCAATTTTTAGCAAAAACGTGCATTTTACTCGTAATAGCCTAATTTTAACGGACTTTAGTCACGTTTTCTTTGTCCCGCATCACTTTGACAGCGAATTTCGGAAGCGCAAGCATTCGGCCAGCCCGACTAGGTTCGCGAAGCAGACGATAAAACCATTCCAGTCTTAACTTTTGGAACAGTTTGGGTGCACGTTTGGTTTTACCCGAGATTACATCAAAGCTGCCTCCGACCCCCATCGTAACGGGAACCTGAAGCGCATCTTTGTACTTGTGAATCCAAGGTTCCTGCGTGTCTGCCCCACGTGCAACAAACAGCAGATCAGGTGCAGCTTCACGGATGGAAGCGACAACCTGATCGTCCTCAGCCGGACCAAAATAACCGTCGCGATAACCTACAATTCGAATCGCCGGATATTGCTCTTGTAACCGAACTGCCGTTTCTTGAATCACCTCAGGTGTGGAACCGAGCAGATACACGCCCCACCGATAGTTTTCTCCAATACGCAGCAATTCATGTAAAAGCTCAAATCCAGGCACCCGCTCTGCCACAGGCTCCCCACAATAATTAGCAGCCCATACAACGCCTGTTCCATCGGGAACAATCATTTCCGCAGATTGCATAACCTTCATCATCGCCGGATTCTCCAGCGCGGCCATGACCATGATGGGATTGGCTGTAATGACTTGGTGCGGCTGTTTTGTAAGCACTGCTTGGCGTAGAACCTCCACCGTTTCTTTCATCGTTAGTTTTGAAAAAGGAATACCATAGATTGAAACGGTAGGAATTGGTCCGGTCTGATTCATCTTATTTCACCCTTTGCGGCCTAAATATTTAATAATTTGCTGAGCAGGCACTTTGGCTTCCTGCTTCAATTCGGTAATGCTGTCTTCATGTTCCTTCAGCCATTGTGAACGCTGATCCAACAAGTTAGCCACCGTCTTCGCCAGTTTTTCCCCATCCAGCGCATCCGTACTGCCCGCGGTTTCACTATCCAGACGCAGCATGAACTGATCAATCTTCGGATCATACGAGATACCAACGGGTGGAACATACTGTGATGCGGCATAGATCAGACTGTGCAGACGCATGCCGATAACGACATCACAATTGCTGACTTCCTGAAGCATCAGCTGCGGATCGGTGAGATCCGTAGTAATACTGACTTCGCTACCCTTGTTACCGAGGTCACCGAGCATTTCCATGACAAAACGTGAAGCCTGCTCATCAACCGGTAAGTGAAATGGCATAAAGCGCAAGTGAACTGCCTTTTTGGAGCAAAGCTTCTTGAGTCCAGCAGCAATCGCTGTAAGCTCTTTACGATCCGACTCCCAGAAACGAACGGATACGCCGACTACAGGGAGTTTGGTATGAATGCTTTCTCCGTTCTCTGCATAAGCTCCTGCTCCTTGAGCATTAACCGTGAGCTTCTCCGCAGAAGATGATTGCTCAGAAGTTTCTTCCAATGAAGTTTCTGTTGAGATTGAACGTTTAATATCCGTTTGCGCTGAACTACCTTCTTCCGCATTGCCTTCAGGCAGTGGCAGACCCATCACCGGGTCAGGGACCACATGAATCTGATTCCACTGCAATCCGAGCCCACGCAAATATTCAGCAGATTGTTCATCACGGACAGACACATAGTTGCAGGCCTTGAAGACGGATCGAATCATTGGATTGAACATTTTGCGATTTACAGGTCCAATGCCCTGCGCATAGATAAATGTTGGTTTTTTCAACCATTGAGCCAGTTTGATGACACCCAGGTAGTACGGAATGGATTTTAGTCCGGTTGCATCCTGCAGCAGACTTCCTCCTCCACTAATTAAACCATCACTTTCCTTGATCGCTTCGCGAACCTCCTTCAACTTCATCCGATGTACTGAACGTACACCGTACATTGAAGTGGTCCACTCCGGGTCACCGGAGAGCACAATCGGCTCAATCGTGACATTCGATCTCTGACTCTCCTCTTCCAGCGCCGTCAAAATTGACTTTAGTACCGCTTCGTCTCCACTGTTGTGGAATCCGTAATATCCCGAGATGACTAACTTTTGAGAAGTGGTGACCATTTTTTCCAACATCCTTCCGCTACTTGCCACACACCCACAGCAACGATACCGAAGATTAAGCCAAGTCCCAATCCCATCACTCCACGAATGAGTGACAACACAGCTGGCGTATGGATATGCGCGAACGTATCCACCATGGACAATTGTCCAATTGCTGCAATTATGAGCACAAAGATGACTTTACGATATTTTAAAGCGGCGAACACGCCAACGATAAACAGCGGGTGTCCCAGCATAAATTCTTTGAATCTTGGCCGTACGCCGAACGTATCTTCCAGCGTTGTACGCAGGAACATCTCGAATGGAGTAACCGAACCCGAGTTACCTGTACGGCTCAAATAATAGTATCCAACCACAGCAGCAACCAGTGCCAATACAACCATCAATACATTAATCGGTGTACGAAGAATATCCTTAATTTGTTTAATGGAGAACGTACCCGAACCACGATAAAACAAAATATAAATCGCTACCAGCGCCATAGGTGCAAAGTGTAACAAACTCACGCCTCGGAACTGGTTAATGACCAGACTGTACGTAATGCTGTTCAGCAATGCGATGACAAAAGGTACCGCCAGGAACGAAAGAATCGACGTTCTTACATATAAGAAGATCGTTTGTGCCAACCGGCGACCCGCAGGCGCGTCTGGCTGACGCTGTTGCTGATAGTTCACTGTACGAACCGCCAGCACCATCGCAATGGTTGGCGCGCTAATAGCGACCAGCAAGGCGATTCCTTGCTCCAGCAACGTCGGTTTGAGTAAGAACAATCCAGCACTGCCCACCAGAGCCAGCGCAAATACCAGCAATGTCAGCAGTGGTACAAAATATGAAACCATAAGCGTAATCATTGCAATTGCACCAATCAGAGCAACCAGCTTGGCATAACGCTGAATGGAAGAATCTTTAACCGTGAATGCTTCAGCTTGTCCCAGTTCGAAGCCATGTTTGCCCATACGTTCGATCGCATGACCTGGCTCACCCAAACTGTTGATCAGATTATCAATCGGATTGGTAATCATGGCTTTGGCCGTATTCCGACTTGGCGAAGCATTCATATAAATCATCCGAATGTTGCGGTCTTTGGTAGCCAAAACAAAACGGTCAGCAATGGTGTCTACATCCAGATTGGCATCCCCGTCACTTAAGGAGTACAGACGCGTTACATTGTAGTCAATTTTATAGGAGAGAGTCTCAAAACCGGATTGTGGTTTCTTCAAATTCTCAATAGCCGCCAGTCCAATATGGTGCTTATTCAGTAACTGGGCAAACATATCGAGACTCTTCATCTCTGCATTATCATTGTACCCTTTCACAGCATCGCCATCAAACAAGATGCGCTTTACCCCATTCTCTTCGAAGAACGTAAGCAAGCGTTCCATGGATTCCTGATTGTAAGGAACATTGTCTGCGATCCGTGGCAAAATGTAAAATCCTTTATCACGCAGCATCTTTACGGCAACCGGATCTGGTTGCAAAGGCTGCATGTTGGCATTCTCCGGTGGAGTCTGCAATATTAAGCCGCTACGACCTTCATATTCCCATGGAAGCACAGGAATCTCCCGATCTGCGAACGTTTGTTCAATGATAGGGGTATACGTTTGTGCATTTTCCTCGTTTGTGAACAGCACATACGTGTAATTATCGTTAGCAGGAATGACATTTTTGGTCATGTTCGCAAGGTCCTGCCCGTTATATACCATCAGACGGCGAGACTTCTTCAACTCATCGAGTGTACTTTCGAATACCGCCATGGTTGTCACTCCGGCGTCTTTCAAGCGAGTCAGTTGTTCATTCATGAAGTCTTGCGGATGGGCCTGATAAGCCGAGATATCCAATAGACCCCGATAATTGAAGACAAGCTCCACCTTTTTGGCGGAAGATTCCGTCTGCACCCGATCACTGATGACAGGGATGGAAGCAATCAAACCGATAATGACAACAATCCACAGCCACTTCCGTGAAGCGGTATTCCAATAAAGCCATTTTTGACGCACTACATGTACCTCCTCAAGTGTTGGAACCAAATGCACGTTCAGCTCATGATTTTCATTGCATAATATTGAATAAATACCGGATACAGACAGCTTGTGTCAACAAACGTGCATCTATCCGCAATTCATCCAAAATAGACATAGGAATTCACCCTTTTACCTAAAAGAAAAGCCCCTCCGCCAACCAACCTTACGGTGCGGAGAGGCTTTCTCATGTTCTTGCTTAGTACTGCTTCGTATTTATTGTGCGTCTACACGCGTCATCACCGTAGCAACCAAACGTTCAATACGGCTTTCGGCGTCTTCCAGGTTCTCTCCGCGCACAGCGAAGTATACTTTGATCTTCGGTTCTGTTCCCGAAGGACGCAGGCAGAACCATGATCCGTCTGCCAAAATAAATTTCAGGACATTCTCTTTAGGCAAGCCATCCAAGCCAAGGGAGTAATCCAGCACATCTTGTACAGCGATGCCGGCTACTTCTTGTGGCGGATTAGAACGCCAGTCGGTCATTTTCGCCTGAATTTGAGCTACGCCATCCTTGCCTTTGAGCGTACGGGACTCCAGCTTCTCCAGGAAATATCCGAATTGGCTGTACAGCTCTTGCAGGACATCATAGAGCGTTTTGCCTTGGTTTTTATAATAAGCAGCTGCTTCAGCAATCAGCATTGCAGCCAGGACTGCATCCTTGTCACGTGCGTAGCTGCCTGCCAGGTAACCGTAGCTTTCTTCATAACCGAACAAGAACGTATGACTGCCGGTTGCTTCGAACTGGTTCATTTTTTCACCGATATATTTAAAGCCTGTCAGGGTGTTCATCACTTCTGCACCGTAATGCTCGGCAATGACCGCTCCCATCTCGCTTGTTACAATCGTTTTGACAACCGCGCTATTTTCCGGCAGTTTACCTGTCTCTTGCAAGCGGCTCAACACATAATGCACCATGATGGCTCCGGATTGGTTACCCGACAGTACGAAATACTTGCCATCATTGTCTTTCACTACCGCACCCATACGGTCTGCATCCGGATCTGTACCGATCAGAATGTCCGCGCCCACGGATTCACCCAGCTTCATTGCAAGCGTAAATGCTTCGCGCTCTTCCGGGTTAGGGGATTTCACTGTAGAGAATTCAGCATCAGGCTGTTCTTGTTCCGTGACAATGTGAACCTGCTCGAAACCGATCTGTTCCAACACCCGACGTACAGGTACATTACCTGTTCCGTGCAGTGGAGTAAAGACGATTTTGAAATCACGGCCGACGCCGGATTGAATCAGGTCACGACTGAGGCTCAGGCTTGCAACGGTATCAACAAATGCCTGATCTTCCTCTTCCCCAAGCCATACGAGCAATCCTTGAGCTTCGGCTTCTTCCTGCGTCAGCTTTTTCACATCCGCGAGGGAAGGAACTTCCTGAATGTATTGAATGACTTTCTCTGCTTCGTGTGGTACCAGTTGGCCACCCTCGTGGTTGTACACTTTGTAGCCATTGTATTCAGGAGGATTATGACTTGCTGTCACCACAATACCGCCAGTTGCTTGCAGATGACGTACACTGAAGGAAAGCTGAGGCGTAGGACGCAGGGATGTAAACAGCTTAGCCACAATGCCATTTCCAGCCAGAACTAGGGCAGCATCCAGTGTGAACTCCGGTGAGAAATGACGGGAATCATGTGCGATCACTACAGAAGGTTTACCTTCTTTGTCGCCATGCTGCTCCAGCAAATAACGGGCAAACCCTTGCGTTGCACGACCCACGGTATAACGGTTCATCCGGTTGCTTCCCGCTCCGATCACACCACGCAATCCACCTGTACCAAACTCCAGATTTCTGTAGAAACGATCCTCCAGCTCATTCGGCTGATCCTGCAAATCACGAAGCTCCTGTTTCGTCGCTTCATCAATCGAAGCATCCTCCAACCACTGCTGCAATGTTTGTGCTGCTGTTGTGCTTAACTGTTCCATTCCTGCAAACCCCTTCCTTCTATATAAAATTCAATGGACTCCTGAACTACACCATAATTAGCTTGGGTCAGACAGTGCGAACATGATCTCGCCTTCAGCTACCACTTTATCGCCTACTTTGGCTGTAGCTTTGCCTTTACCAATTGAACCTTTGAGACGCGTAATCTCCACTTCCAGCATCAATGTATCTCCAGGGACAACTTGTCCACGGAATCGGAAATTGTCCAGTCCCGCCAAAAAGCCGATTTTGCCTTTGTTGCCTTCCAAATTAAGAATGGCTACTGCACCGACCTGTGCCAGTGCTTCTGTAATCAACACACCCGGCATTACCGGATACTCCGGAAAATGACCAATGAAGAAAGGTTCATTAATGGTTACATTTTTCAAACCAACGGCACGTTTGCCATCCTCTAATTCTACAATCTTGTCCACCAGCAGAAACGGGGGACGGTGTGGAATAATTTCTTGAATCTGTTTGATATCGAGCACAGTGTAATCTCCTCTCAGGGTCTTTTATATGAGGTTCATCCCCAACATAATGTATTGCATACTACCAGCGTGTTGAACGTTACGGTTACGGATCGTCCTTCTGATCGCTGTTGTCTCCAAATTTTCTAGATGCACTAGTTAGAAAGGTTGAAATTTGGAGACAAAGGCGAGCGCTTCGCTTCTTCAGGATCGATTCCGTCCCCTCCACTACGCCGGTGGTGAAACAAACATTATGATAATGCCTCTCATATAAAATGTGGTTTTCATTTTAATTTGTATGAAAAGCATATTTTCGGTTAACACTAGTTATATCCTTCATGACTGCAGTAGTGAAGGTTGAGATAAGGGGTCTCTCTTCGCGATGACGAATGTCTTTCGCAGGGGAGGCCTCTTTTGACGTCAAACGTCATCCATCATTATACTGTTTTCAACGCCAAAAAGAAAACTCCTGCCTGAGCAGGAGTTTTCGCATATGTCGTTCATCTACGGAGCGAACACCAAATCATATACATGTTCCCATGTACTCCACTGCAATACGGAACCGATATCCTGTTTGCCCAGTACCACGTAGCCAGCCACCAATCCGCCAGCGAGGGCAAGAACAAGCAGGACCGGAACCAAAAACCATCTTGCGATGCGCCATCCACTCTTCTTCTTCTTGACTTTCGTCTTATCCGGCTTGCTGTTCTGCTGCTGTGTATCTGTCATCACATTCACCTTTTATGCTCTCATATTGTTGGCAAGACCCGCCATGGAATCACTGGATGTCAGCGCACGTGCCGCCAGTTGGTAAGTCCGCTGTCCTTGCATCAGCAAAGCCATCTCTTGTGTCAAATCCACGTTGGATTGTTCAATGTAGCCTGCACGGATCATCGCTGTCGCTTCACGTGTAGCTGCATTGGCTCCAAATACATCATCCTCGGTCAGACCCGCATCCAGACCAAACAGGTTATCCGCATACTGCACAAGCCCCTCCGGGCGCTCGATATCAACGAGTTGCAATTGGGCTCCAATCGTTGCATTGGCTTCATTGCCACGACGGATCAACAGATTGCCTTTTTCATCAAATGCAACCTTGCTGTTATTCGGTGCCGTAATGCGATTACCTTGACGATCCAATGCAAAGTGGCCTTCGCCATTGACCAATACCATCATATCTGGCGCATTGGGATTCGTTTTGGGTCTTGTATCAGGGACAAAATGGAATGCACCCTGACGCGTCCACATTTTCTCACCATTTGCATCAACGGCAAACATCGCATTGCCTTCAATCGCCAGATCAGTAGGATTGCCTGTCTCATTGAGTGTACCTTGAGTCATATCCTTTGTCACATCAGCCAAACGTACGCCAAACCCGAGGTTGTATCCCATCGGGGTCGAGCGTCCATCCAGCTTGTACTTGTCCGGCTGCTGCTGCACACGTGTCAGTACATCTTCAAAGGCTGCTTGCTTACTCTTATAGCCTGCCGTATTCACGTTGGCAATATTATCGGAAATGACATCCAGACGCTGCTGTATTCCGGTCATGGAGACCATTGCACTAATCATGGAATTATTCATTCGGTGGTTACCCTCCCTGTTTTCACCCTCCCAAACCCTCCCTGGTAGGGAGGGCCCCAGATGGCGCTGCCCTCTGGACGCCCGAAACAGGCGGAGTGGGTGCGTGGGGTACGATCTTGCTAAGCGACGGTGGTGTGTGTGCGCCGCGACTGCCCAGCTATGATTCTCGCCATGGTTTCGCATGGCTGAATCATAGCTGGGCACGCTCTTTGTGCGGCGGGTAGCTCCGCGTGGTCTCTCCCTGCTTTGCTCCGCAAAGGGCTGTCGAGACCGTCGCTGCGCTCAAGCTACTGCTGCTCAATCCTCGCATAGGCTCGGCTGCGTTTAAGCTTTGCGCTACGCGTGGTCTCTCCCTGCTTTGCTCCGCAAAGGACTGTCGAGACCGTCGCTACGCTCAGCTTACTGCTGCGCAATCCTCGCATAGGCTCGGATGCGTTTAGACTTTGCGCTCCGCGTGGTCTCTCTCTGCTTTGCTCCGCAAAGGACTGTCGAGACCGTCGCTACGCTCAGCTTACTGCTGCTTAATCCTCGCATAAAGCTCGGCTGCGTTTAGGCTTGCGCTTCGCGTGAGCCTTTCTGCTTTGCTTTGCAAAGGGCGGTTGGCTCTTTGCGAAGCGGCTATATTATACGTTGGCGTTATACACGCCCAACTTCATTGACGGCTTTATCCAGACTGCGGTCGTAGAATTGTACGACTTTCTGGTTCGCTTCATAAGCACGGAATGCTGCATTCATATCGACAGTTGCCTGTGATGCATCCACATTCGAGCCTTCCAGGTAGCCCTGACGGATCTGCACATTATCACCAGCAGCCATCATCCGTGCCGTTGCTCCATTCTGATCACTCAGGCTGAAATTACCATCGCCTTGACGTACCAACTGGTTGGGTTGGTCGATGACGCTGATTCCCAATGTAACTCCTGTGGGTGCACCCGTCTCTGCATTGACAAGACGACCTTGCTCATCCACTTTAAATTGGTCTACCGAACCTGTCAACACAACAGGTTGTCCATTATTATCCACAACTTGTGAACCCGTTGAGCTGAGCAGCTGTCCAGTTCCTGTAACCTCGAAATGACCATCACGTGTATATCTTGTGTTGCCCTCTGCATCCCGTACCGTAAAATACGCCTGAGGTTGGTAAATTACCGTGCCATCAGCTCGTACAAATTTGCCTGAACCGTCAAACGGGACAGGTTGTCCTGTCTGTGGATCATTCACGGCCAGATTGGACGAAATGGCAAAATCACTCTTTTGCCCACTTTCCATAATGGCTCCCTGCAAATTCATGGACAAACTTTCTTCCGCGAACACACCCGTGTTCAGCTTGCCCAGCCGCTTTGTCGGAAGATTGGCATCTCCGCCTACCAAAGTAATGAGCATTTCCGGAAAAGAACGGCTTACGCTGTTCACTTGTTTATATCCGGTTGTGTTCATATTTACGATATTCTGCGTTGCAGTGTCATGGCGGCGTTGTTGCGTAATCATTCCCGCGGTAGCGGTGTACAGACCTCTTAACATGTATTAACCCCTCTCCTCAAGCGCTTGTCCTGCATTACAGGATGGCTGCTTGTCCGTTCTGCTTCCCGAGCTTGGGCGAACCTTTGCTTTTTATATCGGCAGATTAGAACTTTTTCTTAACCACTTGATCCAAATTGTTCAGCATAATGCCAGTTCCCTTCACGACACAATGCATCGGATCCTCTGCAACCCATACCGGTACATGCAATTCATTGGACAACAGTTCGTCCAGTCCGTTCAGCAAAGCGCCTCCTCCTGTCAACACGACACCTCGGTCAATAATGTCTGCTGACAATTCCGGTGGCGTCCGCTCCAATACCGACTTGGCTGCAACGATGATGGATTGCACGGAATCCCATAGCGCCTCCTGGACTTCATGTCCCGACACCGTTACGGTAACAGGCAAACCGGATACCATATCCCGACCGCGAATGTCCATCTCCGTTTGACGTCCGCCTGGATGAACAGAACCAATCGCAATCTTGAGATCTTCGGCTGTACGTTCACCGATCATGAGTTTGTATTTGGCTTTGATGAACTTGATAATCGCTTCGTCGAACTTGTCCCCTGCGACTTTAATAGAAGAGGCGGTGACTACGTCGCCCATAGACAGGACTGCAACGTCAGTCGTTCCGCCGCCGATATCCACGACCATATTGCCGCTCGGCTGAAAAATATCCATTCCCGCACCGATTGCTGCCGCTTTCGGCTCTTCTTCCAGAAATACTTCTTTGGCACCGCTGCGCTCAGCAGCTTCACGGATAGCCTTCTGCTCCACGGAAGTAATGTTGGTTGGTGCACAGATCAGAATACGCGGGTGGCTGTACCAGCTTCTTGCTCCCACACGATTAATGAAATGTCTAAGCATTGCTTCCGTAATCTCGAAGTCCGCAATAACACCGTCACGCAGCGGTCTAATGGCAACAATGTTACCTGGAGTACGCCCCACCATACGACGCGCTTCTTCCCCAACAGCAAGGACCCGCTTCGTATCGCTTTCAATGGTCACGACGGAAGGTTCATCGAGGACAACTCCACTTCCTTTCACGTGAATAAGCACGTTCGCCGTGCCAAGATCAATACCGATATCCTTGCTAAACATAAAAGAGCCCCCAAAGTGATATTATTTGGTCAGCGTATCCTGTGAAAAAGAGTCCCTTATCACGTCACCGCTCGTTCGACAAAGTGCAACATATATATGTAAAAATCGGGCTGATAAGATGTCATAATTCGATCCTGTACCAGCTTTTAACATATCATACTTCAGGGGAGGGATTCAATGCATGTGTGAGCTTTTTGGCCTACGTCTTTCGCAGATCCCTACGATTTAGCGGAAGCCAGCACCTCGCGTTTTTTACCGCTTGTTTTTTTGTATTTAATTTTGGTCGCTTCACCGCCCCGCAAATGACGGATGGACTTGTGATACTCCAGAATGTGTTTCACCTGGTCAGCAAGATCAGGGTTAATTTCCGGCAGACGCTCCGTCAGATCCTTATGCACAGTACTCTTTGACACGCCGAATTCCTTGGCTATGGTACGGACCGTATTCCTCGTCTCAACAATGCAGCGACCAATTTTTATGGTCCGTTCCTTGATGTAATCGTGCACGCTCCCGCCTCCCTACTGTGTGGATAGTTTGGTACATTATATGAGGAGCATGCCTATATATTCGCGGTTTAAAGGTGTGACAAGCTTCGAAGGTCCCATTATTTTCTGAAAAGCACAAAAAAAGCAGAGGAGAATTCCCTCTGCCCATCATGTTGCTGCGGTAAAAATCATTTATTTTTCCGGAAGATATCCTTGCGGGTTAACAGGTTGTCCGTCTTCGTAAACTTCAAAGTGAAGGTGGTTGCCCAGCGTTTTTTCCAGTTCATTAACGCCAGCCGATGCAATTGCATCTCCTTGCTTCACTTCATCATCCTGTTTCACTTTGACGTCAGCCAGGCTTTGGTATACGGTCTTGAGGTTATCACTGTGTGTGATTTCCACAACTTGACCTGTTATTGGGTTTTGTTCAACCCGGGTAACTTTTCCGCCGAGTGCTGCTTTGACTTCGAACGTTTTGTTATCCCCACGCGCCAGATCTACACCCGTGTTCGGAATAAATGTGTCATTGTACTGCACCATCGCTGCTTCATGTTCCTCAGTTGAAGCTTCGTTGTCATAGAAAGGTTTGACTACCGAAATTTCGGCCGGTACCGCTACAGGCCATACGAAATTCTCCGACTTTGCAACAACTTCCACACTTTCCTGTTCTCCGTTAACCGCTGTTCCTTCTGTACCCGCCGATGCGCCTGTTTCTACTACCCCGTTAGCAGGGTCCGAGTTCAGCGTTTTGTCGCCTGTGCCCTGATAGACCCACACTAAGGTTAGTATAATGCCTGCTGCTGCGATGTAGGCTGCCGGGAAGACCCAACGTTTGGACATTGCTCTTTTCCATGAAGAGGGCTGGCTAGCCGGTACTCCTTGAGTTGTTTTAGGAGTTTCTTCTTGGACTGTTTTTTTGTTTTGTTCATTCATCTTGATCACCTCAGTAACAAGTGTTACCGGGTGCAACTCTTTTATACACATGCGACTCTAATTATTTTCACGGAACTTTCAAAGAGTGCTATATAAGACGAAAAAAGGGGCTACACTGGACCACTCCGCGCGCAGAACAACCTTTCGGCCGCTGTTACTCCCAGATTTCTTCTATCACCTTCTTCAAAGGTGAAATCCGGGAGTAAAGGCGGACGCTCCGCTCCTACAGGTTTTTTCTGCTCTCTCCGTTCCGGTGTGACTATTAATTGCAACTGATATAGCCAAGTTTTGAAAGCCCCGGAAGGCGTGGCTGGTAGAGAAGGCTGGATTGGCTATAGAGGCCAATCCCTCTATGAAGTGAGTTTATTAGCTGAAAGCATCATGATATAGGCTGTGATTCGTTAAAACCGATTTAAGGCGCCCTAGTTTCGTTAAAGTGTAACGAACTCAGGTGGCCTTATGGATGGGAAAATCGCAACCTGGAGATTCTAGCGAACCGTAGACACGTTGATAACTCTTTTGGGCGCTACTATCGGCCCAACTCAGTTATATGTCATGATATAACGCGTCTGAGACTCGTTAGAATTCCTATCGTTCATGATATGACCTAATAGCGTGGCTGAGATTCGTTAAGCGCCCCAATAGTGTATGGTGGGCCTGAACCGCTCCAAACTTAAACTGCTCATTCCCATCCATTCACACTTATTTATCCATTCGATTCTATGTTTCATTACTTCGATGCAAGCATCTTGGATGCCTGTCCGAAGGAGATGCCGGTGTAGTAGTGTTTGAGAATCTGGGTCGCGGTGTGACCCTCCTGTGCCATGCCGTTGGCCCCCCACTGGCTCATGCCGACTCCATGACCGTATCCATACGTTGTAATCTGAACCTCATCTCCATCGGTCTTCCAGCTGAACTGGCTGGATCTCAGCCCAAGCAGCTTTCGAACCTCCGGCCCGCTAAACGTTTTACCTGCAATCTGCATCTCCTTGATTCGATGTCCTTGCGTTGTCGACAATACTTCCATCCAGCCACCGCTCTGCTGTGCACTCACAGGGATGGCATTTGCTCCTAAATTCAACTTTTGGAGAATCTCGCTGCGCTTCATCGTGATGGTTTCCTCAAAGCCTGGAGCCAGGTTTTTATCCCACGGACTCGCTACACTTTGCAAATAGGGTACAGGGTTGCCCCATACATCCTCTGCATTCTCCGTATACCCATTACTTGTAGAGAAAAAGGATGCTGTAATCGCCTTGCCTTGATATGTCATGACGGCATCCCTGCTTTCGCGGACAGCCTGTTGCAGCTTCTCCCATTCTTTCGCTTTTCCCAGACGCGTCCAGTCCGCTTTCACTTGTTCAGGTGGGATAAATACCTGATGACTCACGGTATCCGTTACATCAGCTTCTCCTGAAGGCACACCGCTTGTATCGTTGGCAGCCAGCCTTCTCACGATAAATGTCCTTGCAGCAATGGCTTGTGCCTTCAGAGCTTCCAATCTGAACTCAGCTGGCATCTCGGCAGCGACTACTCCGGTAACATAATCTTCAAGGGGAAGATTCATCGTCGTACCAGTTGCAGACAGGTACACCCTCACTTGAGGTTCAGGGTAGGTAACGGGTACAGCTGGCGAAGGTGCTGGAGTCGTTACACTGCCTGTACCTGGTGGGACAGGGATCGGTTTAACAGGATCATCCGTCCGCGGCCAGACCAGAATTGCGGGGATCAACAGCGCCAGTGCCAGTACTGCTGATACAGCCGCTACCGGCTGCCAGCGAGTGTTGTTCTTGCCCCATCTGCGGCCTCGGCCGAACGTACGCATTCGGCGGCGCTTCACACGACGAAACTGATCTAATTCAATGACAGGCATGTGTATACGTGCCGCAGTGTGTTGAGCTGGCTCCTGTTGGGAGCGAGGCCGTCTAGGAGATGTTGTTACGGGCTCATCTGGAACAGTTCTAATGTTCGTTGAAGCAAGCTTGTCTTTTTCCACACCGAAACCAGCAATTTCTTCTGGCTCCTTCACTAGAGGACGAGGGACAAGAGGTACTTTAACCTGCACACGGGCTTCTTTCATTTTGATATAACCCTCCGTTGTCCATGGCCGGTCAAGCGCCGGGCCTTTTGTTCAAATCCATAGTTTAGGGTATGAGCTGCTTGGATCTGATAGAACCTGATTTAAGAGAAACGAAGGCATTCGATATCTGGCTATTTCTAACTTACTACTGCTATGTATTATTGAAAAACGTTGATCTACCGCGGAATTCCGTTTCATAAGGTACCACCCGTCCCACAAAAAGCGTGCTCTTTCATTTTGTTCAGAATCTGTACAGAATACGATGTTATGCTATATAAGTTAGGACCAGCTATTAATAGAATCAGGTACTGATTCAGTTAATAGCTGAAACAAAAAAAAGCCAAGCCAGATGGCTTAGCTTTTGATCTTAAATTACAGATAGCATGCATGCTCTCGTATCCGCAACTCACACTATGTGTGATTCATAATTCGGAGCAACGCCATTGTCCCAATTAACGTTAAGCCCAAGTCGGTTGTACTTTGAACATCGGTACTTCTTCCCCAACTTTTTCATTCGATGCTTTGACTGCATCCAGCTTAGGCTCTTCAACCGAAATACGATAAATATCGGCTCCAAGTCCGTTAAGCTTCTCAGCGAGATGTACGTAGCCACGGTCGATGTGATGAACACCGCCCACTTCCGTTGTACCTTCAGCAACAAGACCCGCGATAATAAGTGCGGCACCCGCACGCAAATCGGTAGCTGTTACTTTGGCACCCTTCAGCTTGGCATTGCCCGTGATGATGGACGAACGTCCTTCAACTTTGATCTCCGCATTCATCAATTGGAATTCATCCACATGCATGAAGCGATTTTCAAAAACTGTCTCTGTCACAACACTGGTTCCTTCAGAGGCAAGCAAGAGCGCCATCATTTGGGATTGCATATCAGTAGGGAAGCCTGGGTATGGTAATGTTTTCACATCAACAGCTTTGAGCGGACGATCAGCAATAACGCGAACGCCATTCTCGTCAGGATGAATGGTTACCCCCATCTCTTCCATCTTCGCAATAACAGAACCCAAATGGTCTGAAATCGCACCTTCGATATACACATCACCACCGGAAATTGCAGCAGCAGCCATATAGGTACCTGCTTCAACCCGATCCGGAATTACGGTATGCTTGACGCCAGACAGTTTCTCCACACCTTCGATGCGGATGACTCCTGTTCCGGCACCCCGTACTTTTGCACCCATTCCATTCAGGAAATTGGCAAGATCCACAATCTCCGGCTCTTTTGCCGCATTCTCCAGAACAGTTACACCTTCAGCCAGTGTTGCAGCCATCATAATATTTTGAGTGGCACCTACGGAAGCCACATCCAGATAAATTTTCGCGCCACGCAACCGTCCTTGGCTGCGAGCTTCTATATAGCCTTGGCCCAAGCTGATCTCAGCGCCCATGGCTTCAAAACCTTTCAAATGCTGATCAATAGGCCGTGTACCGATGGCACATCCACCCGGAAGCGAAATTCTTGTATGACCCATACGCGTCAACAATGGCCCCATGACCAGAAAAGACGCCCGCATTTTACTTACCCATTCATACGGTGCCTCACAGGAAGTAAGTTTTTCCGCATTTACGGTAATCACTTCGTCCCGGTATGTAACACCCGCTCCCAGCGATTCCAACACCTTGTTAATCGTCATCACATCGTCTAGAGGAGGAGCGTCAATAATAACGCTTTGTCCTTCTTCCCCTAAGAGAGAGGCAGCGATGATCGGAAGAACAGAATTTTTAGCGCCGCTAACTTTGACACTTCCGGTCAACCTTTTGCCACCGCGGACGATAAATTTGCTCATCATGGTTCCCTCCGCGCTTTTATTCCCTTTTCTTCATTCCGGAATACGTAAGCCCTTCTGTAATAGAAAAGACTGTTGCTGTGTGTGGAATTTCGACATAGCCTGGCAAATAATGCCCTTGATGTCTATTCAGAAAAGAATTGGTTTATGATCCATATCGATGATACCACGTACGTTGCATGATGCCTTCCGACTTGTAAAATATAATGCGTTACAGGCCAGCAAGCATCTGAACAGACAGATTGGGATGATTATTAGCCGGATTCAACCGGATATCCCGTTTATAACCGTAAAATAAATGAACAAATGTGAATTCCCTAACTTCCATCATAACATTGTTGAATTGTACGATACAAGCATTTTTACATAAAACATCTCAAATTCATTGAAATCCACGTCACACTTTTTTCTTAATTCCTTTGCCGACAACTCATACTCTAATTGTTAACACAATTAATCGATGTTATTCGACATTGAACTGCATGAAGAACCTAACAGATGATTAACCAACCATCTCAACATTAAAACAAATGGCGCAACATTTGTGTCCATGACAAATAGTCAATGACAAAGCCTGAAACAGCATGCCCAAGTATAATGGCCAACAGTAAATGCAACAGTCTTCCCTGTGCTCCTCGTGGCTGCCTGATAATTAAATCCAGCTTGAGATTCTGCAAAGCCCACCACGACAACGCTATACATAAAAGAGAGACGATAATCGAGACTAAGCCATTCGTACTTAATGTCTGGTTCAACTGATTCGTCAGGTCAGTATCCATATATTCATTACCTCCACATTTGTTGCAGCGATCAGCATAATTATGCCTGCATCCATAACTTGTTAGAACAATGGAATGACTTGAACACAACACACCGAGCCTACTGTCAAACTTACTCCTGCTATGCAGGGGATCTGGATGCCCAATCTCGGAGCAGCAACCATCTGGCTGTGAATGACTATGGAATTCATCAACGCAGCTTCCTGCATCTGCTGACTCTATGGAATATAGGCTCTTTCATCATACATTGTCAATTACATTGATTTCCACTTTGATAATATTTTAAATTCAAAATGCCGGGATTTTGTGACTAAAACGACATAAAAGAGCGTTATTTCGATATCGATCCTGTCATTTCCTCGGAAATAATTTGGATTTCCGTCGTTAAAAATGGTTCCAACAGTGATCATTATCGCCAAGACTTTAGTCCTACATTCTATTCAACAGCCCATAAACGGTGAATACAATTAACTTTATTTGCCGTTAAATCAAGTGCTTCAAACAAAGAAAATGTCCATATATTTTACTGTAACTGGAAAAGATAACGCTCCGAAAACTCAAAAAAGCCCGGCAGACTAAGCCGCCAGGCTCTAATGAACAGTTTATTTGCCGTATACGTTGATCCGGTTAACCGCTTTTTGCAGAGCAATCTCTGCCCGGCGGTGATCAAAATGATCCTGATTGCTTTGACTGCTGAGACGGCGTTCTGCCCGCTCTTTCGCCGCACGCGCACGGTCCACATCGATATTTTCCGGGAATTCGGCACTTTCTGCGAGGACAACAACCTTATCTTTACGGACTTCGATAAACCCGCCGCCAATAGCGACCTGCTTGTTCTGTTTTCCGTTCTTGATAATGATCGGTGCGATCTGCAATGGTGTAACCATAGGGATGTGACCTGGCATAATACCCAGTTCCCCTTCAACACCACGAACGATGATACTATCCACTTGCTCTGTAAATACCAAACGCTCAGGCGTTACAATTTCCAACAAAAAGGTGCTCAATTCCATCCCTCCTGAAACTATCCGATAGCTCGCTTCATAAGGACAATCCTGGATTCAGATTATACCAGTGTTTTGGCTTTCTCCACTGCCTCTTCAATTGTACCCACGAAGAGGAAAGCTGCTTCCGGAAGATCGTCATGCTTGCCTTCGAGAATTTCTTTAAAGCTGCGCACCGTTTCTTTAACCGGAACGTATTTACCCGGAATACCGTTAAATGCTTCAGCAACGTGGAATGGCTGGGACAAGAAACGTTGAATTTTACGAGCACGGTAAACGAGCGCTCTGTCTTCCTCACTCAACTCGTCCATACCCAGAATCGCAATAATATCCTGTAGTTCATTATAACGCGCCAAGATGCGTTTAACGCCTTGAGCTACGTTGTAATGCTCTTCGCCTACAACTTCAGGGGACAAGATCCGGGAGCTGGATGCCAGCGGATCTACCGCAGGGTAGATACCCATCTCGGAAATTTTACGTTCCAGGTTCGTCGTTGCATCCAAGTGGGCAAACGTCGTTGCTGGAGCCGGGTCAGTATAGTCATCCGCAGGCACGTAGATGGCCTGGATGGATGTTACGGAACCTTTTTTGGTCGAAGTGATACGTTCCTGCAGTTGACCCATTTCCGTTGCCAGCGTTGGTTGGTAACCTACCGCGGAAGGCATACGTCCGAGCAAGGCAGATACTTCTGAACCCGCTTGGGTGAAACGGAAGATGTTATCGATAAAGAGCAACACGTCACGGCCTTCTTCATCACGGAAGTATTCCGCCATGGTCAGACCTGTGAGGGCTACACGAAGACGTGCGCCTGGAGGCTCGTTCATTTGTCCGAAGACCATCGCTGTTTTGTTGATAACGCCGGAATCACTCATCTCGTGATACAAGTCATTACCTTCACGTGTACGCTCACCAACACCGGCAAATACGGAGATACCGCCGTGCTCTTGTGCGATGTTGTTGATCAATTCCTGAATCGTTACAGTTTTACCTACACCGGCTCCACCGAAGAGACCGATTTTACCACCTTTGGCGTAAGGAGCCAACAAGTCGATAACTTTGATTCCTGTCTCCAGCATTTCAGCCTGGGTAGTCAGTTCATCAAATGCAGGAGCCGAGCGGTGAATCGGATTTTTATGTGCAGCAGCTACAGTGCCGCCAGTATCAATGGCTTCGCCGAGTACGTTAAATACACGACCCAGTGTCGCTTCCCCAACAGGTACAGAGATTGGAGCTCCTGTATCTACGGCTTCCATACCACGAACGAGTCCGTCCGTGGAGGACATCGCGATACAACGTACCCGGTTGTCACCCAGATGTTTCGAAGCTTCGAGTGTCAGATTCACACTTACGCCGCTTTCGCTTACTGTAGTGATCGTAATGGCATTGAGGATTTCCGGCAGACCGCCGCGATCAAACTCGACGTCAACAACCGGACCCATGATGCTCACAACGCGTCCTTTGTTCATCTTAACGTTCCCCTCCTACAAGCCTGCTACTTTTGCAAAAATAATGTACCGTTCGTTTATCTTTGCTCTGCAAGCCTTCATTAATAAAAAACGGTTAGCCTTGTGCTGCGTTGGCACCTGCCACAATTTCCGTAATCTCCTGCGTAATCGCCGCTTGACGGGCACGGTTATAGGTCAATGACAAGTCATTGATGAGTTTGGATGCATTTTTGGTTGCATTACCCATGGCCGTCATTTTCGCGCCCAGCTCACTCGCTTTACCGTTCAGAAGTGCACCATAGATCAGCGTTTCCGCATAACGCGGAAGCAAAACCTCCAGTACAGCTTCAGGAGACGGCTCATACTCGTAGCTTGCAGTCGGTCCTTCTGCAGCAGTTACCTCAGGTGTTTCCATCGGAAGAAGACGTTCTACCGTAGGAATCTGGGTCAACGCATTTACAAAGCGGTTATAACAGATGTACAATTCATCAAATTTACCCAATTCAAACCCTTGAACAGCTTCGTGTGCGATGGATTTGATATCTGCAAATGATGGCGAATCGGAAAGATCCGTTGTAGTGGATGTCATCGCCATTTCACGCCGTTTGAAATAATCGCGTCCCTTACGTCCAATGACGAACAATTCGTAGTCATTTTGAGAGTTGTGCTTTTCTTTGAGTGTCAGGTTCACCTGACGCAAAATATTCGCATTGTAACCACCCGCAAGACCGCGGTCCGATGTAATAACCAGATAAGCTGTCTTTTTGACCGGACGACTTTCCAGCATCGGATGCTGAACCCCTTGCGTGCTTTTTGCAATACTTGCCACAACTTCTTTCAGCTTCTCTGAATAAGGACGAGCTGCTTCCGCTTTTTCCTGCGCTTTACGCAGTTTTGCGGCAGCTACCATCTCCATTGCTTTGGTGATCTGCTTGGTGCTTTGTACGCTTTTAATTTGCCGCTTTATTTCGCGCATGCCTTTTGCCATGATTTCACCACCTCAAAACTTTGGCAAAGCCAAAGTTACTTCGTAAGCCTAAGCCAGTTTTGACAAAGTCAAAACTACTTCGTAAGCATATTGAAACTTTGATAGATCAAAGTTTTACATGCAGACATGCGGAATCGGTTAAACAACTCCGCAACTGCATATCATCTATTTAGACAGAGACAGCAAAGCTCTTTCTGAATTTCTCAATAGCATCTTTCAGAGCAGATTCATTGTCTGCAGTCAATTCTTTTGTATCACGGATGGACCCGAGAATTTCCGGATGGCTGCTCTCCATGAACGCGAGGAACTCACGCTCGAAACGAGTAACATCACCTGTAGGAATCTCATCCAGGAATCCTTTAACTGCTGTATACAAGCTGACTACCTGTTGTTCTACAGGCAGAGGCTGGTTAACACCTTGCTTCAGGATTTCCATCATACGAGCACCACGATTCAGGCGGGCCTGAGTCGCTTTATCCAGATCGGAACCGAACTGGGAGAACGCTTGAAGCTCACGATATTGAGCGAGGTCGAGACGCAGGGAACCTGCAACCTTTTTCATCGCTTTGATCTGAGCAGAACCACCGACACGGGATACGGAGATACCTACGTTGATGGCCGGGCGTTGTCCAGCATTGAACAAGTCAGCTTCCAAGAAGATTTGTCCGTCCGTAATGGAGATTACGTTCGTCGGAATGTATGCAGATACGTCGGAAGCTTGTGTTTCAATGAACGGCAGTGCGGTTAAAGAACCACCACCAAGCTCATCATTCAGCTTCGCTGCACGCTCTAGCAAACGGGAGTGCAGGTAGAAGACGTCACCCGGATATGCCTCACGGCCCGGTGGACGGCGAAGCAGCAAGGAAAGCTCACGGTATGCTGCCGCTTGTTTGGTCAAGTCATCATAGATGACCAGTACGTGCTCACCTTTGTACATAAAGTACTCACCCATCGAACAACCGGAGTACGGTGCGATGTACAGGAGTGGTGAAGGATCAGAAGCTGCTGCAGTTACAACAATGGTGTACTCCATTGCGCCTTTACGACGAAGGGTTTCCACAACTTGAGCAACTGTAGATTGTTTTTGACCGATAGCAACGTAGATACATTTCATACCGCTACCTTTTTGGTTCAGGATGGCATCGATCGCGATCGATGTTTTACCTGTTTGACGGTCACCAATGATCAACTCACGTTGTCCACGACCGATTGGAACCATTGCATCAATCGCTTTAATCCCTGTTTGCATCGGCTCATGAACCGATTTACGATCCATTACGCCTGGTGCTTTACCTTCAACCGGACGGAATTCTGTTGTAGCGATTGGCCCTTTGCCATCAACAGGAATACCGAGCGGATTTACAACGCGTCCAATCAATGCTTCGCCAACTGGCACTTGCATGATTTGACCGGTACGTTTTACTTGGTCGCCTTCACGGATGTCCGAGTAAGGTCCCAGGATAACGACACCGACGTTGCTCTCTTCCACGTTCATGGCGAGACCCATAACACCGCTTGGGAATTCAACCAACTCGTTGGACATGACGTTCTCAAGTCCGTAGACACGAGCGATACCGTCACCAACCTCAATAACCGTCCCGACTTCGACTACATCGATATCGTTCTTGTATTGTTCGATCTGGCTCTTAATTAATGTACTGATTTCTTCTGGTTTGATACTCAAGTGTCCTCACCCCAATCTACTGTACTCGTCTGTTAAAAGACTGCTCAAGACGTTCGAGCTTGCCAGCCAAGCTGCCGTCATAGATCGTATCGCCAATGGCAACTTTCAATCCGCCCAGCAAAGTCGGATCGACAATGTTCTCGATACGGATCTTTTTATTCACACGGCCACCGAATTCACGGGCTACCGCTTCTTGTTCTTCATCATTTAAGGCATAAGTCGAGTACACGCGCGCATCGGCTATGCCGAGCGATTCGCCCTCGATCTTCACATAATCATTCAGCAGAGCTTCCAGCAGTTCAACACGTCCACGCTCAATCAAAAGCAAAACGGTTTTCAGAACAGGTTCAGACACCTTGCCGTCAAGACTTGTGCGAAGTACGTTTTGTTTTGCTTCTTCAGAGATGTTGGGTGACTCGATAAATTTACCGATTTCCGCATCACCTGTGATGGCAATTACAACAGTACGTAGCTCTTGTTCGACTTCAAGCACCTGCTTCTGTTCGAGAGCAACTTCAAACAATGCTTTCGCATAACGCTTAGCAACAATCGTATCGCGGCTCATTGTCGGCCCCCTACCTCATTGAGGTATTGGTTCACAAGCTCCTCTTGTGCAGGACCGTTCTCAACTTCTTTTTTGATCAGCTTGGAAGCGATTTGAACGGAAGCTGTACCCAGTTCGCTGCGAAGCGCTGCGACCGCTTTGTTCTTCTCGCTCTCAATCTCACGCACAGCATCGTCTTTCAGGCGATTCGCTTCGGCTTTTGCATCCGCCAGAATCGTTTCAGCCTGTTTGCCGCCTGTTTGTTTGGATTGTTCAATGATGTCATAAGCATCTTTACGCGCTTTTTCAAGAGCCTGCTTCTGTTCCTCAACATAGGCAATAGCCTGATCCCGCGTTTGGGCAGCCTCATTCATTTGCGCCAATACGAGCTCACGACGTTTTTCCATAATGGAGAAAAGTGGACCAAATGCATAACGGCTAAGCAGCCAATATAAAATACCAAATGCTATAATCGCCAGAACTGTATTTTCCCATACGAAATTCAATCTGTTCACTCCTTCCTGAAGGTATCCTCAGGCCGCAACTCCGCGTTTACGGACGCTACCTAAAAAGAAGGCGCGGATGGCTGTGGCCTTCCCCGCCAAACCTGCACTGATTTTATTAAGCCGCTCCGTAGAACATGAACGCGAGTACTACACCGATGATCGGCAATACCTCGATCAAACCTACACCGATAAACATTGTTGTTTGAAGAGTGGATTTTGCTTCCGGTTGACGTGCAATACCTTCCACCGTTTTGCTGATTACCAAACCGTTACCGATACCTGCGCCAAGTGCGCCCAATCCTGCAACAATTCCTGCTGCCACTAATGCCATTGCTCCCATTTGTATATCCTCCTTAGAATGTTCGTTCAAATTTTATAGTTCAGCCCTACAGGTTTAACCGTATTGGACCTGAATCTTAATGTTCCTCGTGCGATTCGACGGTTTGTGATATGTATACCATCATCAAAACCGTAAATACGAATGCCTGTATGGCACCGATGAAAATACTGAACCCCTGCCACGCCGTCAACAGCGGAATTGCTGCAATTGCGCCAATCCATTTGAATGCTGTAAGCTTCATAATCGTGGAGATCAGAACCTCACCTGCAAAGATATTGGCGAACAAACGCATACCGTGTGTCAACAACTTGGATGCCGTCTCCACAATGTTGATTGGGAAGAACAGCCAGTGTGGTTGGAAATAATGCTTGAGATACGCTTTGGTGTTACGGAAAAGTCCCAATCCATGCGCAATAGCAAATGCGATCAACGCTAGACCCATGGTTACCGAAAGGTCAGCCGTAGGTGATTTCCACCAGGCAACTTCGATATGTGGATGAGCTTCAGGATTCTTCTCATGAGCTTCATGGAACGCTTCTTGGACCGAGACAATTGGCTTGCCAAAAATTTCAGCTTGGCTTGCATCCGTAGCCCCAGTTACAAAGCCCAAAGGGAGACCCAACATGTTTCCCACAAAGATAAACATAATCATTGTGGTTGCCAAGGTAAGGAAATGCTGCCCCTTCTTCATGTCCATCGTACTCGAGATCAGGTTACGTACAAACTCAATCGCCCACTCCAGGAAGTTTTGCATTTTGCCCGGATTTTCCACTGACAAGTTCCGCGTAGCCAGTTTTGCAACAATAAATACAATGGCGGATGTTACGATCAGCATCAGCAGAACAGACAAATCCAGATGGAACCCACCCAGGTTAATTATCGGAGATTCATGCATATTTTTCTCACCCCTTTCTCATTCGAAAGCTTGCAGCACCACTATGAGTCTGCTTTGCGGGACAACAATATCCCTATAAATAGTAAGGAAAATTGCGCTATGACCAAGCCAGCTACAACCGCATATAAATTGAAGTATTGCGGATACTGCATCGCCACGAAAACAGCAAGTACTGCGAGAGCTGCTCTAGTCAAAAATCCCAGGTTCACACGCTTAAGGTTTCCTTCCGCTGCACCATCCAACATTCTCCTGACTTTGCGACCCAGATAAGACGCGTTGATCCAACTGATCACCGTTCCTAGGGCCAGTCCCAAAGCTATTGTTTCCACACGGGGCAGAAAGGCCGCTGCTAGAAAACAAATCATAAGAAAGTACATGATGAAAACAGTCATCCATCTGCGGTATCTGGTTAGTTCACTCATCACTTTCCCCCATGAATTTTTTCGCGATAAAGTAGATGCTTACGCCGCCTGCTGCCAAAAAAAAGAGAACGCTTACGGCGATCCATATTCCGCTACCCCCGATGGTCTTGTCCAACCAGGAGCCAACGTAATATCCGGCAATAGCGAGAATGGCAATCTCGATTCCAAAAGCTGTCACGAGCCCCATCGCTTTCCATACATTATCGTCATGGTTACGGGATGAATTTGGTTTGTTCGAATCGGCCATTTTCCACGCCACCCTTGCAATCCCAGTTAATTTTACTGAATGATGAGAGCCTTTGTCAATTGAATGATTTTAGCGTTTTAAAGGGGAAAACGACGGGATTACAGGCCCTCAGAGCCCATAAACCCGCGTAAACCGTACAGTTTAACTGTATGCTGTACCCTTTAATAATCCGTCAGAAAAAATGAATTATTTTTTGAATTTTCTGTGAAATGATTCCGGACGTTCACTATTCACACCAAAATGATGCAAAATCGCATTGACAATTCTTTCCGAAGCATGTCCATCACCATAAGGATTGGCAGCCTGACTCATGCTTGCATACAGTGTTTCGTCTGTAAGCAGAGCTTTGGTCCGCTCATATACACGTTCCTCTTCGGTACCCACCAGCTCCAGTGTTCCAGCCTCGATTCCCTCCGGACGCTCCGTAGTATCCCGAAGGACGAGAACAGGCACACCGAACGAAGGCGCTTCTTCCTGCAAACCGCCTGAATCTGTCAAAATCAAGTGAGTATGCGGGTAAAAGTTATGCAAATCCACGACGTCTAGTGGATCAATAAGTTGAATACGGGGGTGATTCCCCAAAATCGCGTGAGCCGGCTCCTTCACAGCAGGACTTAGATGCACCGGATACACGATGGCAATATCCTCAAACTCGTCGGCAATCCGTTTGACGGCCTGGAAAATGTTACGGTGAGGCTCGCCTTGGGATTCACGGCGGTGAGCTGTCATCAATACAAGACGCTTGCCCTGTGCCCAATCTAGTACCGGATGTGTGTAATCCTGCCGTACTGTATATTGAAACACATCTGTTACCGTGTTGCCTGTGACATACGTACTAGACTCCGATTTATTTTCTTTGGCAAGATTGGAAGATGACCAGTCCGTAGGCGCAAAATGCAAGTCAGCAAGCACTCCGGTTAACTGACGGTTCATTTCTTCCGGGTATGGAGAGAGCTTGTTCCACGTACGAAGACCTGCTTCCACATGCCCCACCTGGATCTGCTGCAGGAACGCAGCATAGCTGGCTACAAACGTTGTCAGCGTATCACCGTGAACCAGCACAATATCCGGGTTCGCTTCACGCAAAACCGGCTCCAGGCCTCCCAGCACACGAATGGTAATTTCATTCAGTGTCTGGCGATCTTTCATCACATCCAGATCGTAGTCTGGATGAATATCGAATACTTCAAGAACCTGATCCAGCATCTGACGATGCTGTGCAGTAACGCAAACGATCGATTCAATAGATTCGGGATGTTTCTGCAGTTCCAAAATAAGCGGAGCCATCTTGATGGCTTCCGGGCGCACCCCGAATATCGTCATGACTTTAATTTTCTTGGACATTGAAGCAAAGCCCCTTTTCTATAAGTTCATGTTCAAAAAGTCCGGTTTTCAGTACCAAGAATATGGAATGAAGGTAGAAATGGAGTAGCGGAGCGTAGGGAAAACTACGTGAGCAACGGACATTTCGGCTGAATTTCATATTCGATGTCGATGATGCCCTTGGGCATCCTTCGTAATCAAAATTGGACTTTTTGAACAACCTCTTACAAAGCATGCGATATGCTTATTTAGTGCCGTATAGACGGTCTCCTGCATCTCCCAGTCCGGGAACGATATAGCCGTGATCATCCAGACGATCGTCCAGTGCAGCAACGTAGATGTCTACATCCGGATGTGCATCCTGAACAGCTTTTACACCTTCAGGAGCTGCAACTAGGTTCATCATTTTAATTTGCGTGCAGCCGCGTTTTTTGAGCACGTCAATAGCAGCAATGGCAGAACCGCCAGTTGCCAGCATCGGGTCGATGACAATCAACTGACGCTCTGTAACGTCCGTAGGCAGCTTGGTGTAGTATTCAACAGGTTGCAGGGTTTCCGGGTCACGGAACAGACCTACATGTCCAACTTTGGCAGCTGGCAACAATTTCACAACACCATCCAGCATCCCAAGGCCCGCACGCAAAATCGGAACCAGTCCAAGCATACGTCCAGAGATTACTTTTCCTTGTGTTTCAGCTACTGGTGTCTGTACATCGATAGTCTCCAGCTCAACATCTCTTGTAATCTCATAAGCCATCAGTGTAGCCACTTCATCCACCAATTCACGAAAATCTTTCGTATTCGTACGCATGTCGCGTATAAACGTCAGTTTGTGTTGAATCAAAGGGTGATCGCATATTACTAATTTTCCCATCTAATTTGTCCCTCCGGTATGTTCTTCATGTTCAGCATTACCAAATATGCCTAATCACCATTCATAGGCCCGATAAATCCTGTATATTATATCATCACCTACACCGAATTACACCATCAAAGGGCACTTAATCATTACAGAAAACCAAATCCTATAAAAATAGGACCGGAAACATGAGTCATCCGGTCCTTTTTGCTCTCGCTGTTATGTCAGTTGAGATGATGAAATGCATGTAAACACAATGATGCTCCGCAAACAGAATGACCCTTCGATCGCTGTTATCCCCGGATTTTTTTGAACTCCTTTATTAAGGGGAAAATCCGGGGATAAAGGCGAACGCTACGCTTCTACGTCTTCATTCTGTCTGCTCCGTCTGAGTGTTTACATAAGAACATCTCAAATACAAACAGCACGAGCAAGTTTTTTTAGTATTTAAGGTCAGTGTAAAGCGGGAATTTGTCGGTGAGCGCCGTTACTTCCGCACGGGCTTCATCCAATTTAGCTGCATCTTTAGGGTTTTTCAATGTTTTGGCAATGATCTTACCAATATCTACCATCGCTTCTTCGTTCATACCACGGGAAGTAGCAGCAGGTGTACCGATCCGGATACCGCTCGTTACAAACGGGCTCGTTGGATCGAACGGAATTGCGTTTTTGTTCACGGTAATGCCGATGGAATCGAGTACATGCTCTGCTTCTTTACCTGTAATATTCACACTGCGTGTGTCGATCAGCATCAAGTGGTTGTCTGTACCGCCGGATACGATGTTCAATCCTTCAGCAATCAGCGTTTCAGCCAATACCTGTGCATTTTTCACCACGTTTTGTGCATACGTCTTGAACGAAGGTTGCAATGCTTCACCGAATGCTACCGCTTTGGAAGCAATTACGTGCATCAGAGGTCCACCTTGGGAACCAGGGAAAACTGCTTTATCAATCGCTGCTGCCCAAGCTTTGCGGCACAGAATCATACCACCACGAGGTCCACGCAGCGTTTTATGTGTTGTTGTCGTTACGAAATGCGCATGTGGAACCGGACTTGGATGCAAGCCTGCAGCTACCAGTCCTGCAATGTGAGCCATATCTACCATGAACAAAGCACCCACATCATTGGCGATGGAAGCAAGCTTTTCAAAATCAATAATACGCGGATATGCACTTGCACCTGCAACGATCATACGAGGGCGATGTTTGAATGCCGCTTTGCGCACTTCATCATAATCAATCAAGAATGTATCTTCTTGTACACCGTAAGCCACGAAATTGTACAGCAAGCCGGAAGCATTAACCGGGCTACCGTGTGTGAGGTGTCCGCCATGCGCAAGGTTCATACCCAGAACGGTATCACCTGGTTTCAGAGCCGCAAGGTATACTGCCATGTTCGCTTGTGCACCGGAGTGAGGTTGAACATTCACATGTTCTGCTCCAAACAGTTCTTTGGCACGATCACGCGCGATATCTTCAACGATATCCACATGCTCACAACCACCGTAGTAACGTTTGCCCGGATATCCTTCAGCGTACTTGTTAGTAAGTACAGATCCCATTGCCTCGATAACCGCTTCGCTTACGATGTTCTCGGACGCGATCAGCTCAATGTTGTTTTGTTGACGTTTCAGTTCAAGATTCATCGCTTCCAGTACTGCCGGGTCATTCTTACGCAATTGTTCCATGATTAAATTCCTCCAGTTTATAAGTGAAGTTATAAAGCGAAATCATGTTTACACGAAAACGGAGAGTGCAACACCAATCTGGAGAAGCAGAGCGTTCGCCTTTATCACCGGATTTCCCCTTATATAAGGGATTCAAAAAAAATCTAGGGATAACAGCGATCGAAAGATGGTGATGCAATCGAAGTCAGGAGTGTAACCAATCGTTTCACTTTATACGTTAGTCACAAAATGTTGAATCTGGTTGCTCTTCCATACGATACACTGCACGCTCGCCGCCAATCAACTTTGGACGAGTCAATGCTGTAGTTACACGGGCATCACCGATGTAGCGTAGTGCTGTTCGAAAAGGTACTGCCACATGCCGCAAGTGCATGCCAATCATCGTCTCCCCAATATCCAGTCCCGCATGGGCCTGCACATGTTCAGCCAGGCATGGATCGGTCAGCGAGAGATACGCTGCGGATGCCATGGAACCGCCTGCTTTGGGCACGGGTACTGCGCCAACTTCAGTCAATCCAAGACGTGTAAGCAAAGAACGCTCCATAACCAGTGCCCGGTTCAGATGCTCACAGCATTGGAATACAACATCAAAACCGAACTCCTCCTGCACCTCGCGTATACCCGCAAGAAGCTGCTGCGCCACTTCAACCGCACCGCTTGTACCAATCCGTTTGCCTGCGACCTCACTTGTACTTGTACCGATCACAACGATCTGTCCAGGTCCAAGCTGTCCGGCAAGCGCCAGTTCACGCAGAATAGATGCGGTCTGTTCATGCAATCCGGGTTGTTCCGAATCTAACTCAATAGTCATCCTATCGCCTCCCGATAAATTCCTGCCCGGCTTCCTCTTGGCTGCCCTTGATATTCTTGCATGGCATTTCAGGTACTATTATAGCGAATAATCAGATGAAAGACGAAAAAAAGAGCAGTCTGCGGGTACCGCAGAATTGCTCTTTTGCCCAGGCGACCGGCCGTTTGTTCCGGTGCTCCACTGTGGTTGTGCCCACTTCGTCGCCAGTTACACCGGATCCCTGTTTTCCCATTCATCATAAAACAACCTGCGTTTAAAATCAACGGGTAATTTACATCCTGTGTCCGTTTTTATATAGAAATCCTTCGGTAGCTGCGAATGATTAAACGAATCCAATTAATCCAGCTTGTCCAAAAGTCTGTCGAGCGCGGTCCGAATCTCTGCTGCAGCGATGTTGTAATCGTCGCGACTGCCGCCAAACGGGTCCGAAATATCAAAGCTCGGAATGCGTTGTCTGATCTCAATCGCCCGCTCACGTTCAGACGCCAAAATCTCCTGACCCAGAGCTCGTTTCATCTCCAATGTCGCAAACAGGCTGTCCAGTTCCTGAAGATCATTCAGGACTTGCTCGTCATTTTCAACATACTCTTTCAAGGTATACGTCTTGTGTATCGAGTCAGGAAAAACCTGCATGACGTGCTGTTTATGACTGCGTGTCAACGTGAGAATCAGGTCGGCCCAACTGACCAGGTTCGAGCTAAGGAGCGTCGAATGAGGGGGTCCCTCCACGTTGTGATCCCTTAATACGGCCTCCGCATGACGCGAAATCGGCATGCCCGTAGTTGCGGCTACACCTGCGGAACGAACATCCACCTGAATGCCCCGCTCAGACGCCAGTTTACGTAAAAGTCCCTCCGCCATGGGGCTGCGACATGTATTCCCTGTACATACAAACAAAATATGTTTCATTGTGGTTAGCCTCCCCATTTTGCAAATGTTGTCGAATCATGGTTGAAACTCCATCTGAACAAATGAAACCCATAGCTATATATTGAAGACTGCACTAGGCTGTAATCATTATTAACGGTGTATTTTAAAATATAAACAAAAGTCCAAAAGCGAGCAAGATCGCTCCGCCGACCGCTTCCCCGTAATCCCCCATGTTTTGGCTCACACGCCGTCCCAACAGCAGACCCATGACGGACATTGCGCCACCACATATACCGAAAGCGAGCACCGTTAACACCAAATCACTGCTGAACATGCCGAGCGAAACTCCAACGGAAAACGAATCGACACTGACACTCAGTGAGAACAGAATCACACCGAGCAGAGATCGATGATCTACCAGTTTCGTGTCTCCCTCCCGGAAAGCGTTCAAGATCATATGGGCACCGAGCAGGACCAGCAGACCGCCAGCTGCATACGCCGTAATGTCACCAAGCAGGGAACTGACGTATTTTCCCGTATACATGCCGATGAGCGGCATGATGATGTGAAAAAGGGCCGTTACGGTACTGATTCTCAATACGTCTCTCAGACGAATGCCCTTCATGCCAATCCCGATGCCGAGTGAGAACGCGTCGAGTCCGAGAGCGACGGCCATAATCAAAATGGTTACCAACTGCCCTACATGGGCAGAAACATCCCACATCCCCATACCCCCAAGTCACGTAAAGGTTCTTGTACACCATATGCGGACAAGGACATAAACATGACCTGAGAAGACGTTTGCATTCCTGCCATTCAAAAAAGTGGCTAGAGGGCTGGCGTCAGAGGAAAATTCCCATAGTAATATCATGGAAAAAGGGGAGCTATTGGTTACCGACCTGAATGAGTCGGTGACCTGCCGCCTTGAGCAGCCGGTTCATGACGGCTGCTCCCAGCCCTTCGCGTGAGCAGGCTTCAGCCACAATATATGTGGCGCCCTGCTCATCGCAGCTGCGCAGCGCGGCGTACAGCCGGCGCGCTGCTTCCTCCAGCTCGCTGGCTTCTCCCAGCGAGAACACGGCATCGGCGCGGTACTGCTCCGCGTGCTCGGCGAACGCCAGCACTGCGGTGCGCTCCCCGCGCTGCGCCGCCTCTGCGAGGGCGGCGCTGATCCAGGCCGCCACCGCTGCGGGCGGCCCCTCCACCACGCACAGCGCACCTGTGGGCGCGTAGTGCGTGTACTTCATGCCCGGCGAGCGCGGCGCCGGGCTGTCATCGCCACCGGGCCCCTCGGCGAGCAGCGCCGGGTCCGTGGCGACACGGGCGGCAACGGCGGACAGCTGTTCCGCCGTAATGCCGCCAGGGCGCAGGATGGTGACGGTACCGTCGTCACCGACCTGCACCACCGTGGACTCGACGCCCACCCCGGTGGGGCCGCCGTCCACGATGCCGCCGATGCGGCCTGCCAGATCCTCGCGCACATGTGCTGCGAGTGTCGGGCTTGGCCGCCCGGAGCGGTTGGCGCTCGGCGCGGCGACCGGGCATTCTGCCGCCGCGATCAACTGCAAGGCCACCGGATGGTCCGGAATCCGCACGCCCACCGTGTCCAAACCGGCGGTAACCCGCGGGGATACCGCCCCTGGCCTAACCGGCAGTACAAGCGTAAGCGGCCCCGGCCAGAAGGCCTCCATCAGGGCCTCCGCTGTGCCATTCACTTCGGTGACCAGCGAATCCAACTGGTCACGCTGTGCAATATGCACAATCAGCGGGTTGTCCGAAGGCCGACCCTTGGCTGCAAATATAGCTTCCACCGCAGCTGTACTGCGAGCATCTGCGCCCAGACCGTATACCGTCTCGGTTGGGAATGCCACGGTCTGCCCTTGACGAAGACAGGCTGCAGCATCCTGTAAGTCAGCAAGGGCCTGTTTATACGCACTCCCTTTTGCCACATCATTCTTGTTCTCAGTGGTTATCAGTACATTGACATCCCACATGCTCGTAACTATTTTCTCTGTACTTTCATCGTTCTCCATGCCTTTCATGGAAGACTGATGCAATTGCTCGTTCTCTCTCGTCATATATCCATCATTCCTAAACTTCAGTAGGGTAGTTAATGCAAGACATCCCGCTTCCGCGATGCCTTCTTCGCTTATGTTTCCTGATTCCTATAATTATAACATATCTGCTCTGCTCAAGGATGCGGTCTGAATCTTCCCAGCGATTAACATCACGAGATCTTTGACTCGAACCTATAATAAAACAAGAGGGCACTCCCCTGAATCGAAGTCCCCCTGTTAAAGCTTATATCCAGCAGCATGTTATAAAGTTATGCAAACAATCCCGTCACCCAATCCCACAATTTGACTGCCATATCCCACAGGAAGAAACGCGCTTCCGGTGTAGCCGCCTGCACAGATGCTTGTGCATCCCCAGGCTCTGCAGCTGCTGCTGATGCTGTTGCAGGCTTCGCCAGTGCATCCCCTGTACCTGCATCTATGAAGCACAATGGTGGAAACAACACACACCACCAGTTTTGCCCTTCACCTTTACCCAGTGTTATCCGCACCGCTTCATAATCTCCAGCAGGATATACGGTACCGCCATATAATTTGGTTGGAAACGGAACCACCCCAAGTTCCACCTGATATGAATAGGTTAAGCCACGATTGGCAAGCTCTTCTCCCACACGATCCTCTATTTCAGATAGATGCTGACGAATGACCCCACGCGCTTCTTCCAGACTTTGCGGATTCTCCAATTCGGTTACCCACCCATTCATTTGGGCAACGACGGCGTCACGAATCTCTCGTTTGACCAACTGATCTCCCGCTGCATCCGAGTTTGCGAGAATACGCAGGCGAATGGATTGTTCCGGAATCGCTGTAGCCGCCACAGCCGCATCCGTTTTCTGACCTTCCCACATCATAATCATCATCATAAGACATACAATAATAAGTCCAATTTGTTTCACGATTCTTCTGCTCATTCCGTTCTCCCCCTTGGCTCCCGTGATCATGATCCCTGTAACTCTCTCATGTCTATCAGTATGCCCGGAAGAGACGGAAGTAAACCTGCTAGATTATAAATCTACTAAAATTTTAATAGGCGGGTAAGACTTAAAACGAAAGGAATAATATCTCGCACATGACTGACGAAAATCAAAGAAGCGCCTGCCTACGGAACGCTTGTCGGCTGGCACTTCTTTGAGCAATCTAAAACGCTAACCTACCCTTGATGTTCCAATTAGCATGCTGCATGGATGCCCTTGCTTCTCGGATTACTTATTCACCCGAAAAGCTTCCCAAGCCCCGCCAACCGAATTGCGGCTCGCTACAAGCTTACCGCCATTATTCAGATCACAGGTCACATACAGGTTATTGGCAAGTGCCTGCAGCGCGATTGTTCCATCACCCAAATCTACACGATTGAACTTCTCCCATTGCTGAATGGTTGTGGCTTTTGCGATCAGGGCACCACCCGCATTAACATCTGCTGTGACATATTTATTATTGATTTTGGACTTGAGGGACACCGTTCCATCGGAGTTCGTGATCCATTCAAAAAGCTCCCAGTCTCCTGCCGTCGTCCGATTGGCGACAAGCTGGTCATTGCCTTGATTATCAGCAGAGACGATTTGCTGATTGGCTTGAGCAACAAGATAGTTGTACCCACTTGGATTCGGAGGCTGCACCGTGCCCCCACCCGTAACCTCTGAATATACGGCCTGAAGCAACGCACCTGAGCGGTCATTGCTGTACTCCCAGAACATGATGCCACCCAGATTGCTGTTTTTCACATATTGCACCTTCAGGCTGAGCGATTGCGGGTCGTCATAGGAGATAAAGGTATTCCCATTAAACAGATAAGGAGCTTGGGCACTGCTGTCCCAGTATCGTGTATACCCGTTTTTATTCAAATATTGGCTGACAATGGTGTTGTAGTCGGGTTCAAAACCACCGGAAGCGGGCCTGTCCAAACCATTGTTCGAATTCTGAACACCCGTCCAGGCCCGGCCATAAAAGGCTCCGCCAATAACCAGTTTGTTCGCGGGAACACCGCTATTTCTGAACAGATTGACCGCAGACGTTACACTAATATCTCTTCCGGACAGATTCGTATGATGCCCAGTGGTTGCATCCCAGGTTCCATGAAAATCGTAAGTCATTAGATTGATCCAATCGAGCAGAGGCGTGATATTATTGATCTCCACACCGTTCAGATAACTGCTGTTCGCTCCAGCGGCAATGGTCAGCAGATATTGTTTGCCATTAATCTGTCCTTGAGCATTCAGCTTCTCCCGCACCTTCGAGAGCAGTTGTGTGAAGTTTTGTTTATCCTGTGGCCGTGCAGTTGTACCGGCAGCAGGGTTGGTCGGATATTCCCAATCCAGATCAACGCCATCCAGGTTATTGGAGGTTACCAACTGCACAATGCTGTCGGCAAAGGTTGTACGTGAGGCATCTGTTAGTGCTGCGTCTGAAAAACCGTTAGCTCCCCAGCCCCCAACAGACAATAACACCTTCAGATCAGGGTTTTTGGATTTCAATCCTACCATCAGTTGCAGTTTCGTACGATCTGAATTTGTAATGGTTGCTTTGCCGTTAGAGATGAGAGCGAAGGAGTAATTGATATGAGAGAGCTGTTCTGCCTTGATATCATTCGCGGTCCAGTTGGCCCAACCAGCCACATAAGCAATAATTTTCTTTGGAAGAGGAGCTGCGTCCGCTTGTTTCGCTGGTCCGATGGCAAATGTTGAAACGGTTAGTACAAAAGATAAAAACAAGATCATGGACACTTTTACAAATGAAGGGATCGTACCAACTCGATTTGGATTCATCATATAACTCTCCTTTGGGGTTTAATTTTAGGAATTCAGCAGCAGCCTCACATTTTGGTTAGCAGGAGGATCACGCCCTGTACTCCCTACTGCTTCCCTTGTCAATGCTGAAAGAATATGTTCGTTGATCCACATCGCTCTTCACACCCTTTCTGTTTCAATCAAATTCGAATTAAAGGAAGCGTTTACAATTAAGTGTAATCGATTTCATTTATGAGAAAGGGAATCTGGGCCTCTGAAAATTCATGGATGGAATAAATAGATTACCAGAAAAAAGTAGGCTAACTTAAATAGGCTCATAGAATTTTGATCTGAAGGGCAATGGGATATCAAGCGATCTTGGTAGCTGAACAATTTTGATATTCTAGGGAAGAGCACACCAGTTAATTACGGTTACATTCATCATTGGCATGACTGGGTGTATGGATGAGGAGTAGGTACATAACCCACTTTCAAATAATGTCTAACGTGTAGAATGTAAGTAGGCGGTTAAGTTACAGATATAATCTAGTTAAAATTAGGATAATACAGAATTGAAATATTTGTCAATAAAAATTAAATTTGTCATTATCCCAAAGTTACAAATTCACACCTACCTTATAAAACAAAAAAAGACCTTTACCTGACTGCCGCAGGCAAAGATCGGACTAGCAAATAAATCACTTACTGCTCCATACCATACTCCAACACCCTCTGAATGGGAAGATGCATGTCCATGGCATAGTTGAATCATACCAAATTTTAAGATTACGCTGTTGTCTTTTCCTTTTTGACCATACTCCATAAACGTTCCAGCAAGGTAGGTCGTTGTTCCCCCATAAGAAGCTCGTCCTCGTCTTCCTGACCATACAATTTAATGCTCATCACCAGCCCGATACAAGCCATATTAATGAGCAACGAGGTGCCTCCATAGCTGATAAATGGCAGTGTAATGCCCGTAAGCGGCATCAGCCCGAGGAAAGCGCCAATATTTTCAAACACCTGATATAACAACATGCCGATAATCCCTACAATTACGACCGGTCCTGCCCTGTCTCTACATTGTAATGCGATTAACACCATACGATGAATGAGGATAAAATACATTAAGAGCAGAACAGATCCACCTACAAACCCAAACTCCTCTGCAATGACTACAAAAATGGAATCCGAATATGTATACGGTACACGCCCCGATTGGACGGATGTGCCCTGCATGTAACCTTTGCCTGTTATACCTCCCGAACCTATGGCAAGACCCGCATTTTTCGTATGCCAGGAAGCTTTCGACGTTGCTTTATCCGGTACAAGCCAAGGATCAATTCGCTCGGCCCAGTGCTCCCGGTTCGCCTTTTCCAAGAAGGTAAAAATCTCATCATGATACGACGTATATGCTTTTACGAATCCAAAAAAGGTGATTCCCACAATAGCAAGAGCAATTAATGCATGAGACCACTTGATATTCCCTATCCATAACACAGCAACCAGAATCACGATGTATCCGAGGGCGTTTCCCAAGTCATTCTGAATCATTACGAGTGCAAAGGGAACGAACGTCCATAACCCAATAGGCACGATATCTTTCCAGAAACGAAGCGTAGAATTTTTTCTTTTGACCAATACATGCGCCAGAAACAAAATCAAGATCATTTTAAACAGTTCTGCTGGTTGAAAAGTGAGACTCTCACTAATCTTTATCCAGCCATTCGCATTATTAATAGGCCCGCCAATGAAGTTGACAAGAACCAGTAGAATGATCCCAAATGCGTAAATATAAAATGCATACTGGATATACAGTTTATAATTGACCAATCCAATACCAATGATCGCTACGAATCCAATCCCGTAAAACAGCAAGGTTTTGATATGATGATTGCCCAAATTCGGATCGGACTGAATCGCACTGTACACCGTAAATACACTCATGACCATAAGCAGCAGCAACACAAACAGAATAACCCCGTCCATTTTCTTCAGCATTCTCAGCATGTTCCCACGTATCCCCCTGAGGCTCAATAACCCAATAATTATTTCCAGTAGTCTTCAATATTACCATTGTATAGAATTGGAAGACAAATTGGAAATCCGTCAAACAAATAACGAAAAACCCTGAAACCCACAGATCCATCTTGCTCCGATCTGTTGATTCCAGGGTTGGCTTATATCGTATTCACTTGCAAAGAGTCTGTCCTAGGATCAAAACTATTGCTCCTGCTGTGTTGATTTGCGTCTAAATAGTTTCATGACCAGTTCTGTAATGCTTGGCTGTTCTGCGGAACCAAGAATATCCTCGTTCTCTTCTGTATGCACTTTGATACTCATCACAAGTCCCATACTAAGCATGTTGAGAACAAGCGAGGTTCCCCCGAAACTGATAAACGGCAGTGTAATCCCTGTCAGCGGCATCAGACCAATGAAGGGACCAATGTTGACAAAGATCTGGTAGAGCAGCATAGCTATAATACCGACAATCAGATAAGGCCCTGCCCTATCCTTACATTCCAGTGCAATCAGGACCAGCCTGTGAATCAAAATAAAGTAGAGCAGCAGCAGCACCGATGCTCCAACAAAACCAAATTCTTCACCAATCTGCACAAAAATCGAGTCCGCGTAGGCCAGCGGCACCCGATTCGACTGAATCGTAGTACCTTCCATGTATCCTTTACCGCTAATACCTCCAGAGCCTATAGCCAACTTGGCATTGTAAGTCTGCCAGAGCACGTCCCTTGACGTCTGATCCGGTACAAGCCAGGGGTCGAAACGATCTGCCCAGTGAGAGCGACCAATGTCCTTCAGAAATTTCACAATTTCATCATGATAATGAATATAGGCTTGTGTCCCACCAATCAAAGCAGCCACCGCTATAACAAAACCGATCAGGGCATGCGTAAATTTGATATTGCCTATCCATAGAAGTCCTATCAGGATAACGACATAACTCAGCGCATTCCCCAAGTCATTCTGAAGCAAGACGAGCAGCAACGGAGGAAGCACACAGAGCGAGATGGGGATCACGTCTCGTCCAAAAAATAACGGTCTGTTTTTCTTCCTCGCCAGTAGCGCTGACAGGAAGACAATCAGACATAGTTTGAACAGCTCAGCAGGCTGCAAGCTCAGGCCAAATATGGATAACCATCCTTGAGCCCCGTAGTACTCCTTACCGATAAACATAACAAGAATAAGCAGTATCATGCCCACGCCATAAATGTATAGGTAATTTTTAATGATCAATTTGTAGTTAATCATGGACATTCCGAAAAACACAATAAAACCGATAATGTAAAAAATTACTGCTTTCTGGGGATAAGCCTCCCACTTCGGTCGGCCGAAGGTGGTACTATAAATCGACAAAATACTAATAGCCATAAGAATGAGCAATATAAAAACAATCGAATAGTCTATTTTTTTGAATTTATGCAGCATGTAGTTATGTTCCTCCAAGCATTCAGCAATCTTCGGTATATCTCATTGTAGAGGATTTCACGGCAAAAAGAAAACCCGTGGAACCTTACATTTTCGTCACCTGTTCCGAAGTGCGAACACCCAGTACATGCCGTTCAATGCCTGCAAGGTCTGGCACGACGATAATTTCCGGCCAATATCCGGCCGATTCAAGCAGAGCTGCGATGTCTCCTGCCTGTCCCTGACCCAGCTCAAAACCGATGATCTGCGGCGGTGCAGGCAGCAGCGCCAGCTGCTCCAGCATGATCCGGTACGGCCCCAGCCCATCGGGGCCGCCGTCCAGTGCCGTGCGCGGCTCATGGTCGCGCACCTCGGGCTGCAACCCGGCAATATCTGCCGCCGGGATGTAAGGCGGGTTGGACACCAGGATGTCCACCCGTGCCCCGGCGAACGGGGCCAGCAGATCGCCTTCACGGAAGTCGATCTGTACCCCGTTCGCGGCCGCGTTCCGCGCGGCCACTTGCAGGGCAGCCGCCGATATATCTCCGGCGCCTACCTGCCAGCGCGGGCGCTGCGAAGCCATCGTCACTGCGATGGCGCCGCTGCCCGTGCCAATGTCGACGGCGAGCGGAGCGCCGCCGGGAAACACGCGGTCGGCTTCGCGCAGCACAGCCTCGACCAGCAACTCGGTCTCCGGCCGCGGAATCAGCACGGCCGGCGTGACCTCGAACGGCAGCCCGTAGAATTCCTGGCTGCCGATGATGTACTGCGCCGGCTCACCCGCAGCCTTGCGCGTGACGGCGTCTTCCCAGCGGCTGCGAAGCTCGCTGGGAAAGGGATCCGGCTGCATCATATAGTACGCGGCCCCTTCGCGGCCGAGTACATGTTCCAGCAGCAGCCGGGCATTGTTGTGCGGCTCGTACACGCCGCACTTCTCCAAAAAAGAGGAAGCCTCCACGAAGGCTTCCCGACAACTCTGTTCCGGCGTCATGACAAACTGCGCGCGGGTCACAGCATTATTCTCCTCTATCCATCATATCCGTCTGCTCGGCAATCGTCAGCGCAGACACGATATCAGCTATCTCACCATTCATGATTTGATCCAGCTTGTGCATCGTCAAACCGATCCGGTGATCCGTAACACGGCTTTGTGGGAAATTATAAGTACGAATCCGCTCACTGCGGTCACCTGTACCCACTTTGCTCTTCCGTTCACTCGAAATCTTCGCTTCTTCTTCCTGACGCATCATATCAAAGATACGTGTACGCAGAACCTGCAATGCTTTTTCTTTATTCGAGTTCTGGGATTTACCATCCTGACAAGTAGCCACAATTCCCGTTGGAACGTGAGTTACCCGTACAGCCGATTTCGTGGTATTAACCGATTGTCCACCGGCACCACTGGAACAGAACGTATCTACACGGATATCTTTATCATGGATTTCGATATCGAAATCTTCGGCTTCAGGCATAACCGCTACTGTAGAAGTAGACGTATGAATCCGGCCGCCCGATTCCGTTGTAGGAATACGTTGCACACGGTGTGCGCCACTTTCGTATTTCATTTTGCTGTAGGCACCGCGTCCATTGATGAGGAATACAACCTCTTTGAATCCGCCCAGATCATTTGTGTTAACGTCCATCAGTTCCACGCGCCAGCCTTGTGTATCGGCATAACGTGTATACATCCGATAGAGATCCGCTGCAAATAGCGCCGCTTCATCCCCACCAGCTGCTCCACGAATTTCAACGATGACGTTTTTATCATCATTCGGGTCTTTTGGCAGCATGAGAACACGAATCAGATCGTCCAGTTCTTTCTGGCGAGTGCTCAGTTCATCAATTTCCATTTTGACCATTTCACGCATCTCGTCGTCCAGCTTCTCGCCCTGCATTTCTTTGGCAGCTTCGAGATCCTGGCTTACCTGTTTGTACTCATTGTATGCTTCATAGGTAGGCTGCAGATCCGATTGTTCTTTGGAATATTCCCGCAGCTTCTTGTTGTCACTTGCTACATCCGGGTCACACAGCAGCTCGCTGAGTTTCTCGTAACGGTCGGCTAACGCCTGTAATTTATCAAACATGTATAGTCACCTCACGCGTTATTTTCGTTTCAGCATTTCAACATTCATTCGATTCAGATAGGCATTCATTTCATGCATCATCAGATCGTTTATATTTCACAAGGCACGGAGTTCTCAGAAATCCCTGACCGTAACATTCATTTTATGATCGACGTATAACATCGCTACAACGTCATCAAATCCTTTACTTTTAAGTTATATAAAAGAAATCGCGTACCCGGTTGAAAACCCGCTTCAACTCATTCAGCCGAGCGTGAAATTTAACATAGGTATACGACTCTTAATTTTAGCATATTCTTATGTTCCTGAATAGCAACTGTTTACGGTACCCTGCCTCCAAATTTTGATTTCCTTATTGTTAGCAACCAGATTGGTTTGCAACCGCTATAAGAGCTCATCATCCATGAGGCGTCTTCCTTTTATTATATCCAGAGCGAGTAAACAATCCAGTAGGATGTACAGGATGTACAGAAAATTTATTGTTGAATGTCTTAGGCTTATTTGAAGAATATTTTGCGATATGTAAAAAAGCCCTGCCATCTTCAATAGAAGACGACAGAGCTGCTATACTCGTATATTCAAGTATGTTTTCTTATCTAAATAAATTAAACGTTAAAGCGGAAGTGCATAACGTCGCCGTCATTGACAACATACTCTTTACCTTCAAGACGAAGTTGTCCACGTTCTTTCGCACCGTTCATGGAACCGGCAGCAACCAGATCCTCGTAGGAAACAACCTCTGCCCGGATAAATCCGCGCTCGAAGTCGGTGTGAATGACACCCGCTGCGCCAGGTGCTTTTGTACCCTTACGGATCGTCCAAGCACGAACTTCCTGTACGCCTGCTGTGAAGTATGTGTACAGACCCAGCAATTTGTAAGCAGCTTTGATCAACAGGTTCAGACCGGAATCCTCGATACCGAGCTCTTCCAAGAACATTTGTTTATCTTCGCCTTCAAGCTCCGAGATCTCTTCTTCCACTTTTGCACTGATCGGCACCACTTCTGCATTTTCAGCAGCTGCGAATTCTCTTACTTGTTGCACATAAGCATTGTTCGCCACATCACCGATTTCATCCTCAGCTACATTGGCTGCGTACAAAACAGGCTTCAGGGTAAGCAAGTGCAGATCGCGCACGATCAGACGCTCTTCTTCCGTAAGTTCCATACTGCGTGCTGGCTTGTCTTCGTACAGAACAGCCTTCACTTTCTCCAGCACTTCCACTTCCTGAGCAGCTGACTTGTTGCCGCCCTTCATGTTTTTCTTGGAGCGATCGATTTTTTTCTCTACACTCTCGATATCGGCCAGAATCAGTTCCAGATTGATCGTTTGGATGTCGCTTACCGGATCAATTTTGCCATCGACGTGTGTGATATTCTCGTCTACAAAGCAACGTACCACGTGTACAATGGCGTCTACTTCACGAATGTGGGCAAGGAACTTGTTACCAAGACCTTCGCCTTTGCTCGCACCGCGAACAAGACCTGCAATATCTACAAATTCAAACGCTGTTGGCACCGTTTTTTTCGGTACAACGAGTTCTGTCAATTTGTCCAAACGCTCGTCCGGTACTTCAACGATCCCCACGTTAGGGTCAATCGTACAGAACGGATAGTTTGCCGATTCGGCACCAGCTTGTGTAATTGCGTTAAACAGTGTGGATTTACCAACGTTAGGCAAGCCCACGATTCCAGCTTTCAAAGCCATGTATATGACAACTCCTCATTGATTACTTGTTCGGTATGGATAATCCTATACATTATATATGACAAACCCCAAGGCATCAAGGAACTTTGGATTTGGGTTTATCGTTGTATTAGGCGTTCAATTCCTTGTACATCGTCAGATCGGTTACCTCATACCCCATCTTGCGATACAAGCTGCTTGCCCGCACATTATGTCCAAACACATGCAGACCAATGCGATCCACGCCAAGACTCAATGCTTCCCTTTCAAGTGCCTCCATCGTCTCTGTACCATAACCCTTGCCCCGATAGGCTTCTTCGACCACAATATCCAGCAAAAAAGCGTCTTTGCCACGGCGGTTATCCGTAACGTTAAACCAGATATAACCCACATTCCCGTCCACGGCATGTACCAAATTATAGAGGTAAGCACCCGGTGTATTCAGCCCTTCAGGCAAATATTTGTCGTAGGATGCCTCCGCAAATCCCTGCGCCTCTTCCGCAGCCCAAGTACCCGCCTCTACTTTCTCTTCTGCAAAATCTTTAATCGATCGAACGCGGAATTTAGCATATTCTTTTTGATTCATTGGGATCAGTTCCATTGGTTTCCCTCCTAGTTCGAGTGTTCTATGTATGATCTTTTTGCACTCTATAGTATTGTATCTTGTTATACCATGTTCTGCATGATGCAATTCCAGCCAAATCCAATACAACTTTAGTTACCTCACTCTGTTTATATCTATATGAAAGAAAGGAGCAGAAAACTTATGAATACACGTCGTCCCTTTTCAAAAAGAAAAATAATCATCTTATCTACAGTGATTCTCTTCATTGGATTAGTTATTTCTATGGGTTACCAAGCGATGGACCCCTTTAGACATTTAAGGATCACAATTTATAATCAGTCCGACTATGATCTTTCAAATATTACAGCACGCGTGAACAGCGGCATTGACTCGTTCAATACAAACAAAGAGGGTACAATATATACCTTAAAGAAAGGTGTACCCAGCGGTGAACAAGTGAAGTTCGCTCCAAAGCTGCGACTCTCCGGTGAAGGATCCATCAATCTGGAGTTTACGGACAGCCGTGGTGAGACGATACTTCGTCCTTGAACTTATGTTAAAATATAGGGGCGAGCGACCCGCCAAAGTTTCTCGCCCAAAGTCGATTGGATTATTCCATCGGCTTTTTTATTTTAACTTGATTATACTGATTAATTAGATCATCCAGGACCATAGATTGCTGTATAACATGAGGATGAAGCAAATCTCCGTTATAGTCCATCTTTAGTTGATAGAGCTTTTGTCTTGCTGCTTCGATCTGCAACTTGAGCTCACCACAATCCATATTCACCCCTCCCTGTTGTAACATTTTATTCCGTTCTGCTAATTAGTAGGAAATCAAGCGAACTCCAACACATTTTGGTCATCATGTCTGTGACCATGTTGCCGAGCCTCATGCCTCCTTAATCTCTCTTCAAAAAACATAGAAAAAAGCGACATTCCTAATACGAAAAAAGCCCCCTTCAAGGTAGACGGATTAAACCAGTCTGCTTAAGGAAGCATCTCAAATTAAAGAACGCTTTTTTTGTTATGTTTATTAACTTCCAAGTCCGTGACTGTTTGTTGTCATTTTCACAGCCGGTTGTTGTCCAGTATCTGCCTGAGTTGTTACTGGAACAGACATTACTACGACAATACTACAAACCACTATAAGCGAAACTAATTTTTTTCTCATTGAGATTTTGCACCTCACAGATCAGATTTTGGTACTGCTGAGTCACTGCATCAGACGCATACCTTCGATATTTTTCAAATATCCCGACACATTTAAGCATAGATAAGCCACTGTTAATTTCAAGAGAAAAGAATAAACCTTCCAATAACGCTTTGAAACCTTTATCATAGTCTTTTTTCCTTAAATAATACTCACTTAACCCCATTAACAGACGAACGTAGCGGTCACCTGTAAGCTGACTGCTAATCTTTCCAATTCGGCTACCCTGTTCCTGATACAGCACAAATGTTTCATATTCGTAAAGAACATAATCAATATCCAAGTCAAATTGATTAGCTGCAACCACAATCTCACATAAAGCTGGAAACACTTCATTTTCTTTGTTTGAAATATACTCCAGATATTCGGGTAGTACATGCAATTGTCCATCTCTCAGCATATACATAAAACGATTCGCTTCAGCCCATTCCTGGAATTGCTGCATCACAATTTGTTCAGCTTGACTAGGGGATTTCACCCAACTATGGTCAATATACTGTGTGATATAATCGAGGGCAGTCTTGTAATCCCCAAGATAAAAACAGGCACTTCCCATTACTAAATAGGAATACAAAATATAAAATACAATCTCTTTTTTGACTTCTTTCGGCTTGGTGTTGCCCTGCAACTCATAATGAATAGCTGCTTTTACTTTCAGTTTCTCGCCCAATTCCAACAACTTATCCCATCGACGCAATGAAGCATACACATTAATCAGATCGTTCAACCCATCCAGCTGATAAGGCTCGTCAAGCCGATCTACAAAAAACTCAAACTGCGTAGCAAGTGTAAGATTGCTCATCTGATCCTTGGAAAGCCCGATTGTGAACAAACGATACTGGCTGAGTGCTAATCTTTCAGAGTGTTGCATTTTCTCGCTTTCAGCTACACAACGATATAGGGGCTTGGCCGCTTCCAGCTTCTCTTCAAGATATAACTGCTCGGCTAACTCAAATAAAAGGGGTGCGTAGGAAAGATTATCCATAATTAGATTAACGGCTTCTTCCATACAATCGACCTTACCGAGTTCGGCACAACGGTATAGAAAAGGCCCCAGTCTTCGCCAATCCGGACTTGTATGTACAAAACACTCATTTATGTATAATTCATAGAAGTAACCCTCAGTTAAACCCATCCCGGCAGTAAGCCGATCCAACTGCTGCATGCCTATGGGACGAAGCCCGTTCAGCGTACCACTCAACGTTCCTGAGTTAATTCCGGATATCTCAGAGAATTGATTGAGTGTCATATGGTTAGTTTTTAAATAATCTGCTAAATGATCACGTATTGTGGCTACTGAGTTCAAAGGTACACCACCTTCCAAGCAAAATTAAGCAATGGTCAATAAAATAATACTATATTTTTGAATTTAATATCAATATTTTACTTGTAAATAATTTACTTTTAATATAAAAATACTTATCTGTATTGCTCAATAGTTGTAAAGAATAGCCTGAAAGATGGCAAGAGAGGCCTTATTATAGTTCAAGCATCCATACCACTCAATCTATCCACGATTGACTCTAGCATCTCTTTTGCATTTCCTGTGAGATAATCCTCCGCTATCTCCATCATATAAATGATCTATATGTGCAGCCCTCTGTACATGCCGAAACCTGAAACCATAACGTACCTTCATCTACATAAATGATATAGCGCTCGTTCATGACATAACCTTGGTAAATACAACTCTCGTTCTTGGTGAAAGGGGTCGATTTAACGAAGCATGTTCAAAACGGGTTGAGATTTTCATGATGCTCTTGCCTCCCTTAAAAAGAATGAGACTCAATATCCATAATAGATTGGGCGACACTTTAGATGCAGCCAATGTCACTAAAAATGCACTGGCTAGGGAAGCATTTTCAATGGAGCCTTCACCTTCTAATTTTAAAGAGAAACACAAATAAACCGTCCATTTTTACTTTGGACGGTTTGTTTGGCTTACTACTGACTTCTGGTTATGTTAAACAAGCACGAAATAGATAAGGCGCTTTATTGATTTGATTATATTAGCACTCCATACGGAGTGCGACAACGAAAACAAACGTAATAAAGTCATAAAATTTAGGAATAATCACGTATACCAATAATTATAAAAAATCATATACATTAGTGTTGCCAAAAGGTCACGAAAAAGGATGTTTTCGACAAATTTCGAGGTGCGAATCCTCCAGTGAAATCATGTGAGCTTGGGGTTTGCCTCTATTTCAACCTATCTAACGCCCCTCATCAGACGTGACGTCTGCTTCAAATTTTCAACTTTCCCTACGCCTATGCCAAACATGACAATGCGCAGCTCGAATTCCAATATGACCCATTTTTTTTACTTTTGCAATTCCTTGTACATCGTCAGATCGGTTACCTCGTACCCCATCTTGCGATACAGGCTGCTTGCCCGCACATTATGTCCAAACACATGCAAACCAATGCGATCCACCCCAAGACTCAAGGCTTTTTGCTCAAGTGCCTCCATCGTTTGTGTGCCATATCCCTTGCCTCGATGCACTCAGCCGAGAGAAGCCCAACGGCAAAAGATGCGTAATATCCCGCTATTTCTGCTTGCGCTCGGCGGTTATTGATACTGAATTCCTTTCAAAATAACTCTGGTTGAATAAAAAAACACTAAAGTACTATTGATAATTGAGATACTGTGTTGTACGATGTATTGGTACTGTGTTGTACGATGTATGGGTACTGTGTTGCGCGATGTATAAACAGGAGGTAGGTGTGAAAGGCGGAACAGATATGCCGAATATATGAAAAACAGACCAGTTAACAGAGTATTTTAAAGAGAGAATTAATTGTTGGGATGCGAAATAAAAAGGGATTTACCCCTTGTTAGGACAGAATGGCGTTGGTAAAACAACAATTATGAAGATGCTTACAAACTTACTTATAAATAGAGGAGGAACACCTTATGAAAATACGTAATCAAATTACATTTGCAAGTCTGGCCCTTCTAATAACTGGAAGTTCCCTGCTATACACATCGCCAACCTCAATTGTAAGAGCAGAGCCCACTCAAAATGTATCTAGTTCGTTACACCGAACCACTCTAAAAGATCATAATTCCGTCAAGCAAGCAATGCAGGATACATTGCAACTTGGATTCCCCGGGATACTTGCTAAAACTTATGAAGTTGGAAAAACGTGGGGTTATGCCGCTGGGGTAGCGAATCTGAGCACCAAGAAACCAATGGAAACAGATTTTCGATTTCGCATTGGCAGCGTGACGAAGACGTTCACCGCAACGGTTGTACTTCAATTAGCTGGAGAGAACCGCTTGGATCTAGACGACTCCATCGAAAAATGGTTGCCTGGTGTCATTCAAGGAAACGGATATAACGGTAAACAAATTACCATACGGCAGATCTTGAACCATACAAGTGGTATCGCTGAATACTCAAGATTCAAAGGCGCAGATTTTATGGATACGAAAAAATCGTATACGGCTGAAGAAATAGTGAAGATGGGGATTTCTCTACCCCCAGACTTTCTCCCAGGAAAGGGATGGTCTTATTCAAACACTGGATACGTATTACTGGGTATTCTTATTGAAAAATTAACCGGAAACAGCTACGCGGAAGAGATTGAAAATCGGATTATTGAACCGCTTGAATTATCGGATACATTCCTACCTGGCAATTCAAGCGTTATTCCAGGTACCAAGCATGCTCGGGGATATTCCCAACCAGACGAAGCAAGTGAGATAAAAGACGTTACTTATTACAATCCAAGTGCAGGTAGCTCGGCTGGAGATATGATTTCTACTGCTGACGATTTAAATAAATTCTTTTCTTCCTTGCTCGGTGGCAAATTACTGAAGGAACAGCAACTAAAACAAATGCTTACTACAGTTCCTACAGGAAGAATAGGAATCGATGGATATGGTCTTGGAATCTTCGAAACTAAGCTTCCAAACGGTGTCTCGATATGGGGACACACAGGTGGCATTCTAGGGTTTTCTACGATTGCCGGAGGTACACTTGGAGGCAAACATACGTTGGTCGTCAGTTTGAACAGTTTGGGTAGGGATAACAGTCCTAATCCTTTTAAAAATATTTTACTTGCTGAATTTAGCAAGTAGGCAAAAGGGAAAAACGCATAAATTTTTTCAAACCTTGCCCCTTCAAAACGGCGCCCGGGAAACCCGCCAAACACAGGCGATTTTTGCACCCTATTGTGTAAAATTTGCCCGCTGTTCTGCTTGCGTTTGGCGGTTGTTGGTACTGAATTTAACATTGATAAATATAGTACTGTGTTGTACGTTATATATACAGGAGGTACAATACATGAATGTTGAAGATTGGAAATCACAAATTAAGCGAGGAACACTCGATTATTGTATTATATTGCTAATAAAGCAACGACCATATTATGGGTATGAAATCATAAGTAAGTTAGAGCAGTATCCTATTGTTGCTGCAAAAGAAAATACAATTTATCCACTGCTTAGAAGATTATTGAAAGAAGGATATATTTCTTCATCTTGGCAAGAAAGTACAGAGGGCTTGCCACCAAGGAAATATTATACCCTTTCAGAAAAAGGGAACGAATACTTAAACGCGATGTCCTTAGAATGGGATAATTTATTAACAGCTATATCAGAAATTAAAGGAGAACTAAATGATGGATAAAATTATGAATGACTATCTTGTAAAGATTGAAAAGTATTTGAAATCTATGTCCGATTCTGAGCGTATCGACATTGTAAAAGAAATCAAAAGCGTAATGCTTGAATTGCAAAACAATGGTTTTTCTTATGAGCAAATCATCGAACGGTTAGGAAACCCAAAAGAATTAGCGAAAGCATACTTAGGTGAATCCATTTCAAAGAACAATAAATTTAGTTGGAGTAAATTCGGCGCAATATTTGCATTTTGTAGCAGCTTTGCAGGCGTCAGCGGTATGTTACTTTTGCCATTCATCAGTACTCTGTCCATTGCTTTAATGATTGGTGGAGTTATCACGATGATAGGCGGAATTATTAAATTTGTCGGGTATCTTATGGGATATGATATTGCCGGAATTACAATGGAAATGGGAGCATTTACCCCAAACCCAATGCAGTTCTTGCCAATTTCTATTGTGATTGGTGTGTTCATGTTTTGGCTCGGAAAAGTCTTGTGGAAACTTACAATTAAATACATACAAGCAATTAGTCGAAAAAAGAAAACAGTGTAATAATATAAAGAACGGGGTGCGGCGGTCATACATAGACCAACCGCAGCCCGTTCTTTATATTTGGTGTGTCACGCAGTAAAGCCATTCCCCCTCTCAAAACGAGAGCAGAGTATCTTAAACGAAGTGGATGGATTTTATTACATTGTGAACCCTCTTCAAGCGAAACGATCATAAGGCACACAGCTTCGTAAGGTGAAAACAGATGCAGATGATGCTTGGCGTTTAGTCCGGATCATTAAGCCAACGGATACATTAGTTTAATAACAGCGGCTGTCTAATACTTTATTTATCAGTCTTGTTCTGCGCTGCTAGTCCGATTTCAATCCACGCACTCCATACGGAGTGTGACATAGCGAAAAAACACGTAATAAAGTCGTATAACCCAAAAATTATTACGTATTATCAATGATTATAACAAACCATATCTACATTCGTAATAAAACCACCCTGCATTGAACACCGGTGTTGCCAAAAGGGCACGAAAAAGAGGTTTTCGACAAACTTCGAGGTGCGAATCCCTCAGGGAAATCATGCGTGCTTGGGGTTCGCACCTCCATTTTTAAACTTCAATCTAACGCCGTTCCACCAGACGTGACGTCTGCTTCAAATCCTCAATCCGCCCTGCGCCAATGCCGAACATGACGGTACGCAGTTCGAATTCAACCTGTTCCAGCCGCTCATTCAGCGCATCATCAGAAGCAACTGCGGATTCAAGCAAAGACCGCCCAAACCCGGCCAGATCAGCACCAAGCGCCAGTGCTTTGGCCGCATCAACACCACTGTATAACCCACCACTGCCAATCAAGGCACCCGTGGGGTTCAGCGCTCTCACTTCCTGGATACACTCCGCTGTCGGAATACCCCAGTCTGCAAAGGCTTCGGCCGCTGCCCGGCGTACCGGATTACGGTTGCGGAACTTCTCGACCTGCACCCAGCTTGTACCCCCTGCGCCAGCCACATCAACAAAGGATGCACCCGCTTCATACAATCGCTGAGCCGTCACGCCATCGATGCCAAAGCCCACTTCTTTCACGCCAACAGGAACATCCAACTGGCTGCACAACTCCTTGATCCGCTGAAGCAAACCGCTAAAATCAGTGTTTCCTTCAGGCTGAAATATCTCCTGCAAGCTGTTCAAATGCAGCACAAGCATATCTGCGCCAGCAATCTCAACGGCCCGCTGGAAATCAGCAGTGGTGAAGCCATAATTCAGCTGCACCGCGCCCAGGTTGGCGATGACCGGAATGTCCGGTGCCCAGCGCCGGACATCAAACGTCGCCGCCAGTTCGGGCTGCTCCACGGCAGCCCGAATCGAACCTACGCCGAGTGCCCAGCCTCGGGCGTTCGCCACACGGGCCAGCCGCTCATTGATGGCGCCCGTTGTTTTGCTTCCACCCGTCATCGAACTGATGAGCAGGGGTGTGCGCACCATTTTGCCAATAAACGCAGTCTCCAGACTTACCTCTTCAAAATTCAATTCAGGTAACGGGTTATGACGAAAAGCATACCGCTCCATTCCGCTGGTTACCCCTTCTCCTGCCACATTCTCTTCAAGACAGAGGCGCACATGCTCCAGCTTCCGTTCCCCCGTAGCCACCTCGGGAAGCAGCCGTTCGCCGGCTCGCTCTTGTTCATTCATGATGAGACCTCCTTATGTGAGAATAGTGCTGATGGACAGGATCATTGCCAGTTTCGGCCAGGTTCCGTTCAGGATGTTGCCCAGTGCAGCAGAGAGATTCTCGGAAATATTAATTCTTATTATGTAACGTACAAACGGTTTGATTTGGATCTATATTATAAATGATATTCACACTCAACGCGTCAACTCTACCAGTATAACGTTCCGGCCCAGCAATGGAAAGGGTGCCCCGAAACCCAATAATAACTTGAATTTCGAGGTCCAACTTATATTTCCTACTCAGAGATTTGGAGGTTGGATCAGTCATTCTGTTAGACGAATTGCTTCTATAACTTACGTTAGGATTTCCGATGCAAGCTGCGCTCCAACAAGCTGCCCGGACAATGTCACAATCGGTGTTCCGCCGCCCGGATGCGTCGTTCCACCCACGTACCACAGCCCTTGTACATCCTTGCTTTTGTTGCCGGGACGCATGAAGGTCTGCTTCACCGTGTTGGACGAAATACCGTAAATCGACCCTTGATGGGCCAGTGTATCCCGTTCTATATGCTGTGGCGTGTATCGGATCAGGACATCCGACTGCTTCAATCCCGTAATTCCCCGCTCAGCCAACTTCTCCAACACCAACTCACCGTATCGGTCCATCTGTTCATCCCAGTGCCAGGAGTCCGATAAATACGGAGCGTTCACCAGAATGAACAGGTTACTGGCTCCTGCCGGGGCCATGCCTGCTTCCGAATAACCGGAATAACAGATGTAGATCGTCGGATCAGCAGGCATTTTACGGTCACGGAAAATATGGTCAAACTCCGGTTCATACCGTTCCGGGAAAAAGACGGTATGGTGCAGCAGGGATTCATACTGTCTCCGCACACCAGCCAATGTTACAAACCCGGATATCGAAGGCTCATACTTGCGAATCCGTTGATCACTCATCTGTTTTCGATATTCTGGCGCAAGCAGCAGCCGATTGACGCTCAGCACATCTCCATTGGCAATAACCTGATCAGCTTCCAGGAAGCCCTGATCCGTATCCACGCCTGCCACCTTACCATGCCTGATAGCAATTTGCCGGACTTCGATGCCAGTAACGATCTGCACCCCTTTTTCCTGTGCAAGCCGTGTCATGGCTTCTATTAGTTGATAGGTTCCACCCTTGACCCCATAGATGCCCTCTTCTGCTTCCACATGACCCATCATGGCAAAGATTGAAGGCGCCTGATATGGTGATGACCCAACATAGGTTGCGTACCGACCGAACATCGCAAGGGTATGAGGGTGTTGGAAATAAGAACGCAGCAGCTTATCCAGCTTCACTGTAGGTCGTACACGCAGCAGACTGCGCAGCATTCGAAGATTATATTTATCCTTGGGCGACAGCAGCAGCTTTCCTAGAAAATGACGATTAGCTTCCGCATACAGCGCAGCAGACTCATCCATAAATGCGTCATAACGGCCCGCATCCTCCGGGCTGTAGGCAGCAACCTGCTCCTTCATCCTCTCTCGATTGCCTGACAAATCGACGACGGTGCCATCTGCAAAACTATTGCGTGTACGTGGTTCCAACTCATATAACTGAACGTAATCCTCCATCTCCACACCTGCGTGATCGAAGACAGAACGGAAGCTTGAGGGCATCGTGATCGTACTTGGCCCTCGGTCAAAATGATATCCATCCTGCTCTATCTGCTGCAGCTTTCCTCCGACCCGCTCCTGCCGTTCCAAAATGGTGACCCGTACACCCTGTGAAGCTAGCCGAATGGCACACGATAGACCTCCAAATCCTGCTCCGATAATAATGACGTTACCCTTCAACTGTACCGCCTACCTTTCCATACATACCCCTTGCCGGAACGGCCTGCCTGCCAGGAAGCGATGCCGATTGCAATGACACATGCCATGCTAATCGGTTGCAGGAAAGCAAGCCACCAGGGTTGTCCTCCAGCGTGATCCGATACCCTTTTAACTGCCATCCCGAGCACGGTTCCCGTAAGACCATAGATAATGGAGGTAGCATTGCCCGTCAACAAACCGATCATCAGACCGAGCGGAGGCACAATATACATCCATGTATACATCAGCATCGTGCCTAATAGCAGCACATCTTTGCGCCCCATGCCTTCGTACATGTTTTTCTTATACCCGTTCCACACTTCAGCACCATTCTGGTACATTCGGGTATTTGTCACGTCATGTACATCGGCCAGCATAACGGGATGTCCTGCACGCTTAACCGCCTTCGCGAGACTCATGTCATCAACCAGATCAGTCTGAATTGCAGCATGTCCACCAGAGGCCTCATAACTGGAACGATGAATGAGCAAAAACGCCCCTGTAGCGGCTACAAACATCGGATTAGATGATCTACGTATCATGAAAATAGGAAGATGACTGATGATGGTGAACACCATCATGGGCACAACGAGCTTTTCCATCCAGGTCTTCGTCACCTGATAAGGAAATCCTGTGACGAGGCCGCCACCTTGCTCACACCCCGCAGCAATCGTCTGCCGGATGGCTGCCGGTTCCAAGCGCACATCGGCATCCACGAACATAAACCATTCACCCTTGGCCTCCTGCACCAGTCGGTGACAGGCATGAGATTTTCCCATCCAGCCTGCGGGAAGCTCCACACCATGCAGCAGGCGAACACGTGGATCATGATCAGCTATCGACTGAACTATCGCTGCGGTCTCATCTTCCGAGCGATCATCCAGCACCAGTACTTCCATCTGGAATCCGGTTGTATCGCTGGCAAGCACACTTTCCAGACATCCTTGAATGTGCAGTTTCTCGTTGCGGGCAGGAATCAGCACAGAGACCAGGATATCCTTGTCTTTCAATTCATCTGCGTTAAATGAACGCACTTTGGGCAGACAGGAGACGTTCCATATTGCAAACATCAACTGAACACCCAATACACAAGTAAGTATAATCCAACCTATTTCAGATGCACTCATCGCTAACGGTTCACCCGCTTTCGTGCCGCATCGTATTTTTCACTCGTAGAACGCACATGGCGGATCAGGGGAATAGCACCCGGCAAACTGCCCTGCCCGATGCGTACCAGCTCTGATTTATGGTCATTCAACTGCCGCTCCAGCACCTTGCTCAATCTGGTCGCAATCTCTTCACTCTTCCATGTCTTCCAATCTTCTATTACAGGCGTACCCACCTGCATCGATATTTCCGGCAAATCATGCTGAACCATGCCATGACACAAAGTCACAGGTACAGCTACGGCGCGTGGGGAGCGGCGAAGCAGCAAACCAATGCCTGGACGAAACTCGATTGGCCTCGCATCCTGATGCAGAATTTCCCCTTGGGGAAAGATCCAGACCCTTTTGCCGGAGTGGAGCAGCTCGGTCGTATATTGCAAGGAGGTTCGAATGCTGGATGCATTCTCCTTGTTGATTGAATACGCGCCAAGTTTACGGAAAAAGGCATATTGTCGCAGCTGCTCTTCTTCCATCATGACATAATGATCGCCTCGGGAAGTAAGCTGAGCTGCATGATAGAGCAGCAGACCATCCCACCAGGAGCTGTGGTTCATGAAATAGATAACCGGTTGATCCGGTTCTATGGATGAAGCAGTATTCGGTAACATCGGGTCCAATGAACCTGATAGAGTAAACGAACGAAAACGTCTCCGCAGCAAATAATAATGATTGTATAAGGAAAAAATCCGGTTAAACGATTTTGATTTTACGGCGCGAATCATATAGCCAGCTCCCCTCAGCAAGAAGCACACCCACAATAGCAATGATGAAGCTGCCTGTAATTCCTTCTTTGAGAGCTAACAACCCAAACAAAAGAATAAACAGCTGGTACAACCATTTTGCACGCAGCAATGAGCTTCGATCTGAAGGCATTGCGGGAAGAAACAAAGAGAGAAACGCTCCCATTACAAACCAGCTTATGTAATTGGTCCAGGGCACACCGTAGAATCCACCTGGAGCTTGCCATTGCCAGAATCCTCTGGCATGCGCAACCGGGTCCAGCACCAGGTCCAGCACGATAGCCCAAAATCCGGTCTTAACCGCCCGAATCAGCTTTCCGGTCCAGGTCGATCCACCGCCACTGAGCAGAGCCGAGTTACCAACCACGGCAATCCAGGCGAAGCCTAAGGTAACGGGGACACTGAACAGGTGGATTCCGAAGAAGTCCGAATACGAATACTCGCCAAAGGGCCAGTGTGTATGCACGCCGACCCATTCTACCCCCATGCCACCCAGCCATATAATAAAGGAAACCAGCCAGAGTCCAGGTTTCATCCAAATGACTGACTGGTCGGACAACCCTGACCGCTTCCGTCCTTGATATATCAGATCCAGCACATACAGTGCATAGAAGATTAGAAACAATCCGTTGGAGAAGGACAGTACATCTGGAACACCGATCGTCAGCATCAGTACCGCTCCGATGATATACCACGCCCAGTATAGGCCCTGAACCATCAGGATACCGCCGTGCGGGAGGCTTGGTAAGCAAGCATTGGATAACGTTTCACAATAGCACCCAGCATCTCCAGTTTCAGTTCATCACTAACAAATGCTCGCTTCGTATACACGTCATAATCGTTGCGCTCAACCGCATGCAGAATAGTCGAATAAAAGGCTGCCGCCAGCTCAATCGCAAATGCACTTTCGGTTGGATACGTATCCAGACGGTCCATACCGATACGGAACCAGCCCAGCGCAGCTGCTTTTAATTCATGAATAATAGCCTTAAACCTTTCGTCAACAACACCGTTAGCCCAATCCTGTTCGGAATATCCATGCTTCTCCATCAACTCCAGCGGAACATAGCGGCGGGCTCTAGCCCGGTCATCGCCCACATCACGGATAATATTGACGATCTGCATACCTTTGCCCAGCGCAACCCCGTTCATCGCAACGTCTGCACCGTTGTCATCGCGCAATACAGGCAGCAACATCTCGCCGACGGTTCCGGCAACCAGATAGCAATAATGCTCCAGTTCCTCCATCGCTTTATAATGCGTTATTGTAAGATCGGTTAATTGTCCGTCCATTTGACGGAAGAAAGGTCCTTTGTCCAGATAAGGGAAGCTTGTAAACAGCCATCGTAATGCCGGCCAAATAAAGTGTCCTTCCGCTTCTTCCAACAGATTGAACAGATTGCGGATTTCATGAATCGTATAGGGCGACTGCTCCGGCTCATCCACACTATCATCGATCATGCGGCAAAAGGCATAGATCACGTATACGGCTTCCCGTCGTGGGCTGGGCAGACCTCTGAAGGCTTGATAAAAAGATGACGAGCCCTTTTGCATTAATTCCTCACACCTGTTCAAAATCGCTTCATTCATGTTTCCATCTCCTTCATGAGTAGATTCACTGCCATCCGTGCACTTTGCATCACAATTGGAACCCCGCCTCCCGGATGTACAGACGCCCCTGCCGCATATAGCCCCCGGATTGCCGGGAACGGCTTCGGTTGCGGACGATATACACCGGATTGAAACAGTACGGGTGCGATGCCAAAGCTTCCGCCGCCATACAGCCCGTCACGCTCAGCATCAACGGGAGTACGTATTTTTTGCCACTTGATCGCTTCACGAAGTCCCGGGAATCCGCGTTGTTCCGCTTCTTCCAACACTCGTTCTGCCAGCGCCTCGCTCTCCTGAGACCAGTCGACACCATGCGCATCGGGCACCGGAATAAGGAAGTACAGCACACTCTGACCTGGCGGGGCTGCTGTCTCGTCCAATGCAGCCGGATTGAATACATAAAAAGAGGACTTCGCCGGAATGCGGCGCTGATTAAATACTTCCCGCAAACTGCCGTCCAGACTTGGAGGCAGGAAAAACTGATGTGTCGTTGAATCATCCCACGTTTTGTCTACACCCGCATAGATCAACACACATCCCGATGAAGGACGGTATGGCTTTCGTTTGCGTGGAAATTCAGTCGTCTGACCCAGCAGACCCGACAGATGGGGGAAATCCCCATTGTAGATAACTGCATCCACATTTTCTGCGCCTGCTGCGGTTTCTATACCTTGGCATACACCATTTTTAATACTCAGTCCCGTCACTTCGGTGTTTAATACGATGCGACCACCACGTGACATCAGTTCCTGTTCCAGTATGACAGGTAATGCCGCATAACCACCTTTCACCATCCATATGCCATATTCGTGCTCTGCATAGGGAAGCAGGGAGTAAATGCCGGGCGTACCGAAGGGAGATCCTCCAATATAGAGACTTTGCAGCGAATATGCGTCCAATAGTTCCTCATGCTGAAAATAATCCCCTACAGCCTTACGTACACTTTTGTGAGCACGCAATCGGCCCATCAAGGACATCAGAGACGGAGTGAAGAAATCCCTTTTTCGCGGAAAAGCCCGTTCCAGAAACGCAGCCCGTCCGGCCGGAAAGAGCGTGTCCATATCTTTCATAAATTTCGAGAATCCCTGGCTTTCTCCTGGAAAGAGACGTTCAATCTCTTCGGCCTGCTGTTCACGTGCCGTCATTTTGTTCATCACACGTCCACTGCTGTAATGAACCCTGTACAATGGATCACAACGCAGAAGCTCAATCTTCGAACGGTCCACCCCCGCTTCCTCCAAAATGCCAAGCAGCATCTCAGGAAGAAGCACGATGGTCGGGCCCTGATCGATCCGATAGCCCCCTTCCTGCTCGTAGCCGATACGACCACCAACTCTGGAACCCCGTTCGTATACGGTTACGTCCCAACCCTGTCTATTCAGCAGCAACGCTGAAGTCAGTCCGCCTATACCTGCACCTACGATGGCTGCCCGTTTCATGAATGGCCTCCCGCTTCCGCCGTTTTCACATACGAGGATAGTTTCGAGCGCTTGCGAGCATCCTCTTCCTGGATCAGTTTCACGCTAATCCGGGCCGATTCAAAGATGGTCGGCAATCCACTGCCCGGATGCGTTCCGCCACCCACCAGCCACACCCTTTTCAACTCTTCAAACTGGTTATGCGGCCGCAGATACATCATCTGCCCAAGATTATGAGCCATATTAAAAGTTGCTCCGCGGTACACGTCGAGTTCATTTTGCCAGTCCAGCGGTGTGAACATCATGGATTCTTCAATACGGCTGCGGATGTCTGCCAGCTCAGGAATCGATTCCATCCGCTTCATCATCGCCTCCCGCACATTCTCCCGTTCCACCTCCCAATCGATGTCTCCGGTAAGGTTCGGCGTAGGCATGAGAACATATAATGCAGATTTTCCTTCCGGTGCGAGCGTCGGATCGAGTCTGGAAGGGTTATGAATATAGAGGGATGGATCCGCAGACAGCACTTTATGCTTCGTAATCTCGTCGACGTTCAGTCGATAGTCCTCGGGAAAATAGATGGAGTGATGCGGTAAATCCACTTCACCGTCCACACCCAGATACAGCATGGCTGTAGAGCATGAGAATTTTTTACGCTTCATTTTCTCCGGTGTATATTTCTTGAGTACGCCTGGTTCAAACAGATGGTTCACGGCATGCGCGAAGTCTGCATTAACAACAACATGATCCGCTTCGATGCGTTCACCGTTCTCAAGCAATACACCTTCTGCTCGACCATTGCGAACAATGACCTGTTTAACCGGACAAGATGTATGTATTCGTCCTCCGTATTCTTCAACAACATCAGCCATGGCCTGGAATACGCGATTGACACCGCCAATAGGGTGAAACAACCCATAGTTGTGCTCAATAAACGACAGAATCGTAAACGTACCCGGGCAATCCCAAGCAGACATGCCAAGGTATTTGGATTGGAACGTAAATGCCCAGCGCAAGCGCTCATCTGTGAAATAGCGGGACAGAATGCCATAGACTGTATTGTTAATATCGAGTTTTGGCAGAGCTGTCATGGCATCTCTTCGCAAATAATCTGCCAGCTTGCCGAAAGGTCTGCGCAGCAAAGGCATGACTTTGCCAAACTTCACTTCCTCTTCCTGCATGAACCGAAGGTAATTGTCCTCGTTGCCGGGGAAAAGCTCCTTGATCTGTGCGGCTGTATCTTCACGGTTACGGGAAGGTGTAAACACCTTATCGCCAAAGTTCAGGGCATACAGCGGAGTCAGCTCTTTCATCTCCACATAGTCAGATAATTGGCGTCCCACAACATCGAACATCTCCTCAATCAACTGCGGCATCATCAAAAACGTTGCACCGCGGTCGAACCGATATTCGCCCAGCTCCAGTCTGGAAGAACGTCCCCCGATGACTGGCTGTTTCTCATATACATCTACTTCGTATCCCTGGCCGGACAATAACATCGCTGCTGCAAGTCCACCCGGACCTGCACCAATGACTGCTGCACGTTTACGCTGCTGATTCGGTATCATGCCACTCACCTTTCCTATGTTAAGAACTGTCTCTAGTACTATAGTTTCTAACCTATATTAAACCGCCCATGAACTCTTCAAGCGGGAAAACGCAAAAACATTATACAAATGTAGTACAAATATTATACGACCTATTAAATCAAAAAAATGACCAGCTGGTCAAATTCTTCGATAAGATATTTTAGAACGCAAAAAAAACACCCTCCGTGCTCTTGCGTCAAAGGATGTCCTGTATACCCAAACCTATACATTCTATTAAAAATACATTTTCAAAAAGACACGAATCCGTTATCTGCACCCAGGCGAATGTTCAACAAAATACTCACGTTCCATCCACGATTGCCAATCCGCTGAATTTCCGGGCATAATCCACTGCGGATAACGGGCGTTCTCTGCACGCTCAAAGCCCTTCCCTCCAAGTACAAAGCGCATATCAGGGAACTCGTCCAAAATTCGCCCAACAAGTTGATCACACCGCTCAACCAGTTCTGAACTGGTAACCGAAAGACAAACCAACCGAATTTTCTGCTCCCGAATAATTGGGAATATCCCCTCTTCAGGCGTGTTGGCTCCGAGATAGAGCACTTCGGCACCATTTTTACGCATAAACAGGGAGAACAACAATAATCCTACCTGATGATGCTCTCCTTCCGGGCACAAAGCCAGAACTTTGGGCAGATGCGGATAGATCGGGAACAGATGGAAAAACTGATAAAAGCGCTGTGAAATCAATTGAGTCATAAAATGCTCTTGAGCAACCGAAGCCCTGCCCTGCTCCCATGCATCTCCAACCCGAACCAGAATGGGCACCAGCACATGATAAAACATGGAATCATATCCGTACATGGTGAAGCCAAAATCAATCAAACCATTAGCCCGTTCGCCCTGAAAGTTGTATAACGAGTCGTAGATCTGATCGGCTATACGTACATATGCCTCTTCCATTGTAGGTACTGGTGGTGTAAATGACGTAGGCACTGCAGCAGCTTCTTGTGAACTGGTTTTGTTCACCTTCAGCATGCGTACCGCTTCCGAAATATTGGTCTGGTGCTGCTCCACTTGCTCTTTCAACCAGCGCAGATCTGCAACATTCTCTTCCGTGTACAAGCGATAACCCGATTCCGTCCGCTCAGGGGTGACCGCACTGTACCGATTCTCCCAAGCCCGGAGCGTTACCGTCGGAATACCCAGCATGGCAGAGACTTGTTTGATGGAATACACCTTATTACCTACTTTCTTTCCTGAAATAGCCGGACTTTCATAGGTTAAACGAATCCTATTCCGTCCTTGTCAGGTATATGAAAATCCGAACATTCCACAAAAATAATACACTCATTATACACAACGGTCATATACCTGTCGATTGAATCGATAGAATCCGCCTGGCTTTCTGCGTCAATGTTGTCATCCGGGTGGTAATAGAAGTCAGCACGTTCAGAAAGGGGAGTTATGGTTGTCTTCTTATCGCCGCCAGACATCAGACCGCAAGTCTTCACGCGGCAAATTTCCATACATACGAACAGGTCTCGTATTACTGGTCCTATGGCTCATCGCCGTCATGCTCTACCAGACCTATAAACCTTTACCAGCTGGCATTTCCTATGAAAGTCCTGAATATCGTGTGGATCAGGTACAGTTTCTGCATGATTTGACTTACCCTTCTGCTGACGGACAGATGGAGCACGAACAGCAGATCTTCCAGCGCATGCAACAGATCGTTGAAAACGCGGAACAGTTCGTCGTCGTTGATATGTTTTTATTCAATAACTACCAGCACAAAGGTCAGAGTTTTCCATCCGTCAGCACTGAGTTCACGGATACACTCGTCGCCAAAAAAAATCAGAATCCGGACATGGATATCTGGTTCATTACGGATGAGGTGAATACCAACTATAACTCTGCACCCAATCCACTGCTGGAGCGGATGAAACAGGCTGGAATTCATGTAGTGATCACAAATGTGGATCCTTTACGCGATTCCACTCCCGTGTACTCCGCGGTCTGGCGAACCTTCTTCCAATGGTTTGGCCAATCCGGGAAGGGATGGATTCCGAACCTGATGGCAACCGGCGGACCGGATGTCACCGTGCGTTCCTACCTTAAGTTGCTCAATGTGAAAGCCAATCACCGCAAAGTGGTGGTCAGTGAGAAAACGGCCATTGTCTCTTCAGGTAATATTCATGATGCCAGTGTCTACCATTCAAACATCGCTTATGAAGTAACTGGACCGATCATCGGAGATATCCTTGAGTCGGAACAGGCTGTGCTGAATTTTTCAGGCGGGGGAAAACTTCCTTCCTATACAGCTCCTTCTACAGATCCGAATAAGGGAGATTTGCGAATTCGTTATCTAACCGAGGGCAAAGTAAATGAGGCAGTGCTCCATGAGATCAATCAGTCAGCAAAAGGTGACACCTTATGGATGGGCATGTTCTACATCGCTTCCCCCAAAGTATTGGACGCCCTACTCGAAGCCTCGAAACGGGGAACAGAGATACGGCTTGTACTCGACCCGAACGAAAATGCCTTTGGTCAGGAGAAGACTGGTATTCCCAATCGTCCTGTAGCTGCTGAGTTACATGATAAATCGGATGGCAAAATCAAAATTCGCTGGTATAACACAACCAAGGAGCAATATCATACCAAGATGATGTACATCGCCAAAGCTACCGGGGATCATATCGTCCTTGGAGGATCGACCAACTTCACCCCCAGAAACATGAATGATTATAATCTGGAGAATAACCTCTGGGTTGCTGCCCCACCGGACAACTCATTCACTCATGACGTCGCGAATTATTTTGACCGAATCTGGAAAAATGAAGATGCAGAGTTCACCCTGGACTTAGATGCATTTCAGGAGAAGACTACATTTTTGAAAAAAATTGTATATGAGCTGCAGCTGATTTTGGGTTTAACGACCTTCTAATTGAAAATGAAATCTCTAGCAAAACCCGCCTGTACTATCGTGCAGGCGGGTTTTTGCACCTTGACAGGGAATGTAAAATGTGAAAATATAGGTTACCTAACGACCGTTAGGAAGGTGATAGTAATGACTGCACATTTGATTCGGGATGCAGCCCTGTTCCATTTTGCAAGAGATGGATATGAAGGAGCCTCCCTAAGAGCAATCGCTGACGAGGTCGGGATTAAAAAACCGTCCATATATGCACATTTTAGCGGCAAGGATGACCTGTTTTTGCACACCCTTGCGCATGCGTTTAAGGATGTTCAGCGTCGAACGCTCGAATACTTCCGTGATCACGCCGATCTTCCACTGGAACAAAGGTTGAAGGGTTTGCTGATATGGTTTGAGCAAGAGTATAACTGTAATGCCTCAGCCCGCTTTATGCTGCGTATGTGTTACTTTCCGCCGCTTTCGCTATATAGCGAAGTGATGGACCTAGTTTATCCGTTTCTGGATGGTATGGAGCGGTCACTGAGACGGCTGCTGCAAAGGGCGACGCGCAAGGGGGAACTACAGGCTGTTCCGGCGGAACAAGCTGCGATTGCCTTTATGACTTTTCTCGATGGCATCACGGTTGAGATTATTTATGGAAGTTCACGTCGATACAGAAGACGGATTGAAGCTTCCTGGCCAGTCTACTGGCATGGCATTCATCATCTGATACAAGAGGCACAGCCCGTTGTGCCGAAAGGAGATTCATCATCATGAACCGCAACTGGTTATATGTATTTATCGGAGGACTCATTGAGATTGTATGGGTAAGTGGGCTGAAACACGCCTCCAATGTTTGGGAGTGGGCTTTGACAGCCCTAGCCATCATCCTCAGTTTTGGATTAATCATCGCTGCTTCCAAAAGATTGCCTGTGGGTACGGTGTATGCCGTATTTACGGGGATTGGTACCGCAGGTACGGTACTGACTGAAATGCTGCTATTTGGTGAAGCATTCTCACTCGCCAAAGTTTTGCTAATCGGTCTTTTGCTATGTGGTGTGGTCGGACTGAAATTGGTCACGGACCAACAATCGGCAAAAGGAGGTGAAGCATAATGGCTTGGATGGCAATTGTAGGTGCAGGCATATGTGAAATTTTTGGCGTCATCGGCATTAATGGTGCTTCTTCCCGGAAGGGCTGGCCTTATATCGTGCTCATGCTTGTATCGTTCGTATTCAGCTTCTCCCTGTTATCTTATGCGATGACTTCTATTCCCATGGGCACAGCGTATGCGGTGTGGACTGGAATTGGTACGGTGGGCAGTACGCTGACAGGGATGTTCCTGTTCGGTGAGCGGAAGGAAGCCAAGCGGCTGCTGTTTATAGCCATGATTTTGGTGGCGGCGATCGGACTGAAACTGATTACGTAAATACCTTCATTATATTTTTTATAATTTTTAATTATTCAAAAAGACGACTTCGTTCAGGAAGTCGTCTTTTTGGGATATGATATAAAAGGAAACCTCCCCACCCTCTGTTACGTAAGAAAGGATGTCGTGATGATGAAGAAGTTGTTCGCGCGCATGGGTTCTTTTACCGGATATATCTTTCTGGTTGCTGTAGGAGCCTTTTATTTGATTGCTCTTGTAGCCATCATTCTTCTAGCCATTTACGTCTTTAGGGGCGGAGCCTGAAATAGAAGATTGTTTGAACTCATAGCTTGCTTCGCCCTACCTTGAATACTCATGATTATGATACATATTGCAATGAACATATCGTCTCTCATTAGACAGCCTTTATGGCGTCTGCATGACGTAGGAATAATGCTCCATCCCCCTTATAATACGCCCTCTTCTTTTTCCATTTTTCTCCCATTTGAATTCCGTTGTCTTTATCGTTTATACTTAATTTGACCCTAAAGTCAATTCAAGAACTCATAAGTTCCGCAGGTGAGGTGGATGTATCGTTAATGAACCCTATCCATGAAATGAATGAGAAGAAAAAGCTCATTATTACCACAGCACTCAAGCTGTTCTCAGCCAAAGGCAGTGCTGCAACCTCCATGCAGGAGATTGCAGAGATATGCGGGATGTCGAAAGGCAGCCTCTACCTCATGTTCAAATCCAAAGAGGAATTAGAGGCTAGTACAATGGAATACTGCATATTCACGCTCATGGACGAAATGTCCCAGATTGAACATGAAGCTGGGCTCACTTCGAGAGAACGTCTGCACAAACAGATTGAAACACTGCTTGTCCATGTATCCGAGCTGAAGGAATTTTTACGCGTGCAAATGCGCAGCATGATGATGGATGAAGAGCAGAATCGCAAGGAAAAATGCAACCCGCAGCAAAAGGATTTGGAGATCCGTACCCTGCACTGGTTTAAGGACAAACTGGAGGATCTGTACGGACCGGAGATTGAACCCTATACTATAGACCTTATTTTGCTCACGCATGGTCTGTTCCTCTCCTACGTCAAAATCTGGTTTACGGAAATGCCTTCCCTTACCGTATCCAAAATGGCAAGCAACATGCTGCAAACGATCGATTATGCAGCTCGCGGATTGCTCGAACAACGCCCTGCTCCTTTGGTTCCTTTGGAACATTGGCCAGCATGGAGCAGCGATTCAGATACAGATTCCACAATGATGCGTCATCCCATTCATATCATCAAACAAATGAAGGATATCATCACTTCTGATATGCCTCCAGGGCAATTGCGCAATGACGCGCTGGAGACCATCGCCATCCTGAGACAGGAAATGATGGAATTCACACCGCGACGTGCCATTATTCTGGGCATGATGCGCAATCTGGATCACATTCCTGTCATCCAGCCATTGCACTCCGAGCTTCAGCACATTATGGATGCCATGTATAGCCGGTTCATCCAGGCTGACTCGTCACAACAATAAAGAAATACAGGGAGAAACAGAGAGGAGAAGAAACCATCGTATGAAAGGGATTATTAATTTTTCACTGAACAACAAGTTTGCGATCTGGATTCTGACCATCATCGTTTCCTTCGCCGGTTTGTATAGCGGACTGACGATGAAACAGGAGACCATCCCAAACATCAATGTGCCATTCTTGAGTGTTACGGCCATTGATCCAGGGGCAGCTCCAGAGGGTATTGTGGAGGATGTCACCAAGCCACTGGAACAGACCTTAAGAAATGTAGAGGGAATTAAGACACTCACTTCCACTTCCATGGAGAATGCCTCTTCCATCACCCTCGAATTTGATTATGGTACCGATCTGGATAACGCTACCGCAGCGGTACGCGAAGCACTGAATGAAGTGCAGTTGCCGGATGGGGTACAGAAACCAACCATCTCGAAGTTCAGCATCAACTCCTTCCCGGTTGTCTCGCTCAGCTTGTCTGACAAGGACGGCGGCGATCTGGAACAATTGACACGACTGGTTGAAACGGATATACAGCCTGCACTCGAAGATATTGACGGTGTAGCTCAAGTCCAAGTTTCCGGCCAATATGTTAAGGAAGTTCAACTGAAGTTCGACCAGAAAAAAATGAATGAACTCGGTTTGACTGAAGATACAGTCAACGGCATCGTTCAAGGTTCTTCTGTCCGTGTACCACTGGGACTGTTCGAACTGGACAAAGCGCAGAAAGCTGTCGTTGTTGACGGTAATATCATCGATCTGGATGATCTGAAAAATCTCGCCATTCCGGTTGTGCCAAGCGGTGCAGGAGCGGGCAGTGGTTCTGCCACAGCACCACAAGGCGCCGGCGCACAAACTGGCGGAGCAGCTCAAGGCTCTAACCAGGCTGCAGGACAAGCCGCTGGCGGAAATGCCAGTGTGGGCAGTACTTCAGGTGCCGCTAACGCCCCTGGAATTCCAACGGTTAAATTAAGCGAGATCGCCAAAATTGAAGTCATTGGTCAGGCGGAATCCATTTCCCGGACAGACGGTAAGGAGTCCATCGGGATCTCCATCGTTAAGTCCAATGATGCCAATACCGTTGATGTCGTTAAGGCGGTTAAGGACAAAGCGGAAGAATTGCAAACGCAGTTCAAAAACGCCGAGTTGACTGTTTTGCTCGACCAAGGTAAACCTATCCAGGACTCCGTAAACACGATGTTGTTCAAAGCGCTGTTTGGTGCTTTGTTCGCCATTTTGATCATTCTGTTGTTCCTGCGTGATATTCGCTCCACCATTATTTCCATTATCTCTATCCCGCTCTCCTTGCTCATTGCATTGACAGCACTGAATATGATGGACATTACGCTGAACATGATGACCCTGGGTGCCATGACGGTAGCGATTGGACGGGTTGTCGATGACTCCATCGTTGTTATTGAGAATATCTATCGCAGACTGACACTCAAGGGAGAAAAACTCAAAGGCCGTGATTTGATCCGCGAAGCTACCCGGGAAATGTTCATTCCGATCCTCTCTTCCACCATCGTAACCATTGCGGTATTCCTGCCGCTGGCACTGGTGAGTGGTATGGTCGGCGAGCTGTTCATGCCATTTGCCCTGACGATGGTATTTGCTTTGCTGGCATCCCTGATTGTAGCTGTTACGATTGTACCGATGCTGGCACACACGCTGTTCCGCAAAGGTCTGAAGAACAAGCAGAATCATGAGGAAAAACCAGGCAAGATGGCAGAAGGTTACAAACGACTCTTGAACTGGACATTGTCACATAAACTCATCACCGTCGGCGTTGCTGTATTGCTGCTCGTCGGCAGTTTGTTCCTGTATCCGTTCATCGGTGCAAGTTTCTTGCCGGAACAACAGGATAAATATGTGACGATTACGTACAGCCCGGAAACTGGAGCATTGCGTGAAGATGTTGAAAAAGAAGCACTTGTAGCCGAGAAGTGGTTGCTCACCCAACCAGGTCTGGAGAAAATGCAATATTCCATCGGCGGCAGCAATCCACTGAGCAGCATGGGTGGAGGCAGCTCCAACTCTGCTCTCTTCTATATCGAATATAACGAAGATACGAAAGACTTTTCAAAAGTGAAAGAACAGCTTGTGGAAGGTCTGAAGAAAGAAGTTACTGTAGGAACCTGGAGTGAGCTTAACATGTCCGGGGGTCTGGGAGGCAGCAGCTTGAGCCTTTCCATCTATGGTGACAATGTAGATCAGATTAAACCTGTCGCGGATGAAATTCTGAAACTGGTTGAAGCAGATACGGAATCTTTTGAAAAAGCCGACACCACGCTCTCCGATACCTACGGGCAATACACGCTCGTCGCGGATCAGGAGAAACTGAGCTCGTTGGGTCTGACTGCTGGCCAACTGGCTATGACGCTCAGCCCTGCACGTGAACGTCCTGTGCTCACCGAAGTGGATATCGACAACAAAACATATAAAGTATATGTAGAGACTGACAAAAAGACATTTACCAGCATTGCTGATATTGAAAACGAAAAAGTGACTTCACCACTCGGCATCGAAGTACCAATTAAAGATGTCGCGAAAGTGGAAGAAGGCACTTCACCGAACTCCATCATGCGTATTGATGGCAAAGTCGTTGTGCAGGTGTCAGCCAACATTTTGGCTTCTGATGTGCAAAAAGCATCATCAAACTTGCAAGCAAACATCGACAAACTGGATCTGCCAGATGGTGTTGAAGTGAAGTTTGGCGGTACAACCGAACAAATTAATGACACGTTTACTCAACTAGGTCTGGCCATGCTGGCAGCCATTGCGATTGTGTACTTTGTGCTTGTCGTTACGTTCGGCGGTGGACTGGCGCCATTTGCCATCCTGTTCTCCCTGCCATTTACCGTCATTGGTATTATGGTCGGCCTGTTCGTGGCTGGAGGTACGCTTGATGTATCTGCCATGATGGGTGGACTGATGCTGATCGGAATCGTGGTCACCAACGCCATCGTCCTGATCGACCGTGTTATTCACAAGGAAAAAGAGGGAATGCCTACTCGTGAAGCCTTGCTGGAAGCTGGAGCAACGCGTCTGCGTCCAATTCTGATGACAGCTCTGGCTACCATTGGTGCCTTGCTGCCACTGGTGACAGGACTTGAAGAAAGCGCAGGGATCATCTCGAAAGGTCTCGGAATTACCGTAATCGGCGGTCTGATCAGCTCCACGCTGCTGACTCTGGTTATCGTGCCAATCGTGTATGAGTTCCTAATGAAGTTCAAAAAGAAAAGAATCGAAGATTAATCGACACCTTCTGTTGATCAAATTAAATCATCATTCAGAATTAAGATGAGCTTCTAACTTAGAACACCCCTTAGTCCACATTAGAATGGTTAGTACATTCTGATTTCCGGCTAAGGGGTGTTTTACATTTAGATATGATCTCTTAGCATCGGTCATAGAAACATCTATATGTTAGATAGATCTACATAGAAATAATCCAATTTGTTTAAATCCATAAAAGGAAGAGATCCTTTTGTGAAATTAAACAAATGAACGTGAGATCTCAGCTCATCTGCTGTAAACGGACTTATAATCAAAACAAACGCTCTTCAGAAGCTCGACTTACAAAGCGGGTATGTAACTGCATGTATTTGTGGGAAGGACGGTGATTGTGTGGGGGAAACGACGCTGTATATTCAGATGAGAGACATGCTGAAACGTCCAGTGTTCCGCAAGGCTGAGGTACTAGCCAGTGAACGGGCTTTGGAGCGATATGTGCGTTGGGTGCACATTATGGAGGTTACTGAAGTAGGCAATTTGCTAAATGGCGGGGAACTGGTGCTAACAACTGGCATTGGCTGGCAGGATGATGAAAAGCAGGGACTGTCTTTCATGCGCCAGTTAATTGCTCGTGGAGCTGCGGGACTCTGTATCGAACTGGGGGCTCACACCAAGTCCCAGCTCGGACCCATGAAGGAACTTGCAGCAGAAGAGGATTTCCCACTGATCTGGTTCCACGAACAAGTACGTTATATCGATATTACACAGGACCTGCATTTCGCCCTGATTCGCAGCCACCAGCGTATGCTTGCTGAGCTCGACAGCCTCACCACCTCGTTCAACCAACTTCTTTTGAATGGAGACGGTGTACAACCATTGCTCCGACTATTGTCTCGAACAACGGGTTACCCTGTAGCGTTATATCCACTGGATGGAGAAGCGAGTGCCGTTCCCTACTGCCCTCCAGCCCAATTGGAGATTCGTCGGCAGGAGTGGTTGACACGTCGTGGTCATTCGGACGACGGAGATCATTTCGTTCAGAGGAATCATTCGGTGCATTCACTGGATGCACTCACCTTGCCTGTTCAGGCGCTTGATTATGCATTTGCCGATCTAGTGCTGATGCTCGACAAGCTACCGGATCACGATCAGGAGCTGCATAACCGACCCTCTGATGAGTTCATCATCCAGGCACTGGAACGTTGTGCAGCCGCCATTGCTCAGGACTGGATGCGCACCAAATACATGGAGGAAAAGCGACGCTACAAGGAAGATATGTGGGTCATTGACTGGCTTAACGGACATCATTCTGCGAAAGAAATTCATGAATATGTATCTGCCGCCAACGCCCAGCTTGCTTCTGGAAAAGGTACCGTCATTTTGTTCGATAGCAATCCCAGCTACACAGACAGTCTCAAGTTGCAAAAGTTGTTGATTCAACGCAACATCGTTGCCCGTTCCGTGTTCTCGCGGGAAGGATTTGCCCTGTACAGCACGGTTTTAAACCACCAGATCATTCTGATTATCCTTGACCCTTTGCCTGGATCTCAGCGAAAAAGCAGTCTTTGGCGCTGCATTGAACAGTTGCAGCAGCACGAACAGGAACAGACTCACCGCCTCTTCTCGGGTCTGTTCGGTATCGGTCACAGCTGTGCTGATCTATCACGTCTGAAAGACAGCCTTGAGGCAGCCAAGGATACCCTGCGCATTCAGAAGGACATCGGTGTGATGCAGCAGCCCTTTTATAGCAATCTCCACTGTTATCGCATTATTGCCAGCATGAAACAGAGCGGTAGTCTGGATGATTTCATTGAGGAATATCTCGGGCCAGTCATTCGTTATGATGCCGAAAAAGGCGGCCAGTTGTTACGTACGCTTAAACAATACTTTATTCTATGCTGCTCCAAGCAGGAGACGGCCACGGCTTTGTATATCGTCCGACAGACGTTATATCACAGATTACACAAAATTGAGACACTCCTGGGTGATGACTATACCCTCCCCGAGAAACGCGTCGCCATCGAACTGGCCATCTACGCATATGAATACGTTCACGGGCCACTCGCGTGACCTTTCGCGTGACCTTCTATGCTCCTTTTTGCTCCTGAAGCTGCCGGATCAGGATCTGGCTGAACCACTTCCGCCCAGACGCCGTACCCACATATTGCTCCTGCTTCTCTCCGGGAAGGTCGGGGTGCCCCCAAACGACATGAGCACCCTCCAGATGTTCCCGAACGGCATAAATACGATAACCCTGCGCCACCATTCGTTCAATCGCTATCTTTTCCGCTTCAAATACATCATGGTCAGACATCAGCTTCACCCTCCATTCACTGCCGTCACTGGCTGTCTCACAGGTAATGGTGCACCGGCATCATATTTGTCACGCTTCACATAACGGCCCGCGCCTGCCACTCCGGCAAACTGCCGGTCCCGAATCACATATTCCCCGCGGCATAACACCGTCACCGGACATCCCTGAATTGGCATGCCTTCAAAGGCGCTATAGTCCACATTCATATGGTGGGTAGCTGCCGAGATCACCCTTGAGATCGATGGGTCAAAAATAACGATATCCGCATCTGTCCCCACAGCAAGGGTTCCTTTCTCCGGAAATAACCCAAATAGTTTGCTTGCTCGTGTAGAGCATAAATCCACCCACTGATTAAGCGAAATCCGCCCCTTCATTACCCCTTCGGAATATAAAATGCTGAGCCGATCCTCAATGACAGGTCCGCCATTTGGAATTTTGCTGAAATCATCCCGCCCCAGATCCTTCTGTCCCTTGAAGTTAAATGAACAATGATCCGAGCCAATGGTCTGCAATTGACCGTTCTTGAGTGCATTCCACAGCACTTCCTGATGAGGGGCTTCACGCAGCGGTGGGGACCAGACATACTTTGCACCTTCAAAATCCGGTTGATCCATCTTCGATTGATCCAGAGTTAAGTACTGCGGGCAGGTCTCGCCCCAGATTCGGTAGCCCATGTCTCGCATACGCGCAATCTGCTCCACGGCTTCCGCACACGTAACGTGCACCACATAGAGCTGTGAATCGGCAAGTGCTGCCAAACGGGCCGCACGACCTGTAGCCTCTCCCTCCAGCATGGAAGGTCGGGTAAGTGCATGATGGATCGGCTGGGTTCTTCCATCCGCCAGCGCCTGCCGGACCAGCAGATCAATAACATCCCCGTTCTCGGCATGTACCATGACGAGTGCGCCGTACTCTTTGGCCTTTTGCAGCGTCTGAAAGAGAATGCCATCATCGGCCTGGAACTGGTTTTTGTACGCCATGAACACCTTGAAGGAAGACACACCCTCTTCTTCAATGATCTGTGGCAGTTCCTCCAGCACCTGATCATTCATCTCGCCAATCATCAAGTGAAACCCGTAATCAATGGCGGCTTTGCCCTCGGCTTTGGCATGCCATTCCTGTAGAGATTCAAGCAAAGGTCGGCCTTTTTGCGTCAAACAGAAATCAATAACTGTCGTTGTGCCGCCGAAGGCAGCAGCTGCGGTCCCCGTTGCAAAATCATCCGCCGTCACCGTTCCGCCGAACGGCATATCCAGATGAGTGTGCGGATCAATCCCGCCAGGGATGACATAACAGCCGGAGGCATCCACAACCTCCGTTCGTTCATCCGGGACAAGTCCCATGCCAATCTGCACGATCTTTCCGCTTTCAATGTAGATATCCGCTTCAAACGTATCCGACGCTGTGACCAACATTCCATTGCGAATCAATTTGCGGGTACTCATGATATCGCCTCCTTGGTGGATTGATCTCTGACCGATTGCAGCAGGGCAATCGCAGACTGACGGTCATTCCAGGTTAACGGTTCCTGTTCAGGTGTAATCTCTACCATCTCAATTGCACCGTCCACCGGACAGACAATCGAGCACAGATTACATCCAACGCAATCCTCCTCAACAACCTCCAGATACGAGCCAGAGGGGTCAGACAACATGTCAATGCATTGATGAGAGGTGTCTTCGCAGGCGATATGGCATTTGTTGCAATTGATGCAGACATCGCGGTTGATGCGGGCTACCACTTTGTAATTCAGATCGAGATTGCCCCAATCCGAATACCGCGGAACCGTTTGGCCAATCAATTCAGATACACTTCGCAGACCTTTCTCATCCAAATAATCGTTCAATCCATCAATCATGTCCTCCACGATACGGAAGCCATGATGCATGGCTGCGGTACATATCTGAACCCCCGTCGCGCCCATAAGCATAAATTCTGCGGTATCCCGCCAATCGGATATGCCTCCGATGCCGGAGATTGGTACACCAACTGCCGGGTTGCGCGCACATTCGGCAACCATGTTCAGCGCAATCGGCTTCACAGCCGGTCCGCAATAGCCGCCATGCGCCCCTTTGCCACCTACATGAGGCACAGTATTCCAGGAATCGAGATCCACACCCGCCAGGGAGTTGATCGTATTAATCAGGGAAATCGCATCCGCACCGCCGCGAACGGCAGCCCGGGCAGTTGCCGTAATATCAGTGATATTGGGCGTTAGCTTCACAATGACAGGTGTGGTTGCCACTTCCTTCACCCACATCGTCTGTAATTCAACCAGATCTGGTTGCTGACCAGACGCTGCCCCCATACCACGCTCGGCCATGCCGTGCGGACAACCAAAGTTCAGTTCCAGCCCGTCTACGCCGACAGCTTCGACTTTCTTCACAATCTCATGCCACTTCTCGCGTTTCGGCTCCACCATGAGTGAAGCAACCACTGCCCGATCCGGGAAACGCCTCTTGGTCTCGGCAATTTCACGCAGATTCACCTCGAGCGGACGGTCGGATATTAATTCAATATTGTTAAAACCAGCGACGCGTTGCCCGCCAAAGTGAACGGCTGCAAAACGCGAAGAGGTATTGATGATCGGCTCGCCCAACGTCTTCCAGACAGCACCACCCCAGCCTGCTTCAAAGGCGCGCTGAACCTGATATCCGGTATTGGTCGGCGGCGCAGACGCCAGCCAGAATGGATTGGGCGATCGAATACCTGCCAGATTAATGGATAAGTCAGCCATAACGATCCCTCCTTGGTGTGGTTTGAACTCACTAGTTACACTGGAATATTTGGTCGTGCTCAGGCTCTCTGCGTAGTAATGGTGTTTCTGGATAGCACCTAAATTCTAACGAACCGTAAACCTCTTATTTGACTCATATGTGGTGAATTCAAAATCTAAGGAATCGTAGACCTCTTATATTGCTGTAATAACTCATTTCGGCTTTATTTCAACGGTTTTTCATCAAAATAGGACGTGTGAGATTCGTTAGATTTTTCAATCCTTCATAATCGCCACTATAAGATGTGTGGGGTTCGTTAGCGCGTCAGGGACACGAGAATTTGATGCACACCCACATCTCTTGCTCAGCTTTATTCCTCTGTCACTCTCGCTGTCCCCTTGCGCTCTCCCACCCGTACTCTCTCCTTGCACCCTTTCATTGCACACTTTCCGTGCAATCTCCACTTTCCCTTGTTTCCCTCACTGCTCACGCCGTCTCTTCCACCTGTCTGGGCAATGCCTTCATCACCGATGCAGCCGCCAGCTTGCCCTGCTGTGCTGCGGAGACCACCATCGCTTCGCCCTGCCCCTGTCCGAAGATCACATCACCTGCCGCATAGATCTGTGGATGGGACGTACGGTACGTCTGTGGTTCCACTTCAACAACACCCCAGTGATGACGCAGGCCAAATGCCTCAATTAATGGCAGCAGACGGTTCTGTCCAATGGCTCGAACAACGGTATCACATTCAAGCATGAACTCCGATCCCTCAACCGGTACAGGCAGTGCCCGACCACCTCCAGGTGGAGTAATCAGCTTCATTTTCACACATTCTATCGCCTGAACTCGCCCATTCTCGTCTCCAATAATGCGCTTCGGCATGGTAAACCAGCGGAATTCCACACCTTCCTGCTTCGCAAATGTATATTCAAAGGCATAAGCCGTCATCTGGCTCTCCCCACGTCGATAAAGCATCTGCACACGCTCGGCACCCAAACGCACCGAACAGGTTGCTGCATCCACTGCGGTATTACCCGCACCAATAATGGCAACCTTCAGACCGTTCAGGGCCGGAGGCACACCCTGCTTCGTGGATTCCACCAGCTCAATGGCATCATAAACACCTTCCAGCGTCTCTCCATCAATGCCAAGCATCGGAACAGCGCCCATCCCGCAGGCTAGAATAACGGCTTCGTGCTGCTCCAATAACTCGTCAGCGGATACATCCACCCCGATGCGTACACCATACCGAATCTGCACACCCAGTGCCTGCACCTGTTCGACTTCCCATAAAGCTACGGATTCCGGCAGGCGAAAGGACACGATACCATACGTGCCCAGCCCTCCGCCTTTCGCTTTGGCTTCATAGATCGTCACCTCATACCCTGCACGCCCCAACTCTCTGGCCGCAGACAATCCCGCAGGCCCTGCGCCTACAACTGCAACACTTCTTCCGTTGGCAGGCGCCGCCTTGAATAACGGTTCATTCTTCGTCCGTGCCCAGTCTGTTGCATATCGCTGCAAATCACCGATCCGAATCGGCTTGGATGATTTATTCAGTACACAAGCGCCTTCGCACAGTTCCTCTGTTGGGCACACCCGTGCACAACTTGCACCAACCGGGTTGGCTTCCATAATGGTCCGAGCCGAACCTTTGAGGTGACCTGTCGAGATTTTTTTGATAAACGAAGGAATATTGATGTCGGTTGGACATGCCTTGATACAGGGTGCATCATAACAGTACAGACAGCGGTTCGATTCCTCCATCGCTTCCTTGCCCGTCATTGCAGGCTTCATTTCGGTAAAACGACTCTCCCATCCGTAATCGGACAACGTTGCCCCTGCGCTGTTCATCATGTCTTACACACCTCCAAGGTTGATCTCTGTTTTTCCTTTCGCCGCCGGATCAAGTTAACGACTCACTCACACTGGGTAATGCAATGGCTGAACTATCATCGATCCATCGCTTTTAGCTCCGGATTTTTTATCCCAGGCCACTGCTACAGGTTAACGAGATGTTCGTAGGTCTCGGGCCGTCGATCCCGGTAAAATTGCCATACATTGCGTACTTCCCGAATCAACTCCGTATCCATCTCGCCAATGATGACCTCATCCTGATCCCTGCTGCCTATGGCCACCATCCTGCCTCGCGGGTCCACCAGATACGACTGACCATAAAATTCACCCATATTCCATGGCGATTCCACGCCCACTCGGTTGATGGCAGCCACATAATAGCCGTTAGCCACCGCATGGGCAGGCTGCTCCAGCTTCCACAAATATTCCGATGTTCCGGCTACCGTTGCGGAAGGGTTGAATACAATCTCCGCACCCGCCAGCCCGAGCAGCCTTGCTCCTTCCGGAAAATGACGATCATAACAGATATACACGCCCACTCTGGCGTAGGCTGTATCAAATACCGGGTACCCCAGGTTGCCAGGTCTGAAATAATATTTTTCCCAGAACCCATTCGTGCCTTCGCCCGCCTCCACATGCGGAATATGATGTTTGCGGTATTTTCCCAGGTAGGAGCCGTCCGCATCAATAACAGCAGCCGTATTGTAGTACGTAGCGATTCCTTCTACCTCGTATACAGGCAAAATGATTACCACGCCAAGCTCCTTCGCGAGCTCCTGAAAACGTCTCGTCGTCGGTCCTTCCGGCACCTGCTCGGCAGATGCATACCACTTGGGGCTCTGCTCCGTGCAGAAGTAAGGTCCGTAGAACACTTCCTGCAACCCAATAATCTGCGCTCCCTGAGCAGCCGCTTCACGCACCAGTGCAATGTGTTTCTGAATGGCGGCCTCCTTATGCACTTCAACTGGGGCCGAACCTTCAACCTCATGTGAAGCCTGGATCATTCCGATATTGATTTTCCCCATAACGCCACATCGCCTCCTTGGGAAATGGTTTGATATGAACAGCCTTTACACATCCGTCCCGTTATTCGCCAATTTCCGGACTGCACATCTGCCTGATCGTGCGGTACAACACTTCTGTACCAAGAGCAATGTCCTCGGGCGAAGAATACTCACTTGGATGATGACTGATCCCATTCTTGCTGCGAACAAAGATCATGCCATAGTCACACATGTAAGAAAGGGCTAGCGCATCATGGAACGGTCCACTCATCAACTCCGGTAAAGGCAGGCCGATTTCTTGGGCAGACGAGCGAATGGCATTTTTGATTCGTTCTGCACAATATCGCGGTTCACTGTTGATATCTTCGGTCAAAGAGTAGGTCAAGCCATATTCCGAGCTGACGTCATCCAAAAGGCTCATTAACCTTTCTTCAAGCCGATTTCTGCGCTCCATCTCCATATCTCGCAAATCAACCGTAAAGCTGACTTGTTCAGCAATGATGTTGCGTGAGTCAGGGAAGACACTGAGGCTCCCCACGGTCCCTACTGTCGGAGCTTCCGGTTCTTCTCTGACCATATCGTCAAAAGCCGCAATGACCTTGGCGGTGCCCACCAGCGCATCATGACGCATCCCCATCGGTACGGAACCGGCATGCCCTGCCATGCCTTTCATTGTCACCGTGAGCCACAACGGGCCCGAGATGCCAGTCACCAGGCCTACCGGAGCGTCCAGCGATTCGAGTACAGGTCCTTGCTCAATATGCAGCTCCAGATAACTGCCAATGGAACCTGCCGGATAGACCGCTTCGTCAAATTGCTCTGGTTCACAGCCAAAGGCCTCCAATGCCTCTCGTCGGGTCACCCCATTTTTGTCCGGTCGCTCCAATTCTCCCTCTTCCAGCTGTCCGGTTATACCACGTGAGCCAAATAATCCTTTGTTAAAACGCGAGCCCTCTTCATCACAAAAGGCAATGACCTCAATCGGCATCCGAGGGCGAATGCCTTGTTCCATCAGACACTGCACAGCTTCCAGCGCACCAAGGACGCCGATGGCCCCATCATACCGACCGCCATACGGCTGGGAATCGATATGTGAACCGATCATGAGAATCGGCAGGGACGAATCTGTACCTTCAAGGCGACCAATCAGATTGCCAAACGAATCAAGGCGAGTCACAAGTCCGGCCTCTTCCATCCAAAGGCGAACCTGGATAATGCCCTCCATGTCTTCCGGGGTTAAAGCTAGTCGACAGACACCCGTCTCCACTATTCGGCCGATACGGGACAACTGCTCAATTCGATCATCCAGACGCAGTTGATTAATGATTTTTCCAGTAGTGGTCTGCATTCTCCCTTGCCTCCTTACGCCTATTGAAAAGCACGATATAAATGGAAATCCCACCTAGATTTCCGCTTTGCAACCATCACTACCCTGCATCCAGACTGCGAAGTGCAGTCAGCAAACTGCCAGCGATCAGGTCCAATTCTTCCTCGGTGGTGACAAACGGCGGTGAAATGGTTAAAATATTCGCAAATCCAGGCACGGTATCACCGTTCTTGCCAATCAGGACGCCGTCCTTTTTGCAGCTTGCCAGTACTTTCATGACCTTATCCGCATGAGCAGGTGAACCATCGGCTTCAATCAGCTCCACCCCGCAGGCGAAGCCAAATGTGCGGATATCTCCAACCACCGATAACTCCAGCAGCGGCTCCAGCTTATCCCGAAGCAGGTATCCAAGTTCATCGGCACGGCTGACCAGATTCTCTCGTTCCAGAATTTCGAGATTCGCCAGTGCCACGCGGCAGGATACAGGATTGCCCCCGAACGTATTCACATGACGAAAGTGTGCATCGGGTCCGGGTTCTCTGAACGTGTCATACAGACCCGCTCGAACGGCTGTCGCCGATAGTGGAGCGTACGCGCTCGTCATGCCCTTTGCCATCGTGACGATATCGGGCTGCACCCCATAATTCTGATGGCCGAATTTTTGCCCGGAGCGGCCAAACCCGCAGATGACCTCATCCACAATCATCAGCACGCCATAACGCTCACAAATTTCCTGCACGGTACGCATGTACTCCGGAGGCGGGACAATCATGCCTCCCCCTGTAATGACCGGTTCCATAATGACCGCAGCTACCGTCTCCGGCCCTTCCCAGCGAATAACCTCTTCATAGATAGTGGCGCATTCCAGTCCGCATCCATCCTTGTTTTTTCCAAATGGACAGCGGTAGCAATAAGGAGGCGGTACATGAGAGAAGCCTACGCCCAGCGGCTCGTATTTGATTTTGCGGGCGGCTTGCCCGGTAGCGCCCAGTGCGCCCATGGAGTTGCCGTGATAGGCACGGTGACGGGAGATGAATTTGTGACGAGTGGGCTCACCATTCTGGTGATGAAACTGACGGGCTATTTTGAACGCCACTTCATTGGCATCCGAACCCGAGTTGGAGAAGAAAATGCGATATTCCCCCTCCAGCCAGTCGTTCAGCTTCTCTGCCAGCAGAATCGCCGGCTCATGACTCTGGGTCATGGGTACGTACGCGAGAGCTTTCATCTGCTCATAGGCACTTCGGGCAATTTCCTCGCGTCCATGCCCTACGTTCACACACCACAGTCCCGACATCGCATCCAGATACCGTGTGCCATCCTGATCCGTGATCCAGCTGCCCTCCCCGCTTACGGCAATCATCGGATGATCGTTATGAGGCGAGATGTGATGCCACACATATTTGCGATCCTTCTCCAGCCATTCTTCCTTCGTACCGCCAAGCGGCTGGGGTTGCTGATCCACTGAGCTCATTCGTCATGCTCCTCTCCAAGCTGAACCTAAGACTTTACAATTGACCACTCCGATTGCAGTACCCTCTTCCGAACGCTCTACACTTATTTAGTTTGTCACATCCTTCACCGCTTCTTCATAGATGCTTTTCTCCAGTGCTTCGTCCAGATTGGCAGCTTTCTTGATCAGGCCATACTTCAGGGCAATATCCGCAGTCCGGGTAAACGATTCATCCACAAAACTGCCCACTTGTTTCTCCGTAAATCCTTCCGGGCGAATCAGCTTCGCAATCTCTTCCAGCATGGTCACCTGATGTTCACGGGTCGTGCTGCCATCCGTTACGTTCTTCATCACGATATCCACCGTTTCATTCTGATTGTCGATGGCGTAGTTCCAGCCTTTCAGAACGGCACGGGTCACTTTCACCGCAAGCTCTTTATTACTGTCCACCCAATCCTTCTTGGCGATCAGCGTATCCTCCAGCATGCCTACCCCAGCATCCTCAATGTTGAATACATCCAGGTCGGACTCCTTCGTCCCACTCTCCAGTACCACGTGATATTCGTTATAGATCGTTGCCGTGGCGACATCCACCTGATCGTTGAAGAACTGATCCATTGTGAAGCCCTGCTTCACCAGTTCTATATCCTTCTTTGGATCAAGGCCGTTCTTCTCCATAAAAGCGAGAAGCTGAAACTGCTGACTGCCGAACCATGTGCTCACTTTCTTTCCTTTCATCTGGGCGGGATCAGTAATACCTGCGGACTTCTTGGCAATCAGTCGATAACTGCTCTTCTGCGAAATCTGGGCGAGGGAGACGAGCGGAAGACCGTTATCCCGGCTGACCAGCAAACTGTCTACCCCGGTGATGCCCACATCGGCTGCGCCGTTGACCACCTGCTGTTCGATCACGATATCCGGGCCACCCGGAATGATCTCGGCATCAATACCTTCATCTGCAAAAAAACCTTTCTCCTTGGCAGCATATATCCCGGCGAACTGAGCCTGCGGCACCCATTTGAGCTGAATTTTTACTTTGGTTAAGGACTGATCTGTCCCTCCCGCTCCCTCCGAGCTGGCAGCAGCAGGAGTGACGGAAGGCTCCGATTTTGCGGAGCACGCTCCCAGCATCGCAACGACCAACAGTACCAACACCAGAAAACCCGGTTTTAACGTTTTGTACATGTACAGAACAACCCCCTGTTTATATAAGGATCTTCAATCAGGTACTGTGAAGCCCTGCTTCACGAATCAATTGATCCGTGGAAGGTTGGCACCCTGATGAGCTTTACGGGTCTGTATGTGCACGATTCCACGGGGTCAGCCGTTTTTCGGCCAGAACGACGGCTTCATACAACACAATACCGAGCACGGCGGCGATAACAATACAGGACCAGGCAAGCGGCATGTTTGCCAGTCGGATCTGATCCGAGAGCAAGTAACCCAGCCCCTGGGAGGCAATGAAAAATTCACCCACAATGGCTCCAATAATGCTGGTCGACATATTAATTTTCAGACCTGCGAAGAGGGAAGGCAGTGCATGTGGCCAGCGCAGCTTCACGAAAACCTGCATCCTGCTGGCGGCAAGACCACCCATCAGATCACTGTATTGCGGCTGAATTGAGGTTAATCCCTTGAATAAACTCACAGCCATGGCAGCCATCGTAATTACAGCCACAACGGCGATACGGGACCATATACCGTCCCCAAACCAGTTGTTCATAATCGGGGCCAGCGCAACAATCGGAACGGCATTCAGTGCTGACATCACGGCAACCGCCGCCCTGCCGCTTGTCGGGAAGAAGGATGCACCCGAAGCGGCCAAGGCTCCCAGCAAGGAGCCGAGCAGAAAGCCACCCAGCATCTCGGTTCCGCTATACATCGCGTATCGGAAAAGCATCTCTGCATTTTCCCTGATGGATGCTGCTATTGCTGACGGAACAGGCAATTGGTAACTTTCAAGCGAGAATAACTGATGGAACAATCGAAGCTGCCACAGGGTAAGAAATAAGGCTCCGGCAAGCCACGGCAGTAGGCGCAATCCAATTGATCTTTTGCGAATGCTGCTGCCCAGCCGTCTCTGTTCGGCTTGTCCCTGATGTCCATGGATATTCGTACTTGAAGGAGATGGTAACCTAACCGAATCCGCGATAGACTCCCCAATAGATGCCGTGCCTGAGACAGCTGCCGTCGCACCCTCCTCACCTTTGCGACTTACCATCACACGTTCATTCATCATGCAGCACGCCCTCCCTTGGCTCTGAATTCGGGCTGCCATGGGGTTAGCCAGCGCTCAGCGAGGCTGATGGCAAGATACGAGGTGAGTCCAATGCCAATGCTGAGCATGATGGTTGCCCAGAACATACCGATTTGGGCACTGCCGTAATACAAGGAACTGACCATCAGCACGCCAAGTCCATCCGGGGCTCCCATTAGCTCCACCACAATGGAAGAGGTGACTGCAAGTGGAGCAGCTATTTTCATACCGGAAAACAGACCCGGCAGCGCAGAAGGCAGCAGACATTTGAGATAACGCGCAGGCAGGGAAGCTCCACAGGAACGCATAAGCTCCAGATGCTCCGGCGCTGCACTTTTTAATCCTTTGAGTGTGTGGATGATAATCGGGAAGAACGTAACGTAAGCCGCCATAATAATTCGGGCCCACTCGGCGTTATGGATAATGCCATAGACAATGGGCGCAAGGCCGATTACGGGTACCATCTGGGAAGAGATGACATACGGAGATAAGGTACGCTCTACCCAAACCGCCACACTCATGAGCAGGGCCAGCAGCAGACCTAACACAGTTCCACCGGCAAAACCAATTGCTGCATTCCCAAACGTTACGGCCCCCTGTTCAGCCAATGTGCCTGAGTAACGAAACAGGGCTGCGAGAACGTCATGGAGATAAGGAAGACGGGATGCTGCCTGCTGGGGTGACATAAACAAGTGGAGAATCCAGGCGACACCTTCCCACAGCAGCAATACGGACAATATCCAGATCACTACCCAGGAGCGAAAATCCAGCTTATTGGTGTGCAGGAACATGGATTAGATCACGCTCCTCATAGAAACAATTGCGGATGGTGGTCATCATGCGGTAAAAGGCTTCGGTTTCCCTCAGCTCTCGATCCCGCTCATCAGGCAGGTTGACGGAATGAATGGAGTGCACCTGACCGGGGTGTGCAGAGAGGACGATGATGCGGTCAGATAGAAATACGGCCTCGGGGATACTGTGTGTAACGAACAGGAATGTCTTGCCTGTAGATCGCTTAATATCAAGCAGCTCCAGTTGCAGCTTCTCCTTCGTGAATTCATCCAGTGCGGAGAAAGGTTCATCCATGAGCAGCAATGGGGGATCAAGCGCAAGTGCCCGTGCGATGGAAACACGCTGCTGCATGCCCCCACTGAGCTGCCATGGATAATGGTCAGCGAAGCGGGTCAATCCGACCATTTCAAGCAGTTCACCACTCATTCGGCGCCACTCCTTCCGGCTTGTGCCGAGCAGCTCCAGGGGAAGCTCCACATTGTGGCGTACCGTGCGCCAATCGAACAAAGCTGGAGTCTGGAAGACAACACCGAACTGGCGCTGCAACCGCGCCCGCTCCGGTTCTTCCCCGGCAACCCGGATGCTGCCTGTCGTTGGTTGGAGCAAATCGGCTACGAGTCGCAGCAGTGTGGACTTGCCACACCCCGAGGGGCCAAGCAGAGAGACAAATTCATTGGAATGGATTTGAAATGAAACGTCGGACAGAGCGGTAACTTGTTGTGCTCCACTGCCAAATACAACGGACACGTGATCCAGCTCAATATGGCAGGTGTCGGGGGCGATGATAGAGGACATGGGCATTCTCCTTTTCGCGGGAAGCTCGTAATCTTTTCACACCAAGGCTGAATGGAAGGTTTATATACACGAACGTAACAGGTTTTGCTTGTTAGGTAATACTATATATCTTTGGGCAGGGATTACATTATACAAACTGTTTTGAGTATGGGCCTGTTCATGTTACACAGTGTAAAATGATATCGATTCTCAGTCCTATGCATGTTAATTTTCGTGTATGTTATCTTACATCTGCTTCACTCATACAGAACTCTTGTCATATTCAATAAAGGCGCATAATCATTTGTATTTATTGAATAAATATTCGGAAAATATGACATATACCCTCGTATTCTTGTTGATTTTCTTGTATAAACATTGATAACAGCATTTTGCAAAAATGCTCATATAGAAGGACGTGAACTCTCGCCCCGATACGGTGTCTGGTTCCGGGATCATGAAGGCGGTGTCATTGAATCCCGTCCACCACCTTTAGTGGCTGGATAATCGCGTTTCGGCGCAGTCTCGCAAAGGATTTTCAAAATCAGAAATCGGGGTGGTCCGTATGTTTGATTGGCTGGGATGGAGAAAAGGGTGGCCGCTGTGGCGGTCGTATCGGTTGAATGCAAATATTAAACAAGACGTGGAGGAAATCTTTGAGGGCATCGCCGAGACCCGGCGGCAGCTTTTGATGGATTGGGCTGAGGAGCAGTGGAATCATCTGGATCGATTGCTTCAGCAGGTACGAGCTGTTCATCCGCAGGGTGTGCTGCAAGGCACGGAAGATGTACATGGATTGGAGGTATGGTTCGCAGCAAGTTATGTACGCGCTACGGATAGTACTGAGCTTTTTATGCTGAACGAGCAAAACCAGGTTGTATTTTCTACATATAAGAAACATATTGGACAAGTCTACGAAGATGGAAATGCTTTGATCGGGCCAGGATTGAGGTATACCCAAGCGGATATAAACGGACAAAAGTGCCTGTTTGGACCTTATTCTGATCCGCTCACATTAGAAATTGGACCTCGTTCTTCCACGTTTCACGATGATGTAACCTTGATGTTTATCGTACCGATTATGGAAAACGGCCGTTACATCGGTTCCCTGTGCAATCGCGTGCCTAATGATGTATTGGGCGATCTGATCCAGCGTGAATCAGGCCACATCTACCCCGATTCCGGGGATAATTATCTATTCATGGCTGAATCAAGACTGCGACCCACGCTTCAACCCGGGACTGCCCTGTCCCGCAGCCGCTTCGAGGATCATACATTCACCCATGGGGAGAATCTGAAAGACGGCGTAACCACCGAATGGGGCGTTGTATCTGTTAAAGAACATACCGAATTGGAACTGATGTTTACCGATCCTTCCACCAACGAACTCCATCCCGGTGTAGCGAATACCATTCGCAATGGCTCTAATCTGTTTGTAGCTTTTCCGGGTTATTCAGACTACCGTCATATTTCAGTTATTGGTAAAGGCATCACATTCCAGCTTCCCCACTGTCCGGATCTGTGGGGCATGATGTGTGAAGGCGATCTGGAGGAAGTGTATCGGATACGCAGCATTGGCTGGCGCCAATTCAAGCAGCACAGCTTGTACATCCTGTTGTCAGGCATTGCGGGAGCGGCACTTGTATATGCGCTGACTGGAAGTACATGGAGCGCAGCAGCCATCGCTGCCTTTAATATCATCTATGGATTCCTGACTGCAAGCCAGCTGCAACGAAAACATGTTCAACGGGTCCATGAGGATTTGCGCCGCATCAGCCGATTTATTCGAATTAACGCCGAAGGCAAGGGCGATCTGACCCAGCGTCTGAACACGTCGGCTTTTGCCCAGGATGAATCAGGTGAACTGGCGAAATGGATCAACAATATGATCGACTCTCTGGAAGGAATTATGCTCAAGGTACAGCTTGCCACCGTGGATGTGATGAACAACCAGCACCAGATGCGGGCGTCAACGGAAACTACACAGGGAACAACCGAACGTGTAAATCTCAAACTTGGCTCTATGATCCAGGGGATACGCAAGCAGCTTGAGGACCTGGATCAGGCCAAAGTAGCCGCTGACGAAATGCGCCTCACTCTACAGCAGCTTGAAGTGTCTGCCACAGAGCAGATTGACGTTGCCCGCCAGGAAGTGGAGCGTATTGGAGACAAAATGACTCAGATTTCGGGAGCCGTTTCCGACACCAACCATACGATTCTATCCTTTATGGCGACCATGCAGGACATCTACCGTGCACTTGCTGTCATTGATGAAATTTCGGCACAGACCAATCTGCTTGCACTGAATGCTTCCATTGAAGCAGCCCATGTCGGGGAACATGGACGCGGATTTGCCGTTGTTGCTGGTGAGATTCGCAAGCTGGCCGAATTATCCCGTTCCTCCACGGAAGATATTCATCAGATTCTGGATAATATCTCTGTAGCGGCAGGAGCAGCCTCGCAATCCATCAAGGAAGGCGATCAGGTGCTGGCTGAAGGCACCACGCTTGTTCAGGCTGCTTCGCGGTTACTCCAAAGTGCGACGGCTGAAGAACCCCAAAGAACACAGGTTGTAGATCAGGTCGTGGTTTTAATGGAGAATATCGCCGCCATCAGCCACAAAAATCGTTCCACGTCTTCCGAGGTGGAAGCCGAGATGGCCGAGCTTATTAACGACATGCTGCACGTTCAGCATTCATCCCACAATGTAGAAGCCATCACGCTCTTTTTGCAGCAGCTTGTCGGACAATTCCAACTGACCCATCCCGATAAAAACGTAATTACCTGACGTCATCATTGACGTGGATTGGAGAAATAGCTAAAATTTGATGCAACTGTTCGTTTAGATATTGTCGGTTCATTTCATATAGAAGCTTTCCAATCTGAATCAATGAAAGGGTGGTCTGCATGGAGATGCTCCAGGATTCATTTGGCAGAATACATGACTACATCCGTATTTCTGTTACGGACCGCTGTAATTTGCGTTGTGTGTACTGTATGCCCGAAGAAGGCATGGAATTTGCCCCACATGACCAAATTATGAGCTACGAGGAAATCGCCCAGGTGCTCAAAGTGCTGGCTCCAATGGGGATGCGCAAAGTCCGTCTGACCGGAGGCGAGCCTTTGGTACGGAAAGATCTGCATCAACTCGTAAGTATGATCTCGGCCATTGACGGGATTGAAGATATTGCGTTAACTACCAATGCATTGTTGCTGGACAAACAGGCTCAGGCCCTGAAAGACGCCGGACTGAACCGGATTAACATCAGTCTGGATTCCCTGCAGGCGAGCCGTTTCTCCATGATTACTCGCGGCGGGGATGTAAATAAGGTGCTGAAAGGCATTGAAGCCGCCACGGCAGTTGGACTTGCTCCGATCAAGCTGAATGTCGTCTTAATGAAGGGTATCAATGATGATGAGATTAAAGATTTCATTGCCATGACCATAGATCAGCCACTGCATGTGCGCTTCATTGAATATATGCCGATTGGTCAGGCTTCAGATTCATGGCGTAAATCGTATTTGCCACTGGAAGCAGTAACGGATGTATGCGCTGAGGCTGGCTGGACGGTGGAAAGTACAGCAGGTCCGGCAGGAAATGGCCCATCTCGAAACATGAAGATTGCCGGTTCACAAGGGACATTCGGATTGATCCATCCGGTCAGTGATCACTTCTGTGATAACTGCAACCGACTCCGCCTGACAGCAGACGGGCATATCAAAGCTTGTCTGTACTGGTCGGATGAATACAACGTTCGCCGCTTCGTAGATGCCCCCGATGCTATGGCAGCTCTCTTCCTCAAAGCCCTTGGCACCAAACCGAAGAATCATGAAATGGCGCTTGCCCTGGAGAAGAAAATGCAAAGCCATACACCGACGGTACGACGTATGTCGCAGATTGGCGGATAGGCAAAGCGTGATCTGGCGGGTAACCCATTCATATGTATATGCATCAGAGCAATTTACTTCATGATTGTACCAACCATTGTTGCATCAAAAGCTGCAGAGGACATTCTGTCTTCAGCAGCTTTTTTTGGATCAGAAAAAATTCTTTGGATAACAGCGATCGGAGGTTGTTTCTGTCATCGGAGTACCTGTGTGTGTAATATTCATTAGTTGAACTTATATAGCATTCCTGATTTCATGATTAAAATAAAATTAATCTGTCCCATGCCCTCGCCAGATCTTCAAGAATCCCGTAATTCTGACGATGTATATAACAATACATCAAGATCATGTCCCACACATATATAGGAGTTGATCCAATTGAATATTGTTGAAGCACTCGTTGCAGCAAGTCCGTATTTTAAAATCATGCTCAAGGAAAATGATTTGATGATTGCTGTTACTGATACGGAGCATTTCCGGTATTACGTACGGAGCGAAGATCTTGATCTGGGCATCAAGGCCGGAGATCCCATCTCGCTTGAAGACCCCACGCTGCGCCGGGCTCTGATCGATGGGGAAACGTCAGCCAATCGCATTGATGCCAAATTTTATGGCACACCCATTAATTCAGCGGCTACGCCGCTACGGGATGAGGCTGGTAATATCGTTGGCACACTTGCGATTGGATTTTCACTCAAAAATGAGGAGAAATTAGGGGATTTCACCGAACTGATCGGCGGCATCAGCAGCAGATTGACAGATATGGTTCAAACCGTAGCTGCCCAATCCCAGCAACTGACCGCTTCATCTTCACAGATTTTGGACAACACACGGATGGCCGTGCAAAATTCCAGTGAAGTCACCAAAGTGGCTTCATTCATTCGTGAAATTTCGGAGCAGACGAACCTGCTTGGTCTGAATGCTGCCATTGAGGCAGCTCGAGCAGGAGAAGCAGGAGCAGGCTTTGGCGTTGTTGCTACCGAAGTACGCAAATTATCCACCGGAACCAAAGAAGCTACAGTGAACATTGAACGCTCTTTGAAGGAAGTACAACATTCCATTCGTCAGATGGAACAGGAGATTACATCCATCGCCCAATCCAGCAACCAGCAAGCCGAACTCGTCACCGAGTTCAGCGAGGTGATTGATCAACTGAACAACGCATCTCAGGATCTCAAAGCTTTTATTGAATCCATGCTATTGAAGGCAGAATAAGATAGAATACTCATTTGGCGCATTAAATATAAAGCCAGCATATAAACAATCCCCACACGTTTGACGTGAGGGGATTCTTTTCTATTTTTACGAGAAGATCAGCTTCCACAGCATCATGCCTGCCATTCCGACCATGACGACAGCGGACAATTGATTGAAGAAAACACTGACCCGGCCTGTACGATCTGTTCTACCTACTAGCCTGCCTGCACCTGCCAGTCCCAGAAACCATACCCATGATACCACTGCCGCCGTTATCGCAAAATAAAACCGTGCCACCCCTTCGTATTGAAGTGAACTGGTGCCGATCACAGCTACCGTGTCCAGCAGGGCATGTGGGTTAAGCAAAGAAACGGAAGCAGCAAAAGCGATCTGTCTTCCCGCAGACAGCACTGCTGCTGAACTATTCGCAGGCCCGGATGACCTCCATATGCTCCATGCCATATAGAGCAAAAACACACTCCCTCCTGCATACAATACATTCGCCAGCAGCGGCCATTGCAGCAAAATGAGGGACACCCCTCCGACGGCTGCTCCAATCAACAACGTATCACTGAGTCCTGCGGTTACTATCGCTGGCAGCGCCCGCGCATAACTTCGCTGACTCATGCCCTGATTAAAAATAAATACATTTTGTACACCGAGTGGCAAAATCAGACCAAACGCCAGCACCACCGCGTGAATAATTACCCCCATCGTTCATCCCCCTTAGACATGTCTCCATAGTAGTAGAGATAACGTCAGGCGTAACCAACCACTTGGATGGCACTGGACCCAACCAAATGATATAGTGTTCAAAATAAGAGAAAACGTAATCCCATCACTCATTCTATAAAGGAGGCATACCTGCCCATGAATCGTTCCGATTCTCGACCGGGGGGCAGCTGGAAGCCGGACCCCTCCCATTCCCTACCTCTGTACCGACAGATTGAAGTCTATATCAGCGAGAAAATTACTGCCGGCGAATGGACAGCTGGATATCGGCTTCCATCACAACGAACATTGGCTCAAACCATGGGTGTGAATCGCAGCACACTGGTTACTGCGCTGGAAAACCTGGCCGCCGCAGGCATGATTGAAGGCAGACATGGCGGCGGAACATATGTCTGCGGCTCCGGCTGGCATGCGCTGGCTCACGGAGCCCTGCCCAACTGGGAGGAAGCCATCGAAGAAGGCTGGTATTATCCCAATCTGCCAGAGGTACAGCAGATTAACCGGGCTGAATTCCAGCAAGGCATCATCAGGCTTGGTACAGGCGAGCTTGCCCCTGAGCTGATGCCCCAGGAGGCTTTTAACGACATCCTCCTTGCTCTATCCAATCGTTCTCGTACACTAAACTACCTCGAACCTCAGGGTAGTCTGGAGCTCCGGCAGGCTTTGTCCGTTTACTTGCAAGCAAGTGGCATCCAAGCCTCCCCTGACTCCATTCTGATCGTATCCGGCTCTCTCCAGGCACTGCACCTTATTTCAGTTGGGCTTCTGCCCCGCGGATCGGCAGTTCTGCTGGAGAAACCATCTTATCTGTACTCCATTCATGCCTTCCAATCCGCCGGATTGAAAATGAGCGGTATTCCGATGGATGCCGAAGGATTGCACACTCTGCGTCTGGAAGATGCCGTACAGAACAATGTAAACAGGGACAGCGTCTCGCTGCTCTATACGATTCCGAGCTTCCACAATCCTACCGGCTCCGTCATGAGTGACAGCCGCCGGGAAGAACTGCTCGCCACAGCGCGGAATACCGGCATCTCCATATTGGAGGATGCCGCCTACAGCGAACTGTGGCTGGACGAACCCCCGCCGCCATCGCTGAAGGCGCGTGATAAAGAAGGACGGGTGCTGCACATGGGCACCTTGTCCAAGGCGGTGAGCCCCGGTCTGCGCCTCGGCTGGCTGGTTGGGCCGGAGCCGGTCATCCGTCGCCTCGCAGACATCAAGATGCAGACAGATTATGGCACCAGCGCCCTCGCTCAGGAGGCTGCTGCGCTCTGGTTTGCCGATAGATACCACGAGCAACATATGGATCGCCTGCGGCCGGAACTTCGCAAACGCAGAAATTCTATGCTTGAGCTGCTTCAACGCTATTTCGGTGACCTCGCTGAGTGGAAAGTACCTGCCGGGGGCTTTTATATCTGGCTCCGATTGACCGTCAGTCCTCTCTCCATTCGCGAACTGTTCCATGCCTGTCTGGAGAATCATGTGCTGATTCATCCGGGTTATCTCTATGACCGCCTGGATGCAGAGCACATTCGTCTGTCCTATGCCTATGCTTCACCGGATGAGATGGAGCGTGGTCTTCACTTGCTGGCACAGACAGTCAAGAAGCTGATGTCATCATGAAATAAAAAAACGCCTTGATCGGAAGGAATGACATCCCTCAGATCAAGGCGGTTCTTTTGAACTTTTGTATTCATAAGACAGATACGTCTCGTCTAGATCGCAGGCAGGTATTCCTTACCCTTTTACTGCACCTTCTGCAATACCCTCCATGATGAACTTTTGGAAGAACGCATAGATGAGAACCACCGGAATCGCGGTAAGTACCAGGGAGGACAGAATCAATGGCCATTCCTTATTGTATTCGCCAAACAGCATGTTCGTGGACAGAATCAGCGTATAACGATTCACATCCGTCAGCATGAGCAGTGGCAGCAGGAAGTCATTCCAGATCCACAGGAAGTCCAAGATGGCGATAGTGACCGTAATTGGCAGCAACAGTGGGAAGATGATCTGGAAGAACGTCTGGAACTCATTACATCCATCCATCTGTGCCGATTCTTCCAATTCACGCGGGATGGACTTAACAAACCCGTGATACAGGAAGATCGCCATGTTCACACCAAGTCCGATATAGATCAGGGCCAATCCATATGTGCTTCCTTGAACGTGAAGTCCTTTGGCAACCCGTGTCAGCGGAATCATGATCGAGTGAAAAGGAACGAGCATGGATGCCACGAACAGGAAGAAGATCAGGTTGCTCAATCTGCCTGAAGTACGCGACAGCTTGTATCCGGCCAATGAAGCGCAGAATACAATACCGCCAATCCCCAGGAAGGATACAATCGCCGAGTTCAAGGAGCTGCCCAGCAGGTTGATTTTGTGAAATGCATCCGAGTAGTTTTCCCAATGAAAGGTCGTTGGGAGAGCTATAAAGGACTGGAACATTTCGCCTTGTGTTTTGAATGAGTTCACAATCGCCATGTAGATTGGCAGCATTGCGACGAGGGAGCCCAGCACCAGCAGCAGTCGAATCAGGTAGCTGTTAATTCGTTGCATCCTCATGCTTCCACCTCTTTCTTCTTCATCACCGTAATCTGAATGAGCGTGAAGATGAGCACGATGACGAATAACACAACCGACTTGGCACTGGCATATCCGTATCTAAAATTGTTGGAGAATGCCTCTTCATAGATATTCATCGTAATGACCTGAGTGGCTCTGCCTGGACCGCCACCTGTCAGACCGTACACAACTTCAAATACTTTGAAGGCACCGTTCAGTGTCAGGAAGAAACAGATTGTCACGGCATGAGTAATCATCGGCAATACGACATTACGCAGTACCTGGAACGCGTTGGCTCCATCAATAACAGCTGCTTCCTTCAGACTCTTCGGCACACCCTGGAGCGCAGCCAGATAGATGATCATCATATATCCCACACCATTCCAGAGCGATACGATCAGGATGGAGTAGAATGAAAATTTCGGATCACCCAGCCACTGTTGGTCCAAGAAGGAGACCGCCAACTTCTCGGCCAGCTGCGGCAGCACCTGGGAGAAGATGAATGTCCACATAAAGGCGCTGATGATTGTACTGATCATGTTCGGCATGAAAAACAGGGTTCGGAATAACCCCTTGCTGCGCGTCCGTGTCTCAATGAACACGGCGAGCAGCAAGGCAATTCCATTTTGCAGGATCAGCATAAACACCACATATTTTAACGTGAACCACAGGGAATTCAGAAAGTCGGGATCTTCCTTGAACAGCTCCACAAAGTTCCCCAGACCGATAAAACTGTAATCCCGGTTCAGACCATTCCAGTCCGTCAAGCTGTAGAACAAGCCGCTAAATGTAGGATACAGCAGGAAAATCGCATAGATGACAAAGGCAGGCGCAGTGAACGCTAGCAGCGACAGATACTTCTTGAATACATTCGTAGCCATTGGTTCTCCCCCTTTTCACTATAAGCAGACTCGCGGAAACGGGGGAACGAAGACCGTTCTGCCAGCCGTTTCATCTGCTTACTTGTTGACTTTGTTGTAGGATTTCCACGCCTTGTCGAGCGCATCAATCACCTGCTGCTGATCCAGTTGTCCGGAGTAGTAACCTTGCAGCGCTTTGCCTGATTCATCCTTAACCGCTTGAGGAATAGATGGATCCTGATACGCTTTGCCTTCATTCACATATTTCAGGGCATCGTCTACCCAAGGGAAACTTTTGAAGTCATGAATTTTGGCAACCGGATTGAATTTCAGTGCTTCGTAGAATGCACTTGAATCCTTGTCATCGAGAACATAGTTTACGAAGTCGAGTGCCACTTCCTTGTTTTTGCTGGAAGAAGATACGGCCAGTGAAGTCGATGTGCTCAGGTTGATTTTGGTATCATCCGGGTTGTCATTGATTGGCAGTGGAGCTACACCGAAGTTGATATCCGGATTGGACTTCAGGATGGTTTCCGCGAACCAAGGTCCTTGAATCCACATTGCTGCTTTGCCTGTTGCAAAGGCTGCTGAACCATCATCGCCGCCCACTTCGAGTGCTTTCTCCGTTCCATTAGCATTGACGAGATCGAAGATGTCGAACAAGGCTTTCATATCCGAGAAGGAACCTTGATCCTGATTCATCTTATCCAAGAAGTCTTTATGCTCTGACTGAGTCAGTGCACCTACAGTAAGTGGCAGGAAGAGTTGTGGAATCCAGGCCTCTTTGTAGGACAGTTCAAACGGGGTGATGTTGGCTGCTTTCAGCTTTTCCACGACCGCTTTCATTTCCGTCAAAGTGGTAGGAACCTCTAGCCCCTGCTCTTTGAAAATATCCTTATTGTACAGGTATCCCCAAGACAACGTTTCCAAAGGAACGGCTACGACTTTACCCGACGCATCCGTTACAGAAGGCTTAACGGAATCCAGTAATTTATCGACAAAAGGTTGACCCGACAGGTCTTCCAGATAACCGGCTTTGCTGAACGGCGGAATTTCATTGACCGCATGAAGTGCGAACACGTCTGGTGCATCATTGGAGGCAAGTCGTGTTTTCAGAATCTGCGGTGCATTATCTGCTGGCGGCATCTCCAGTTGTACGTTGACCTCAATATTCTTTTCGGCTTTCTCCTTGGCTTTGAACTGTTCTATATATTTATCGTAATGTTCTTTCAGCCGCGGCTGTGCAATGAATACTTTGAGGGACACCGTACTGCCCGATGCAGTTCCCTCTTCCTTACCATCCGTACCCGCATTGGAACCGCAGCCTGCGAGCAGAACACTCACCAGTACCGCACTTGCTACGCTTTTCCATACTTTCATCTCTTATGACCTCCCGGTTTGTAACTGGTTTGTCTTTCATAGGATCATTATATATCACGAAATGAAAGCGCTTCATTGGACATTATTAGACTCGTTTATTGGATTATTTTAAACCTTAATCCAATAGTAAACTCTTTGTGAATGAATTATTTAGGGCTGTTACCTGATATTCGAGGTTGTCCCTTTCGCATCTCTCCAGGTGAAACTCCGAAGTGTTTCTTGAACACCCGGTAAAAGTACGATACATCCTCATACCCCGTCATCTCGGCAATATGTTTGAATGGAATCTGATCATCCAGCACCCATTCCTTGGCTCTTGCCATGCGTAACTGGACAATATAGTCGGTCACATTCACGCCGTATTCTTTTTTGAACACCTTGCTGAGATATTCTTTGCTGACAAAAAAGATCTGGGCAAGCTGCTCCAGCGTAATCATCTCCATGCAATGCTGCTCGATGTATTGCTTCACCTCATCCAGGTTCAGCTTGTTCTTGAATTTGCGCTGCGCAATCAGCTGCTCCAACGAAGTATAATAAGGCGCTGATATCCAGTCCACCGCTGATGTGATGGACGCCAGAGCAGTTGGCGGCGGGAGTACGGCTGCTACAGGTTGCTCGCATAAGCCGTTGGAAACACACAGCTCGCCCAGCAGCGTCTGCAATTCATATGCGATCCGCCCCAGCTGTTGCGGTCTTCGGATATCACTGGTATCAAGTCGGTGCTCCAGCTGCCCGAACAGCTCATGCAATCCCTGAACGTTCAAGTCGTTAAAACGTAAGCGTGCCTGCTGCTGGAACAACGAGAACTCGCCGGAAAAAGCGGAAGGATAAGGTTCCCAGGACTCCGGCCCGGACTCGGTCTTTTCCAATTCACGTTTACACTTGGCCAGAACGTTATTCAATTCATCGGGATTTACCGGCTTGAGCAGATAATCAGCGGCACGGTGACGAATCGCATGTTTCGCATAATTAAAATCATCATATCCACTAACCACAATCACTTTGATATGCGGATATTGTGCACTCAGCGTCTGGAGCAGTTCCACGCCGTCTTTACCCGGCATACGCATGTCTGTAATGATAATATGGGGCTGATGCTGCTCAACCAACCGGATCGCCTCTCCGCCATCCTCTGCCTCACCTGCTACCACCATGCCAAGCTCATCCCACGTGCCCAAATTGCGCAAAATATCTCTGTTCCATGGCTCATCGTCCACTAATAGCACTCTATAATGATCTTTGTTCACGTGATCTCGCCTCCTGTATGGCAAGGAATTCGAACAGTGACACTCGTTCCCTGTCCTTCCCCACTCTCCATGTTCATACCGTATGCAGGCCCAAAGTGCATCACGATGCGTGATGCGGCATTGACCAGGCCAATGCTGGTGCTCGAGCTCCATACTCTGTCTCCTTGCTGGGACAGCTTGGACAGTCTCGATTGCATCTCGGCCAACCTCTCTTGATCCATGCCCACCCCATTATCGAAAATGCGGATGGTTACCTCATGATCTAGCCGGACAACTTGAATGTTCAATTTCCACTCTCCCTGCTTTTTCTCCAGACCATGGACAAATGCATTCTCCACAATCGGTTGCAGGGACAACTTCGGAATGTAGCAGTCACTGAGCCCGCCTTCAATCTCCAGTTTATATTCAAGTCTCCTACCAAAACGCTGCTTCTGGATGAGCATATAATGCTCCAGTTGGTCCAATTCGGACTGCAATGGCACGAGACCATCCGGCGCTCTGACAATATAGCGGAACATCTCGCTTAATGCACGAATAACTTTGTAACTGTCTGCCGGCTTCTGTGAGTACACCATACCTCCGATCATTTGCAGCGTATTTTGCAGAAAATGCGGATGAATCTGAGACTGAAGCGCTTTGAGCTCGGCCGTCTGTTTCTCCAAATTCATGAGATAGTTATCCCGGATATGCTCCCGAATGCGGCTTGCCATACCATGAAGATTTTTCTCCAGCAGGCCAATCTCATCCACCCGACCACTGCGGACCACTTCCTTGTCCTTGATCAACTGGATTCCCTTCATAGAATTAGCCAGTCTGACAATCGGTTTAGATGTTCGCCAAGCCACAAATGCTGCCAACAACACCGAAACCACGGTAGCCAGCCCACCCACAACAAGACCATATTTCATCGTTTCCAGTGCACTCTCATTGATAACATGGGAAGGAACAATTTTGATCAGACGCATCCCTGACGGGTCGATGGCATGATAGAATACATATTCCTTGGCTGTTCGAATGAAACCGGAACTGTCCTTCGTAGCTGCAAGCTTTTCCAGTGCCTCTGCTGAAGGCTGTATCTCCTTGTTTGGCTGATAAACCGGACTTCCTGTACTATCCGCGATGTACACCGCATAATCCCCCCGGCTGTCCAACAATTCCAGCGTCTGATTGAATTCGGCCCACTTGACTTCCAGACTGATTGCACCAATCTGCGCCTGATCCTCAAAACGGTTCATGCTGCGGGTCATATGAAACTTTTCCGGATCATTCGGATCATTAATAATCGTAAAGTCCTTATGCTGCTCAAAAAGTTCATGATATGCCGCAGGAATGTCCGGGACTGATCGAATTCGGCTTTCCATGGAGTTAAAGGTGAACAGCGTGTCCAGTTCCTTCAGGTATAATTCCACGCCAAATACATAGTTACCAGCCGAATAATACACACTGTTCAGCATGTTGAACACAGCCTTCTGCTCATCGAATCGGCTGGCAGCGGGAGCATCCTGATTCAATGCCAAATACTGATGCAGCTCATCACTGATCTGAATGGAATAAATGAGATTGTTCATCCGAGCGAATTGTTCACCCAAATAGATGGAGGTCCAATTCATATTCGCACGGTTGGTCTCCATGATCTCTTCTTCCATGGAAGAGCGGGTATTTTCGGCTGCTACAACCGTCATGGCAATTACGGGCAGAATGGCCAGAAACGTCATGGTGAGGATTAATTTGTTGCGAATGCTGCGTTTGAACGGATCAGTAAGCTTCCGATATAATTCGGTAAACACGAGGCATCCACTCCTGAGCTATGAGCTAAAATAAGATAAACGCCCCAGCATGAAGCCGAGGGCGCTTTGGTCTTGGTATTCTTTTTATAATCATTGAAAACAGACTTGTCAATTCATTTATGATTTCCCATTATTGCTCAATAATACAGAACCCCCATGGTTCAAGCACCATATTTTGCCCTCCAGACACCGCTGTTCCTGCCAAAAGTTCCGTTCCGTCCCCGTAGGCATTTACGAACGAAGTCGCCTGATCAGAGTAGTTAAAGAAATACCGAATCGTATTCCCTTGCTCATTCACGCCGCTCTTCACGATGATTGGAAAAGCCAATTCCTGATCGGTTCCCCACAGTCCGGCTTCCTTCATGACACGCTCCAACACGTTGCGGATCACCGCGGAGCTGGTATAACATCCAACGTACGTTGCTTTTCCCTTGCCATAGGCATTCTGGGTAATTGCCGCATATTCCCCCCAGTGAGGATGATCATACCAGGCCAGCACTTCTGCCGTTGTTGGTGTGATGAGTTCCATCCAGGTGTGAATCTGATTCTGTTCCTCTCCAACCTCGAATGGATCATCTCGAAGCGACACATGTTTCGGCTCAACGAACAGGTTGTAACTGATGCCACAAACCTCACTGATCAGTCCAGGCTGGCGGGTAGAGCGGACCTTAATATGCTCATTGGCGAATCCGCTCTTGAAGGAGTAAACGACATGCCCACCATCCTGTACAAATTGGTTCAGCCTCTCAAGTAAGGCATCAGAAGCTGCGTACAAAGCAGGCACAACGATCACATCATATCCTTCATAACTCTCCACAGATGGATCAATCAGATCACAGCCCATGTTCATTTTGTATAATTCGTCATACATCCAGCGCACAACGTCGTTGTATTTTTTGTCACTTGTAAAATTAAATCCGAACCACTTGATCGACGTCAACGCCTCATTGCTGAACAGCACCGCTACCCGATTCGATTTCTTCAAATTCACCAGTTGCGGGCTAAGTCTGGCAAAATCCCGACCGATCGTTTTGGCCTCGTTGTATACCGGATTTGGTTCAAAATCATGGCTCAGCAATCCTTTCCAATATGTCTCGAACGAATTATGCAAGGAATGCCAGTGCCAATAGGCGACCATGTTTGCTCCCGAGGCCAGGTGGCTAAACGCCTGAAGGCGAAGCTGTCCCGGGTAGGGAACCCAATGCCAGAAAGCCTGCGCTTCCGTCTCCAGTACAAGATAGTTTGATTGTTTGGTGGAACGTGCCACGTCACCGCCGAATGAAATCTCAATGCCGGTCAGATCATCCTGCGAAGGATGGTAGATATCCACACTGGTGATGTCAAAAGGTTTGGACGCGGCAAAATGGTCCACATCCCCCTGAATGCCGTACGAGTATCCACGCCAGTCGAAGTCAAAATTCTGGGTGACAAACTGAACCTCCTGTTTGTACTCATTTACAATTCCGACCTGCCACGCCAGAAAATCAGTTACCAGTTGGCGCTGGAATTTGGCAAATTCCGCTCCCAGGCTGCCGTTAATTGTACCGATAACAGACGGGAAGTCCTCCCAGCTATTGATGCGGTTACTCCAGTAATCCAGCCCAAACTCCTTGTTCAGGTCATCCAGTGAGCTAAACTTGTTCCGCATATATTTGACGAATTGCAATTGTACGTTATCACCGGCAGTGTTGTAATGCTTCGTTTCGTTATCCGTCTGATAGCCAATCACGGCAGGGTGTTTGCTGACACGGGAGATCAGCTTGCGAATGATGCGTTCCGCGTAGAACAGATACGTTGGATGTGTGATATCCATGATCTGCCGTGCCCCATATTTTCCCGGTCCCTGTGCCGTTGTTGCCAGAACGTCCGGGTGCTCCTTGACCATCCACGTCGGAACAGCATACGTAGGTGTACCCACAATAACCTGAATACCCGCCGCATGCATGGCATCCAGTACACGATCTACCGAGGAGAAATCGAATACACCATTCTGTGGTTCATGCGTACTCCAGGTGGATTCTGCAATCCGCACCACATTGATGCCTGCATCTTTCATCATCTGAATATCCTTGTCCAATCGCTCATAAGGCATATATTCGTCGTAGTAGGCTACGCCGTACAATAACTTGTCCATGTTAAAATCCCCTTTTCATCCGGAAGTATGAAGCTCTTGGCATTTATACAAAATGAAATGATTCAATTGAAAAATGATAACGTTTACATTAATATCTATTGAAGTACACTAGATGCTTAGCAATCTGGTCGAACGCCCTCCGTTCTGCCATTTTTCAATGTTGGCGTTAAACTGATTATAATGAAGTATATTATGGGTGCCGATTGTATAAAGCGAGTTGTTTTTACCCTTTTCCGAGGTGAATGTCATGGATATCCGATCGCAGCTTCGAGAAATGCCACATCATACACTGGCTCACTGGCTGCCTATTATCGACTGTAACATTAAATTCTATGGAGCGCACAGCCAACAAGTTCCATACGGTTGGGCGATGCCGGAGGAATCCCATCCGGGCTTTGAAATTATGCTGATTATAAAGGGGACCCAGGAAAGCGTGATTCATGGGTATACTTATACGGTTGAGGAGGGTTCCATTCTGCTGATTCCACCCGGATTCAAGCATACAAACCAATGTGTATCATCAGAGGGCATGACGTATTTCAGTGCTCATTTCAATGTGGATGATCCCGTATTTACCCTGAAGCTGATGTCACATCACAGCCGAATCTATGAGGCAGGCACCACAGATAACATGCAAATGCGCCCTCTCCTGGAGAACTGGATGGACATGATCAGAACATCGGAGGCATACACTTCCACAGACAAATTTATAATGCAGGCACGCATGTTTGAATTGTTTGCCCTGCTGTCCCAGGCGGCTGACCGTGAACCAATGTCCACCCGATCTGATGCTTCGCCTAATGCTCCAGCTCCCGCAGCCATGCATTATGCAGGGGCCATCGCAGAAGCCATCAAACAGGCGTTCCATACGCAGCTTCGAATCAAAGAGGGCAATGTATCCACCGTCAAAGTGGAACAGATCATATCCTCGTTTGGCATTAGTCCGGGATATGGGCTGCAGATCTTCCGCAAGGTGTACGGACAATCTCCACGGGCCTATCTGTCCAGCCTGAAGCTGCAGGAAGCCAAAGTACTGATCGAACAGCCGAAGCTCTCTTTGGGTGAAATTGCATGGAAGCTGGGTTACACCCATCTATCGCACTTCAGTCGGCAATTCAAACGATGGACTGGTCAGAGTCCACTTCAATATCGCAACGCCGTTCAGGATCTATCCAACGAATCGGGTCCAGTGGACCAGAGTTGGGAGACTGAATCGGACTGAAAAGTATGAGATGATGAATGAAGTGATGGGTCAAGGGCCGTATGATCGGTTACGAATATGCTCATACTCTTCTGGGGTATTCATATTACTTAGCTGAATGGCCACCTCATGGACGCCAGCGTTTTCCAGTTCATCGACGTCGACATATCGGCAGCCGATCTCTTCAAGCCATTGGGTTACCTTCAGTCTATTATCTATTAATCGCTGTTCAAGTTCGGGGAGAACACGTCTATGATATGCACCTGCAAGCGGATGAACACGCCCTGCCAATCGTGGAACGATCGCATGATGCTCTTGACCTGATTCGGCGAGCCACCTCATGCCTTTGAAAAAGGATGGCTCTAGCAGCGGCATATCACAGGCGCAGATGAGGTTCCAGTCTGTCTCCGAGGCTTCCAGCGCGGCATGCAGCCCTGCGAGCGGCCCTTTCCCCGGGTAATAATCCTGAACGCAGTCGTAGGGCAATGCGCTGTATGCAGCCGTGTTGGTTCCTGCGGAAACGATTATACGTTGTACTGCTGGTGTCATCGCTTGGATGACCTGCTCCAGCACGCTGGAACCATTCCATTCCAACAATGCCTTATTGGAACCCATACGGCGGGATAAACCTCCTGCCAGTATAATACCAGTCCATTCCATCGTGCTCATAGTCATCCTCCTCGTTCAATAAACTTATTCTATACATTGAATACCCTTTCAACAAATGATACATTGAAGAATATGATTCTGAAAGGAATGGCTCTATTGGACAGATCTGCACCCGGAAGAGGCAATCCCTCTTTGGTTTCGCTGAAACTATATAACTTTTTCATTTATGGAGCCATTTCAATCTTTGCCGGTTTTCTTCAGTTGTATTTGCAGGAAATTGGGATGACCAAATTCGAGATTGGCAGTCTGATGGCAATTGGTCCGTTTGTATCCTTGTTCGCTAATCCGTTCTGGGGCTTCTGGAGCGATAAATCACGCAATATTCGCATTATTCTGATGATGATGATGGGTGGCACCTTTGTGCTTGCTCAGGCCGTATTCTATGCGCCTACGTATGCCTGGATCTATGCAGCCATGATCTTTTTTTATTTTTTTCAAAGTCCGTTGTTTGCCCAAACCAACAGCCTGATTCTCGGTTATATCGATGGTACGACTCAGAAATTCGGTACGTTTCGGCTCTGGGGGTCGCTGGGTTGGGCTCTGACTGCTGCGGCTGCCGGACCGCTGATTGACCGCCTGGGAGCGGGCAGTGTATCGATTGTCTTTGCCTTCATGATTGTCATTGCCTTTGTCTTTGCCTTGTTTCTACCCAGACAGCCAATCGCTTCAGATACACCTGTAGTGAGCTTTCGACGTTTCGGCAGGGTGATGTTCAATCCGTACTTTATGATCTTTATCGGGCTTGGGGTGCTCGTTTCCGTACCCAACGCCATGAACAGTACATTTATGTCATTATACATCGTGGAAATGGGTGGCGATAAACAGATGGTTGGCTGGGCCATCTTCACATCATCCATCCTTGAAGTGGGTGTATTCTTGCTCCTGGACCGTTTTCTCAAACGCAAAATGGGCATGCTTCTCTCGTCGCTAATCCTGATCAGTCTGTTATTCGCCATCCGCTGGCAGCTCATGGCCCTGGCGAACAATCCGTTAGAGATTGTGTTCATTCAGCTCATGCACTCCATTACGTTCGGCGGGTATTTCTATGTAGGGACCCAGCTGACGATGCTGTTCATTCCAAGGCCGTACCGCTCCTCTGGTCAGGCCGTGTATACGATGGCCTGGGGCGGCATATCCGGTATCATTGCTGGTCTATTCGGCGGCTGGCTGTTCCAGAGCTTCGGTGCTGAGGTCATGTATAACATCGGGGTATTCTTCTCCCTGATCGGTGCTGTTGGCTTTGCAATTATGTGGTTCTCGAACCGCCGCAATGGCTATCAGCCAACTGTGCTGACCGAGATGGGTGAAAGGTAATCTTTTGTTGTAGGCTATTCGCACGTTCAAAGTCACACTGTAGCACTCCGATGACAGAACTACCTTCCGATCGCTGTTATCTCCGAATTTTTTTGATTCCCTCTTTTTAAGGGTAAAATCCGGAGATAAAGCGTATGCTTCCGATGTAGCTTTCTTTCAGAAAGCTTTTAGGCGAACGCTCCGCTTCTTCAGGTTATTTCTGTCCTCTCCGTTATCGTTTGTCGTTCCTAACGAACCTTAGACGCCTTATTTGCAATAATTTCACGAAGTTTCAAAGCTAAAGAATCTCAGCCACGTTATTCCGCATAAAGGACGTCGAAAATCCAAAAAAGACAAGCCAAACGAGGAAATAAGGTGTCTACGATTCGTTACGCTATTGGAATGCCCAAATACACTTGAATAACATGTCCTCGATTCGTTAGATTCTTACCCAAAAAACAAAAGGGCATCCTTCGTCATGATCATTGACGAAGGATGCCCTTTCTTTAACTTATAACTTGGCTGCCTGCCAGCACTCTGACGAACAGACCTTAAGTTTATCCATCGGCCTTATGCTTTTGGCAGTTGGAATGAGCTCTTCAGGGATACGACCCGGTTAAATACCGGACGGCCTGGCTCGGAATGTTTCGGATCCACGCTAAAGTAACCATGACGGAAGAACTGAAATTTATCCTGTGCTTTCGCTTCCTTCATCTCTTGCTCCACAAACCCTTGAACCACTTCAAGAGAGTTTGGATTCAATTGATCCAGGAACGTTTTCTCCGGTTGCTCTTCCACAACCTCCACCTCAGCGCCTGCCACGGCCGCTTCTGGCTCGATATCGGCTTCCGGGGCTTCTGCGGCGATCAGAGGTTCATACAGACGGAATTCAGCAGGTACCGCTTGAGTCGCTTCTACCCAGTGGATGGTCCCTTTAACTTTACGGCCAGTGAAGCCACTGCCGCTCTTCGTTTCAACATCATAGGTACAATGAATTTCAGTCACATTGCCTTCTGCGTCCTTGATTACATCGTTGCATTTGATGAAGTAGGCATGTTTCAGACGAACTTCGTTACCAGGGAACAAACGGAAATATTTGTTCGGCGGATTTTCCATGAAATCGTCTTGTTCAATATAAATCTCACGAGAGAACGGAATTTGGCGATTGCCCATCTCCGGGTTCTCCACATTGTTCTCCGCTTCGAGCCATTCCACTTGCCCTTCAGGATAGTTGGTAATGACCACTTTGAGCGGGTGCAAGACAGCCATTGTGCGCGGAGCTTTCAGTTTCAAGTCTTCACGGACAAAGTGCTCCAGCGTTTGCAGGTCGATAACGCCTTGGCTTTTGGAAATGCCTGTTTCGAATACGAAATCACGAATGGCTTCCGGTGTATATCCCCGGCGGCGCAGACCCGAAATCGTTGGCATACGCGGATCATCCCATCCATCCACATGACCTTCATCCACGAGCAGTTTCAGCTTCCGTTTACTTGTCACCATTTGCGACAGGTTCAGGCGGCCAAACTCATATTGATGTGGTTGGTTCTCCATCTCACATTCAGCAATCACCCAATCATAGAATGGACGTTGGTCCTCAAACTCCAGAGAGCAGAGGGAATGGGTTACCCCTTCAATGGCATCTTCGAGCGGATGTGCGAAGGCGTACATCGGATAGATGCACCATTTGTCACCCGTATTATGATGATGTGCATGAGCAATACGGTAAATGACCGGATCACGCAGGTTGATGTTCGGTGAAGCCATATCAATCTTGGCGCGCAGCACTTTCTCACCGTTCTGGAACTCGCCTGCACGCATCCGTGTAAACAGGTCCAGATTCTCTTCTACAGTGCGGTCACGGTACGGGCTGTTCTTGCCTGGCTCGGTGAGCGTTCCACGCATAGCACGGATTTCGTCAGCGCTTTGGTCGTCGATATAAGCTTTGCCTTTTTGGATCAGCAAGACCGCGCGGCTGTACATTTCATCAAAATAGTCGGAAGCAAAACGTTTCTCGCTCCACTCGTATCCGAGCCATTTCACGTCTTCCTGAATCGATTCGACATACTCTACATCTTCCTTGACCGGATTCGTATCATCGAAGCGCAGATTTGTTTTGCCGCCAAATTCGCCACCCAGTGCAAAGTTAATCCAGATCGCTTTGGCATGGCCAATATGCAGATAACCGTTCGGTTCCGGAGGAAAACGGGTAATGACTTCCTGGACTTTCCCTGACCGGAGATCTTCGGTAATAATATTTTTGATAAAGTTAGGTGGGGTTGTACGATTGTCCACAGGTATCAAACCTTTCATGAATTGATTGGAACTTTCAGCATTTACAATGCGTTTCATCTAAATATACCTTTAACGAGGGACGAGTTCAATAAATAACGGCACCAAAGTCATGACGGGCTGCACACAAGATAGGCCCAAAACCATTTTGACGGGTTCGCACGAATCATGTAGCATGATAGAAAAACAGAATTTAAGGGAGGGTTTCCCATTGAACGCGCTAAAACTGTCCAAAGAACAACAGGATGAAGCCATACGTACCATCCAGTCGTATTTCGAAGAGGAACGCGGCGAAGAACTGGGCGATCTGGCAGCTTGGGGTGTGCTGGATCTTTTCATGACCCAGTTGGCTCCCTTCATATATAATCAGGCACTGGGTGACGCCCGTACTACGGTGAATCAACGCATGGCCTCGATGGAAGAAGACCTGTTTGCATTGGAGCGCAAGCTACCGAAGAATTCCCGATAATACATTATTTCAAAGAAAGAAGGTTGCACTCATGTTTACCTATTCATTGGATGAATATACCGAACTCCGCCCACTTGCCATGGAGCACACCAAACCGTTGTTCGAACTCACGGACCGCTCGCGGGACCAGTTAAGGCATTGGTTACCGTGGGTGGACAACGTGACCGAGATTGAGCATACTTCGAATTTTATCAGAAATGCATTGAAACAGGGCGCTGACAACGGCGGTCTCACCGCAGGTGTCTGGCTGAAAGGCGATCTTGCAGGCATCATCGGCTTCCACGAAATCAACTGGACCAACCGCTCGGTAAGCATCGGATACTGGCTTGGCAAAGGGTTTGAAGGACAAGGCTTGATGACCAGCGCATGCCGTGTTCTGGTGGACTACGCTCTCGTCACCCTGGATCTGAACCGTGTCGAGATTCGTTCAGCAACCAACAACAAGCGGAGTCGGGCCATCCCTGAACGGCTTGGATTCGTCCTTGAAGGCGTTATTCGCCAGGCTGAGAAGCTGCCTAAGGGCTATGTTAACCATGCGGTGTATGGCATGCTGCAGCATGAATGGGAACTTTTACGCTAAATTAGACTTACATAATTTAAATGGTTGGAGGACCTTTTCCTACTGCGAAATATGGTCCTCACACAAATGGGTAGGTATACATCAACTCTTAAAGCCCCTCCTACTCCACAACATGTGGAGAATAAGGAGGGGCTTATCTCATTTGCGCATTTATGCATCCATATCACTTGGAATTTCTCGATCCGACTCTTCTTAGAGCGCTCGTACCATGCCACCATCAACGACAAGGGATGTACCTGTAATATACGTATTCGCTCCTGATAAGAGGAACACAACTGCTTTGGCAAACTCCTCGGGTTGACCATAACGTCCCAGTGGAATTTCCTTACGGAATTGTTCGGCAACCTCTTCCTCACTTATTCCGTTCTGCTCTGCACGCGCAGCGTCCAGTTCATGTATCCGGTCCGTACCGATTCTACCCGGCGCAACCGTATTGATCAGAATGCCTATGGCGCAAGCACCAGCGCCTTTTTACCCCGAAGTCCCATGTCCATTGTTGTTCCTCTTTCGACTCTGTTCTATCCGTTGGCCTGGATGAAATAACTCATAAGAATATCGTCCACATACTTGCCTGCAATATAAAATTCCGACACCAGTCTGCCTTCCGTCACAAATCCGCAATGTGTATAAAAAGCAATCGCCCCTGGATTGCTGGATAACACCCGCAACCTAAGCTTGATGATCCCTTGTTCAAAGGCATGCTGCTTCATGGCATCCATCAGAGCTGTAGCAATACCACAGCGCCGATCATGGGGATGAACAGCGATATTAATCTCGTATACATGTCGGTTAACAGGCATTCCTGTCGGCAGATAAAAGCCCACATAACCACATACCCGCTCTCCCAGAACGGCAATCAGCTGACTGCCTGGCGGACAATGCTGCAAATATTGTTGTCTGGATCGCCACTGAAACGGGGCCGGAGAGGTATGCTTATCCCATACCAGTGCATCCAGTTCCATCAGTTGGGCAGCATCCTTGATCTCGGATGGTCGAATGGTATACGTATGGCTGATAAGCATAAAAATTCAACCTTTCGTGCAATAGTTGATAACACTGCGCAAAGCAGCGTTTAGAAAAAATATCTTATTCCTTTTTCGACATTTTGCAATTGGATACGATGCAAAATGCTCCTTTGCTTTATATTGTAGCATAGCCTCAGGCTTGACTAAAATTTCACTCGGTGGAAAGAAATGAACACTTAACCTTTCCGTAACGTCATCGTTTATACTGAATCAATAAGGAGGTGTACGTGATGAACATCAAAGAAGCCGCGGACAGACTCGGCATATCGGCGAGAGCTATTCGCTTTTACGAGGAAAAAGGACTGATCTCCCCCGTCAAACAGACAAGTAACGGATATCGTACATACACCGAGAATGACATCTGGCGGCTGCAGACGATAGCAGCCCTGCGCGAAATCGGGATGTCGCTTCAGGATATCACCCAAGCGCTCGGAGAGATTGACCAGGGCAATCAGCAGCGGCTGGAAGAATATCTGGAGCTGCAGCAGGCGGTCATGTATGCCCAATGGGTTGAGCTAAAGCGCATGCTGGATACAACCCAGCGAATGATTGATCTCAACCGCCAGGACGGGCCACTGGATGTGAGCCATCTGCATGATCTTGCAGACAGTTCGCGCCGCCTCAGGGAAGCCCGGCAGAACTGGCACGACCGCTGGAATTACGATATGCAAGCAGCCATCCACGATCAGCGCGTACAGGCGGCTGGCAAAATTAGTACCGAATCCTTTATAATCGAAAGTTATATAGCGGTACAAGAAGGAACTACGCAGGCAAGCCATGCCGACAAGACAATGCTCTCTTCCTTCGATCTGTATAACAACTATGATGAAGCTCTGAATCAGACGACAAACTGGATATCTCCCGTTCTCGGCGAAAAAGGGCTTGATATCGGGACAGGTACAGGCAATTTGGCGGGTAAATTGTTGGAACGGGGCGCGGTGATGACCGCAATTGATCAATCCAGAGAGATGCTGCGTGCGTGCAGAACCAAATACCCTGAGATGCATGTGAAGCTCGGTAACTTTTTGGCACTGCCATTTGCAGATCAGTCTTTTGATTTTCTCGTATCCAGCTTCGCCTTCCACCATCTAAGTCCGGATCAACAATTGCTGGCGTTGCAAGAGATGAAGAGGGTGTTAACTTCGCGTGGGCGGATTTGCCTAACGGATCTGATGTTCGTGGATGCAACTCATCGGAAGGAATATATTCATGCGGCTGAAACGTCAGGGCATATGGAACAATTGCGTGCTGTAAGGGAACGCCATTTCCCGTTGCTGGACGAGCTGTGTGGCTGGCTGGAGGGCTTGGGATATGTCACCAAGCATGTACGTCATAATACGCTGCTGCATACGTTACTGGCTATTCCTTGGCGCTGATAGTTAATGGTCCAGATTCAGTTCATCATACAGTAATTTGAGTATAAAAAAAGACGGATAACATCTCCGTCTGAATTTTGGTACGAGGAACAAACGCCTTTATTTCTTCAAACTTACCTGCTGCAGAGTCTGACGATTCAATTGATACACCTCATCACATAACAAATCAATATCTTCCTGATTATGACTAGTCAATAAAATCGTCCTGCCTTCACTTCTAAAAGTTTTTAATAGTTCTCTTATTGTATAGACACTCTCTGCATCCAGTGCATTGAAGGGCTCATCCAGAATCAACACCTGCTGGTTTTCCATTATTGCCTGTGCAAGAGCAAGTTTTTGTTTCATTCCCAAGGAGTAATCTTTTACTTTTTGGGGTGTTTTAGGTTCAAGTCCAACTTGAATCATAGCTTCTCGAATTTCATGGTCGCCAATTCGGTTTTGAATTTTAGCCCACCGCTGTAAATTTTCAAAACCAGTGTTCCCAGCCACATAACCCGGTCGATCAATTAATATTCCGAAATTTATTGGGAAATCATTTCCTTTCTCAAAAAAATTAGGATGAATACGCACTTCACCTTTATCAGGGGTGATAAACTGACAAATCAGCTTGAACAACACAGATTTCCCAGCACCATTTGGTCCAGTGATTCCATATATCTTTCCCTTTTCAAAAATTGCGTTTACCCCTTCAAACAGTAGCACTTTTTTGAAAGATTTGCTGACATTGACTAGTTCAATTATATCCATGGAAGGATCTCCTCTTCTTTAAGCTTATTTATTGAAAATACATTTTCTTTTTACGGAACAGATATCCGATTAATACAATTTGAAATAACAGCCAAAAAAACAAAACAACTGTAATTCGTAAAGTATCCCCCCATGAACCAGTTAGTTGTCCCATTGCGTTAAGACCTGTCGGTAACCATGAACCTCTATTAATAGCTGGGAACATGGCAATGATTAAAACGGCTATCATGCTTAAACGATAGGCATTTTCTCTAAATATCCAGTTCACGATAAATATGAGAGCAATGTAATTTGCTAATTGCAACCAACCATTCACTATGAAATGATAGATCGTCTGTTTAACAGATAACTTTTGCAGAACTGTAATTACTGGACTTAGCTCCAGCCCTGAAATGAATCCTGTTAGTAAGGTTAAACACAGCAAAACCGTGAGAAAACCAAGTATGAACGCACTAATGCGAATGGCTCCCCTCGTAAACCAGTACCATAACCCCTTGTATCTGATCGCTGTATAATAAAAACGTCCAGAAAGGTATTCAGCGATACGAAGTTTATGAAAGTAGACGAAACCTATAAAAACGATAATGTAATAAAGAAACGGAGTGAAAGACACTCCTCCGTTACGGGAAAGACCGTAGAAACGGAGATACAAGTTGTCCCAAACTGTTACCCCGTAGTTTCCCTGAGAAAGTAGGTCACTCTTCAAACCAAGCAGACATAACAACACATACAAAAGATACGGATAATTTCTACTGCTCCACTTTCGGATTAAATCGAGCCTAAGTTTTTTCAAAAGAGGACCAACCCAGATTATGCAACCAATTATAACCAAAATAATCAGAAATCCCGGATAAAATGAATGATACATGCTGAAACTTGAAGGAAACGTAATATATTTAAATAGTATAAATTTAGAATTTTCCGAAAAAAATTTAAAACTAATAATTGCATACATAAATATCAAAAAAGACAAAAAAGACAGGTACAACATCTTTGGAAAAAAAAGATACCATAAACTCATTAAAGCATGAATCGCAAGCATCATAGTCGACAGTTGAATAAGATGAAGCAACAACACCCAGTAGGGAGCAAAACCAGATTGTTGCGACATGGAACTGACCCAATTGTTAATACTTTGTGTAGCTAGACTATATGGACTCCAGTTTAATTCATAATTTGAACCCAAAGTAAGAATTACCGAAATTATTATAAGCAGACTCACAGCCGTAATCATATAGGGGACTAAAGAGCAAAGTGAAAACTGAATCCACTTTCTCCAACTACGAACACGAATAAGGATTGGAATCTCCCAAATATCTCTTATGGTTAGACATGATAAAAGCATCATAAATGGCAAAAAGATATAGAGTAGAAAATAAGGATCGGATAACTGAGCTAGCATAATGTCCCACTGATTACTCTCTTTTTGGAGCATGAAGGTGCCTTGGATAACGCCTTGTCGGGACACCCATCCAAAGATGAATGACGGAATGATGAAGCATAGCCACTTCAATGTAAATAGTTCATCTATCAATCGTTTGAGAACAATCATACTAACTGATCCAACTTATCAACGTTTCGTTTCACATAGACAGCAAGCACAATTGCAATAATGAGTAGAATTAGAAAAGGAACACTCGCCGTCCAAAGCGGACCTTGCGGATGGTCAAAAGGAAAGATGGACTGGTTAGGTCGAAAATGATCTAATTGTAGAATTCCCAAAGTAAAACTTATTACAATATACAATACATAGGGTAGCGACAAAGCCAAAAGTGAATTACGAATGAGTAATATTAAATAAAATGAAATCGCTGCATATAACGCTCCATTTAAACCAACCCATAACGAATAAATAATACCGAAAGTCAAATTTCCATACTGTAGCAAGTTTGTAAAGGTATTGCGCGAGTAAGAGTCTTCCACGACGGAGTCAGGAGTTAGACCATAGAGTGATGGTTGGAACACCGTATTTCCAACTAGTGGATCAATATAATAAACATAGATAAATGGAATAAATGCAAGGAAAAAAAAGAACAAAAAAGATAGTTTTACGTTTGAGGTTTGTTTAATCCGAAGTGTTTCAAGTATTGGTCTGCGCGTACGTGTATAAACCAAAAAACGATTACGAACTTCCCCCGCGAACGATGAAACATACACAAGCACAGCTAAAATGGGAAATGATACAGCAGGAATTGTATTAATCACCAAACCAAACAAATCTAAACGATCTCGTAAGGTATACGACCCACTTGTGTACATTCCAAAGCCAATAAGAGCAGCAATAAATAGACTACATAGTAGAAAAGAGCGAATCTGTGATCTACTTTTCTTTTCATAAATTACATTCTGCATTTGATTTTACGTCCTTTCCAGCCTACTTTCTGGTTGTAAATAGAGATAGAGGCTCACAACTATCAAATTTTCTGTTTATTATACTAAATGAATTTAACACAGATATACTTAGAAAAAAAGGGTTTTTTTCCTTGTAAAGTAAGAAAAAGTTTATTATTGGAAGTTTGATTACTGGAATGTTACTTACAGGTGGAGTATTTGCTGGTACAACATGGCAATCCTTTGATTTAGTGGTTCCAGGAATTAACGGTAGTGCCTCTACAGGCTCCCAAACTAAATCTACTACCGGGGCACTAGCTGGATTACAACTCAACTCGTCTGGTGGAAAAACCCTAGATGCACGTACAACTTCAAGTGGGGGAAATGGAAGTTGGCTGAGAAGTGTCCAAGGGGGCAACACATACTCATTGGAAAGCCCACAAGGCAAAGATCAAAGTGTGCAGTTACAGTTCAGTACTGACTTTTTCTCTCTGCAAGTAGCTGTAACCGGAAACTGGAGAAGCAATTAATTGTAAATTTACAATCACCTATCAACTTAATTGTATAGTGCTCTTTGAATCGTATTTTGCTGAAGAATCTTCGAATTTGATAAATCATATCATTAGCGAAGCAGAATAAGCTACATAGCGATTAATTTGCGCTCTTAACATAAGTTAGATAAAAGTTTCGGCATATTTAATTTTTTTCTAACCAAAAAATAGACAACCCGCCCTCCAAAAAGGACAGGTTGTCTATTTTTTAGTCATAGTTTCTAAACAAGGATCATACTATTAAGTGCGACGACAGCCACTTGAAATAAAAGAAGTATTTCAAGAATTACTTCTGAGGGGAAAATCAAATTAGCATTGAAGCACTCAATTGATTTAATAAAACTTCACTCATGAACCCTTCAAAAGGTAAATATCGCACTTGTTTTACGTGATAAGCTATCATTTATTTAAATTTACTTTTGATTTTCATCACAACAAGTTTACATATAAATATCTACAATCGTGCGCTCCGAAGCATTACGCGCTTGTTTGAACTCATCCAGCGAGATACGAGCCCCGCCTTGACGGTAACGGTTCGCTGTTTGCTCAGTGCGGATGTCCTTGCCATTTACCGTTACACGGTTAACCGAACCTTCGTTCAGATGGTAGATAAATGTTACTGGCTCTCCTGCATATTCGAATTCGAATTGCATGCCATCCAGCTCAGCCGGCAATACCGGGTCAATAACCAGATCTCCGCCTTCTTGACGAATGCCAAGTGCGTTCGAGATCAGTTGGTTCATGTAGATTCCAGGGCCGCTGGAGTAGATTCTCCATCCACCTTTCACCTGTACTGTTCCTTTGCGTAGTTGGTCAAAATGCTCCTGCGCCTCGTAGCGCGTATTGAACTTGCCGTCGGAACTGCTGAAATACGCGTTCGCCTGACGAATCTCCGCATTAGGTACAACTTCGCCGATGCCAACCGGGTTAATCATGGCAAGACCATTCCACACCTGATCCGTCTTACCGAGCCTCGCCATCGCTTCAACGTAACGGATATGGGCGTGTACGTACTGCAAACCGATCTCGCGACCGAAGTTGGACGCTTGCTCTGCCCGTTTGAAGTGGCTGCTCACACCGCCTGCATATTGAGCCGGACGATTCATCAGACGTACCCCATCCGGGCACAAGAACTGCTCGCGAATCAGCGCATAATGTGACTCTGCCTGTTCTGCATTCAGCAATTCACCGATCATGCTGCGTGTCATCGGCAGAAGGCGATATTGAATGCCTGTCTCCGTATCTGTTGGGTGAAGCATCAGCTTCGCCTGATCCGCTTCTTCCATGTATACGAAACCTGGGATCACATCTGTACCCAGCATGTAACGATTAAAGTCTTCACGGATGCCTTGAGCCAGAACATCCAGCTCCTGTGCAAACGCAGCGTCTTTATGTTGCAGAGCCTGTGAGAGTACATTTACAGACTGATACGTCAAAGCAACGGTCCAGCTGCTCACCATATATTGTTTGAGCTGTGCATTGGCTGGCTGGAGTGTATCATCCCAGTCCCCATCACCGTAAGAAGACAGGAATGTATCGTGCAAGAAGTGTGAACGAATATATTCGATCTCTTTTTTCGCGTGATCCAATACAGTCGCTGTTTCTTCCGTGAATCCGAAGCTATGTTTTACTGTATAAGGTGCTTTCTCATCCAGGATCGCATAGTCACGAGTCGCTGTCAGGTAATCCGCCAGCACTTTCAGCGGCCATACGATGATGTCGCCATGACTCTCTTCCTGCTGAATTGCAAAATATTTATCGAACATGAACCATTGCGGCCAGTTGCCATCATCTTCATATTGGTGGGTATATACCATTTTGATGATATCGCGAACCTGCTCATATTTTTGCGTTGCCATGAAGTATTCAACCGGACCTTGGCATACATCCCGAGTACCCCATGCCGCGCCGCCGTACTGCTCCAATCCGTGAGGCACGGAGTAGTGAACCAGCATGTTGTGTGTGTACCACCAAGCCAGTGCGTTCACTTTGAACAGATCCTCTGCACTTTGGCCTTCACCGCGAGACAAACGGAAACCGTTCATTACGCCTGCGAAGAATTCGCGGTACGCCTGCACTTCCTCTTCAAAAGTAAGACTGGAGCCTGCTGCCACAGAACCGTCTGCTTCGTTAGCTTGACCTTCCAATACGCCTTGTACCTTCAGTGTCCATTCTGTACTTTCTTCTAGGCTAAGTGTAACCAGCGATGCAGATCCACTGCGAATGCCACTCGCCAGCAACGTTTCGTCTCCAACATTTACGGCTGCCCCTTCCACCGACATGCGGTACTGCAGGTCAGGATACGTTCCGGCACTAATCGCTTGTGGATCAGCCTTGAAGATCAGCGTGTTGCCATCTTGCGTCATATGCAGCGGATACTCGTATTCATTGACATTCATCGTAACTTGGTTGGTTACCAGGTAGCGATATGCTTTGCCACTTGTCGAGCGAACGTTCATGCCCACTTCAGTGGTGTGTGCTCCGGTGTAGTTGGTCACGATAATGGTATCCGATTCGGTTTTGTAGATCCAACGTACATAGTTGAAGCCAATCTCGAACAGGGAAGGCATCGTCAGCAGACGATATTGTCCATCCATTTCCACATAAATGCGTTGTCCAGCCGTCTTCGGCACGTTCAATGCGTTGCGGGCATTACTGATCATTTTATTAAAATTGGTGTTACCAATAACGAGTTGTGAGTTGAAAATACCGTACATATACGATGTCGTCGTAATAACCTGCGCACCAAGCTGTACATTGCCACCACTCATCAGGATATGGCCGTGTGGACGCTCTACGAGCAATTCTTTCGCTTTCAGGACGATATGTTCATAACTGCCTGTAAAGAAGGATAACAGCGAATCACCGCTACGCTCTTCCTGATGGCGGTCAGGGAACAGATCATTAATTTCATCTTGTGTCAAATCAAGCGCAGCAAGCGGTTCACCCAAAAAGGATGACAGTTTCACCTGTTCCAACGTCTCGCCTTGCTCCACAGTCAATGCTTGTACTTCGTTCCATGCTGCAGTCACTTCATCCCCGAATTCCAGAGCGGAGATTCCGGACGGATGATCAGCTTTGGCCAGTCCGTAGAAGACTACTTGGGCCTCCCCGTCCAGGTTTACGCGCTCCGATTGCAATGCTGTGTAAGCAAATTCATACTGATACGTCTCATTTGCCAATGTATTATGGCTCAGGCTCTCAGGCTGATTTGTTTCCTTGTAGGACAGACCGAAGAATTGGAATCCATCTGTCGAGTAACCAACTGCCTTAGTCAGAGAACCTTGTTGCATGTAAGGGAAAGCACCGCCCTGAGGCTGGTTTTGACGCGAACATACCACATATCCCTTCGCTTCATCTTCGAACACCGTATGGTCAATATACTGTGACAGATAGGCTTCATTGCTGCGTACTGCACCTGGATCAGCAAGACCTACATCTTGTCCATATACCACGTCAACGTTATGTTGTTGCCCTGTGAGCTTCACATCCCAGAACCAGACGCCTTGCGTTGTGGCTGTAAACACAACCTGATAGCCAATGCCTTGTTCTTTGCCTTCAAGCTGTACTGTACCTTCCCAGATCAGTTGATTGCTTGAATTCGCTTTGCCTGTAATCACTTTGCTGTTCGAACGCACACCCAGCAGTGGGAACGAGCTGATTTTCTCTCCCTCGTGTACACGCAGATACAGGTTATTCAAAGATCCATCAATCTGGTTGCTGAGCAATTGATTCAACATGGTCGTACCAGACTTGGCCTGGTACAGGTCCCCACTGTTCAAAAAGGTAAAGTCTAAATCCCCGGCAGTCAGCCGGATTGGTTCATTAATCATTGTTGTCATACGATTCACTCCTTCAATTAGTATAAAATCGAAACGTTTCGATAAATCTGAAAAAGAATAGGGGTCCTCTGCGAAATGACCTTTGTCTGGCCCATTCGGACGGTGATCCCCATCATTCAACTCTCATTCTCAATTCAAAGAGGGCTAATCCCTTTTACAACCATGCGAGTTGGAAAAGAACAACTTCACAAATTTAGACAGATCGGATATGGTATGACTTTTGTATGCAGTATCCAAACCATATCCCATCTGACAAGTTACTTCCTAGGCCGGCTGGTTTCCTGACTCTGCCTGTACCGATCGTACAGACTCGCGCTCCACCAGATCAATGGTTAACGTATACGATGGATTCACAGCTTCGCCGTTCAGCATCTGGAAGAGCAAATGCCCCGCCAATGATCCTGCTTCATGCTTGGGCTGCCGTACCGTTGTAAGCGGAGGATGAACATATTCGGACAGTTGAATATCATCAAATCCGATGACCGAAATGTCATTTGGTACCGAAATACCGCTCTCTTCAAATGCCTTCAGTCCACCAATCGCCATTTCGTCATTCCCATAAAATACAGCAGATGGAAGCTCGCCCTGCATAACCATCATCTTGGTTGCACTATATCCGCCCTCACGTACAAAGTTACCGCTTAAACGCCATTTGGACTTCTCTTCAAGGCCCGCCTCCTGCATCGCTCGCAAATATCCTTGATAACGCAGCGCATTATCATAAGAATTGGATGGCCCGCTGATATAGGCGATGGTCTTATGCCCTTTCTGAATGAGGTGACGTGTAGCCAGGTAACCTCCTTGCTCCCCATCCACCAGCACGTTGACCAGATGGCTGCTCGACAGCTGCCGATCCATCACAATGATAGGGAAACGCTCCCCTGCAGATTCCACCAGGATATCATCATGGATATTATGAGCCAGGATAATAGCGCCATCCACTCTTTTTTCCCGCAAGAAACGAACCGCTGTGGAGTCGCGTCCTCCCATAGAGCTGCAAGCAATCAGATCATATCCGTTAGCCAGCGCTACGTCCTGTACGCTGCGAATCAATTCGGAGTAATACGGACCCGACAGATCTGTAAGAATCAACGCAATCGTGTTCGTCCGGCTTCGCTTCAGGTCCATGGCAAAGCCGTTTTTGCGATAATTCAGTTCCCGTGCCGCCGCCAGCACTTTAGCCTTGGTCTTGGCACTTACCTTGCTGTCCCCATTCAGTGCATAGGAAGCGGTCGAGAGCGCCACGCCTGCCAGCTTTGCCACATCCTTAATCGTTGCCATTCCACGTTCGCTCCTTCTAACTTTCTTGTTACCTATCATTTTATACTGTAAATGGTTGCAACAACCACTCATTCCTATTCATTAATTCAATAGGAGTGACATCAATTCCTCATCTATCGAAACGTTTCGAAGTATTTTCAAAAAAAATCTCTCTTCACGTCTTTTAAGCATCAGTGCTGAATCATATACCCTTTAATTGTACATATAGCTTGGTCGATTGACAACATTTCAATATTGGACAAGAGGGAGAATTCATTATAAATCACAATGAACATGCCTGTAAACCATAGATTGAAACGTTTCGACATTTTCATTATAGTCGGTGTTGATAGCGATTTCAACCTCTTTATCTATTTTCCGCAGAAATATGTGAAAGGAATGATTCCAAGGTCCCCCATCCACCTTTGTGGTATTATACTGCTTATTAGTCCAATCCTCTATAAGGAGTCCGTTATGTTATGAGCAATCTGGATCTAAGCTTTCATAAATCATCCGTGAACAATCCCGGCCGCTTGCCGCAAATCACAACCGTGCCTCCGGCAATGTTCAGACTTTGTCATCTGGTGCAGCTTCATGATCGGGAAGCCTTCTCCCGTATTGATGAACTGTGGAGCAGCAAGCACGTTCTTTATGTCATTATCTCCGGTCAGGCAAGACTGATCAGTTCGAATGGTTCATTGATGGTAAATACCGGCTCCTCTGTTGTACGTCAAGCTGGAACCCTGCTTCGGCATGAAAATAAACGTGGTTCCCTTTTCCCGGTTCAGGGAATTGCAATGGCCTTTGATTTTGCAGATAACGAACAAAGGCTCTGGCCGTTCGGACCTTCCGTTCCTATTACGAGCCGTGTCATTTCCGAATTGATCTCCGACTTAATTCTGGCCTGCTCCAAAAGCGATGAGTCAGGTCCATTCAAACCTCAAATGCTGTTTTATCAGCTGCTGGATACGTTGCGAGATCATGCTGTGCGTTTGGCTCATGAGGATCATTCCTGGCTGGACATCGTCATCGCGCACATCCACGAAAGGATTACTAATTCCCTTACACGTGAGCAATTAGCGAGAGAGGCGAATGTGAGTCGAGAGCATTTTTCACGAGAATTCAAGAAGCACACCGGGCTTACGTTCGTGGAGTATGTTACCCGGTTAAGAATTCGAATTGCCCAGGAACACCTGCTGTTTGCCAATCCCACATTGCAAGAGCTTGCGCAGTTTACGGGATACAGGGATACTTTTTATTTAAGTCGAAAATTTAAACAAACGGTAGGTTGTGCACCGACTCTCTATCGGAAAACGCCAAAAAAAATTGCAAGTCTTACATACAACTATACCGCTTCCTTGCTCGCACTGGGCCACATCCCGCATCTGGGTGCCGTTGCAGAATAGATGAAAAGTAGACTTATTGAACATGGACAAGACCAATTTGATCAGTGTTATGAGCATGATCTTATTAATCATCCGGATCTGGTTTCAGAATCCTGTGGAAATTGGCGCTAATAACACGCGCTCGGTTCATTAGACAGACAGCACTAACGCTAAAGCTAAAGGGATGTCCCCCGTCATATTCATGACTTTTGGGACATCCCTTTCTTTTTCAGATCCTAAATTCTGTGATAATCACAGCAGGAATAGGATTTTATTTTTTGACCGCATGGATGAAATGGTTGGTTTCGAAGGCAGATAACTCATCTGTGCGATTGCTGAAATATCGATCCTGTATATCTTCTGGCGATAGATGCTCATATATAAGAAGTCCCACATCCGACAATAACCGCTCCATCTTCTCGTAAGTGAGGCAGGATTGCATCGGCTCGCCCCCCATTGCAGCCATCTTAACCATATTTTCAACCCGGTTAAACCTTCCTTTTTCCTCAAAGAGATGCTCATCTGCATAATCCAGCACAATAGAGCTCCCCGTTGGAAGATCCGAAAATATATGCCGCAGCAAGTTGGACAGATTTTCTTTGGTCAAATAATACGAAACGCCTAACAGAGTAACCAATGTCTTTCGCTTCTTCAATCCTTCATTATTCAAACGTTCATACGAAGGCTCATGAGTAAAATCCATTGGCACCAAATGAAGATTGTCCGGAATGATCAGATTGGCCTGATGCAGCCGCTCCCGCTTGAATTGCTGTGTAGCCGGATAGTCCACTTCAAATAATTCCAGCGTGTCCTTCAATTCCGGATGCCTCAAAGCAAATGTATCCATTCCTGCGCCAAGAATGACAACCTGCTTCAATCCCAACGTGATCTCATGCAGCAGTACATGCTCACAATAAGCAGCCCGAGCCAATGTTATTGGAGATAACTGTACCTGCGTAATCCATTTTAAAATCATATCCGGGTCGTCCTTGATCAGATGAGCCATGTCCGGGTTGAAAAAATGGATGCCTTGAATCATATTCTCGCGGATATCCGCAAACTCTTGAGGAGTGATAAGCGCTTTGGCTAAATAATCATCGAAAATAAGCGGTGTATCGTATTGGCAGTGATAGGCTCGACCAAAAGCCGATATCAAGGATGTAATGCTGGACTGATTTTGCTTCATATTTCATCCTCCCGTACAAACAAAAATAAGATTCCCCCTGGCCAGGAGAACCTTAGTATATACGGAATGTTTTTATATGTAAATTATAGCATAAAAAGATTTTTTTGTCAATCTAAATTTACAGGATGATCCGACAGATTAAAGTGGCTTTTTTTGCCCCTCCACTCCAATCTGCCCTCTCCCTCCTTCATACCACTCAACCCGAAAAGGCTAAGCGTCCAATCCGTACTCCTTCACTTCACGGTTGCGGTTCAGCACCGCATGCAGTACAAAGCCAATCACCGCAATAACCGCCGTGCCAGTTGCCAGCCACGCTACAGGGATCAATCCCTGTTTGTCGTACATGACCCCCATCGCATATGGCCCGATAACCCGTCCGACCGCACCGATTCCACCGGAGATCCCGATGTAGAAGGGTGCCGATCTTCCCGCATGCTCTGAGATGAATGCCGGCGTAGCAGGTGAGATCAGCATTTCCCCAAACGTAGCCAGTACCATCGCAAGCACCATACCCGGATAGCTATACATGGTGATCATGACGATGTAGGCCATGCCATAGAACACCGCACTTGCAGTCATCTGAGCAGTCGATGTACGGGCCATCGTACGCTTAACCCAGCTGGTAAAGGGTTGTCCCACAAAGATCAGCACCCCGTTCAGGGTCCAGAGCAGACCGTACATTCTTTTCTCCATACCCTCGGAAATAATATACGGAGACACACCCGTATTCCAGATGGAATTACCAAATAGCAGGAACAGCACGCCCAGGCTCATGAACAGATATAATCTGGTATTGCCCAGCAGCGCCCAGACGCCCGGCCCATCGGGAACCGTTTTACGTTTGGTCAGATGCACTTCGCCCTGATCCGGTTCTGCCCGCGACAGATAATACCAGAAGAAAATCGCAAATCCGGCAGAGGTCACCCCGTTCAGTACAAAGCTGAGATGATAGGAAAAGTCAGCCAAGAAACCACTAAGCGCCGTACCAATCGCCACACCGATATTGTTGGCGACATAAATCACATTGAACAATTCCCCGCGTCGCTCCGCAAACCGGAAGCCAATAAAGGCTTGAATCGCTGGTAACGACAATGAACTGAACAGGCCGATCCAGCCCATGGCACATATAAATACAACCCAATACGCGCTAATCCACGGCAGAGCAAACAGCCCTAACGCATTTAACGCCAGCGATCCGATGATCAGCTTCTTGACCCCCACCCTGTGGTACAATGCACCGCCGAGCAATTGCCCAAAGATGCCGCCCAGCGACTGGATCAGAATAACAAACCCCGCGTTCGCCATCGTGCGTCCAAGCTCGTCAAATACATACATCGTGGTCAGCGGCCACATCAAGGCACTACCTGTCGCATTGACCAAACTTGCCAGCAAAAATATTTTCACTTCTTTTGGATACGTATCCAGCCATCTCATCATCTTGTTTATTCTCCTTAGTACCTTCAAAAAGCATATTGCCATAAAAAATAGACCCTTGCCCTGACGGCATAATTAGCCAGAGCGAAGGCCACTTGAATTTAGAAATTTGAATTTATTTCTGAATCTTGCTCTTTGCATTCTGCTTCCGATCTATTCATTGCTTACGATCTATCCCTTGTTCATCTTACCTGAAAAGATCCGATCTGCAAGCACATTCATCGACGCTTCACTTCGACAGTGGCCGAGAAGAATGTTGCCCCGTTCCCCATGTCGGACAGACGATTGGACGTGAGCGAATTCGCCCGCTGTTTTTTGCCATTACCGTCCCACCATAAGCCTTGACTGATCACCGTTCCTGGCAGCATGGATTCACTCACCTTGGCGGTTAGTTCAATCCGGCCACGGTCGTTCCATACGACCACCGCATCCCCGTCTTCCACCTGTCTGCGGGCGGCGTCCTCCGGGTGCATTTGCAATAATGGCATCTTCTCCAGACGTTGATGTTTGGTCGAGTTGGCAAAGGTGGAATTCAGGAAATTATGATTTGGCGGCGACAGAAACATCAGCGGATAAACATCTGCAGGTCCAGCCGGGTTTTCCCCGTCATACCCCTCCACGAGAGCACTATACGTAGGCAAAGGAGGCAATCCCTTCTGTGCCATCGTTTCCGAATACAGCTCGATTTTCCCCGAAGGCGTGGGCAACTGATCCAAATAGGAGTCATGTGCAGACATATCCAGCTTGACGAAATGATGCTGCTTCAGCCCCTCCAAGGTTACTCCGTTCATGTAGGGATTACCCGTACCCTGAAGTGCTTCCTTAATCATCTGTTCCGGTGTCTCACCGAAAATCTCCGGGTCATACCCCATCGCCTGTCCGAGCAAAGAGAACAATTCAACATTACTCTTGCTCTCACCCAAAGGCGCAATGACGGGCTCTTGCAAATGAACATACTGATGCCAGTAGGACGTATACAGATCCGTCGTTTCAAATGAAGATGTCGCAGGCAGCACAATATCCGCGTATTTCGCCGTATCCGTCATGAACAGGTCATGGACAACCGTGAACAGATCTTCCCGTGCAAAACCTCGCTCCACCCGCTCGGTATCCGGTGCCACCACCAGTGGATTGCTGCAGTAGACCATCAACGCCCGGATCGGCTGCTCCGCTTCCAGCAGCGCTTCGCCAATCCGGTTCATGTTCACCACGCGCGGCTCCGGGTTCTGCCGCAGCTCCGGACGCTCCAGCGCATCGCTATTGGTGCTCGCGTAGCTGTTGGTACGAATGGCGCCACCGCCGCGCTTCAGCCACTGCCCTGTAATGGCAGGCAGACAGGCTACGCTGCGTACGTTCATGCCACCGTTGTCGTGATGCTGGAGGCCATTGCCGATATGAATATGGGCTGCCTGTGCGTTGCCATACAGCTCAGCCAGCTTCACGATGTCCGCTTCCGGGACACCTGTAATACGCGCAACGCGCTCCGGGGTGTAGCTGCGTACATGATCACGCAGTGCCTCATGGCCGACGGTATATTTTTGCATAAAAGCCTCATCCGTCAGTCCCTGCTCGAACAGTACATGCATTAATCCGAGTGCCAATGCACTGTCTGTACCCGGGTAAAGTGGGATGAACCAGTCGCCCCATTGGGCGGTGCGATTGCGATGGACGTCGATGACGACAATTTGAGCACCCTTTTTGCGGGCTTTCTCAGCAAGAACAACCTGATGCATATTGGTGCTGACAATGTTGCCTCCCCACACCAGAATGACATCCGCATGCTCTGTATCCTCCGGCAAGGTTCCCCGGTTCGCACCCATCGTATATTTCCAGCCAGTATTTCCTGCTGCATTACAGATGGTCTGTTCGAGCATGCTCGCACCTAGCGCATTGAAAAATCGACGATCCATGCCATCCACACCAAGAATGCCCATGTTTCCATAGAAGCTGTAGGGCAGGATGCTCTCCGGTCCGTAGGTAGCTGCCAGCGAACTGAATTTCGCCGTAATCTCGCCGATGGCTTCGTCCCAACTAATTCGCTCGAACTGGCCTTCCCCCTTGGCTCCGATACGTCGCATCGGATATTGCAGCCGCTCGGGGTGATACACCCGCTCCGTCATATTTCGAACCTTGTTACAGATGGCGCCTTTTGTAATCGGATGGTCCGGATTGCCCGCTACCTTTACAATCTTACCGTTCTCCTTATGAAGCAGCAGGCCGCAAGTATCCGGACAATCGAGCGGGCAAACCGCCGGGAATACGCCATTCTCCTGATCGATCATATACAAGTTCCTCCCCCTTCAAAGCTATCCTCATATCATATCCTCTTCCTGGTAATCGCGTAAAGAGAACAGTCTTTTTTCACCGCTACAACCGCTCCACATTTTTTTCAAAAAATCTTTTTTCACCTTGATTCAATCTCGAAATTCAGGGGTAAATTAAAAATAAGGCATTAGGCTAGTGTTTCCCCACTTCCTCCTCATGCCATATCATGGACCACTCCCGAAATTCGCCATGAACAGGTTTCGTTCCCCCGAACCTTGTCATGGCGAATTTAATTTTGCGTGCATATTTTTACATTAAAAAAAGCGATTCCTTTCCCGCCCATCACAGCAGACAGCCATGACTTGAACGAGATCAGAATCGCCTCTCCTGTTTACTTTTGCATTCGTCTTTCCACTCGTTTTCGCACTCGTACCATGGTTGCACCGCTAACTCGGTTACTCGTAAAATGCCGCTACGCCTGCTTGCTCCACATCGGTCTGGCTTCCGTCTCCACAGGCTGGGCCGCAGCCATTGCTATTTCAGGCTTCGCTTCCGGCTCATGCTTGCGCAGGTACACCATCCAGTAAGCAGCCGCCACAAACAGCGCCCCGCCCGTCAGGTTGCCAAGCCATACCGGAATGAAATTCATGATGTATTGCCCCCACGAATAATGCCCTTCGAAGATCGCCGCAGGAATCAGGAACATGTTGGCCACAACGTGCTGGAATCCAATAGCCACAAAGGCCATCGTTGGGAACCAAATGCCCAGTACTTTTCCACTCATCGTATCCGAAGCATAAGACAGCCAAACCGCGAGAGCTACCAGCCAGTTACACCCGATCCCGGATATAAAAGCCTGAAGGAAGCTATCGTCCAGTTTGTGTCCAGCCATATCCACCACTTTAGTCAAATAAGCCCCCTCTGCCGTCAGACCGAGAACATGCCCAAACGCATAGGCCACAAAGATCGCCCCAAGGAAATTACCTATCGTGACTAAGGTGAGATTCTTCAACATGTTGCCTGCGGACAGTTTACGTGCAATCGTCGCGAGTGGAACAGCCATCATATTGCCTGTCAGCAGTTCCCCGCCGCCAATCAGCACCAATATTAAACCTACCGGGAACACTGCTGCACCAATCAGATTAACCAAGCTGCCCCACTCGGCCGGAGCAGAAGCAATGACCCGAATATCCAACAGAAATCCAAGCGCAATAAAAGCACCTGCCAGGAAACTAAGTATCAATACGGAGAACACCGGATTTTGAGCTTTCTTCATCCCCGTATGCGCCGTATATTGTGCAACCTCAAGAGGTGTTTTCGCTGCCATAACGATCCTCTCCTTCACAGTTCATGAACATAATACTTCAACTTGTTTGGTTGATATGTTCATTGTATCGCGAAGGTTTCGTGAGGTTTGTTACTTTTATCACAAAGTCTGAAAACTACATTTAATATTTCCGGTATATCTTGCTTGATGTTCAGAAAAAGTAAAAAAGAACTACCGCAGAATGAATGCGGCAGTTCTCAGATATTATGGTTACACCATCGCTGGTGCTTTTACTTCTACTGGTGGCAGTGCTTGCAGACCAGCCGAGTTCAGGAAGTTCCATGGTTTGTTGTAATGTGGTTGGAAGAAGAAGTCGATGAAGGCCAGCTCATCTACCGTCATGTTATTCTGGATGCAGACAGAGATCGTATTGATCGACTGTGTCAGATCAGCTTGTGACATGACCTGCGCACCAACAATGCGGCGCGTAGCCTGTTCATAGATTACTTTGAGCAGCAGCTTCTCTGCCGTTGGCATGAACTCCGGACGGTAAGCATCTTCAAGCGTTACAGCTTCAACGACTAGGCCCTCATCCGCAGCAGATGCTTCCGTCAGACCTGTACCTGCAATATTTTGCTCATAAATTTTGATACCTGATGTGCCTTGTGTACCCATATACGGTGTCGTAGGACGAACCAGGTTCCGTGCTACGAGTGTGCCCATCCGCACGGCGTTGGTTGCCAGAGGAATGTACGCTGCCTTGCCGGTTGGGTTGTAATGAATCGCACAGCTGTCTCCAGCAGCGAAGACGTCTTTTTGGCTGGTTTGCATATATTTATCCACGATGATTGCACCGTTCGGCAGCATATCCACTTGGCCTTTGAGCAGCTCCGTATTTGGACGGAAACCAATGCACAGAATAACGAGGTCTGTATCAAACTCTCCTTTGGAGGTAATGACCTTGTTCACTTTGCCATTCTCTCCGGTAAACTTCTGAACAGTTTGGCCCAGTGCCAGCTTGATGCCGTGTCCAGTCAACGTTTCTTCAATGGCATCCGTGAACTCGGGGTCGAGATATTTGTTCAAGATCCGGTCCACGCTATCGATCAGTGTAACTTCTTTGCCGTTCATTTGGAAAGCCTCTACTAGCTCGATCCCGATATATCCAGCTCCTACCACGGTAATGCGTTTGGCATGTTTGGCTTTCTCAATAATCGTGTTGGAATGGTTGTAGTTTTTGCAAAGTAAAATGTTGTCCATCTCGATGCCTTCCAGCTTCGGTACGACAGGCCATGAACCCGTTGTTACGATCAGCTTGTCGAAGGTATCTTCGAATTCTTCCCCTGTTTTCAAGTTTTTAGCCTGAAGTTTGTGACCCACAGCATCTACTGACGTCACTTCATGAAGCATTTTGGTAACGACACCGAGCTCGGCCAGTTGGTTTGGCGAAGAATAGAACAGTCCGTCCGGATCTTTCACCACGCCACCCACATAAAGTGCAATCCCACAGGATAAGAAGGAGATATTGTCATTGCGCTCATACACTGTAATGGTAGCATCCGGGTACAATTTGGCGGTGTTAACGATGGCTGCGGTTCCTGCATGTGTACATCCGATAACTGCGATTTTCATGATAAGGTTCCCCCTTGGAGTATATAAATAAAAAATTGAATTTAACGTCATTGCGTTTGTGAAATATTTCACTTCGAAGTGAACACTGCTTATGTGATTTATTTCACTTTGTACACTTATTATAATGTGATATTTTTCACATTGCAATAGGTTAATCAAAATAAATTTGTCGGATGTGGTTTTCTTTACGATCAGGCGGGTCATCGACTTATCTTCATTGACTTCAGTTTCCCCTGCTTATGGCTGGTTTATGCTCAAAATAAGCGTAGTAACTTCCGAGAAGACACGTATATCGAGAGAATATTTGCACGAACAAATTGCATCAAAAAAAGCCTGTCCTCCAATCTGGAGGCAGGCTTCTCGTTCATTTTATACGCCAAGCAGCTTTTCAATCTCAGCAGTCATGGCTTCAGGGGATTCTTTTGGTTCAACACGCCCTACAACTTCACCATCACGATTTACGAGGAACTTGGTGAAATTCCATTGGATGCTGTTGTCTTCGCCAACGCCAGGTTGCTGCTCACGCAGATACTTGAACAATGGATGAGCATCTTCACCATTTACGTCCACCTTGGCAAACACCGGGAAATTAACGCCATAGTTGATTTGGCAGAAGGATTCTGCTTCCTCACTGGTACCCGGCTCCTGGCCGCCAAACTGGTTACAAGGGAAACCCAGTACAACCAAGCCTTGATCACGATAGCGATCATAGAGCTTCTGCAATTCACCGTATTGTGGAGTCAGTCCACACTTGCTGGCAGTATTGGCGATCACCAACACTTTGCCTTGATACAGATCGAGTGGAACTTCCTGATTTGCGGTCGTTACCGCCTGATACGAATATACGGACATGACTGATTCCTCCCATGAGTATGATGTAGGTTGGGCTGCTGTATGTACTGTACCGAATGACCATGCGGCACACAGCCTGTCTCTATATTATAGACCTGAGGCGATCAATTACCAAATCTTTGATTACACCCTGCCCAAGTTCATACGGTGAAGCTTCATCAGGCCACGAACCGAATGCATAAAATAAACAGCCGCTGAGCGAAGAGAATCAGCCCGAAGATGCTCATGATAAGCTTTCCGCATAAGCTTGGCCTGCTCCAGATCTAATGCTGACAAAGACACGCTAAAGACTGTTCGCCAATCGTCCCGGTTGTTATTCGTCCATATTGCTGTAACAAAGTGTGGTTGACTGCTCCCATTCCTGCAGACTTCCTAGAATGCGAATGAGCCGCGTGCATAACGCACAGCGGCTTCATTCTATCGTTTAGGACCACACACGGCCCGTTTCATTTAAATTCCTGTCGCGTGACGAACGCGTTGCTCTGTCCGTGCTCCAGCATGAACCATTGCACTGTTCATGACCACTTGTTCTGGAGGTGCTGGTTGCTGACGTTCACCCGCAAGGGCATAAGGTAAGCAGAGCGGTACACCGGAACGTGGATCAATCACGATATCAGCTTCAATGTTAAATACTTCGCGAAGCACATCGGAGTTCATTACCTCTACAGGTGAACCTGTAGCGATGGCTTTACCTTTTTTAATACCAATCATGTGATGCGCATAACGGGAAGCATGGTTCAGGTCATGCACAACCATAACGATTGTACGGTTTGCTGTGGCATTCAATTGCTCCAGCAATTGCAGTACTTCAAGTTGGTGAGCCATATCCAGGAACGTTGTCGGCTCGTCCAGGAACAGAATGTCTGTCTCCTGTGCAAGAGCCATGGCGATCCAGGCACGTTGACGCTGTCCACCGGACAGTTGATCGATTGGACGATCATGGAACTCCGTCATGCCTGTCACTTCGATAGCCCACTCAATCATGCGTTTGTCTTCAGCACGCATGGAACCAAAACCTTTTTGATATGGGAACCGTCCGTAGGACACCAGTTCGGTTACGGTAAGTCCTTCGGGCGCTGTTGGATTTTGTGGCAAAATCGCAAGCTGCTTGGCTACTTCACGCGTGGACTGCTTATGGATGGACTTCCCGTCGAGCAATACACTACCTGCTTTTGGATTCATGATCCGTGCCATCGTTTTCAGGATCGTAGACTTCCCTGAACCATTGGCTCCAACAAGTGCTGTAATTTTTCCTTGGGGAATTTGAATATTCAGATTATCAACAATCAGTCTTTCCTCATAAGCGATATCCAACTTGGACGTCTCCAGACGAAACATGCGATCATCCCTCTCTCATTTATCCCGGTTATGTATTCCGGCTATGACAACGAAAACGAAATTATAGTTCAGCGTATTTCCGGCGCAACAAGATCTTATACTCTAAAGATACTGATAATCATTATCATTTGTCAACACTAAATACTAAATTCCTCGATGGTTGAAAGCTATTTTTGAATTGTTTTACTAGAAATCGGTCAGATTGTCCGCACTTTATGTGAGAGCTTTTCTCATCGTGTATGTGCATTTCATCGCTTTGCGCATGGCCGAACTTACCCAACATTTTAATAATGTGTCCGAATTGTGAAAATTAGACCTATATCGATTCATTTTTGTATATATCATTCTTCATCGCTTAAACGACAACAAAAATACAGCCCCTACGAAATTCTTCGAGGTGGCTGTATTCATATGAATAACATATTCAATTAATGCCGCTCAGAGCTTCGGTTCCGGGACTAGGTTGATTACGGTCGTTCCACTCTGAACACTCACGATGTTCTCCAGATCGATATCGGCCGGAAGCTCCACTTGGTGCCCATAGGGGTACAGACGGTCTGCTTCGGCAACAGTCAGGTTTTCAACTAAAGATGAATCTGCTCCCGTAGACTGAGAAGAATCTGAAGGCGTGCCCTCTGCATCTCCCTCTGCTGTACCTGCATCCGTCGTGCTCCCTGCTGCTGGGTCTGAAGTGTTGCCCTCCGTTGAGGCTGAATCTGCCCCCTGCTCGGCTTCTCCGCTCTGCTGAGTATCGTCCGCAGTATCGGTAGAAGAACCTGCAGAGCTTCCTTCAGGCGTACCCTCTGACCTGTCTCCAGCTGTACCTTCCCCATCCGGCTCCTCATTTCGGTTGAAACTCTCCCATTCACCCTCAGCATTGAGCTTCTGTGTCGTACCATCTTTCAAGTTCCATTGGAGAGTGTCCGTTTGCAAAGCGTTGCTGTCCGTTTCGTTTCTGTAACGGATCACCAACTGGGCAGGCGTCTGTGTACCGTCGTCCGCTTCGGATGCCGGAACGAGGTAGGCGATCTGTTCAGCGAGCTCCACCACCGGTTCAGCAGGAACTACGGGCTCCTGTGACGGTGAAGGTGATGCCGCAGGTGTCTCCGCCTTATCGCTCATCAAAGCGTACGTGCCTCCAGCAATACCAAGAATCAGAATGACAATGACTGATCCCAGAAAAAGGTTCTTCCTTTTACCTGTCAGCATGCGCACCAGCGGGGAAGCCAACTCTGTTTTGGCGCGGTCGTAGGCCGGCTTCATCGTCTTGCTTGCTCTGGCATAATAAGGCTTGAAAGCTGACTTTGACTTGAAAGCTTCGCGATCATGGGCCTTGAAGTAGGCCACGATTGCATCCGCGTATCCTTTATGTGCGTTGGAGCCGCGAATAAACAAGCGTTGATTCCCCGACCACTCCATAAACTGATATAACACTTCTGTACGTCCTGAACTACTGTAGATAAATTCAATCAGGCCTGGATAATCGAGCCTGTTGCTGCTACTGCCACCGCGATAGAAAGCCAGCGGCAGTGCTTCAAATGAAGCCGTATCCGGGCGCTCGCGAAGCTCTCCGGCAAGCCAGCGACGTGTCCAGCGCTGGAGCTCATTACGTTCGGCCAAAGAGAGGGATTCCAGTTCCTCTTCGTCACGCCCCTCACCGCTAAGCCATGCTCTCGCTGCCAGCATCATGTTTGTACGCGCAGATACATCTGAGCCCTGGCGAGCAGCCCAGTCCCGAACCTCGTTTCCGTGCAACAAAATATCAATGCTTAACAGCTGTTCACGGTTAACCCGCTCCAGATCGAGATCCTGGATCATGAACAAGTTAATAACGTAAGCCAGCTTATCTGCGAGCCGGGTTAAATCCTCCTGATACGCTGGTGGTTGGACAGCGGATCCAGGTCCACCTTTCCGGTTAGCGCGAACTGAAGCTCCTGACTGTCCAATCCGGGCGGTAATACCCGTGTCTAGTGAGCCTGCAACTGGTACACGATCCAATACACTAACCCGCTTAAGTGCCTCATTGGCAGACTGAACAGGGTTGGGTGCAGAACACAAACGTTCACGCAGCTCGGTTGCAGTCCGTTCCAGAAAGAAACTATTGTGAATGGCAGACGGGTGAGATGTAATCCATCTCTGGATCACTTCCACAACATCCGCAGCTGATTCCGTTCGTTTCAACTGATTATCCAGATAGGGCTCGAACAACAGTTTGGTCAGTGATTCGTTCGCCAGCACTTTGTCGAAGAAAGCACGGCTTAACAGGCTGTCCCGATCCAGCAAGCCATACAGTTCCTGCACGGCTCGCATACGTTTCTGCGAACGGGCGTTATTGACGCCATAGATGAAATAATCCACAATTCGGGACTGTACGACTGGCGCAGCGACCCGAAAATACTCCCCGATGCGTGCTGCAACTGATTCCTCAGGTACATTCTCCCGTTTGACGCTGTCCAGCTCACGACTAAGCAACGTCAGGAACAACTCGTTCAAACGTGAACGTTGCTGCGCTCCGCCTTCCGGTTTCAAGTAGGTGAGCAAGCCACTTAGGACATCGGTTTTGTTATCCAGGTACAACTCTTCCATCCCCTGCTCCAGACGATAGAACATAGAAAGTTCCCCGTATGCTTCAATGGAGAGCTCTCGTCCATGTTCCATTCCGGACAGCATCTCATCCGCAAAAGCATAAAATGGATCGGCAGCCGCAGGTTCGTGTAGCAGTGACCAGGCGAATTCCGCATAAGGAAGCTTCGCCACAGATGCATCTGCATGGGTAACTCTGCCCGATACCAGATCAAAGGTGAAATCCTTCTCCGTATTCCGATCTTTCGGACGCAGCGTGCCCCGCTCCACAAACTGGAGGTGGATACCTTTCTTCGCCTGCGGCTCCTTCGCAAACGTCATAAAGCCGAGCTGCCGCCGGAACGCGTAAGGCAGCGCCGTAAATAACAAACGCAGCAGTCCTTTGGCTCCGGCTGTAATTTCTTCAGCAGGCACATCAAGTGCAATATATACCTTCCGACGTGTCGCTACAGCTTGCATGACGGCGTATAGCAGACGCTTGAATACCACCTCGTCCATTTTCAGAGCGCCAAGGATCTGACTTGGAGAGCTTTGTCCAATACCAGCTGCTCGTGGCAATTCATTAAGCGATGGCAGCACTGTACCTTGTTCGATGTCATATGACGTGGCGAACACAGCATCCAGCCAGCCGCCTTGCTTCATCTGTTCTTCCGAGCGTTCAGGAGACAAGACATAGTTATGAGCGAAAAAGGCGCTGCGCAGCCCGGTGAAATCAGCGGACTGGTACACATTTTGCCCAAGTATCGTCTCCCCGCTCTCCAGATGCAGCAGATGAATGGACGGGGGAAACTTCGTCTCGTCCTTCTCACTCCGGCCCGTCAGCTCCGCTGGAGCGTCATAGACGCAGTAGGGATGAAGCACTTTTTTGATAAAAGAAGGGTCCAGTCCCGGCGATGCGGCAACCGTATCGAACCCCTCCGTTGTGCGAAACACCCCGCGCCGCTCTCGAGTATACAGCTGTTGTTCAATTGGCGGGGTTACGGAAGAACGCATCATCCCACTCTCCCCTCAATGTACTTCAGCTTGTACAGCAGCCAGAGGAATGGTTCATCGACACGGATTGGGCTAACCACGCCTTGCAGCTTCATATCCACCGGATTGCTTCCCAGCGCAGACACCGCAAAGTAAGCCGTATCCTTAAAATACACATCCATCGTGCCTTTAAACGGACGGTCCACCTTCTCAATAAAACGCCGGATCTCCCCGTCGATATTCTCGAATTCGGTCAGATCAAACCAGTCGCGGTGCACCATGTTGCGGAATACATTGCTGTTGGATTTGATATAATCACCCTCTTCATCCTTGAGGGAATGCAGCATGTCGCTTTTGGTGAGTACAACGGCTGTCGGAATATTCGTCTTGGCTTTGTCTTGGTACGCGATAAAGTCACCGAACATCGTTAACACTACATCACGCGGCTCATCGTATCTTGGCGTCCACTCGCCTGGCTCGTTGCCAAGGTTGATGCGGATTTTGTCCCGGATAGAACGAATCTGAAGCGGGTCCACCATGAACAGAATGCCTGCCGAGTTCTTGATATGCTGCCCGTGAAGTCCCAGATAGTCCTGCTCCACCATACCTTCACCAGCGACGTCAAAGAACACCAGTGTAAGCGGAGCTTTATCTTCATCCTTGAATACAAATTGGAAAATGAACGGCTCCTGCAGCTTCTCCTTCTGCGTTGAATCCAGCAAATCGCCCCGCTCGAACAGCGGTTCTTCATAATCGGCACGGAACCGGCGGCTAATCTCCGCATTCAGCGGCATGCAGGCCGCATCAAAATGATCGGCTGTGTAATGCTGCAATGTATGAATCAATGAAGTCATGTAGACGGATTTACCCACCTGGGATGCCCCGATAATGGAAATGATATTGCTTGGTGCTTTGCCTGCTGTGACAGGCAGCTCGTTATGGCACTGTGGACACAGCCGACGCCGTGTAACCACACCGTAACGATCATTCAGTCCCATCACAATGTTATCCGAATAGATGCGATGTTCCTCAGGTACATCATGCGGAGCCAGCACAGCCTCCATATCAAACACCGTATCCAGTCCAAACCGTTCGCGATATCGATTGAGCTTCGCATCTTCCCCCAGTGCGTAGTCCTCATCGTCGTCGCGATGATGCGCAGCCCGGAACACAACCTCCTCCGGTGAAAACTTGCTGAAGCAATACGGACATACGATATCGTAAAACAACGGCCGCTCTTCCGGCTGCTGTCTCTTCAAAAACCGACTAAAAAAGCTCATAGCCACTCCCCTCCCCTGATCAGTTAGACAAAAAGCCTAACTATCTAGTCTGATATAAGCCGATAGGCGGCTCCATACTTTGGTCCGTCCGTGAAGAATAGCCTCACGTAATCGTCCTTGGCGACCTCGACGGGTGGCATCTCATTTCTCCCGGGAGCAAAATCACTCACAAAAGGGTACACCGTGCCATCTTCCTTATTCAACGGAACCCCGCCTTGCTTGCGGACATAACAGAGCGCCTCCTTCGGAACAGGTGCTTCCGTTGTAACGGTCATCAGTACACTTTTTCGTTTCTGAAAAAAACCGCTCTTGTATCGGATCGAAAAGCGAATATCGGCCTTGCCTGCACTGGCAACGACCGTGTTGTCTCCATCACGCTGACGCACCAGAACTGGCCCGTCCTCCTCCATCTGACACACATACACTGTATAACGGATGGCACCAAAACCCGTGATTCGATCCATATATCCATTGCTCGCCTTATATTCTTCTTTTGTGTATAACTTCAGCTTGCCCTGTGCAGCCTGTTCCCCGGTACGATCATCACCCATCATATCGAGCTCCAGCCGTTCAACATATACAGCTTCCACGCTCTCTGGCCAGAGCCAGCGAAGTGTACACTGGCTCTCATCCACTGCAAGTGTCAGTCTGCGAATCAGGGGCGCTGAAGGGTCTGCATCCGTAAAACGCATCTATCGCCTACCTCCAGACGTTAAAATCCTTTGCTGCGCGAATCTCTTGCCCGCTGACCGAATCCTTCCACCGAATTGGTTCCGCCGCCAGCATCGCGGCGTCCACGCGTCTTCCGCGGTGTATTCTCCTTGATCGGAATGATCCAGCTGAACAGGGTTAACACACCAGATAAGATGAGCATCGCTCCGAATCTTACAAATGTATCACCAACCGTTGATCCGTCCAGACCCCATTCGAGCAGAAGTCCTGCTAATAAACCAGACACGGCCCCACCAAATCCGAAACTGAGTGCGAGATGACGGTTATCGAATACAAGTCCAAGCGACACGCCAAGTGCGATACCAATCAACAGTAAGGCAGCCACTCGAAAAATAGCCAGATACGTACTGTGCTCCATCATGCCTGTACGTTCGGTCACCAACGTTCGTTCATCAATCGTATCGTAAATTTGCTGGAATGCCAGATTAAGTCCACCTGAATCTGGTACATCATAGTACATACCGCCCGTCTGCTGTGCGATATGACGCAGCAAGTCGGTTCCGGAAGGGTCCACGAGACTCAGACCTACCGTATTGACGGCAATCTGTTCATTCGCATACTCAGACAAAATGCCGGATGTGTCTGCATCACTGAATCCATCAGATAGCAGGATCGCTACCGTTCCGCGTTTCGGGTCCTGTTTGCCCTTAATCTGCTCCATCGCTTCCCGCAGTACTGCATCGAAATTAGTTAAGCCCGAGGTCGTCACGATCCCGTCTATTTTGCTGTACACCTCATTTTTGGCAGCTTCGCTGTCCAACGGGGTGAACGGCTGAAGCAGCTCGGGGTGATCATCAAAGGTAATCACCGCTACCTGTTTATCGCTTTCCATTTGGCTGATCAGTGTTTTGGCCGCTTCAAAGCGACCGTTATCCGGGTCTGTCTCACTCATGCTACCCGAATTATCAATCATCAGTACGATGTCTTTGACTTGCTTCACACCGCCTGGATTAATCTGATAGAGCAATTGCAGGGCAAGTCCGACGACAAACAACAGCGCCAGCGTTGCTGGAACAAGCAGTTTCCAAGATAGTCCCAGATATCGCAGCTTCCAGGAAGCTCCGTTCAGCTTGGGCGAGATCATCTCTGCCAGTAAACAGAATAATCCCACGCTAAGCGCCAACACGCCAAAGTATAGTCCCATCAGCAATAGACGGGGCATTTCCCCGAGCCACTGACGCAGCATGATTTCTCCAGCCGCAAAGCCCACAGCTCCGCCAATTAGGCTGAACAGGACCAGGAGAAGGTTGATTTTTCGCTGCATGTTTGCATGCATCCTTTCCAAACCAGCCGATGAACGGCTGAATTAATACGAAACCGGATGAAGAAAAACAAGAAATTTTCATGTTCATGAACGGAAAACAGATCGACGACGTCAAGCCACTCCCGGACACAGCGAGCCAATAAGATGCACTTTGCCCGGCTTCAGGCCCCTGGTTCCGTCGTCCATCTGTACCTCCCTTCCGTCCATATAAGATACAGCCTTATCCTTTAACGCATGGGTGACAGCTTCTCGGCCAGATCGGAGGGATGGAGCTCATAACCATTCTCCGTATACGAATCGTAATACACCCGACCATTGCGATACACCATCAGGTCTTCCAGATGGAAGCCTCCCATCAGATTCAGCTTCTCCACACCACTGCTCCGTTCTTCATATACCACACCCAGCTTATAGATCCGTGACGTTTCTTCGGCATGCGCCGCATAGTCCATGAAGGCACTATGGTGATCACCAAAGAAATATTTTTCTTCATAACGATGTTCCTGCGTATAGTCGAATACTCTTACCCGAACGACTGCCTGTTCCTCCAATGTGCGATACAATCGGCGGAACAGATCATCACGGGTCAGTACATTTTTGTCGCCATAGGTAATGGTAACATTCGCTCGTAATAGCAATTCTTCTTCAAAAGGTACCCGAAGCGGCTCTGCTGTAAGCAGCATTACATGACATACTTCCATCAGACGTTGCAGGAGCCGCTCGTTTCCTTCTGTGGCAAGCTGGTTCATATCCCCCATATAGCGGTCCTCGAACCAGACATCCCGTCCACGCTTCGCCTCCAAATCTGCGATTAGCGCTTCTGTCACTTTGCCGTAGTACTCCATTACGTTCTGACCGATATATTCATCTGCAGCCGCTATGCTCTCTACCGCTGTCTCACGCAAAACACGTTCCAGCGTTGCCAGTGTTTCCGTTACGCTGCGGCTGAACGTATGCAGTTGTTCCATCTCTGTGTCGTAGACACGAAGCAGCTGCAATTCATTCTCCAAACGCAGCAATTCAACTTTGGGCACATACACACGCTCCAGCAAACAATCGATTAAGTTGCGCACGTTCTGTTTGTCACGGAACAACGCCCGTTTGAACGACTGATCCTCTACCCGCTCCTGCTGACGCTGCTCAAGCAAGGCACGTGCAGATTCAAGCTGCACCGATTTATCACGAATCAGTCCAAGCAAAGCCTCACGCACGCTGCCGAACCCATTGTCACTCCAAGCGGCCCACTGAAAATAGCCAACCTCAGGATGCTCAATGCGCGATTGCTCGGCCTTACGACGAAGGGAACCTTCTGTGCTGCGCTGACGTACTCTTTCCTCGGCAAGACGGACCACATTATCACGGAAGTACGCCTCTGCCCCCTGCCCGAACAGCGCTCTCTCCGCTTCACGCAGCGAGAGCGGCTTCAGATCGGTGAAGCTAACGTTATGCGTCATAATGCCGCTCATGCCGCTCACCAGATCCTCATCGGGAAGAATCCCTTCCACGTTGCGCTCTACCGAAGCCCCATCCAGTCCAAAGAAGGCGAGCTTGTCCTTGATACTCCATTCGTGTTCCTGCCGCATCCGTTCAAGTAAATAACGATACAGATGATATAACACCGCGAGTGCAATAGGTTTGTTCGGCCGTCTAATCTCAGCAAAACCTGCACTGGCATAACCATGCTGATCCGAAGTCGTACGAATGTTATTTTTGAACGACGTATTGTTATACGTATTGGCCCCTGTGCTTGAACCGGAGCTATCTGCATCCTGCTTCCGATTCTTGAGCAGACAGATTCGGCAGATGATCTCGGCATTTTCGATCCACCCGCCAGGGACACCTGTTCCCCGCTCATTCTTGTCTGACAAAATATATACGAGATCGAATAGCGGAGAAGCGGGATGTACAACCGGAATGGAGATGCCGTCCTCCGTAACCAGCAGATTGCCACTGAACGTATAGTCCAGCCCCTGCATGTAATCCAGTTCCCGCAGAAAAGCGAGTCCCGCCGCGCTTGCATAACCAAAGGAATCGACCTGCTCCATCTCGCTGACCAGCACATGCAAATCGGTCTGTACCGACTTGAAGGATTGAGACAATATTGTTTCGGTTAACTTGGTAAGCTCCGGCAACAATACATTCAATGGATCATCTGCCCTGGTCACAACGGTCACGTAGATTCGATCGAACGATGAATATAGGCGTCCATATTCGGCAATACGATTACTCACCCGCCGCAAGGTACGATTCAGACCAAAGAGTGCCTGATCTGAATCGTGGAAACTGCGGTGCACGTCCTTGCGAAGCGTTTTGGAAGGTCGATCCGTCTGTATGGTGGACAAGGGAAGCACGTGACGGGTCACCTGACCATCATCCGAAGTGCTGCCATTCCTTGCATCACTCAAGCCGTTAACACGCACATATCCTGAATGAGCACCCGCGCTGTAATGGTCATGCTTCGTTTGCACGGGGTCATGGTAACGAAGACGGGCATGCTCCTGATTTTCCGTGCCAATCTGTACATAGACTACGCCTTCTCCATTATCCCACTTCAGCCGGTTGATTTCCTGGACAGCAGACACTGCCGGAGCGACCTGGTCACCCACGAACAGGAACAACGCGGGGTAATGGATGCTGCTGCGACCATCACCCAGGCTGCCTTGACGCTCCTGCTCTGCTGCATACTGTGCTGCATACTTTTCCAGATTGCGCTTCAGAGCATTATTCGAGCTGAACTCCATCCCGGCCGCCACCCTTACTTCAGCCTTCTGCGAATGTCATTCAGTTTCGATGACATCGTTCTGTAGAACTGGTAGATGTCTTCCCCGTTTGCCAGTTCCACTCGCTCGTATTCCAGACGATCACGGGATTCCATGAACAATGCAGCCAGATCATCCAACTTCGTAAGCAGTGGCGTGATATCTTCGGAAGCGGTCAGGTCGTTATCACGGCGGGAAGCTTTGCGTAGCAACGTGCTGCGATCCTTCTCTGCGAGTCCACGGAAGTTGCCAAACACTTCATATTCAGCAAAGTTACGGCTCTTCATCAGGTTCGCAAACGGCTCCCACGCGTCTTCTTCCGGGTCACGGTCATAGACGTACAGCGCGCCTTTCTTCACGATGGTATCGGTGTAGAGTGCTTCGATGAAGCGGTCATACCACTGCTCCTCGTCCTGATGCTGGGCGAGAATGCCTTCCAGCTCGGCGACTTTGGCCGAGATGGCGTTCATCTTCGCCAGTTCTTCACGTACCCGAGCGATCAGCTGCGGGGAACGCACCAGGTTTTCTTTGGCCATATCTTCATTAATACTTCCAAAAATGTCCTTCACCGACACCCGTGGCAGTCCTTCGGATTGCAGGCGTTTCAATTCCATGACTGCCCGCTTCACTTCACCCAGGTTCGGCGTGGTGGACGTCAGGCGCATGTCGTAGGCAGCGAGCTTCGCAGACAGGTCGAACGGTTCGGTCGTAACAACGGCATAGCGGTTGCTTGTATTTTCGTCAATCGTTTTGGCTGTAACAATCTTATAGCCGATCGCCTGCTCGAATTCGGTACGTACACGGGCGTTGTACTGCTTCACCCTGGCGTTCTCGTACACATCTCCCCAGGATTTTTCCGGGATTGGAGACGGCAGATAGGTCCAGTTATTCTTCTCGGTCTGCACCAGATGGCGTCCGATACCTTCTTTGTCCAAAATGGTACGTTCATAACTTTCCTCATATACTTTGAGCGGTGTGTACACAAACAGGGGTACCCCGTTGCGCGTGTTCAGCCAGAAGATCCGGTTGCGCACTTCACTTTCCTTAACGGTAAAATGAGATTTGCCCACAGCATTATTCTGATAGTTGCGAATCCCTCGGAGAATGCCCGGCGCCTGTGCCGGCACCGATACGAATCCCCAAGATGGGAAATGCAGACTGCCTGTGCTGTTGCTCAGATTGAACACCGGAACGGCCTCATCATCCAGTTTGCCTGCAATGAAGCGTTCCACGAATTTCTCGACCGACTCATCCTGTCCATATTTGATAACCAGGAAGTCCTCCATCGAGCGGGTAATCAGATCGCCGAACTTCTCGGTCAGGAAATCAGAGATGGAGCTGACAATATCGATCTCGTTTTCTTTCACCCACTGGCTGGAGTTTTCCAGCAATTCACGCGAAAAGTCGCGGATCAGGTCATCCGTATCGCGCTTGTCCAGCAGTCCATCCACCACACTGACGATATCCGGCACACTTACAACGTTCCAGTAATACGTTTTGTTGCCTTTGTGATCGGACTGTTCTTCGCCGCGTGTCAGGATATCCCCGTTTTTGGAGAAGATCGAGCTGAGTGCGTTCAGCGTTTCAGTAAATACGTTATAAATGCGGCTGTTCTCCTGGTTCAGCAATTCGTACAGGTCCTCGTAGAATTCGATCATCTGATCATTGCGTTCCACATCGGCATGCAGCCAGTACTCATGAATTTTTGCTTCAATATAAGCATTCTTCTTCTTCTCTTTGGAGACGAACGCACTCTTCGCATCGCCCAGCTTCTCCTCGGACTGCTCCTGAGCAGCCTCAATGTCACGCGGAATGCGGAAGGCATTCTCACGCAGGGTTTCAATGTACGACTGAATCATCTTCAGTACACAGAAGCCTTTTTCCGTGTAGATCAGACGGGAGACATAGAACGGACCCTGTTCGGGATGCAAAAACATACGCCGGATCTGTTCAGTGAACTGACCCGCAATCTCACCCGGCAGCTGCTTCTTCGCCTTGATATATTCCTCACGGGCACGAGCCAGGAAGTTCTGCTCCAGTTCGGTGTCCATGTTCACGACTTGTGATTTCACCACATTGCCATAAGACAGACGCTCACTGTTCTGGTAACCTGGCAGCGGCTCCGGCACACGGGCTTCGAAGGACTTGACCACACTTTCGAGATCAATGCCGAGCTTGCGGGCAAACTTCTCGGTATCCTCCTGGTTCGGCGCTTTGGAGAACATGGTGCTCATTTTGTCGAACATGCGGTAAGCCAGATAGGTTGTCATTTCTTCAATCGGTAGTACCGCCGAGGATGCACCGATAATGTTGTAATCATAGTTGGCCGGATAGGCTTTGTTCATCTGTGCAATGTTCGTGCGAATGTTGCTAATATAATCGTGGATGGCAAACTCCTCGCCGGATTGCTTTTCCTCACTCGCCATAAAGTTGGTGATGTTCTCGGCGGTGACGTTCATGCAGTAATCATAGGCGTTCTCCAGCAGTTTACCTTCCGTGTTGGTTGCGGAAATCAGATGACACAGGTTGAACGGCGGCAGCGGTGAATTTACGGTCAGAATGTTGCCGTACTTCTGAGAGAAACGCTCTCCCCGGCTATCGACGTTCATCCAGTAATCCAATTCCTTGAGCGCAGCGTATCCATTCTTGCGGATATATTCACGAGTGTGTTCACTCAAGCTTTTGTTGGACAGGTTCACGTCTGGGGTGAATAGATATCCCAGCGTGTTCACGCGGTCAATCCCGGCAGAGCCGTGATCACGTTCGATAATCCCGCGCACGATATAAGAGATATCGAGGAAACAACCACTGCCCGTACCGCCGGAAAGACCTGTCAGCAGGAACACCATCAGTTTCTTGTTCGTGCCTACAGATAATGTTTTGATCTTTTTGTCGATCGCCTGCACGACCTGATTAATCTTGGTGAACAGCAGCAGGCGTCCAGCCTGACGCACTCCTGCGGCGCCGTTCATGCCATCGGTGATGCTCAGCTCCGGAGACAGCCAGTCCGTAATATACGGCTCTAATACGCTGCGGTTCTGAAGCAGTCCACCAATTTCAGCATTAGACAGCAATACGAATTCATTAATTGGATCGAGTCCGATGCCTTTATACTTTTTGGCGCGATCCTGTTCATTCGTTTCAAAAGCAAGAAACTCCACGTTGGACGGTTTGTCCATTTTTTTCTTGGATACCGGGTCCTGTGGCAGCTTGAAACGTCGGTTAATCTGGTATTTAAGACGCAACAGCGCATCAATACCTGTTCCCCCAAGACCGATAATCAGAATCGGGTTATCAATCGTATCGACTCTGATTTTCTCACTGACAATCCCTCCGCCAAGCGATACATCCAGTTGCTGAATATGTTCTCTAACAATCGGTTTCATTGCAAGTCCTCCCTTTGGTTAACGCTCATATGCATCCATCTATATAATTTGAACTAAAGAATATTTACACTTGCCACTCCGATGACAGAACAACCTTCCGATCGCTGTTATCCCCTGATTTTTTTAATTATATTTTACAAAGGTGAAAATCCGGGGATAAAGGCGAACGCTTCCGCTTCTTCAGGTTATTTCTGTCCTCTACGTTCTCGTGTAAATGGTTAGATCAACTTATATAGCTTACATTCACTTAGCCATAATTCTTCACACTAGATACTCGATCAAAATCGTTTTGTCCGCCTGTTGCAGCGGGATGCTCAGTCGGTCACCGTTCTTCAGTTCAACGCCTGAGCTTGCATCAACGGCACGGCCGGATTTCTCCAGCGTTCCGCCTGCGGTGTTGCGAATGATAATTCGATCCCCATTGCTGGGCGTAAATACATATTTCTCGGTTTCCTTCAATTCAGGGTCCAGCTGTAACAGCTGATGCAGATGGAATCTGCCCCGGAAGGATGCCAGCTTTTTATATTGCGGGTACGACTTGTCCCCGGTATTCTCATCGCGAATTTCGACAACCATCTGTCCGACAAATCCACGGTTTTTGCGTTTCAACCAGCCTAGCAGGAACCAGACACCCACAGCTACCACGATCAAGGCGATCACGCCCAAAATAACAGGCATCCATGGAAACGGCTTGTCCTGCTCGCCCGCAGGAGTGGTTGGCTGAGTTCCGCTACCGGCTGCTCCGCCCGCATTGATCGTAATAGGAGCACTTTCCCGGTAGAAGCTGTCTTCTTCTGCACGGATCACAAGCTCGTAGTTATGGTTGTCCGGCACTTCAAACGTTCCGGCGAACCCGGAGCCCGTGTTTTCGAGCGGCTGTTCCGTGCTTTTGCCTGTATCCTGATCGTTTATGACCAATGTCGCCTTCATATCGGCATACAGATCATTATCCTGCAGCGGCTGTCCTCCGTTCTCCAGCTTGGCAGTCAGATCCACTTTGTCGCCCTTCGTATAGGACTTGGTCTTAATTGGGTCCACGACGAGCTGGAGATCATAGTTGAATAACAAGTTGATATCGATGCTGTCTTTCGGAGCCCCTTTTACCCGAAGTTTCCAGTCGCCTTCCTGAGGCTTGAGCAGCTTCACCAAGGAATAACTCTTCGAAGTCGAGAGCTTGGCTGCGTCAGAGTTCAGATCTACGGCCTTGCCTGAAGGATCGGTTAATTCAATCTGGACTTGTTTTGAAGACATGATCGAGATGTTGGCTTCAAGTACACTGTCGTTCGGTACGTTCACGGTAACTTCTTGATAACTGCCGTTTCCTGTAATGGAGGGCAGCTTCACGACATTCAGTTTGGCATGATCGGCGAAAATCTCACTCAGAATCTGTGGCAGATCATCCGGTGTATCTGTGATAAAGGACTTGCCTCCGGTCTGCTGAGCCAGATCTGCAAGTGCGTCCTTGTTCAGTTTGCCGTCTGCGTTCAGTCCAATCGTATAGACGGGAATCCCCTGATTCTGTGCTTCCTTGACGGCCTTTGCCAGATCCGCATCGGACTGAGACTGGGTGCGACCTTTGGTTTTGTTAAAATCGTTGTTGCCATCAGCCAGCAGCACGATCATTGGCGAGTGAGATGCGTCTGCTCCATGGTTCAGCACATTCACTGCTTCAGCTACCCCGACAGAAATATCGGTATATGGCCCTCGGCCGAGCTGATCAATAAAATCTTTCAGGCTGCTCTTGTCCGCATCGGACTGAATCTCCAGCAATGCCTTTTCCCGCTCCACCTGATCGGTGTAAGCGACAATCCCTACCTTGTCACCCTGGACCGGCAGCATATCAATAAACATTTTCATGGCTTCATTGCTGATCTTGTCACGGTCACTTGTATTCATTGAATTACTAACATCAGCTACAAGTACCGCATCGATTCCGCTTGTCTGTGCCTGAGCAGCTGCAGCATGTGGCAGCAACGCCTGAGGTAGCAGCAGCGTTAGAAATGCCAGCAGAACCAGAGTTCCGCTGAGCCAGCGTATTTTGCTTGTCCGCAGCATTGGGTGTACTCCTTCACGTTTGAGATTAAAATGGGAATAGTTTATTATAGGCGTCAAGCCTTAAGGAAATCTTAACAGTCTACTAATAAATTCTGAAAAGCACCCCTATCTTCAGTTACAGTTTTGTAATGACTGACAAAAATCGACGAATTCACGCCATTATCTGGCACGAAAGTTCCAACTATGGAAATATGATATAGTTATTGCCAGCAAACTGCAATATAACGACGCTTGATCAGTAAACATTATCGTTTATAAGATGAATATAAGAATCACACGCTAACAGAGAGGTCAAGAAGGTTGTTCTGCAATCGAAGTGACTCGGGTGTGCAAACAATAGTTTATCTTATAATAAAAGCAAAATGATCAAGCCATAGAAAGGAACGGATTATGGTTACATACGGATGCCTCGCCATATTGTTTCTTTTTGTCATTATAAAGGGGATTGCGTTCCTGCTTCATCGGCGCAAACCCGTTTCCCGGGAAGATGCCGATCGAACCCTCTACACTATTCTGAATGGCGAGCGTGATTAAGCATGAGCACTAAACGAGTTGTATCCATCAGACCTTTTATAAGAACAACGCATGCGTTTCAAAAGTTGCGTGTCTGCAAGCGGTGCGGCCAGTATACCTGCCTGTGGGAAGATCACTGTACCGCCTGTGGGTGCGGAACCCTTGCCACAGTGGAAGAACGCGCCTCTTCCCGGGTCAAACGCCGGATTGCACGCGACCTGTTTATCACGGTAATCCTTGGTGCAGCGGCCACCTATTTTGGTGAAACCATAGACCAAACCATGGCAGCGGCCAGCGTCTCCCTGCTGCTTCTGGCTGGATTGATCTTCATGCAAAAGCGATCGTTCCAGATCGAACAGCAGCGTGAGCTCAAACGCATGCTGCGTCAGGATGAGGAAGCGATTCGCCAGGGCATTAACCGGAATTGGGCTCTTGTCGCAGAAGCGCGCAAGCAGGATGAAGCACTAGCCTATGAAATGCTCCGGGAGATCGGTTCACTCGTCTATAACGACCGGATTCGTCTGCAGCAGGTTGCGCTGCTGCAATCCTTTGTACTGCGAAGTGATATGGACCTGCAGCTCAAACCTCTTCTGCTGCGCAGCTTCGAGCGTCTGCTCGCTGAATATATCGGTGAAATCGCACGGCTGAAGCCCGAATTAGTCCGTGAAGATGCGATTCGATATGTCGCCACGTACGAAGTGAATATTTTGCAGCTGTCCAACGGGATTCAGATTCTGACAGCTGTAGCCGCCGCTGCTGTACGCAAAAGTAAATATATTGAGTTGTTCCCCAGTCTTATTACCCGCTATGCCCGCTTTATGCCCAAAGATCGGTTTATGCGGCTCTATCGAACTCTGGAGCTGTATCCTGGTAAGGCACGCGGTGGTCTGGCGGAATCGGTTAGTCGGGTGTATAACGAGAAATATCGGGATTCGTACGCAGATGTTCGTGTGTAGAGCTGTTGGTTATGGACTCGAAATGTAAATTAGTGCAAACTCAATCCCTGTATATAGACGAACCAAAAATCGTTTACCCCTGCAGGTGTACTGGAATTACGCGAGACATTGTATAGTTTTTATCATATAAGCTTCGACGAAAAAACACCCCATCCTTAGGTCTAGGATGAGGTGTTTTGATATTTGGGAATGTATGGCATTCTTCCAACCTACTTGGCAGGGGCTTTATCGTTTACCGCCCGCGACGAGAATCGCGGCGGTCGCTCTTGGCCGGCCCGCGTCCTGCGGAGTCCGGTCGGCGAGAACCTTCACTACCGCGCCCGGAGCTACGCTTGTCGGCGCTACGACCGCCCCAGCCGCTGCTGCGCTCATCGCCGCTGCGACCTGCACCGCGCCCGCCTTGACCCGCTGCACCGCGACTGCTGTCGCTGCTGCGCGCGGAACCACGGCCTGCGCTGCGCTCGTCGCCACTGCGGCCGCCACTACGACCACCGCTGCGTCCACCTTCGCCGCCGCGGGAACCACGACCGCCACGTCCGCCTTCGCTGCGGCCAGTACGACCTGCCCCGCGACGGGCACTGCCTGTCCCAGCGGAGCGTCCGCCAGAACGTTCTTCATCACCCTGACTGTTGATGGAACGTCTATTGGCTCCAGTTGATGCTACCGGACCTTCACTTGTCCACTGGATACGGGACAGCTTCTGATTGGTGCCTTCCTCAATACGAGCAAGCTCCGGTCTGTCGTGCTGTGTTGCAAATGTCACAGCAAGGCCCGTGCCGCCAGCGCGACCCGTACGGCCGATCCGGTGGATATAGCTCTCCGCATCATGCGGCATATCGTAGTTGAATACGTGCGTTACGCCCTCAACATCCAGTCCGCGTGCCGCAACATCCGTGGCAACGAGGATTTGCAATTTCGCGTCGCGGAATGCTTTCATTACGTTCTCACGCTTGGATTGAGACAAATCCCCATGAAGTTCATCGCTCGCATAACCTGCTTCACGCAAATCTTCATTCAGCTTGGATGCACGGCGCTTAGTCCGGCAGAAAACAATCGCCAGGTACGGGCGATACGTATCAATCATGCCGCGAAGTGCCTCAAGTTTGCCACGATCCGTGCACTCCAGCACCTGCTGGCGAATCTGATTGATCGGAATCACGGACTTGGAGGATACCTTCACATCCTCCGGGTCTTTCATGTAGTTCTTCGCCAGGTTGCGAATGCCTTTCGGCATCGTTGCCGAGAACAGCATCGTCTGACGTTTGTGTGGCAGTTCACGAAGGATGGTCTCCACATCATCCAGGAAGCCCATGTGCAGCATTTGGTCGGCTTCATCCAACACCAGTTTTTTCACATTATCCAGCTTCAACGTGCCACGACGCAGATGGTCCAGGAGACGTCCCGGCGTACCAATCACGATCTGTGTACCGTTTTGCAATTTGCGGAGCTGTTTGTCCACATCTTGTCCGCCGTATACCGCCAGAACATGCAGTTTATCGTCGTTTGCAGTCAACTTCTTCGCTTCTTCCGTAATTTGCAGCGCCAGCTCCCGCGTAGGGGCAATAATCAGTGCTTGGGGCGAGCGGTCGGATACGTTAATTTTCTGAATAATCGGCAGCAAAAAAGCCAGCGTTTTCCCTGTACCCGTCTGTGCCTCAGCGATAATATCGCGCCCACCCAGCAATACCGGAATCGAACGCTCCTGTACCGGAGTCGGCACGGCGATGCCCTGATGTTTCAGGATCTCGCACCATTCCGGGCGAATGCCCAGTTGTTCAAAGTTTGCCAATCGTTACACCTCTGTATATTCATTTAGATAAGTCCATTTCATAATTGCTTTCACTTGGCTTCAATCAAGACTAGTTTTCCGTATATCAATCAAGATTATGAAATGAATTTTTTAAAAAGCAATCGGTCCGTTGCTCTTCTTCTCCATACCCTGTAGTTTACACGTTAGTCAAGCAAAACAAAAGGGGATCAGGAGTTACACCCTCAACTTGTAGCACAAAATTCCAAGATCCGCGTGACTTGTATCGACCAAGTGAGTTTGTGGATAGCTTTGAGATTAGCTATAGAAGCTCCCCTGAGGGTGACTACCACTTATCACTAATTTTAACGAACTCAGGACACCCTATTCCGACAATTAGAGCCGTTTGGAACTTCTAACGAACCCCAGCCACTTTATTATTCAAAAATACACGCAGAACGGCTGCAGTATTGGTGATATCAGCAAAATAAGATGTCTGAGATTCTTTAGAATAGCGAAAACATGAAATAACCCCATATAAGACGTGCCAGGTTCGTTAGAACTTACACACAGTGAAAGACCCAACCCTCAACACAATAACATCAACTACTAAAACTAGAATTACAACTACAATGCAGTACACACCACATTATCTAATCAAAACAACGGCGCCCTCTCCCGACTTAAATCCGGAAAATAGTGCGCCGCTGATAAAAAATAACTTTTTATGTTGTCTACTTGGTTGCAACCAAATTAAGAACTGTGCCCTTGCACCGTGGCAAATCCGCTCTTCTCAAGCAAACGAGAGCTTTCCTCGTTCAGTCCGCGCAAATGCACCGTTTTGCCCAACTTCGCATATTTGAACTTCACTTTACCAATGGCGACGACCGCCGTGTTATCCCAAATATGTGATCCGCCAAAATCAATCGTAATTTCCTGCGGATCAGCCTCCGCATTGAACTCATCGACGAAACGGGAAGATGAACCAAAGAAGAACGGACCGTGGACACGGTACACCTTCTGCCCCTGCTCCTCATTTGCCTGAACACGAATCTTGGTCTGTTTCCAACCAAAATGAAGCACACTAAGTACAACGCCGACCATTACACCGATGGACAGATCGTGGGTATACACCACAATAGCAACCGTGACCACCATAACAAAGGCTTCAGCCCGTGGCACACGCGCAATGTTCTTGATGGAACTCCAGTCAAACGTACCGATGCACACCATAAACATCACACCTACGAGTGCGCCCATTGGCACCTCTTTCACCACACCGCTAAGCAATAACAACAATATGGCGAGAAAAGCCCCAGCTGTAAATGTCGATAATCGACCCCGACCACCAGATTTCACATTAATAACCGACTGTCCAATCATTGCACAGCCGCCCATGCCACCGAAAAGGCCATTAACAAAGTTGGCAATCCCCTGACCACGTACCTCACGGTTTTTGCTGCTCTTGGTCTCGGTCATTTCATCCACAATCGTTGCTGTCAGCAACGATTCCAGCAAACCTACCAGTGCCATCGTGAACGAATACGGCAGCAGAATCATTAGCGTATTGAGAGACCAGTCGATATTCGGCAGATGGAACATAGGCAGGGTACTCGTGAGATTCCCCATATCCCCTACGGTTTTGACATCCAGATGTAACAGAGCCGTAATGATCGTCATGATCACAATAGCAATTAGAGGAGCCGGTACACTTTTGAAAAACCGTGGCAAAATATAAATAATCGCAAGCGTACCCGCTACCATTGCATACATGATCCAGTTCGCACCTGTGAAATGAGTAAGCTGAGCCATAAAGATGAGAATCGCCAGTGCGTTCACAAACCCGGTCAGTACCGAATGAGGAACAAATGTGATAAAACGACCCACCTTGAAAATCCCTAGAATAAACTGAATTATACCTGTCAGAATTGTAGAAGCAAACAGATATTCGACGCCATAATCCTTGACGAGTCCCACCATCAGTACCGCCATAGCGCCCGTTGCTGCCGAGATCATACCCGGTCTTCCGCCCGCAATCGAGATCACGATGGCAATCGTAATTGAAGCGTACAATCCCACCATCGGATCGACACCTGCAATGATGGAGAAGGCAATGGCTTCCGGAATAAGCGCCAGCGCTACCGTTATGCCTGCCAGCACGTCTCCGCGAATGTTACCAAACCATTGTTGTTTTAAAGTATTCATATCGTCCTTTGCCGGTCCTCCTACGTATTCAAACTCAAATTTGTCTTATCGCCTGAACGGCAAGAGAACGGTTCGTCACTGACCAACTTACAACAGACAACACAAAACAGCGGAATACCTCCCGCAAAATCCGTCTGTATAAGTTGAAAACATGTCGATCGACCATGATCCAAATAAGTATCCGATATCATGTCTGCACATGTCTCATCCGTTCCAGTGTGCACCTCTTATTTCCATTCCAACATTCAGGTGTATTGCTTTCGAGAAATCGTGAACCAATCACAATTGCTCTAGGTTTTCCCCTCTCAGAAAAACCGGGTCCGTTAATGTACTGACCTATTATTATAGTCACAGGAAGCAATATGTACTAATACAATTAAACTGAAAAAAAAGGAGCATATCTCGTATTTTCTTAATCTTGCGTTATTTTACTCGGCAATACTCTGTTCTTAAACAAACTATTATTATAAAAAATGGATGCAACTCTATCCTTCACCTTGACGGTTTTTGTTTAATAAATAGCCTACCAGATAAAACATAGCCAAGATTCCTGTAATAGCTAGACAAACAAATATGGCATTCATGGTAATGGTCCGAGTAATGACGTAATATGCAAAAATTCCGGTTAAAAACGATAAAATCAAGTTACTGATCATCTTTTTCAAACAACCTCTCCCTTTCACAAATAAAAATAACCCGCAAAGATCCTTTTTTTAAAAGTCTCTTTACGGGTCTTGTTATTAATCTAAAATCTCCCCGATTTAAATATCGAATAAAGCAGGAAGGCCACCATCAGAATAGCCACCAGAAAACCAATCTCAATGACCGGAATATCCCACAGCATGGTTGACTGGTGACTAATCGAAGAACCGATGATCAACCCGACCATAATGATACAAAATGCCAGCAATACAATACTGAAAGACAGCCGATTACTGATCTGATCCAATCTGCGCAGGAGTGTCTCCAGTTCAGGTACGCTGACCTCCAACCGTAGCTTTCCTTTGCTAATGATCGATGAAATCTGTCTTAGCTGACCCGGAAGACCCATGACACTCTCGGCCATATCCGCAGCACTGCGGAACAGACGATTCCTGATCCTCCCAGGATTGAAACGTTCCTTGATCAGCTTTCGACCAAAGGGTTCTGCCATATCCACGATACTCAAGGAAGGATCGAGATGTTCGATAACACCTTCCATCGTGAGCAGTGACTTCCCTAACAGCAGAATGTCGGCAGGCATTACAACCCGATGCCGCTGGGCCACGCCGAACAGATCATTCAACGCTTGACCCACGCTGATTTTGGAAAAGGGAATATCGTAGTATTTGCTGCGCAGCTTGTCCAGATCGCTATGAAGCCCTCGCAGATCCATATCATCCGGCATCATGCCCAGCTTCTCAATCGCCCGGATCATGCTGTCCGTATCTTTGCGCATTAATCCAATAATGAGCGAAGCCAGATGCTGCTTCATCTCATCACTCAGACTGCCTACCATGCCAAAGTCGATAAAAGCAAGCCTGCCATCCTTCAGAACCATCAGATTGCCCGGATGTGGATCGGCATGAAAGAATCCATGAATGAAAATCTGATTCAACAACGAATCTACCAGTCGCTGTGCAATGTTATTCAGATCATGCCCACGTTTAATCAACTCATCACGGTCATTGAGCTTGATGCCTTCGATGTACTCCATGGTGAGCACACGAGAGGAAGTTTGATCCCAGTAGATCACTGGTATTTTCACTTTGTTATCCTGCTGATATTGCTGTGCAATCTTCTCCGTATTACGGCCCTCGACGGTATAATCCAGCTCAGCCATCAGTGCCTGTGCGTACTCTTCTACCATTTGCGGGATCTGATATTGCTTCACCCAATCCCAGCGTTTCTCTGCCATGGCTGTCAGCTCTCGCAGAATATCCAGATCTCGCTGGACAATGCGGGAAATGCCGGGCCGCTGGATTTTGATAGCTACGGCCTCACCGCTTCGGAGTTTACCCAGATGCACCTGTCCAATACTGGCCGCAGCCACAGGGGTATCCTCGAACCGGGAAAAGATGTCCTCCAGCGGTGTATCCAATTCCTGTTCCAAAATACCCCGTGCCGTTTCCGAGGAAAACGGTGGGACTTGATCCTGCAGCTTCACCAGTTCGCGAATAACAGACTCCGGCAGCAGGTCTGCCCTTGTACTTGCCAGTTGCCCCAGCTTAACGAAAGCTGGCCCCAGCTCCTGCAGTACAAGCCTAATGCGCTCACTAAGCGTTAAGGTGGTGTGTGCCTCACGCGACATCCACCGCCGGGGTATGGCCAGCAACTGGAACAAACCCAGCTCCTCGACCATATAACCAAAGCCATGACGCACCAGCGCCATGGCAATTTCCCGGTATCTGCCGACATGTTTGATTCGCACAGCCATCTACTCGATCTCGTTTCCTTTGAGAGGAGGAACTTCAAGCGGTGCTGGGGATGCCTCAGGTTGTAGCTGTGGTGTGCCTCCCAGTTCGGCGAGCTTTTTCTCAAGGACGGCAACGCGTTGTTCCAGACTGGTTACATCACTTTCGGATGGTACGCCTACTTCTTGAAGTACGCGCTTGACCTGTTCGTGAATCATTCTTTTGAACTGGCCCTGTTCCTCATCGCCGCGTTCCATCAGCCGTTCGACCAACGCTTTGGACTCACCGGGCGCAAGCTCACCGCGCTTGACCAAATCATCCACGGTTTTTTCGATTTTTTCCTTGCTTACGACGGTAAGGCCGAGCCCTAACGAGATTGCCTTTTTGAACAAATCGCTCATTCTTGTCATCCTCCTCTTCGTTGATCTCTATATTATACCCCTAAATCTCATGCACACAAAAGACACGCCCAACTATACGTAACGCGCAGCCCATTTGCCAGCTTGCAAAATTAACTGGCGATAGGTTTCGTGTGCAAATGAAGGTACATGATGTCCTGGCATAAGGTAAACAATTCGGCCAATACCATATCTATGTGCCCAGGCTGCAGGCTTAGGTCCTTCTTCGGATTGATATTCAAGCAGAATCTTTGTTTCGGCAAATGAACCGAATTCGAACAAATACGGCTCTTCTTCCATTGTAAATCCGGAAATGCCTTCAGTCACTGGATGGCTTTCTGCGGTTACCGTGAATTCCAGCGGAGCATACGGTGGATGATGAAGGAATTTGGCACCGACCATCTGCTTCAGCTCATAACGATTTTGGAGTGAAATTCCGTTATGTATGATAACCAGTCCACCTCCATTGCTGACATAGGACAATAAGCCTGCTGTCTGCTGTGGAGAGACCTTCCCCTTCCAATCGTCCATGTAACAGATACATACATCAAATCCGGTTATATTTTCTTGCAGCAGCATGTTGCGGTTCTCACTGCACTGCACAGTCATAGTATCGTGGAAAATCCGGCTAATTTCCGCATCTACACCTTGCAGCGGATGCCAATCCGGATGAGTATAATCACCAAGTAACAATGCTTTTTTACGATGATCCATCAATAAAAACTCCTTTCAAATTACCTATTACAGAATTACCAAGGAAGGGCGTCCCCCTTGTAATCGATATAAGCGGGCTGATCTCCCATGAACTGCTTATGGCGATCGATAAGTGCTGTGATAAACTGTGCCGATTGATCTGGCGTGAAGTCTGCGGCGGTGTTCAATTCCCCGCTCATATAACTCTGTACCCAGCCGGGATGAATCAGCATCACTTGCCCACCTTCATTCTTCAGACCATTATGCACAAGGCGGGCCTGCATGTTTAACGCAGATTTGGACATACAATAGGCAAACCATCCATCCCGGCTGCACTGCTCAATACTGCCTGCCTCCGAAGATATATTGACAATCAGCTTGTTTGTCCCTTGAAGAAGGAGGGGCAACAGGGCATGAGTTACACGCAATGTCCCCAAAGTATTTACGTTAAATACTTCTGCCATCTCCGCCATATTTAACGGTCCGCGGATATGATCCGTAATACTTCCTAGTATAGCCGCATTATTGATAAGCATATCCAAATGCTCAGTATCCAGCTTCAGTGTCTCCGTGAACAAAGCTACGGATAGGTCATCCGCAATGTCCAGTTCGATCGCGCGTAAATGCTGTGGATAGGCATCCGTAAGAAGACGAATCCCTTCGGACTTTTCCATGTCCAACCCCGCCGCATAAACGATATAACCTCTCTTCAGCATTTGTGCCGTCAGAGCCAACCCCAATCCCCGGGCCGCCCCGGTTACACATACGGTTTTCATCATGCTGTCCCTCCCTCACAAGCTTAATCTGTCTTTAATTCATTCCACATTATTATCTAAAAACCTTTAATTATAGGTGAACACACTGAACTTCACGACCAAAGTCTCAGATGGCTTGAATGGGATGAGAGCCGTTTAGCTTATACAGATGAATCCGGCATATTCTAGTAAGACGTCACGGGTAGCATAGCTATATCCATTGACTTATGTAGACTTATTCAGAGCACAGATCTTCCAGATAAAACACAAAAGTTCTGATCCGGAAATCGGATCAGAACCGGGAATACTTCAAAACTTTTGCTAGATTTATATTTCAGTCATGGTTTCAATATACGACAGGCAAAGTCACGTTATTGCAGAAGATCGGCCTTGTCCGCAGATCGGGCAGCGTAATAACGGCCCAGTTCAACGATAAGAGCTCCCATCTTCTCATCCTCCGGAACTACAAGCGCCTCAATACCTTCTTCGCGCATCGCGTTTGCCGTAACCCTGCCAACCGAAGCGGGCACTACGCCTTGTCGGAAGGCTTCTTGCATGGCTTCGAGCTTGCCCTTTGACGCCGCATATTCAACCAAAAACCGCACTTGCGGTCCACTCGTAAACGCGACAGCATCGACCTCATGCAGCAAAATTTCATTCAACAGCTGTGCCAGCTCGCCCTCTTCGGGCGGGACGTGACGATAAGGAAGCACCTGACGTACTTGAGCCCCCTGTTCCTCCAGCCACCCAACCAGCTTGGGGGCAGTTTCCCCGTGCAGCTGCAACATAACCTTCTGTCCCGCAAGTTCATGAGGCGCGAATTCGCGAATCAGCCCGTCTGTGCTGCCATCATCATCCCGCACCAGCGGGGTCAGTTTACGTTTTCGAAGTGCATTGACTGTTTTGTACCCTCTTGCAGCAATCAAGGATTCCGATAATACGTCCAGCAATTGATCAGCTATCTCCATATCCTCAGCCATATCAAAAATAGCATCCAATCCCATACCCGTGGTTAATACCGTCCAGTCAGGCGGGTCCGATATCCAGGATACCAAACCATCCCGAATATTACGGTCGTCCAGAAAAACAGTTCCCTGTGCAGGCCGGACTAGTGGAATCCCGCCCATTTTCTCAACCAGCAAGGACATCTCTTTGGATTTTCGTGGTCCTGTCAATGCTACGCGTATACCTGCCAAATGTTGAGCCATCCATGTTCCCCCCGTTAATTCAGCCGAATGTCATCAGTCTGACTACAGTATACAGGGTACTTCTATGGAGGGAAACCGGGTTCCCCCTCTTTTCGGCGGTTCATCTATAACGATTTTTGATAGGATATATCAGGAGGGCTGTAATTCTCCACCCGGATGTCCTTCACGTTTCCCTTTGTCAGATTCATCTCGTTCCTGTGATGCTTTTCCTTGTTTATCCTCTTTGGGTTGCTGCTTTTGGTCATCCGCCGCTCGTCGATCATTCTTGCTTTTTTTGCGGGGCCGAAGGAACACAAAGAGTATGATCGGAAATAGCACCTCGAACACAATCCCAATCCATGTCCATTCCCGTGTAAAACGAAAGAGCTGAACCGCGTTTTTGAAAAACCAGAAACTACACACAAAACCGACCAAAGCCACAGGTCCCGTCATCACTTTACCCGAAACTTTTGGAATCATTCGCTTCAGTCCCCAACAGACAAAATACAGATCAAATCCAATCTTTGTAATCATTGCGGGCAACGTCGCTGCTGCCAGAGCGAGATCAAACCGATCAAGAAAATCACTAATCTGCAGCTGCCTTGCCAGCTCATAGGAAGGATACACCAGTCTGGAAGCAATAGGTACACCAATCGACGCAATGGTCTCGGTTATAATCAACATCATTAACAAGACTGAAATCGTTAGGCCCCACATGATCGGTTTAATACGAAAATCGCTGCCCTTGACTACAAAAGGCAATGCAACCACCTCTCCGAAAAAGGAAAATATGTACCAGCTCCCTTTGCCCACACCTGGAACATCGATGTCAAAGTACGGCATGAGATTATCCAGGTTAATTTGCTTTATAAGCATCATCGGTACAATTAACGAATTCAACAGGAACAACGTAACATACAACTCTGACATCCCTATTAAGGACCCCAGACCTCCCCTTACGATAAAAACGGCCATGAATATCAGCGTCAATGCAATCATGGAAATCGGGGTCGTTTCCAGCAAGGTAATACTTACATAGTCACCGATTAACCGGATATCACGAGCAAAGATAAAGAGAAAAAACAGGATATACATTACACCTGTTACACGACCCAAAAAGGGAAAACGTTCCACCAAAGATTCAAATAGATCATGCTTGGGAAAACGTCGCTGAACACGACTTAACATCCAAAGTGATGCCACCATGACAAGAAACACAGGGATATAGGATAAATAGGCGTGCTGTTCAGCATAAAAAATGGCTTGTGCGTGGGGCTGAATCAACGTTCCTGTAATACTGAGCAGCATGATGAGCAACACCAACTGACGACCGGTCACTCCCTGATTCATGGAATACCTCCTTTCTATCTGTGGATTCAAACATTCAAATTCGTTGATATGGGAACTACGGTAATGGCAGCCAACGTTGAATCAATTGGGTAATCCATGTAGTGACAAAGACGGTTTTACCTAAATTGGAAACATTAAACCAAATCCCGGCGCTGATGGCGATCAGCCCATAAGACAACCAGCGATTAATAACCGCTGCTTGCTTCAAATGCTTGAAATCCATGATGAGTACGATAACAACCATACCCAAATAAGTGAACAGCAACGGCTTAATCATGAACGATATCCCCCTCTGGCAATCCAATCGGCTTATTAACAACCCCTACATTTTCAATAATGATATGTGGTTTGACGATTACTTCTACATCCGGGTAAATATCATTCCACCGATCCCTGATCTTTTTCCATTCTTTAGGAAGATGCTGATGAATGGAACGACCCACACCCAAAATATCAGCAGGATATTGTTTCTGAATCAGCCTTATCCCTTCCTTAATGTCATCCTCAATTTTCTGGTGAAGGGCCAAATTCATGTTCTTAATCTCTTGGTCTCGCAGGTCACCGTAATTGGACTCGTTATCTACCAAAACTCCCTTGGCATACAGCTCAATCGTCACCGATACTTTCCCGTTTTCAACATGGGGATGCAGTGAAGAGTTGTTTTCGTTCAGCTTGATGAAAAAATCACCTTTGCCACGAGGTGCCTTAACCATGATTTCTGGCTCGTTTGCTTCACCCATGGCCAATATAAGTGCATCAGCAGGAGCCTTTTCAATCATGCCTATCAGTTTGTCCTTCTTGAAGATAGCAAGTCCATCCAACTTGATGTTGGTTTTGACGTCCCTCCAGTTGCCTGGTACATTGTCAACGGTTGAAGCGACAGGGAGAAATGGATCTACCCCTTCGGAAAGGATCGCATCCGTGAATGTCTTGAGGGAACGCGGCTTGCGCATATTCAGAAAGCATAATTCTCGCACCATTTCCGAGGGGAATTTTTCAATCGGCGCATCGGTATCCAGCACCTTATACGCAGGTCCTTTGGTGACAATTGGTAACGCAGAGAAGCGGTTAAGTGGGTAACGTGTAAATAAATCCAGCATAGGGGCAACGCCATTGCGGGCAAGCTCCTCTCCAATCAGCATAGTACGCCGATGTGCATAATAAAGCTCACGGGAGAGTGCCTTTTGGCTCTCAATGGACGTTCCACGCAAGGTTTTGGCTGTATTGGACAGCATGAACCAGGATTTGTCACCGCTTGTGCCACCGCCGCCGCCTTCACTACCGGAGGAACCGGACTGACCAGGGAGAGCAATTTGCAGACTGGATCTGTAATTGTCCTTTTCCTTGTCGATGGCGAGACCAATGACAAAAGCGACATCATTAATTTCCTTCCGATCCCAGCATCCTGATATGAAAACAGTACATAGGAGCAGTATGGCTACAGCACCTCGTTTACGGATGAGAAACATGTGCTCACCACCCTTCCTCTGCTTCGGGCGAACCGTTGATTTTATCATTCATCCGTTGCTGGTCACGATGAACCGTCGAAGGACGATGGATCATTTTCCACCATGGTGCACGAATAACAATATCCTTGGTATCTTTCTTGCTGTAGGGACTGAGGCCTGACAGATATGGTACGCCGAAGGAAGTCATCTGCGTCAGATGTACCGAGATCAGCACCAATCCAATCACAATGCCATACAAGCCAAGCGCCCCTGCAAGCAGCATAATGGGAAAACGCAGTAAACGAACCGTAATGGCAAAGTTAAAACGAGGGATCGTGAACGACGCAATCCCTGTCATCGATACGATAATAACCATCGGTGCCGATACGATCCCCGCCTGAACTGCAGCCTGTCCAATCACAAGTGCCCCCAGAATACTGACGGCCTGACCTACCGTTTTGGGTAACCTGACCCCGGCTTCTCGCAAAGCCTCGAATGACAATTCCATAATGAGCGCTTCAACCAATGCCGGAAATGGAATGGCTTCCCTTGCCCCGGCAATACTCAGGATCAGTGTTGTCGGCAACATATCCTGATGAAAGGTGGTAATGGCGATATAGAGCGCGGGCAGGAATAGAGCGATGGCGACAAACAGAAATCGAATCCACCGCACCAGATTACTGATAAAGAACCGTTCGTAATAATCCTCACTGGCCTGAAGCATCTGCCACATGGTCACTGGCGCAATAAGGGCAAACGGACTGCCATCCACAAAAATGGCAAATCGGCCTTCCAGCAGGTTACCTGCAACAGTATCCGGACGTTCGGTATAATGCATCTGCGGAAAAGGAGAATATGGATGATCTTCAATAAGTTCCTCAATATATCCCGTTTCCAAAATGCCATCGATTTTAATTTTATTGAGTCGTTTTTTGACATCCTTGATCAGCTTGGGATCGGCAATATCGTCGATATAGGTCAGTACTACATTGGTTTTGGTCTCGGTCCCAATCGTCATGCTTAGCATCTTAAGTGCAGGAGTTTTCAGCTTAAAACGAAGCAAAGCCGTATTCACGCGCAATGTCTCGGTGAAGCCTTCGCGTGGTCCTCGGATAACCGACTCCGTCTGAGGCTCCTCCACACCACGCCGTACGCCGCCTTTGACGTTGAATAGCCATGCCTCCTTGCTTCCGTTGATCAACAGCAGTGCGGAGGATTCCAGCACCCCATCCGCTGCGTCTGCCCAGGTATGTACTTTTTTCACCTGCGTCAGAGCGATACGTGTATCATCCAGAGGAGCCGCAGGTTCATCGGTTCGTTGCTCGATCAGACCGCGAATCAGAGGACGGAGCATATGATCCTGAATATCTGTCGAATTTACGATGCCCTCGATGTACACAAGTAGTCCTTCTACTTCAGGTGAAATCTTGACATTACGGAAGATCACATCCGAGCAATCCGAGAAAATGTCTTCCAGTGCCAACATATGGCTTTCATGTGAAAGACTTATTGGTTGCCGCAAAATAGGGGGAGACGGCAGCCCCAAAGGGATGTGTTTCTTTTTTTCTGAATCCTTGGAACCATCTTTCCCTGATGTTTTGTCCGCCATATGCCGCCCCTCCGTTCCTGTTTTTTATACAAGGTAGCTTGTGCCAGATCATGCGGAATTATGTGGTCTTTTTGTAAAATTTCCAATGACTTTTTCAATTCAGGCAACAAAAAAAGGCCTCTGTATAAATAACAGAGACCTTTGGACCTAATTAAAAGTTTGAATCAATCTTCATTCACTTAATTGATGCTCTGGTCCACTTCTTTAATCATTTCCTGAATGGATTCCAAACCACCACCGGACAAGTACCAGTAATCCGGGTCAAGATAAACAATGTGTCCATCTTTATAGGCATTCGTATTTTTGACCAAATCGTTCTCGATCACCTGTTTGGCTGGAGTTGCCTCACCACTGCCTGCAACTACCGCGCTCCGATCTACCACGAACAGATAATCGGGATTTTTCTCCATAACATATTCGAATGAAACGCTCTGCCCATGAGTGGACACTTCAATATTTGCATCTGCGGGAGTGAAACCGAACACATCATGTATGATACCAAATCGGGAACCTGCACCATAAGCACTCAATTTACCTTCGTTCGTCAGAACCACCAGTGCATTCTTTCCAGCAGCCGTTACTTTATCTTTCAAAGCATTAACAGAGGTATCAATCGATGCCAGTGCCTCTTCTGCTTCTTTTTCTTTGCCAAAGATCTCTCCAAGTGTCTTCACATTTGAAGTCAGGGAGTTCATATAATCTTCTGTATCTACCGCCATATAAATAGTCGGTGCGATCTCGCTCAACTCTTCATATGAGTCTTGCAGTCGTCCTGAGATGATAATCAGGTCAGGCTTCAGGGCATTTACTTTCTCAAAATCAGCCTCTTTCAAACCGCCAACATTGGCGTACTTTGCATCGTTATACTTTTCCAGATAAGAGGGAACTCCCTCCTGAGGTACACCGGCAACCTCTACCCCAAGCTGATCCAATGTATCCAGCACACCATAGTCGAACACAACCACTTTCTCCAGATTCTTCTTCACTGTTGTATCGCCAAGTTTATGTTTAATGACGATTTCATCGTTGGACTGATCTGCTGCTGCATTCGCTTCTGATCCTGTGCCACTGCTGGAACCTGTATTTTCTGCTGTTTTATTTCCACCGCAAGCTGCCAGAACAATCGACAATACCACAAGCAACGTAAACAACCAACTCTTTTTCATAAATAGACACCTCTCGCTCTCTCTATATTGATTTAACTTTTTAAGCAAAATACACACAAATCTTACGCCCATCAATCCGTTGCACAGGGATATGCATGTCATATACTTTCTGCAATACATCCGTATTAATGATGTCCTCCGTTTTACCTTCCTGCACGACACGACCATCTTTGAGTGCCACGATATAGTCTGAGTAGCAGGAGGCAAAATTGATGTCATGAATGACGATAACAATGGTCTTCCCCAGCTCATCCACCATTTTGCGAAGCACCTTCATAATCTGCACGGAATGCTTCATGTCCAAATTATTCAATGGTTCATCCAGGAGAATATACTCGGTGTTCTGTGCGATAACCATGGCAATGTAAGCCCGCTGCCGCTGTCCACCACTTAGCTCATCCAAATACTTTTTGCGGAATGGAGCCAGTTCCATATAATCGATGGCTTCCTGAATCCACTGCCGATCCTCTGATGTGAGTCTTCCTTGTGAATAAGGAAAACGCCCAAAAGCAACCAGATCCTCCACCGTCAACCTGATATTTATGTGATTAGATTGTTTGAGTACTGATATTTTTTTCGACAGATCCTTGTTCTTCCAGCCTTCGATCTCTTGCCCTTCGATCAGGACTTGTCCTGCATCCTTGCTGATTAGTCTGGTGATCATGGATAACAGTGTACTTTTGCCTGCACCATTGGGACCAATAAATGAAGTGATTTTCCCTTTGGCAATATTCAGTGATACGTCATCCACTACCCGGACGCCGCCGTATTGTTTGGTTACATTTCTGACTTCTACCACGACTTATTCTCCTTTAGCAGTAAATAGATGAAGTACACACCGCCTACAAAATTGATAATGACACTTACTGTAGTGGCAAAAGTAAATACCCGCTCCACAATGAGCTGTCCACCGACCAACGAAACCACGGCTATGATGACTGAGCCCCAGATCAGCACTTTATGACGGTGTGTCCGGAATATCTGATGCGCCAGATTCACGACCAGCAGTCCCAGGAACATGATTGGGCCTACCAGCGCTGTGGAGATTGACACCAGAACCATCACAACCAGCAGCAACCTTTTTACAATGTATTGGTAGTCCACTCCGAGATTAACCGCGTGATCTTTACCAAGAGACAGTACATCGAGATATTTGGTAAACTTCTGTGCATATAGCAAGATCAATATAATAGCTACCATTGAGATGATCAGCAAATCGGTATTCACATTGTTAAAACTCGCAAACATCTTGCCCTGCAGCACAAGGAACTCATTTGGATCAATCAGTACCTCCATGAAGGAGGACATGCTCTGAAACAGCGTACCCAGAATAAGGCCAACGAGCAGCAGCAAATAGATATTGCGCCCCCGTTCTCTACGGAACATGAACTGATGCAGGAGTAAGGCAAACAGGGTCATTAACAGGACAGATACCGCAAAGTTAAGGTTTTTGTTCACAAAGCTGATATGCGTGCTCCCAAACACAAACACGGCAAAGGTCTGAAACAACATATACAGGGAGTCGAGCCCCATAATGCCAGGTGTAAGAATTCGGTTGTTAGTTATCGTTTGGAAAATGGCAGTGGAGTACGCGATGCAAGCACCCGTAAGCACAATAGCAAGAATCTTTTTCCCTCTGCGAGGCAGAATATAATCCCAGTTGCCCCCGGATTGAATGACCAGAAATACACCAATCAACAGCACTGCCGCTGCAATCAAAATGACAAACTTCCAGGTATTCGCTGTATACTTCATTCTCATGATTCATAAGCCTTTCTTCGAAGCAGTAAATACAGGAACAACACACTTCCCACAACGCCCACAGTCAAACTGATGGAGAGCTGATAAGGATAAATAATCAATTGACCCAAAATATCGCAGACCAGAACAAAAATCGCACCGAGCACTGCGGTATGAGGCAATGTATCCCGCAAATTGTCGCCCTTATACAACGTCACAATATTCGGTACTACAAGACCCAGAAACGGGATTGTACCTACCGTGATAATAACGACGGCTGAAACCATGGCAACCAGAATCAGTCCGAGATTAACCACTTTGCGATAAGCCAGTCCAAGGTTGGTTGAGAAATCTTCACCCATGCCCGCAAGTGTAAAGCGATTAGCGAACAGATATACGATAATGAGTAACGGAATACTGATATAGATCAGTTCATAACGTCCCTTCATAATCGTGGAGAAGTCACCTTGCAGCCAGGACGACATGTTCTGGATCAAATCGTTCTTGTAAGCAAAAAAAGTCGTGACTGAGCTTACAATATTGCCAAACATCAAACCAAGGAGAGCGATGTATATCGTATCCTTGAATTTGACTTTCTCCAGGATCCGCATAAAGATTAGCGTTCCAGCCAGTGCGAAGGCAAAAGCAACTAGCATTTTTTGAAGTGGGGAAGCTCCAGGGAACCACATCAAAGTAACAAGGATACCCAACCGGGCTGAGTCCATTGTTCCGGCCGTTGTTGGAGAAACAAAACGGTTGCGAGTCAGCTGCTGCATGATCAGTCCAATAACACTCATACTGATACCAGCGACAAGGATGCTGATTAGGCGGGGAAATCGACTGACTTGTAACACCTGAAGCTGGACTGGGGTCAAATGAAATATATCCATGGGCGAAATGTCTGAATTGCCAATAAACAGGTATGCGATAGACAAAAAAGCCAGTACGATCAACATATAGCCTAACTTCATCTCTCTACTAATCCCCTCACCAATAGCCGTAAAACACTTGTAATTGTTCTACTTCGTGTCATTTGATATTGATACTCATTATCAATTAGGGTAATTATATCGATATTAATTTCGTTATGTCAACCTTCCTTTGCTTCTCTTTTCCCAAATTTCATGAAACAACCTGAAACACATATAATTCAAAATTAATTGTATATAAGGAAAAAGACCTTCCAATTGGAAGGCCTTTTTAATCATTCGGTTAATCGGCAAAATAATCTTCAGGAACATAGCGGATCTCCGATTCCGCATATATCGTCAATGTATGGCGTTCACCATCATACTGCACCCGGTCTCCCTGAACGTAATACCAGTGCTTCACCAAGGGCTGATCTTTGCGCTGTACAAAGCGAAACACGTTGAGCTCCTGTCTAAGCTCCATAATGTTATCTACCACCTGTTGTTCCAGACCCGTAACGGTAAAAACAAATCCGGTACCATCTTTTTGATAGCGATAGGACATCGAATCTGTTTTGCTGTTCACCAGCCCTCGCCCAGTCACTGCATGCTTAACCATGAACCATTCCTGCTGCGTCATAAAAGTACATCCTCCTTTGATCTTGGAGTTTCATCCCATTTCGGTAATCTAGGGCAAATCGATTAACATATAGAAAGCGTCCTCGCTTGCATCCAGGTTCATGGATGTCGTCTGTTCCACACGAGCCGTATCCCCTTCATTTAGCTGATACTCTCCGTTCAAGCCAAGCTTGCCTTCAATGGCAAAAATGTACATACGGCGATCTGCCTTCTGTTCATAGGTTAATGTCTGCCCTGCAGCCAATCGGCCAAGATAGATGGTCATATCCTGTTGAATAGATGCGATACGCGCCCCACCTTCAGGGGATACCACCGGTACGAGTGCTCCCGCGAGTGCATCTGGGTCAAAAGAAGTTGTCTCATAAGAAGGCTCAAGCCCTTTCGTATGCGGCATGAACCAGAGCTGAAGTATACGCACTTCTTCAGAATCGGAGGCATTGTGTTCGGTATGGATCATGCCACTGCCTGCTGACATGCGCTGAATTCCACCAAATGATGTAACAGCCACATTGCCCAGGTTATCTTCATGACGCAGCTTCCCGTTCAGCACGATGGACACAATCTCCATATCACTATGCGGGTGTGCCCCGAAACCACGACCTGGAGCAATTATATCGTCGTTAGCTACCCGCATAGGTCCAAACGCAGTATTCTCCGGGTCCTGGTATTCACCAAAGGAAAAGCTGTGATTGCCGCGCAGCCAGCCCCGGTCGAAGCTGGAACGGGAATCGGATGGAATGACGTTAATCATAAAGGCATCCTCCTATATGTTCTCTTATTTTTTCTTAGTAGCATACTTATTCTCATTGTACCAAATCGATGGGCTAGTCGTCCAAAACAAAAAGCCTTTTTCCCGGTTCGAACGGTTCACACGTATAATTACGCGTATTCCGAACTAGCGAGAAAAGGCTTCCTATGCAGGATATACCTGCTTGAATGATCTTGTTATCCATCCCTATTGGATGGTAATAGATCTGTTATGCACTAACATTCTGCCGAGCGTTCCCTTGTCTGGAGAAGAAATGATCCACCGCCAGAAAACGGCTGCCTGTGAAGAGTAGTGTCAACGAACCCGCAAGCAGCAGGTAATCAAACTCGGTACCACTCATGAACGGCTGTCCCACTTTGGCAGTAAGCAGAACTCCGCCCATCACTACGATGAACAATGCAGCAAATACACGTGTTCCCAAGCCCAGAATCATAGCTGCACCACCCACCAGCTCAATGATTGCTACAACCGACGCCAGAAAACCAGGAATGCCGATACTTTCAAAGAATCCAACTGTACCGCTAATTCCACCTTCGAATTTGCTCCAACCATGTAATACAAAGATGAGACCAATCATGATCCTTGAAAAAAACAAACCAATCTCCACACTTCTATTCATATTCATCTTCCTCCTTGGAGTTAAGTTCAACGTTACATTTCACCCAATTGACCAAACGAACAAGACAGACAGCAGCAGGATCACTGTAGCGGAAATGAATACCGCATAGCGGGGAAGTGTCAGCGCAACATCCTGTTCCGGGTCTAATAGACGGGAAATCCGCACATTCACCGAAGTATCGGCAAAAGACGATTGTATAGCTGTCTCTCTAATTCTCCAAGGTTCAGGGCAAGCCCGGATCAGTTTGAGCAGTGCGCTACCAATGCCCGCAGCGTTCCCTGTACGTTCAATCGCTTCATTGTCAGCCAGAATTTCTCTAATGATATTGTAATGTTTTGAAGTATGCTTCAACACCGGAATATAAGGCATCATGACGGCAAATACCGACAGCAATGTCGTCTTGAGTGGATCACGATGCCACAGATGATGCACCTCATGATACACAACCGCTCTTTCTTCTTCAGCATCCAGCATCTTGAGCAGCCCTGTGGAAAGCACTATACAGGGTTTCCACAGACCAATCGTAAATGCAACCGGTGACGGCTTGTCCACCACAATGAATCCAGGTTGTTTCAAATGACGGTACCGCGCCTCAAGTTCCCGAGACATGGCCCAGTCTTCCATCGACTGAAGCTTCCGTACCGCTGCACGTGTCTTGATCATGCGATCAAACAGCAGCCAGCCTGTACCAGCAAACGTCAGGAGCACCAGTGCCATAAGAACATGCCCCATGGATAACCAGCCCAGCCTGCTCATCCAATGATTACATAGCCAGAGCAAGTTAAACGGAATGTCCCAACCGAATATTTTGTACATCGCGTACATGAACATCTGCATAAACACGAATATCGGAATGCCAAATCCAACGGTAAACAACAGCTTCGAGCGGGCCTTCCACATGTCAATCGCTATCCTTTTTCCATTGCTTAATCTTCTGTTCCAACCGCTCAATCAACCCTGCATCTGCTTCATCCAGCGCATCCAACATGTGATTCACAGCAAGTACCCCGAATTCATCCACCAGCTCATGTGACAATTCCTTGGATTGGTCGTTCATAAACTCCTCCCTGCTCTGCACCGGATGATACAGTGACGTTCGGCCCTTCTGCGACTTGTGGAGCAGTTCCTTGTCCACGAGGCGATTCATCACCGTCATGACTGTATTGAAATTAACGTCTTTATCTTTTTCTAGTGCAGTTTGCACTTCGCGAATGCTGCTGCCTGGACGCGTCCATAAAATGTCCATGATCTTCGCCTCCAGCGGACCGAAAAACCGGTTCAGCCCACGCTCACCCACTTTAAAATTGTGTATTCTCATGTTCAGACACCCCTCACACTACCCATTGTAGTGACAACAAACGAGAAGTCAACCTCTATGTCAGCTATTTATTGTAAATGATTTGTAAAAATGTTTTCCATTTCAGAATATTATTTAGATGCACAAGATCAGTTTATCGTTAATAAAAGCCTAAAGACCGGGTAGGTCTGCTATTCTGCAGTCCCACCCGGTCTCATTCATAAATCGATTATTCATTTCTGAAATAATGATCAAATCAGTGCTTTATTTACGTTCCTGTGATGGCATAAATGCGGAGATGTCCACACCCAGTCCATGGGCCAAACGACCACCGAGCTGTCCATCTGCCTGGAAGAAATGGCACAAGGCACGCAGCTGGGTCTGTTCCGGTACTGCCTTTAAGTCATTGATCAGGTTATCAAGCAGATGCTGCTGTTCCACCGCCGTGAATGAACGGAACAACTCTCCTGACTGCGTATAGTTATCGGTCTTCTCAATTTTCTCACGCGTAACATGACCCTGTAACGGAGCTTGACTGTCACGATATTCAGGTGCTTCCTCCGGGCTGTTGCCCGAGCTGTTCGGTTCATAGTTTACCGGAGACGGGTCCTGATTCACATTCATGAATCCATCACGCTGATGATTGCGAACCGGAGCATAAGGGCAGTTCACCGGAATTTGCAAATAGTTCGGTCCAAGCCGGTGACGCTGTGTATCCGGATAGGAGAACAGACGACCTTGCAGCAATTTATCCTCAGAGGGCTCAATTCCAGGCACCAGAGCGCTTGGTGAAAAGGCTGCCTGCTCCACTTCTGCGAAGAAGTTCTGTGGATTACGATTCAACGTCATGGTCCCTACCGTCTGGAAAGGTAATACGTCTTCAGGCCAAGTCTTGGTTGGATCGAGCGGATCAAAAGCGAAATCATCCATCTGCTCGGGCTTCAACAATTGTACCTGCAGCTTCCACTGCGGGTATTGACCGTTTTTGATATGATCGTGTAAATCCCGGGTGGCATGGTTGAAATCCTGTCCTTGTACCTCAGCCGCCTCTTGACTTGAGAAGCCTCGTACGCCTTGAGCCGATTCCCACTTGTATTTCACATAATGGACTTGCCCTTGAGCATTAATCCATTTGAAGGCGTGTACGCCGAATCCATCCATTTCACGGTAACTAGCTGGTGTCCCCAGATCAGAGAACAACCAGGTCATCATATGAGTCGACTCGGGTGATAATGTCATGAAGTCCCAGTAGCGCGCAGGGTCCTGGATATTCGTGTCTGGCGCAGGCTTCAGGGAATGAACCATATCCGGGAACTTTATGGCATCACGGATGAAAAAGACGGGCAAATGGTTACCCACAATATCATAGTTCCCTTCACGGGTGTAGAACTTCACGGCAAATCCACGTGGATCACGCGCTGTCTCCGGTGAACCCGTTCCGTGAATTACGGTCGAGAACCGCACCAGTACATCCGTCTCTGTGCCTGGTTCTTGCAAGAAGTCCGCTGTCGTATAAGCCTTCATGCTCTTCTCCAGTGTAAACACGCCATGTGCTCCGGCACCTCTTGCATGAACGACCCGTTCCGGAATACGCTCACGGTCAAAGTGTGCGATCTTCTCAAGCAGATGATAATCCTCAAGTAATGTGGGGCCTCTACTTCCTGCGGTACGTGAGTTTTGGTTGTCACCTACGGGTGCACCCTGATTGGTTGTCAAGCGTTCTGTCATATCGTTATCCTCCTCATGTTGGTCTCATGCCTGCTGTATATACTCTATTGAAATCATATTCGCCATCGGTTTAAATATACATTTAGACTTGATCTAACTGTTAAATTGATTCTAACATGTCCCACTTGCCCCTTGCATGAGATTCGTATGAGATTAAGATGAGTTTCTTGCCCGTTTCATGAATGAAATATGAACATCAACTTGGAACAGCATCATGTGTCCACAAAAAAAAGCGGACTAATCCGCCAGGCGGTAGCCCACTCCTCTTACCGTTACTATATATTGAGGCGAAGCCGCGTTATCGCCAAGTTTTTTGCGCAAGCTTTTGATATGAACATCCACCACATTGCTTCCACCCGTAAAATCAGTCTCCCAGATATCGCTGAGCATCTCCTCACGGGAAATTACTGCACCTTTGGCATCAATCAGCTTCAGCAGCAGATCATACTCTGTCTTGGTCAGGTGAATGCGGTCATTATTCCGGTGCACGCTCATCCGCTCACGATCCAGCCATAGATCCTTGAAAGCGATGCGTTGGCCTTCCTGAGGGAGAAATCCGCGTTTCGGTGCTGCAGGACTATTGCCGATCATGCGTTGAACACGATACAACGCTTCCTGCGGACGGGCCGGCCAGACCAGCAATTCCTCCTGAAGCATCGGACCACTGGCACTGCCAATCATCTTTTCCCCCACTAAATACAGACATGGTGTTGCATGTTCCGCTTCACGATTCAATCGGCTGCTGATACCGGCAAAAGCATCAATGGTTCCAGCAACAGACAGGTCATAGATTAACAGATCAAATACAAGCCGTTCATGCAAATCGGGCTCCCAGCGGTGGAACACCAGCACATCGAAGCAGCTATCCGTAAGTGCCTTAACCAGTTCATGGACTTGCCCGGGCATCGGACTAATCAGAATGACCCGTCTCGTAACCGGACAATTATCCACCAGGGGAGTTGTATCCGCAAGGGAAGGCTTGACCCGGAGCGGCAAACGACGACCGGACAGGTTGATTTTTACTTGACCCGTTTGTTTCTGCATTCCGCGCAGACACCTCCAAAGACCACATGAGCGTGATCAATCGCATACCCGGTCTCCTCCGCAACTTGCTTCATCCATTGGGGAGGAACTTCCGTCATGACTTCATCTACCTTGCCGCATACTTCACACATAATATGTTGATGTTCGTCCATGCGGGCATCATAACGACTGGCCGTTTCGCCCAACTTGAGCTCCCGGATCAATTCTTTATCCGTCAAATATCGGAGCGAATTATATACCGTACCATAAGCCAAATTATATCCTTGCTCCACCAGACGGTTCATCACTTCTGCTGCGGTTGGATGGTCTTCGGAATGACGGACTACATCGTAAACTGCTTGACGCTGTATCGTCAAATTTAGAGTTCTCACAAGCAATTCTCCTTTATATAACCCATTCAATAGTATATAAGATGACACAGCAATCTACTGATTGCTATGATTCCCTGAAACATCAAAATCAATTTTGATTTAGATTAAGTATAAATCTCATTGTATAATGAAGTCAATATCCGACTATTTTATTCATGAATAGCGATGGCCAAGCCTTTTCTCCGTATCCACCTCTCCCATTTGGGATAATATGGTTCGCTACTACACTGCTTTTCAGCTAAAATATAGTAATGTGCGCTAAAGGGGGGATGCTGGTTGCTTAGCACGTTTTTCGTCAATCTCTGTGTCATGATCACGTTCATGTATGTGTCCGGAATCATAGCCAAATTCTATCGTATCCGTGTTCCCTTTCCCTCGATGCGTATTCAGATGATCGGTGGTCTGCTGTTCGGGATCTATGGAACGGTACTGATGAACTATTCCTTTCCTTTGAATGAAACGACCATAGTGGATCTACGTCATTTGGCTATCGTTACAGCAGCGGTATATTTAGGAGGAATGGCTTCTGTCATCTCGGGACTCGTCATTTCCATCCTGCGTATTGTTATGTTTGGGATGTCATCCGCTGCCATCGATGCTGCATTTGTCATGACGATCATTGGACTGTCCGGTGTATATTTTGCCTATGCTCCCTGGCCCCGATTAACCAAGATTATTACCATGAACCTGCTGGGTATGACGCTGATCTTTGTGATCCTGATGCTGAATACAACCAGCATGAGCTCATTAATGAAAGTATATCCGTTACAGATGACCATTTCTTTTGTCGGTGGAATCTTTATTTATTTCATCGCAGAATTCATTAATAAATCCAATGAGATGTTGTTCCTGCTCGAACGAAAAGCGACCACCGACCATCTTACCAACCTTAGTAATCGCAGACAATTTGAGAAATCACTTGAGTTGGAACTGGAACGGGCACGCGAGTCCAAGCAAAAGCTATCGCTGTTGGTCATCGACATTGATCGATTCAAAAAAGTAAATGACACCTTCGGTCATACTTCAGGTGATGCGGTCCTGAAACAGCTCGGGCAATTGCTCATTGAGCATGCTCGCTCCGCGGATATCGTCTCTCGAAACGGAGGCGAGGAATTCGCTATACTATTGCTCGATTGTGGCCATCACCAGGCCATGGCCATTGCCGAGTCAATCAGACAATCGGTCGAGAAATACCATTTCGCCCTGCCTGATGGCAATACGATCCGGCTGACCATCTCGATCGGAGTCGCAGTTTTTCCAGACCACTGCGATGACCGTGATGATAACGATTTCTTTGAACAGGCAGACCGTGCATTATATGAAGCCAAGAATACAGGCCGGAACCGGATATGTGCCATTCCGCTGCGTTCCAGGTCACTCCCCAGCGACCAAAGCCCATTCTAATCTCAAACCCAAAAGGGATGTCCTGGCCAGCCCATACAGGCTAGTCAGGACATCCCTTTCTTATCTCACCATTTTGCATCATTCGATTCAACTCGCTTAGGGTCAAGAGCAACCTGTGAGGTTGAGTTTGACTGTGTTTGCCTTAAGCTAAGATTTGTTCGATTTCTTCAACGATGGCAGCATCCAGCTTCACGCCGGAAGCGGCTGCGTTCTCTTTCACCTGTTCAGGGCGGCTTGCCCCTACAAGTGCACTGGACACATTATTTTGCCGCAAAATCCACGCCAGAGCCAATTGACCGACCTTCAGGTCCAGCTTGTCCGCCACTTCAATCAACTGGCGAACCTTACCAATCCGGTCAGCGTTAATCTTCCCTTCATCCCAGCCCAGCTTCGCTGCCCGGCTGTTCTCAGGAATATCGGACACCGAAGTGTATTTTCCAGTCAACAAGCCTTGCGCCAGCGGGGAGTAGACAACTTGTCCAATACCTTTGCGCTCACCCAGCGGGATGATTTCACTTTCGATATAACGGTCAAACATGTTGTACACCGGCTGGTTCACCACGATATGATCCAGCAACAAGCGATCAGCGGTGCCCAACGCAGCTTCCATCTGTGCTGCAGTCCATTGACTAACACCTACGTAGAGCACCTTGCCTTGACGCACCAGATCATCCAGTGCTCGCAGTGTCTCTTCAATCGGTGTTTCGGTATGATAGCGATGGCAATAATATATGTCTACATAATCAACGCCCAGCCGTTGCAAGCTGGCTTCGCATTGTTCCTTAATGTGTTTACGGGATAACCCTTGGTCATTTGGACCGTCACCCATTTTGCCAAATACCTTGGTTGCAAGCACATATGAATCACGGGAATACGCTTTCAATGTCTGCCCCAGCAGTTCCTCTGCCGCACCCCGCTCGTACACATTGGCTGTGTCGAAAAAGTTGATGCCTTCATCGAATGCGGCTTCAATTGATTTCACCGCGTTTTCACGTTCCACATATCCTCCGTATGTCAGCCAGCTTCCCAGGCTAATCTCGCTTACTTTCAGTCCGCTTCCACCCAATCTACGGTATTCCATTGAATGCACATCCTCCTCTAAACTGATTAATGATGAAGTTCCCTTTCTATTGTATCGTATTCGGCTCGGATTAAAAGGGCTTTGGAGCAGAATTTGGGAAATAGATAGGGATGGATATGAAAAGCTCCGCTAAATAAGCGGAGCCACGATACAAGTCACTATGTTACGGTTACTTCATATTATTTAATGACTGGGCGCTAACTTGTCTTAGTTAGCTGTTACGATAAATTGTTCCCATGCTCCGCCCACAGCGTTACGATTGGCGTACAGCACGCCTCCGTTATTCAGATCTGCACTGACATATTTACCATTCGCCACGGATTTGAAGGCAACCAACCCCCCGCCCAGATCTTCACGGGTAAACTTCTCCCATGTGGATGGATACGTGGCTGAGGCAATTAAGCGCCCGCCGTTATTCAGATCGGCTTGCACATATTTGATGTTGCTCATCGAAAGGAAGGACACTGTTCCATCTGAATTCTGGATGATTTTGAAACGCTCCCAATGACCGGCAGTATCCCGATTGGCTACCAGTGCATCTGCACCGCCATTCTCTGCGCTGACAAAAGTGCCGTTGGCGTTGGCTTTCAGACTGGACCATGTCTCTGTAAATGTAGCCGTTCCCGTATGTTTCTTGACCACATTCTGGAACGAAGTATTTGAGGCAAAGTTCGCCGTTGTGAACTTGCTCCATTTGGAAGCAATCGTTGCTGCACTGTCCGTATTCAGGTTCGGCGCCGGGTTGTTGTTGTTATTGTAATAACCCCAGGTGCCGCCCCCTTTGACCTTATAACTCCAGTTCGTCCATGAAGCATTCAGTGCATTCAGACCGGACAGCCACTTCTCGGTCAGATCATTCTGACCAAACGAGAACTCACCCGCTAATACCGGAACGTTCCAATTCTTCTGATAGGACGCCATATCCTTCAGCCAGCGATCCATCTCCGAATTGGTCAGATCCCAGTTGTTATAATCCGTGAATTGATAATGGTGCGTCTGATACATCACATTCGTCCAGCCATAAGTCGTTGGTGGAGAAGCTGCCCACCAGTCGAAGAATGCCGCGATAATGATCATGTGATCAGCATCCTTGGCACGGACGGCTTTGTACATCCGGTCATAGAAATCCATCTTTTGCTTGATTTGAGCTGCATTTTCACCCGTTCCCATGGTTACCAGAGGTTCATTGAGCAAATCGTACGCGGCAACGGTTGGATTGCCTTTGTAACGTGTTGCCATCCGTTCCCAGATCTGAATAGTCCAGTTCTGGTATGTAGAATTGGTCCACAGTTGGTTCGAATTCTCCTGACCGCAGGAATGCCATGGACAAGCTGCTCCCGGTGCACCGTGCAGATCGAGAATGACATACAGGTTCCGTTTGCCCGCTTCATCAATCAGCCAATCCAGTTTGCGGAACGTAACCGAATCAGGCTTCATGACACCGCTGGTGTTCATAAAATCTTCCCAATAGATCGGCACACGCACAACGTTCATGCCCCAGTTCTTGATGTTATCCAGATCACCAGCCTGAATCCAGTTGTCCTGATATCCATTGATCAGGCTCTGTGCACCCGATTCTCCAAAACGATTCGTCAACGTGCGACGCAGCGTATACTCATCTACCGCCCCGGAGGGCGTCATCCATTCTTCCTGCAGCAGCCAGCCACCCAAATTTGTTCCACGCAGGTTTACCACATTTCCTGTACCCGAATTATTCCGGACAACCGTCCCGTTAGCCTTCAGGAAATCCCCTGATCCAAAAGCCGCACTGGCCTTCGGTGAACCTACGGCCGAAGCCAGCAGACCCAGCAGCAGACAGCTGCACAATAGCATAATAGTGCTCTTCTTCAACATGTTGACGCCTCCCTTAAATGGTCATATTTTGAGGTATGACTGAACCAGGATGCAGCACTCACGACAGGTAACGGTAATACTATATAAACAGCGGGTATACGAGGGGTGCGATCCATGGATGTCCGCTATTTATCACAATTGAAGGAGCTAGTGAAATCGATTACATTTTATTGAATATTAAATTTTTATTCCTCACTATCCCCAATTATTGTTTCAATCGGTTATAACTTGTAATCGTTTTCAATTGGAATTATAATGAATTTGAATTAATTGTCAATCACTTATTTGGAGTTGTGAAGAATATGGATGTCAAAATCATTGATGTAGCTGCCATTGCAGGTGTGTCCCCGGCAACCGTATCGCGGGTCATTAATCAGCACAGCAAGGTAAGCACCAAGACCAAAGATAAGGTGATGCGCGCTATCGAGCAACTGGGATATCACCCCAACGCAGCAGCCAAAAACCTTCGTTCACAGAGAACGATGACGATTGGCGTCATCGTTCCCGATATTAACAACTCCTATTACGCGGAAATTATCAAAGGCATTGAGAACATCGCCTACGCCCGCCATTACAAGGTCATTATATGTGATGCTCATAACCTGAAAGAGAGAGAAGTCGATTATCTTAATTTGCTGCTGGATCGGACCATTGACGGTGTCATCATTATCACGCCCATGCTGGCGGATGAGGAATTATTCCAACTTGCAGATAAGGGGTATCGCATTGGTATCGTTGGCAAATACATCGAACATGATCAGATCCCGTGTATATATACAGACAACGTGAAATTTTCCCAGGAAGTTGTTCAGCATCTCGTTGAGCACGGACATCGAGATATTGTTTTCTTAAACGGTTATCCTGAAGCAATCGACAGCTATGAACGGCTTGAAGGTTATTTGAAAGCCCTGCGCAATCATCAAATTCCGTTCCGTCCCGAACTGATTGAGAATGGAAACTTCAATGAGGAAGGCGGGTACGAGGCCATCAAAAGACTGTTTAACAAAGGCCTGTCCTTCACCGCTGTATATGCGGCTAATGATGAGATGGCGCTAGGTGTGTACAAAGCATGTACGGAATACGGGATACGCATCCCCGAGCAATTGGCTATCGTAGGTGTGGACAACAATAGAATCAGCAAATACATTCATCCTACGCTAAGTTCGGTGAACCAGCCCAAATACACGATGGGGGCTATTCTTATGGAGAAGATGATCGATACGATGAATACGAATGAATTTCAGGACAAACGTGTATTTAAAGTCGACTCGGAGCTGCTTGTTCGAGCTTCCTCTTCCTTCAAAATATCAAAATAAAGCGCACCCGTAACAGGTGCGCTTGTTGCAATATATCTCCTGTTTTCCTAATGTAAAATACTTAACGCATTCAACAAATCAGCCTGCTTCACCGGCTTGGTCAGTACCGCATCGAAGACTTCCGCTTCATGCGGATCGATATGCATACCATACGGAATCAGAACAATGACCGGGGAGCCTGCAATCCGACGTTTCAGCTCATGCACGAATTCCACAGCACCGCCCTCAAGCAGCCCCATATCCACAACGGCAACATCGGGCTTGAGCCCCTCATCAATCCAGTCATACGCCTCGGTTGTCAATGAGGTCATATGAACATCCATCTCCCATCTTCGCATCAGTGAAGAGACGCCTTGCAGAATATCACGGTCCTTGGCGAGCAATACCTTTTTCCCCTTCAATCTCTGCTGAATATTGGCAAGCTGAGGCAATTCCCAGTGTCTGCGAAGCGGCAGCCTGATCTCGAATTCGGTCTCCCTGTCCCCTACGCCATGCACCTGAATGCGTCCGTTCATAAGGAGGGCAAGGTTTTGGCTGACTGCCAAACCGAGATTGGTGCCCACCAGCTTCTGTGTACTTATATTTCCGTCCAAATTGTTAATTGATCTAAGCTTATTGTCCGAAGACAACATGCGTCCGGTGTATTTCACTTGGAGTTGAAGGATACCCTCATCCTCTGCATCTCCACCATCTACGGTTGCCGTAACCAATACTGAACCTGTTCGTGTTGAATCTAGGGCATACTGAATGACATGGGCCAATAGTTGCCCGATCTTGATTTCATCCCCGACAAAGACCTGGGACACATTCAGATCAAGGTTCAATCCCAGCTCAATGTTCTTGCTTAGCGCCAGTCCTGCATAGAGATAAACGGTATCCTCAATCGTGGCTACCAGATCAAATGGATCGTCATGTACCAAGGTTTCGCCTGCATCATTAATATTAAAATTCATCATGTTGTTCAACAGGGAGAGCAAGATGTTCCCGCTGGTTTCAATCATATTCACATACTCGGCCTGCTCGTCCGACATATCCGGTGTGCGCATCAGATCTGTAAGTCCCAGAATGCCGTTCAGTGGGTTACGAATCTCGTGGCTCATAAGGGATAACATCTGCGACTTGGTCATCGCTTCAGACTCGGCACGTTCCTTCTCTGCTTGCAATTGCTCTTGCAGCTGTTCGGAATCACTAAGCTTCTGCTCCTGAACATGCAGCGTATCTTCCAGATCCACCACATACCCTAGAAAAACAGCCATGGCTTGCAGCGTCTTCATATCCGTTTCACTAATGACATAATTAGGATCATCCATCAGGCAGATCGTACCGAACGTTTCACCAGATCTCCGCATAATCGGAATCCCCACAAAAAACCGGTTACCCAGTTGGTTGGTGACATCCATCGACTCCGTAAGCGGATGTTCACTTGTATTTGTAATCACCAGACTGCTGCCCTTATCTCTCAATACAAGGCTGCAATAAGAAGCTTCGAATGGAAGCTCACTGCCTTTGGCGATCAACTGCTCCTCACGATTAAAAGCCTCCATAATAACATTGGTTACGCCATTATTCGTGGCAACGAAGATGGTGTTCACCTTCAATATGCCGCTTAATACGTCTACTATATGGGATGCGGCCTCTTGTATATTTTCGTAGAAGCCCCTTGTAATGCCTACCGTTCCCATGATTCACCCCTCTTGTCTCAGCTGCACTTCACATCGGTCTTCCAACGGGAACCTGATTGGGAGGCATTTTAATATGACCTGAAGTCGTTAAATGCCTCTCCTGCATGCTTTTTATCCTTTTTCCAAGCTTCGTCTGCTGTCCTTACGCGTTAACTAGAAATTATACGCTTACCCTAAGTCTTTGAAAACCTTTATCATTCCAAACGTTGAATCATAGCGAATAACACCCTCCGCCCATGTGATCATAGTCACACCCAAAAAACCATATATAGTTTATAAATGGATAATATAAATCTACATGTAGTGTTCGACACACATTATTCTTATACAAACTCATTATAGGAGGAACCTGACATGAACATGCTTGAGTATGCCTCTCCACCGGCATCCGATCTGCTATCTGACCTGGGAAGACGAATTATAGGTGCTGAAGACGCCGATACGCTGAGGGAGAATGCCAATCTGAACGGAGACTCATTTAGCGGCAAGATGAGCAGGCTCGGTTCGGAGACCGCCAAGTGGCATGCTCTTCGTCATGTGCTGCCTAAAGAGCTCGCGCTAGCTGTGGAGCACGGCGATCTGTATGTACACGATCTGGATCAGTATGCTCTTGGAACGACTAACTGTATCTTTATTCCGTTTGATCGGCTGCTGGCCTCCGGATTCAATACCGGCAACGGTTCGGTTCGTACACCACAGACGATCATGTCTGCCATGGCACTGGTCGCCATTATTTTTCAATCCCAGCAGAACAGCCAGTACGGCGGGGTATCCGCCAATAAAATCGACTGGGATCTCGCACCTTACGTGAAGCGTTCGTTCCGTAAGCATTACCGGAAGGGACAACGACTGTTTGGGGAGATTGCCTCAATTGAGGATGAGCAACTGCATCTGGTTAGTGATGAAGCAAAGGAAAAGTGTCCTCGAGCCTTTGCCTTTGCCTGTGAAGAAACGGAATTGGAGACCGAACAGGCTGCCGAATCCCTGATCCATAATCTGAACACCATGAGCAGTCGTGCTGGGGGACAGATTCCGTTCACTTCGTTGAACTACGGACTATGCACTTCAGCCGAAGGTCGACTCGTATCCCGGTCGTTGCTGGAAGCGACCATTCGGGGACTGGGTAACGGAGAAACTCCCGTGTTCCCACAACATATTTTCCAGTGCAAGCAAGGAATTAACCAATCTGAGGGAGAGCCCAATTACGATTTGTTCCGGCTTGCTGTGACCTGCTCTTCACGTCGCATGTATCCGAACTTTGTCAATGTAGATGCTTCCTTCAACCTGCCCTATTATCAACCGGAAGATCCCGATACGATCATTGCGACGATGGGATGCCGTACACGCACACTGGCTGATCGATTCGGACGCAACCGTCAGAGCGGCAAAGGGAATCTGTCCTTTAACACCATCAATCTGGTCAAGCTCGGCATTCGATATGGGATCTGCCAGGGAGCAAGAGCCATCGCTGACCGGGCTGGCTTCTATACGGCGCTGGAATCGGTCATGCACAATGCTACGGATGGTCTGCTGCACCGGTATCGAATTCAGATGAACCAGCCTGCCAAAGCATCGGACTTCATGATGCGGGAAGGAGTATGGGAAGGCGGTGAACAATTGGCTCCGAATGAACCGGTGGCCGATCTGTTGAAGCATGGTACGTTGTCCCTTGGTTTTATCGGACTTGCTGAATGCATGACCGCTCTATATGGCCGTCACCATGGACAAGACCTCCATGTTCATCGAGAAGCCTTGAATATCATTCGTACGATGAGAGAGTTCTGTGACCGGATGAGTGAGCAGCATAACCTGAATATCACCTTGTTCGCTACGCCCGCAGAGGGTCTATCCGGCAAATTCACCAAGATTGATCGGGAGCGATACGGCAGCATCGCAGGGGTCAATGATCGGGAGTACTACACCAATTCATTTCACATTCCGGTCTATCATTCGCTTCCTGCCTATCGCAAGATTGAACTGGAAGCTCCCTTTCACTCACTATGTAATGCCGGAGCGATCTCTTATGTTGAACTTGACGGGAATGTAAGGGCCAATACCGCCGCTTTCCAACGAATCGTGCAATATGCACTGGCCCAGGATATCGGGTATTTCTCCATTAATCATCCGATTGACCGTTGTCCGTCCTGTGGCTATGAGGGCGTTATTGGAGAAGTATGTCCCGGATGTGAGGCTCATGAAAACCATGTGCATTTCCAGCGGCTGCGCCGGGTGACCGGATATCTGACCGGTGACTATAAAGTGCGTTTCAATGGGGCGAAGCAGGCCGAAGTGAGAGACCGGGTGAAACATCGGTGAATCTGTATGGTTACATCCCGGAATCAGTGAATGAGGGGCCGGGCCTGCGTGCCGTGTTGTTCATCAGCGGATGCCGCCACGCCTGTCCGGGCTGCTTCAGCCCCGGCTCATGGAGCTTCCGTGCAGGCGAACCATTTACGGAGAAGCGTCAGCAGCAGATTTTGCATGAAGTGACCTCACATCCCTTGCTGGAAGGGGTAACGTTATGCGGAGGTGATCCTTTTTTCTCTGCCGCAGAATGCGCCTCCTGGGTTCGGCAGCTTCGGGCTGCTCGGCCTGACCTGACCGTATGGGCCTACACGGGGTTTGTGTATGAGGAACTGATAACAGACCCGTCACGGACGGAGTTATCCCGGCTATGCGACGTCATTATCGATGGGCCCTACATCGCAGCTGAGCGTGATGTGTCTCTTCCTTTTCGCGGCAGTCGTAATCAGCGCATCATCGATGTGGGTACAACGATGGCTGACCAGACAATCGTTACCATGCAGTTAGATGCATGGTAACGATTTTTTTATTTAGGCGAAACAAGCACAGCTTGGGAGATGATTTGCTTCATTTTAAGGAGCCAAATCTGCCAATAAAATCAAGGATTCATAGAGCACTATTTTATTTCCGATCGGATTAATGATATATGTTGCAAGCCCGTAGGTTATCGTCTATGATTGGTAGCATAAGAGCAAGTATACGACGATTGCATCATTATACAATCTATCATCTATGCTTGGTCGCCAATTTCATAGCCGGAGATGTGTACGCACATTTCTGCACACGGAAACAGGTGCCGACCGCGCTACATGCGTGGTCAGGCTTAAAAGGGAAGCACGGTGTAAATCCGTCGCGGTCCCGCCACTGTATACGGGGAGTCTATGCATATAATCCACTGGTGTAACCAACCGGGAAGGAATGCATATGGCCATGATCCGCAAGCCAGGAGACCTGCCTGTTTCGACAGCATCGCATGACCTACGGAAGATAGGGAGGTGTTAGAGCAGCCGCTACAACTACTTATAGCAGGTGTTCTTTCCCATTCTGTCTTTGTGCACAGTCGTCATTCATGATGCCTGTTTCTCGGGGTATGGAATCGGAAGGAACGCCTTTTTTTGATGCCTTCAAAAGAAACACACCACAATAGCTTCAACTTAATGAGTTTACCTATTATAAATGAGGAGGAATTTTACATGTCGCAATCACAGCAACAACAGGCACAAGTACTGACAGGCAACCTCGGTTACCCCCGCATCGGTGCGGGACGCGAATGGAAAAAAGCACTGGAGTCCTTCTGGGCTGGCCGAATTGATGAATCCACGCTTCATCAGGAGCTGACCACGCTTCGGTTGCAGGATCTGAAGAAACAGCAGGCACAGCAGCTCGATCTGATTCCTGTGGGCGACTTCTCCTACTATGATCATATTCTTGACGTATCCGCGATGTTTGGCGTCGTTCCTGAGCGCTTTAACCATACAGGCGGACCGGTGTCCGTATCTACTTATTACGCCATGGCCCGGGGTAATGATCAGGCAACAGCCTGTGAGATGACCAAGTGGCTGAACACCAACTATCACTACATCGTACCTGAGATTCATAATGAGACTGCATTTGCATTGCTTGAAAATAAACCCCTTGCCGCCTATCGCGAAGCGAAGCAGGAGCTTGGGCTGGAAGGTAAACCGGTTGTTGTCGGCCCGTACTCATATGTACGGTTCGCCAAAGGCTATGACGTGGAACGGTTTGGAGAGATCGTCACACGTCTCGTTCCAGTATACGCCCAGCTTCTGTCTGAGCTTCAGGCAGAAGGCGTACAGTGGGTACAGATCGACGAGCCTGCTCTGACGCTGGCTGTCTCTTCCGAAGATGAAGCCTTGCTGCAGCAGGTGTATGCTGCCTTGGCACAAGCTGCACCGGAATTAAAGGTGCTGCTTCAAACGTACTTCGAATCGGTGGAAGCTTATCCGGTCGTGACAGCACTGCCTGTTGCCGGAATTGGCCTGGACCTGGTCCACGGTTATGAAGGCAACCTGGCCAGCCTGCGGGAGCATGGCTTCCCGCAGGATAAATGGTTGGGCGCCGGTGTCATCGACGGGCGCAACATCTGGCGGGCCGATCTCGCAGAGACGGCGAAGCTGCTGGAGCAGGTGGCTGAATTCGCAGCCGAAGGCAAGCTGATCATTCAGCCTTCCTGCAGCCTGTTGCATGTACCGGTTACTGCCGCTCAGGAGAGCGCGCTTGATCCGGTACTGCGCAATGCCCTGGCCTTTGCCGACGAGAAGCTGGAGGAAATTGCGACGCTCGGCACGTTGTTGTCCGGCGGTGCGAAGCAGGCGGACCAAGCAACGGCTTTGGCTGAAGCCGGCCGCCGCGCCCAGGCAAGCACCGAAGCGGTGCGCCTGCTGAGCGAGTCCGAATCACGGACACGCCTGAGTAGTGCGCCTGCAGGGGTGCATGCTGATGAGCAGCTGCTTCGCAACGCGTCATTTCAGGAGCGACGCGAATTGCAGCAGCAAAAATGGTCGCTCCCACTGCTGCCAACAACAACCATTGGCAGCTTCCCGCAAACGGCGGATGTGCGCAAAGCACGTGCACTCTTCCGTAAAGGGGAATGGAGTGCGGAGCAATATGATGCCTATGTACGTGAACAGATCCAGGAGTGGATTACCATCCAGGAGGAAATTGGTCTGGATGTGCTGGTACACGGTGAGTTCGAACGTACCGATATGGTCGAGTTTTTCGGTGAGAAGCTGACCGGATTTGCCTTCACCAAAAATGGCTGGGTACAATCCTACGGCTCACGCTGCGTGAAGCCACCTGTAATCTACGGAGATGTGCTGTTCAATGAACCGATGACGGTGAAAGAAACGGCGTATGCCCAGACACTGACCAGCAAACCGGTGAAAGGCATGCTCACAGGTCCGGTAACGATCCTGAACTGGTCCTTTGTCCGCTCTGATATTCCACGCAGTGAAGTATCCTACCAGATTGCTCGCGCCATTCGGGACGAGGTTGAAGCGCTGGAGCAAGCAGGCATTGAGATGATTCAGGTCGATGAGCCAGCTCTGCGTGAAGGACTTCCGCTCAAACGGAGCAAGTGGGATGAGTACCTGCAATGGGCCGTGGAATCCTTCCGTCTAGCTACGGCAACCGTAAAACCAACAACGCAGGTGCATACCCACATGTGCTACTGCGAGTTTGATGATATTATTGAAGCCATCAGCGACCTGGATGCAGATGTGATCTCGATCGAGACATCCCGCAGCCATGGGGAACTGGTAGGCAGCTTCGAGCAGAATACGTATGACAAAGGCATCGGACTCGGTGTATACGATATCCACAGTCCGCGTGTTCCAGGCAAGGACGAGATGTTGAATATGATTGAGCGTGCACTTCAAGTCCTGCCAGCAGATCTGTTCTGGGTAAACCCTGACTGTGGACTGAAAACACGTGGTAAAGCTGAAGTCGTGGATGCATTGAGCATTATGGTGGACGCTGCTCGTACAGCAAGAGAACGAGTAACCGCTGATTCCTCAATCTAAACGAAGCTTGTGAATGCAAACAAAAGCCTCCGAATTCCTTCGGAGGCTTTGTTCATTTACCATCATTCTATTTGTTTATCTGGCAAGGTCTTCTGACTTAACGAATCTCGAAATGGCTGACACGTACTCCTGCGGACAGCACGAGGTATACATCCTGTTGACCTGATACGCCTTGCAAGTCTGCCTTAACTGTGGACCACTGCTGGGCCTCGCCCTGTGCCAGTTCCACACGCCCTGCCAGTGTACCGTCAGGTGCGCCCAGTCGAACTTCCAATACTGCATCTGCCTGCTCTGATGATACACGAGCTTCAAGCGCTGCTGCATTGCTGCCCAGATCTGCATCCTTGAAGGCAATCCAGCCTTGTTCACCAATCACACGGACAGAAGTTCCGCCTTCTTTGCTCTCATCGAGATCCACACCGAAGTATGCATCGTAATTCTCTGCCCGAGTAGCCACACTCAGATTACGTGGAGGAATAGTCTCCCCTTGTACTGTCAGGTCAGCAACAAGCTGAACATCAGCAGAAGATTTGCCCACCATAATGGAGTAGGTGCCGCTTTCGACCACATAACGATCACGGGTTACATCCCAGATCGCCAGTTCCTGAACTGGCAGTGTGAAGCTGACTTTTACTGTAGCTCCAGCTTCAATATGAAGACGGCGGAACCCTTTTAACGTTTTGAGTGGACGTTTCACACGGGACTGTCCTGCACGCACATACAACTGCACAACCTCATCACTAGCGATCGTTCCTGTATTCGTCACGTCCACATGCACAGTAATGGTCTCGTCGACTCCAGCTTGGGCCGGGTTCAGCTCCAAATTACTGTATTTAAAGGATGCATACGTTAATCCATGTCCGAATGGATACAGTACGTCACCTTCAAAGTACTGATACGTACGTCCGGATTGAATAATATCGTAGTCTCTGATATCGGTCAGCTGTTCTGCGGATTGTACCCACGTCATATTCAGGCGGCCTGCTGGTGCATAATCTCCATACAATACGTCAGCCACAGCGTTCCCCAACTCTTGTCCTGCATGGGATGTATACAATACAGCCGGGATGTTCTCCTGCACCCAGTTGGATGTGAAAGGATAACTTCCCACGATAACTACAACGGTATTTGGATTCGCTGCATACACGGCTTCAACCAGGCGCTGCTGGGATTCAGCCAAATCCAGACTTGGACGGTCAATCTCTTCTTTACCATTCACAAGTGGATTGTTGCCGACAAATACAATCGCCGTCTCCGCTTCCTTCGCGGCCGCTACCGCTTCCTCTAGTCCATTCACCACAATATCCTTCTTGAACGTCTCCGTAGCACCGAAAGATTTCAACTCTTCGGATACCGCAAACGCATCGTTTCCACCATGGGGTGCCGTTACTGTTTTACCATTCCAAGTCGTCAGCCCCACACTTCCGTCCTGTTGTGGCAACAGATGGAATACTTCCTTCACAAACCAGCCATATACTTCATCCGCCGATGCCGTAACCGTTTCTTCATCCGTCGTCAGATATTTCCCATTACTGTCTGCCTTCAGCGTGTAACTGCCAAAGCCCCAGTCACTCACTGTAAATGTCTCAGCATTCCCCGAAGCAATAATGGATGATTTCTCATCTTCAGCCAATCCGAGAGCCTTACCGCTTGCCACTGAAGTCAATGTAATGCGGTCATTGCCATCCTTGAATGCAACCTTGTCGCCGCCTACTTTGCCGCTGATCGCTTCAAGCGGGGATACGCTATATGGCATGGTGCCTGCATACCAGTCACGATAGACCGTTCCGCCCAGTTGACCAATCACAGCCACCTTCCCAGAATTCGTTTTATCCAGCGGCAGCGTGCCTTGATCATTTTTGAGCAGTACAACTTGTTCTCTCGCTGCTCTCAGTGACAGGGCCTTCGCCTTCTCCGTCATCATCGCTTCTTCACCTATTGAAGCATATGGATTGCCCTCAGCCGGATCGAATTCACCCAGGCGGAAACGCACACGGAATGTATTGAACAATGCCAGATCGATATCTTCCATTGTGAGTGTGCCTTGCTCCAACCCTTCACGGAGCGCCTGCTTCGACAGATCCGCATCATCGGTAATGCTGTCAATTCCGGCTTTGACGGACTCTACTGTACCTGGTGTGTGCGAATCATAGTATTTATGATCGTTCTTAATCCCCATGACATCCCCTGCATCACTTACGATGAAGCCGTCCATGCCCCATTCGCCCTTCACAATCTCGTTTACAAACGGGTGCAGCAATGCCGGTGTACCATTAATAGAGTTGTACGCGGTCATCATTGACTGTGCGCCGCCCTCTTTGAACGGTTTCTCGAACGCCTTCAGATAATATTCACGCATGTTGCGCGGATCAATGCTCGATGAACCACTGCCACGGTCCACTTCATTATTGTTAGCCAGGAAATGCTTCAATGTGGCAACCGCCTTGTAATACTTCGGATGGTCGCCCTGGATTCCCTTAACCAAGGCCGTAGTCAGCTCAGCAGTCAGTTCCGGGTCTTCACCATAAGCCTCTTCGTTCCGACCCCAACGTGGATCACGCTCCATATCAACCGTAGGTGCCCACAGCGTCAGACCGTTTACTGCAGGATTGCGTTTGTAAAATACACGTGCCTCGTCTCCGATCACGGAGCCGATCTCTTTCATCAGGTCCGCATCCCAGGTACACGCCAGTCCTACCGGCTGCGGGAAGGAAGTGGCTTCGCCCAGCCAAGCCAGGCCATGTGCTGCTTCTGTGCCGTGTTTATATGCTGCGATACCCAAGCGTTCTACTGCGGGTTGATATTGCAGCATGGATTCGATTTTTTCATCTTCCGACAGACGGGACACGAGGTCCTTTACACGTGTATCCAGTTCGAGCGTTGTATCCTGGAAAGGATATTTCGTTTGGTTGGTCATGATATGGAGTCTCCTTTGGTAATTCAATGATTTATTTGGAATGATAGCGGATACATAATTGATAAATTAATACGTTGTATTCTTGATGTATCCGACCTCACGATTCGAAGATTTAACCTTTTAGAATAAGCACTTTACGAGCCGTCGTTAACTTCCCTTTTTTATTTACTAAAACGGTTTCGGTAAATCTATCATATAGCATGTTTAGCAAAAAAAACAGGGGTGCTTCACAGAAAAATGTGAACTTACCTCAGGAAAGTATGCGGTCAATCGTTTTATTCTGGCACAGTATGGTAATCATGGATAGGAGTATAGATATGACGTACTTATTGAGCTAAGCATAGTCCTTAATGAAGAAGAATATTGAAGGAGGAAAATCGAGTGAGTGACCATCAACAGCTCCCGACAGGTCTGCCTTCCATTCCGGAATCGCTGTGGAGAGCGACAAACACATTCAATGAATATCCGAAACTGACAGAAAATACAACCGCCGATGTAGCCATTATTGGTGCTGGAATTGCAGGTATCACAACAGCCTATTTGCTGGCCCAGAAGGGCATGCGTGTCGTTGTGCTTGAAGCCGGAAAAGTACTGGATGGCACAACAGGCCATACAACAGCCAAGGTATCGGCACAGCATGGCGTGATATTTGATGAATTGCTTCATCATTTTGGAGAAGAACAGGCCCGCATGTATTATGAAGGCAATGCAACAGCCGCCAAGTGGATTCGTGATCTCGTAAAAGAGAAACAGATTGATTGCCAGTGGGCTGAGGAAGATGCTTATGTCTACATTCAATCCGAGGAAAACCTCAAAAAGCTGGAGATTGAGCTGACAGCCTATGGCAAGCTGAATATTCCTGGTCAATGGGTTGATCCCCTTCCCATTCCTGTTCCGTCCAGGGCTGGGATTAAGATGCCGGGGCAGGCTCGCTTTGACCCGCTCCGTTATTTGCATTACCTGCTGGAATCCGCAGTCAAGCAAGGTGTACGCATCTTCGAACATACAACGGTAACCGATGTAGAGGAGGATGCCTCGCTACATGTGCGGACATATGAGAATGGTCCATCTGTAACGGCAAAACATGTCGTTGTTGCCTCCCATTTTCCGGTCTATGACCCCGGATTTTATTTTTCACGGCTGCACGCTGAACGTTCCTATGCTGTCGTTGTTGAACCTCAGAAACCTTTCACCGGTGGCATGTATATCTCTGACGATGAACCCCGTCGATCCCTGCGTACTGTCATTCATAAAGGGAAGGAACATATCCTCTTTGGCGGGGAAAATCACAAAACCGGACAGGGCATCTGCACTGTCGGTCATTATGAAAATTTGGAGCGTTATGCAGCAGAAACATTTGGCATTCGCAACATCCCTTTCCGCTGGTCAGCCCAGGATCTGATCTCCATCGATAAGGTCCCTTACATTGGGCCAATTACTGGACGACATGAACGTGTCTATGTGGCTACCGGCTTTGCCAAATGGGGCATGACCACAGGAACGATGGCTGGGCATATCCTTGCGGACCGGATTACCGGACGCGACAACGCTTACGCTGCTGTGTTCGATCCTGCAAGATTCAAGGTAGACCCTGGTGTGAAAAACTTCCTTGTAGAGAATGTCAATGTAGCCGCGGAACTGATCTCTGGCAAAGTCGGCATTATTCACAAAAACACGGGAGAACTCGGCAACGATGAAGGGGCTGTGGTTCGCCATGACGGCAAACGTGCTGGCGCCTACAAGGACCCGACGGGCAAACTCTTTCTGGTGGATACCACCTGCACCCATTTGGGTTGTGAAGTCGAATGGAATGCTGGGGAACGTTCCTGGGATTGCCCATGCCACGGCTCACGCTACAATTACGCAGGCAAAGTCATTGAAGGCCCTGCCGTTAAAGACCTTAAGATGCTGGAAGCACAAGAATAAACGAAGCTGATACCCCCCATCAGCGTATACCTTCATCCCATAGACCCGGATCGGAATCCGTCTTCAGACGGAAGTAGCCGATTCGGGTTTTGCGTATGCTGATCTATAGATAAATTAGCGAGAAAACGAAGTTAGTCCAGCTCAGCGGGACATCGTGATACGGAACTATTTTAAAATCACTACCTTGCATTAAACAGTACCTAATGCTATGATGAATTTACGACTACTGAACAATACACACTAGTGATTGGATAGAGCAACAAGGAGGAACCCAAGTGAATGTTAATATTCAATTCAAAAAAGGGGTGCTGGAACTATGCGTCCTCGTGCTGATCAACCGCCAGGATCGTTACGGCTACGAACTGGCTCAGGCTGTATCCCAGCATATTGAAGTGGCGGAAGGTGCACTGTATCCCCTTTTGCGGCGATTGGTCAATGACGGCTATTGTACGACTTACCTGCAGGAATCCAGTGAAGGCCCACCGCGTAAGTACTACAAACTGTCTGATACCGGCCGGGACTATATGAAGACTCTCACGAATGAATGGAATAGTTTTGTGCGCAATGTCGCAAATCTTATAGAGGAAGGTACCCCCAATGAATAGACAACAATTCATGCAGGCAATGGAGATTCATCTAAGACCGATGGACCCGCTGGAACGGGCCGAATTGCTCGCTGATTATGAACAGCATTTTGAGATGGGATTAAGAGAAGGAAGACTGGAAGAAGAGATTGCAAGGGAACTTGGGCATCCGATCGAGATTGCCAAAGAAGCGCTGGGTGATCGGTATGATGCACACACGCCAGGATCTGATCCGTTTTATGCGCCAACATTCGAAGAAATGCGTTCACAGCAAAAGAAGGGGAATCGGGCTGCACGCAACTTCTTCACGGCCATCGGACTTTTTTTCTTGAACATCATACTCGCGATTCCGCTAGGACTGACTCTGTGGTCGGTATGGCTCACCATTGCCAGTTTGTCGCTGCTGGTATTAGCCCCGGTTGCTGCTGCTGTGGATTTCTTATATCTCGGCCATTTCGAGTATTCTGAATTGTTCGTTTCGATTGGAGCATTCGGTGTAGGCATTCTATTCGCCATTGCAACAAAATCGGTGTTTAAAGCCTTTAAGTTGATCACTCTTCAGTATGTACGATGGAATCAAAAAACGATGAAAGGGGATGTCTAATCATGAGCACCAAAAAATGGATTGCTTTAGCCATACTATGTATCGGCATCGGTTTGCTCGGAACCTCCATTTACGGAGTTCAGTTCGGAGACAAGAGAGAACCCTACTCCAAACGTTGGGAATTCAAAAATGATGAGCTGCACAATATCATGATGAATGCCAACTTAAGCGCAGATATTGAATTCGTTGTCAGTCCGGATTCCAATGGCTACATTGAAGTCGACGGAAAGTGGGACCCGGCCGTAATTGAAGGTTTTAAACAGGCTTCGATCACAGATGGAACCTTTACGTTAAACCAGGAAGAGCGTTTGCGTTTGCAATTTTTCACCCTTTATTGGAATAATCAGCAGCAAACGATTACGGTTGCGTTACCTGAAGGACATCAGCTGGATGAAGTTAACATCGTCTCTTCTTCCAGTGATCTGGATCTGAAGGGTCTGCACGCCAATACCTTGGACCTTAATAATACTTCTGGAAGCATCCACCTTCAGGACATTACCGTACCAACCATTCAACTCGATCTAACTTCAGGAGACATTAAAGCTGCGGCAATTGCAGGAGATATGGAAGTCAAACAAACTTCCGGAAGTTTCACGCTGAATGGCATTGATGGCGATGTGACCCGAAGTGTACAGTCGGGAGATACCAAAATTACGCAATTAAACGGTGCAGCAAATGTTAAGTTCACTTCCGGTAGTGTGAAAATTGAGCAGGAAGTTTCCGGTCCCATTGATGTATCGGGACAGTCAGGAGATATTTCCATACAGGCGGCGCCTGATTTTGACGGCATTTATGACGCACGGGCCATTTCCGGTGATGTAAATATACCTGATTCCCCCATGGTAAGCCGGGATGTCATCAAAGCTCGCACTACCTCAGGCAGCATCAAAATCAAACAATCTTAATAAATCATGATGAAGCAAATATTCGAACTGTGGGTAATATAGTATAATTAAATGCTAGTCCAATTCTAAGGAGGAGTTACCCACATGGAACTTAAAAATAAAACGGCGGTCATCACTGGCGCCGGTAAAGGTATTGGCCGTGCCATTGCTGAAGCACTTGCCAAGGAAGGTGTACATCTCGGGCTGATCGCTCGGACGGCCTCCGATCTGGAGGCTCTCCAGCAATCGCTGAGCCAGGAATATGGTGTAAAAGTAACCAGTGCCATAGCGGACATTTCCGATCGTACGCAGGCTGAAGCAGCCGTAGCTGCGATTGAGATGGAGCTTGGCGCAGTCGACATTCTGATCAACAATGCAGGCATTGCAAGCTTCGGCACACTGCTGGACATGGACCCGGAAGAGTGGGAACGTATTCTTCATGTTAATGTCATGGGTACATACTATGTAACTCGTGCTGTCCTGCCAAGCATGATTAAGGAAAGCAGCGGCAGCATTATCAACATTGCCTCCACCGCAGGCGAGCGTGGATTTGCTACAGGCTCAGCTTACTGTGCTTCCAAATTCGCACTGCTCGGCATGACCGAATCCCTGATGCAGGAAGTGCGCAAATCCAATATCCGGGTTACTGCGTTAACACCAAGTACAGTGAACACCGAGCTGGCAACCAATGCCGGACTCAAAATTGGAGACGAAGACCGCATGATGCAAGCGGAAGACGTAGCTGAACTGGCTTTGGCGACACTCAAACTGTCGGACCGTGTATTTGTGAAAGCCGCAGGCATCTGGACAACTAATCCACAGTAAGCAGGAGTAGTCCGACCATTTATAAAGAACAATGAATGACGGAAGCAACCATTTCTAATGATGCAATCCGTCACTATCTGGTCGCCCGATAAACCATCGGGCGGCCATTTACATATTCAGCAGCCGCCATCGTGTCCGAATACGATTCATCACGCTTATTCTCTACCTTTATAATTAATACAGCGTTACTTCTCTCATTCTTTATTCCTTTATCCTCTGCTTATGCGTTCCACAAATGGTCCAAATCCAACTCTTTGGACACGGCGATCAGCACTACCGCGGTCTCCTCCCCAATATTGGTTACTTTGTGAGGAACGATGGCATTCCAGCTGAATGAATCCCCCGCTTCCAGAATCTCTACATCCTCACACTGCTCTGCGCGAATTCGGCCTTGCAGAACCAGATGGCTCTCTTCTCCGGCGTGCTTATTAACTCCAGTCGATGCACCTGCTGGCAGCTCCACAATGGACATGCGCATGGCGCCCTTGGCCGTTAGATGCTGTACTTTGATCTGCCCGCTTCCGGCCGTCGTCTCCTTGCGCTCATCCTTGCGCACCACGTTCATCCGCTGCTCCGGTGACAGCAGCAAGTATGGCAGTGGCACTTCCAGATAATCCGCGATACTTTCGAGTGTCGCGATGGACGGTGATGTTTTATTATTTTCCACGTTGCTGATAAACCCCTTGGACAGCCCCGTACCCTCACACATTTGCATGATGGTGATCTGTTTTTGTTTGCGGATCGTACGAATGGCTAGACCAATATCCATGCTGCAATCCTCCCCCTTTGATCTGTATATCCGATCTGTATATTCATTACTCCATCTTATTCTGCGTTTGGTTCATAAAAAACAATCCGGTTGCCAAACGGATCAATCACTGTCATTTCCCTTAGATTCCACGGTGTGTCGGTAATGCCAGGTCTGGAATGCTTGTACTTTTTCCGATTGAGGGCCTCACATAATGCATCGAGCGCGTCCGTTTCTATTCGTAAAGCCGCTCCAGGCGTACAATCACCATGATGTCCGGATAGATGCAATTGAATGGAGTCCAGAGATACCTGCATATATAGCGGCAAATCCGGCTCAAACCGATGTTCCCAATCCAATCGAAAACCCAAATATTCCAGGTAGAACTCTTTCGCCTTGTCTTCATCAAATATCCGCAGAATAGGCACGATTCCATTAAGCATCATTATCACGTCCTTGGGAGTAATATGTGGATTACTTTGGCGATCCGCCTGTTCCATCGTTATCAAGCATTATAGATTACGTATACGGAACATATTTTCATAATACAAAAAAAATATTGACCCTACAATGGAATCATGATAAATTTTGTTCATTAATAAGAATATTAATTTCATATTAGTGAACTTTATTTGGATTACTTATTTCTTATCAGGTGGTGGTTGCATTGAATTATTCATTGACTTACGAGGTTCGGCTTCCTTCCGATTACAATACAGAACAACAATATCCCGTTATCTTTGCCCTGCATGGCATGGGTTCGGATGAACAGGATATGCTTCGCTTAATGGAGCCTCTTCAGTCCGATTTTATTATCGTCGCCGTACGTGGGCCTATTGTTCAGGGGAGCGGCTACGCCTATTTTCAAATTAAAAGCATTGGCAATCCCGTCCGTGAATTGTTCGACGCCTCTGTTCAGGGACTGCATCAGCTAATGGTTGACCTGTCCGCCCAATATGCCATTGATCCCGCACGGCGTTACATCGCCGGATTCAGTCAGGGAGCCATTATGGCGATGACGCTTTCGCTGATCATGGGTGATGCAATCAAGGGAATTGTAGCCATGAGTGGTTACATTCCGCAATTTGTAAAAGACGAATACAAGATACAGCCCAACTCGGAGTTATCCGTATTTATATCGCATGGCGATCAGGATCATGTCTTCCCGCTGCAACTTGGCGAAGATAACGCCAGCTTTTTCCGTGAACAGACCCCTAACGTTACGTACGTTCCATATCACGGTGGACACCAAGTCACCCCCGACTTATATCAACAATTTCAACAATGGCTTCGGACGGATGCCAAGCTGACTGCCGAAGACCCGAAAGGACTGAATTCATAATGATGCCATCCCTGTTTATCGCTCACGGTGCACCATCACTCGCACTGGAGGAAAATGCCTACACTGAGTTTCTGCAACAACTTGGACAGGAACTGCCAAAACCCAAAGCGATCGTATTGTTCTCTGCTCACTGGGAATCTACAACTCAATTGGTTTCTTCAGTAGCCAATTACGAAACCATCTATGATTTCGGCGGCTTCCAGCCCGAACTGTATCAGATCAAATATCCTGCTCAAGGACATGAAGAGAAAACAGCGGAAATTCAGCGCCTGTTCGCGAATGCCGGCATTCCGGTAGAAAGTGACTCCGTTCGTGGTTTGGACCACGGTGCATGGGTCGTCCTTCGTCTGCTCTATCCGAATGCGGACGTTCCGGTCGTTGCTTTATCCGTGAATCGATATCTGTCCAATGAACAGCAATATCAGGTAGGACAAGCACTGGCTACTTTGCGTGAGCAGGATGTTCTCGTCATTGGCAGTGGAGGAACGGTACACAACCTGCGTCAGTTAAACTGGGAAAGCGCAGGCGTTGACCCTTGGGCCATGGCGTTTGACAACTGGCTGCAAGACAAGCTGGTGAGCTGGGATACAGCGTCCCTCTTCGCCTATGACAAACTGGCACCATCAGCTCAAGCAGCCGTGCCTACGTCAGAGCATTTTGTACCATTGCTGCTCGCCATGGGTGCGGGAGATCAGAACAAGCAGGCATCACTCCTGTTCAAAGCCTATCAGTATGGCAACCTGAGCCTGTCTTGCTGGAAATTTGATTGATCCATTGATATAACATTTCATATAAAAATAACCAGATACTCGTGCGAACTCGCACGGGTGTTTTTATTGATATGACCTTTTTTGCATAATGCTGGGAGTTGTAAAGCAAGCTATAATAACATTTAGTGGAAATAACCAATCTCTATTAAGGAGTACTCTTTCTACACCTATCACATCTTTCTGGGAGGAACATTCGAAGTGGCTGAACAACCAAAGTCTGAGAGCTTAATGTCTCTCGTCAAAAAGGGAAACACATCCTCGGCCGTAGCTATGGCAGGAAATGCCGTACTTGCACTGTGCAAAGGAGGAGCCTTTCTATTCAGTGGCAGTGGCGCCATGTTCGCTTCGGCGATGCACTCTTTGGCCGACGCCATCAACCAAGGGTTTGTCTTTGTTGGGAGTGTGTTGTCCGAGAAAAAACCTACACGCCGCTTTCCGACCGGATTCGGGCGAGTCATCAACATCTTCTGTATGATTGCCGTTATCGTTGTTACCATTATGGCGTATGAAACGATCCATGAAGGGATTCATCTGTTACTGCATCCGGCTGCTCATTCCGGCGGTATCTGGATTAACATCGGCGTGCTGGTACTTAATATTGTGATCGATGGAGCCATTTTGATTAAAGCGATGAAAGAAATTCTACACGAAGCACGTGCGCCCAAAGCGTCAGGCCTCGCCCTGTTCCCTGCTGCGATCAAAAATGTAGGACGCGCCGCGCCGCCAACACGGCTTGTATTTTACGAAGATATTGTAGCGGTACTCGGTGCAACACTTGCATTGATCTCTGTCGTCGTCATTGCACTAACCAACTTTGCATTGCTCGATGGAATCGTGACGACCATTATTGGATGCCTGATGATCGCTGTCGCGTTCCGTGTCGGTTATGACAATATGATCGGACTGATTGGTGTAGCGGCTCCACAGGATGTTGAGGATAAAGTATCCCAGACCATTCTGGCAGACTCTCATGTTGCAGATATCCAGATGATGCGCATTATTCAGGAAGGTCGTTATTACCACGTTGAGGGTCTGATCGAACTGACCAAAGGATTGAGCCTTGCCGATGCAGATGATATCAAGTTCCGTATCCAGGAAAAGTTAATGACAGATCCCGACATCGCCGATGCAGCCATCTCGATTATCGAAGATGATGGTGTGAACAGCTGGGGCAAGAAACATTCTGATGTGTTGAAGTAAGGGATTGCTGTCTTTTATAAAAGATAAAAGAAGCCCACTCTTCGTGGAGCGGGCTTCTTTACATAGCAAACTACGTGACATTGCTAACTACGTGATACAGCTAACTACACGGCTGTTAAAGGCTGCGCTAAACTGTTGGTTAGAATTCGCTGACTGACCAGCATGGGGTTTGCTTCTGGCCCCTTGCTTCATGCCCATCTCCATCAATTGATCCAGCCATTTCAGACGGAACGCTTCAGTGGAGCCTTTGATTGGACTAATCTCGGTTACATGTTTTAACCTAGACTTTAGTCTAGGTTCAGTTTAACTCCAAAGACCGAGGATACCCTTTTGCGGTTCATGGTATGCTGTGAATAACGAGAATACATACTCCATGATTGTTCGGGAATTGAACTTGTATTGAAAAGGAGAGATATTATGGCTAAACGCACCATCCTTGCGCCTGTGCTTATTTTGCTCGGCGTGTACCTGATTTTGAACCAGGGAGGTTCACTTGGTCCGGGTACCATCTTCGCCACGTTCTGGCCCACCCTATTTGTGATTCCACTGGGGCTATTCTTCCATTGGCTCTACTTCTCCATGATTGGACGAGGGATCGGATTGCTGGTTCCCGGGGGCATCTTGCTTACGGCAGGGATTGTCAGCCAGATCGCCATGCTCTTCGGTAACTGGAGCACGATGTGGCCTGGCTTCATTCTTGCGGTAGCGGTAGGTCTGTTTGAATTGTATTGGTTCGGTGGACGTAACAAATGGTTGCTGATTCCGATCAACATTCTGACGATTGTCTCACTGTTATTCTTCTCCGTCATGTCGATTGGCACGATGCTGAACAGTCTGTCCTTTATCCAGCCGTTCGTGGCGATTGTGCTGATTATGGGCGGGGCATGGATCATTGTGGGTCGCAAAAAGCGCATGTAGTTATTTTCTAATCGTTCCACTTGATCACTGCGGTGACAGAACAACTTCGGATCGCTGTTATCTCCAGATTTTCTTGATTCCCCTTTAATAAAGGGAAAAATCCGGAGATAAAGGCGAGCGCTTCGCTTCCTTCGTTTGTTCTGTCCCCTCCGTTAACGTGTACACGAAAAAAAAAATTTGACATGTGCTTTTGCTCTGAGGCAGGGTAAAAATATAGGGGTGCTGCTCGTCATTCAATTGAAATGACGAGCTGCACCCCTGTTAATTATGTTCAGATCTATTGAATTCTAACGAACTGTACACGCGCTATTGGCGGACATTTACTCCCATTTGAGTTTTAACGAATCAGAGAGACGCTATTCTGCGTAAATAACGGTTTATTGGCGTTTGACACCTGTTTTATGGGAAAATAGCTTCGCTGAAGTTCGTTAGCATTCGCAACCCACGGAAATCAGCCCAATAAGGTGCGGGTAGATTCGTTAGCGCTTTGAGCCGAGAGAACAGTCACTTCCGGGACTCTTTGCAGGTACTTGTTGGGAGACTATCCGTTCAAAATATAGCCATGTATCTGGCATTTTGACAAATACCTTCCTTGCCGTACCCCTTATTTGCTATGCATTTTAAATTCGAGGAACAAATCGTTATAATGCGAGAGCATTTTTTTGCCCAGATTATCGTAGACCTCAAGTTTACCCGTCAGTGTCTCATCTGGATAGAATCGCTCATCCTCCGAAATATCCTCTGGCAGCAGCTTCAATGCCTCGGCGTTCGGTGTAGAGTACCCGACATATTCAGCATTACGAGCCGCATGATCCGGGTCCAGCATGAAGTTGATAAACTGATGAGCGCCTTCAATATTACTCGCAGTCTTCGGAATAACCATGTTATCGAACCAAAGGTTCGAGCCTTCCTCAGGAACCACGTAATCCAGCTTGTCGTTCTCATCCATAATTTCTGACGCATCACCGGACCATACGAGTCCGACCGCCGCTTCCTCGTTTGCCAGCAGCATTTTGATCTCGTCTCCGACAATCGCTCTGACGTTAGGCGTGAGGGTGGACAGTTTCTTCAAAGCTTCCTGCAGATGATCTTCGTTCGTATCGTTCAACGAATACCCGAGGCTGTTCAGCCCCATACCAATGACTTCACGGGCACCGTCGAGCAGCAGGATTTGATTTTTCAAACGTGGGTCCCACAGGTCGTTCCAGCTCTCAAATGTTAACCCATCAACCAGTTCAGGATTGTACACAATACCTACCGTACCCCAGAAGTAAGGGATGGAGTACTTGTTGTCCTCATCAAAGGATAGGTTCATGAACCGGGAGTCGATGTTTCTCAGATTGGGCAGCTTGCTGTGATCCAGCGGAATGAGCAGGTTTTCCTCTTTCATTTTGCTAATCGCATACTCGGAAGGAATCGCCACATCAAACGTCGTTCCGCCCTGCTCAATCTTGGTTAACATCGCTTCGTTCGAATCAAACGTCTGGTAGATCACCTTGATGCCGGTCTCTTGCTCAAATTCCTTCAGCAAATCGGGATCGATATAATCGCCCCAGTTGTAGATCGTCAGCGTGTTGCCGCCGGAATACCCCTGACTCTTGTTCAGATACGAAGCGAGAATCATCAAGGCAAAGGCAGCCACAAATACAATTGCAAATGTCCGAACCAGTTGCTTCATGGACGTAGCCCCCTTCCCGCAGGCGTACGCGCGGCACGGCGGTTAATGAAGTAATAACCAACCACCAGCAGCACCGTCAGCAGGAACAGCAGGGTCGACAGCGCATTGATGGACAGTGACACGCCCTGCCTTGCTCTAGAGTAAATCTCAACAGAGAGTGTAGAGTACCCGTTCCCTGTAACAAAGAACGTTACTGCGAAGTCATCAAGCGAGTACGTCAAGGCCATGAAGAACCCGGCAAATATACCCGGTTTGACGTATGGAAGCACCACACGGGTCAGAATCTGCCACGATCCAGCACCCAGATCGCGTGCCGCATCCATCAGCGTTGGACTCATCTCCTGAAGCTTTGGCAGTACCATAATTACGACAATCGGCACGCTGAATGCGATATGAGACAAAAGTACCGAAGTGAATCCAAGCTTGATGCCAATCATGGTGAACAGAATCAGAAAGGATGCACCGATGATGACATCCGGACTAACGATCAGCACGTTATTGAGTGACAGCAGCGTATTCTTGGTCCGTTTGCGCCGCACATGGTAGATCGCCAGTGCCCCTGCCACACCGAGCATCGTTGAGATCGCAGAGGATAGGAGCGCAATAATAAACGTATTGAGTACAATGATCAACAGCCGGGTATCGGCAAATACTTCCCTGTACCATTCCAATGTAAACCCTTCGAAGCCGCGCATATGCCCGCCACTGTTGAAGGAATAGAAGATCAGATACGCAATCGGTGCGTACAGTATGGCGAATACAACGGCCAGATAGACGTTAGACAGCTTTCCGTTTTTTCCCATTACGCACCTCCTTCTTGCCTGATCCAGTCAGGAACATAATGATCGCCATCGCAATAATCAAAAAGACGGCAATCGTCGAACCCATCCCCCAGTCCTGGGTGACGAGAAAATGCTGCTCAATCGCTGTTCCCAGCGTAATTACCCGGTTCCCCGCAATAAGGCGGGTAATCATGAACAAGGATAGCGCCGGAATAAATACGGCCTGACAGCCGGATTTCACACCGCTGAGCGTCAACGGGAAGATAACCCGGCGGAATGTCAGCCATGACGATGCCCCGAGATCTCGTGCTGCATAGATCAGCGACGGATTCATCTCTTCCAGCGCGTTGAAAATCGGTAGAATCATGAACGGAATGAAGATGTACACCGAGACAAAGATAAAGCTAAAATCGGTGAACAGAATCTGTTGTGTGCCAATGCCCACCACTTCCAGCAGGGAATTGGTCAGGCCATACGTGCCGAACAGGCCGATAAAGGCGTACGCTTTTAACAACAGATTGATCCAGCTTGGCAAAATAATAAGCAGCAGCCACAGCTGCTTGTGCTTCGTACGAGTCAGTAAATACGCCGTCGGATACGAGACCAACAGCGAGAACACTGTGATCAGAAATGCATACCAGAACGAGCTCAGGGTCATCTGCATGTACACAGGTGTAAAGAACCGAGCGTAGTTACCCAGCGTGAAATGGCCTTCCACGTCGAAGAACGAGTAGTACACCACCAGCAGAACCGGAGCAACTACAAACAACACCATCCATAATACATATGGAATCAGATACGCATTGCGTGTACTCGCCTTAGTCTGCATGAACGGCCTCTTGGTAGGCTTCCAGACGTTTATCGAACTCTTCTTCCGTCTCGTTAAAGCGCATGACGTGGATGGCTTCCGGGTCAAAATACAGTCCAATCCGAGCGCCTACGACGGCTTTCTTCGTGGAATGCACCAGCCACTCATTACCCGCATCATCGTAGGTCGATATCTCGTAATGCACCCCACGGAACAGCTGAGAGTCCACGTTGACCTGCATCTTGCCCTGCTCCTCGGTTGTAATCTCCATATCCTCTGGACGAATCACAATCTCCACAGGCTCGTCCCGCTGCAAACCCTGATCGACACACTCGTACTGTGCACCAGCGAATTCCACCACAAAGTCCTGCTTCATTTTGCCAGATACAATGTTCGATTCACCAATAAAATCCGCCACAAAACGGTTAATCGGCTCATCATAGATATCATTCGGTGTTCCGCTCTGTTGAATGACGCCGCCGTTCAGGACAAAGATCTCATCCGACATCGCCAAGGCTTCTTCCTGATCATGCGTGACAAAAATAAACGTAATGCCCAGTCGCTGTTGCAGCTCGCGCAGTTCATACTGCATCTCAGTCCGCAGCTTCAGATCGAGCGCCGAGAGCGGCTCGTCCAGCAGCAAAATCTCGGGTTCATTTACAATCGCCCGCGCAATCGCGACACGCTGCCGTTGTCCGCCGGACATCTCGCCAATTTCGCGGTTTTCATAACCGGAGAGATTGACGAACTTGAGTGCTTCCAACACTTTGCCGCGAATTTCAGCGGTTTTCATTTTTTTGATCCGCAAACCAAAAGCGACGTTCTCAAATACGTTCAAATGTGGAAATAACGCGTAATCCTGAAATACGGTATTCACCTGCCGCTGGTGAGCCGGCACTTGGTTAATCAGTGCACCGTTAAAATAAATACTGCCCTGTGTCGGCTCCGCAAAGCCGGCGATCAGGCGCAATATCGTTGTTTTCCCGCAGCCTGAAGGGCCGAGTAGCGTATAAAATTTACCCCGCTCAATCTCGAAGCTGACTTCCTTCAATACGGCTTCATCCTGATCGTATTGCTGGGTCACCCGGTCGAACCGGATAATCGGTTGTTGTTCTGACATGCTTCATTTCGCCCCCTTTAAACTTGAGGTATACCTTGAGCCTGTACACTTCTTTTCATGCATGCTTCATTACAAATCCCATCTATTATATATGATTCAGCTATATCCGCAATGGTTTTGATGTAAACGCCATGTGTTATTTCTTCTTATTCTCACAAATACAGCATACATTACGGGTATATGTCGATATCTACGCATCCAAGTAGAGCGATTTCATGAGGATTTCGGATCAAGTCATGTGAGAGGAGTCCTGTTGGTGGATATTCGCCGTAACCTGCCTTTGCTGATGATCATTTGTTTTCTGAGTCAGATGGGCGGATTCATGATCCTGCCCCTGTTCCCTTTGTTTATTGAGGAATTTGGCCTGTCCAGTTGGATGATGGGGGTTATTTTTGCACTCTTTTATGTCGGTAAAGTGATTGGCGGGGTGCCTGCTGCGGCGCTTTATCGAAAAATTGGGGGCAAGCGAGCACTTATTGCCATGCTGCTTCTGCTCGCTGTATGTATGGGCGGTTTCGCTGTATCTTCTGCCGCATTAGTATTCGGTCTGCTGCGGCTGCTGCAAGGGCTCGCTTCCACCGGACTTACCGTCGTCGTGCGTTCCATCATCGGGGATGAGGGGAATGTCGACAACCGGGGGCTGTACAACGGTTATATCAGCAGCAGCGAAGGCGGGGGTATGGTGCTAGGCCCGGTCATCAGCGGCTGGCTCTCATTGCATTGGCCGTTGTCGGTGCCTTTTTTACTTGTTACCGTGTGCTGTCTGATGGCTGTGGTTGCGGCAATGGGGATGAAGACAGCAGGAAAGTCCAATCCTGTATCTGAAAATGTGGCGGACGGCCACGACTTAAGAGAGTCTCCAACGGATGCCAAACCAACGCAAACGCCTGCCGATTATACAGTTTCTCCAGTAAACGCTACTCCTAGCCCAACCACTCCTGAACCGACCACCGGACTTACCCGGAGGCAGCAACTGATTGGCTACGGTACGGTGCATTTTCTGGAGATGAGTGCGTATGCCGTGTTTCTGACTTATTTTGCGTTGTATGCGGCTCATATCATGCACTGGGACCCGTTTGCGATCAGTCTTGCCTTTACCGTTGTTGGTATCTCTACACTCGCGGCTGCTCCGGTAGCCGGTTACCTGTCTGACCGGATGGGTGATCGTCTGCTGCTCTGTATGTTCGGCATGCTGATGATTGGCATCGAAGTGGTCGTTTTTCTGAGCACATCTTCGTATGTGCTGGTTTACGTGGGCATGCTGATCGGCGGCGTAGGCGGTGCATGTTACATGGATTCGTTCTTTGCTCACATCGGGGATCATATCCCGGACGAGGGCAGGAGCTCCGTCATAGGCAAAATTGTCTCTGTGGCAGAGATCGGTTCCATCGTATCCCCTCTGGTGGCTGCTCTGCTTGTGGAGCGTGGATCGCTGTATACCGTGTTTGTGTTCAATCTGCTTCTGATTGCTGCTGCCATTACCGTTCAGGCTGTGATGCGGAGCCGTTACAGATCGAAACGCGTGTAGACGCACAAGACTGCCCACATCAGTGGGCAGCCTCCATTCATTTATTTACTCTTAATAAAGTTGCTATATGTAGTGCATTTTCTTCGATTTTACTTTTTAAATAAAGGTCTGTGTTCTCAGGCAATTCCGTCGGCTTGTAAAACTTCGCTTCAAGAATTTCCACCCCATCGGGCTTCAGCTCGCCTTCAAACTCCGTGCAAATATAACCAATAACCACATTATAATATTCATGTCCATTTCTTAATTTCGTATATAACTCTTTCCCCGAAAAGACGCCGTACAACTCAAGTTTCTTGATCTCTATTCCAATTTCTTCTTTGACCTCTCGCATCGCAGACTCTTCCACCGATTCGCCCAACTCCATAAATCCACCCGGTACTCCCCAGGTATGATCCACATGTCGAACCAACAAAATTTCACCCGATTTATTCAATATCAAAATACTCGGTCTCACCAGAATAACGGGTGCATTGCCAACCATTTCTCGAAGCGATTCAATATAGCCCATAGCTAACCCTCCTATACTAAGTCATGACCCTCATTATAGAAGTTCAATTAATTTCCATATAGAGAAATAATATTCAGATTTATTTCCTATTTTAGAGCCTGTGCTGTGATGAAAAAAACAGCAAAAAAATAACCCGTTCACACATCAGTGTGCAAACGGGCATTTCATTGGTGAGTTCTCAGCCTGAGGCTGCTGATCCCTCTCGGGTTGTTGTTTTCCCCTGTCCATCCGTTCAGCTTCCAATTTCTCTATATCCAGTGTGTAGGAATGATCTCCATAGAAGAAGTTAGGCTTCACAATCTCATTACGGTAGGAACTGTGGAAAATATGCGTCGTTGCCGGCGACACCGGCGGAATCAGCCAGACCCAATCACCTGTCAGTTCACGCCCGGCCTTCTCTTCCCGCTGCTCAAACAGGGCAAATTGCGCTGCCGCTGTGTGGTGATCCACGATGCTGACGCCTGCTTTCTTGAACGAATGAAGCACAGCTACATTCAGCTCTACCAAAGCCCGATCCTTCCAAAGTGTCGTTTCACTCGACGTATTCAGGCCAAGTGCTGCTGCTACCGCTGGTAGTTTATTATAACGAAACGTATCCGCCAGATTGCGTGCGCCAATCTCAGTCCCCATATACCAGCCGTTGAATGGTGCTGCCGGATAGGATATGCCGCCAATCTCCAGACGCATATCGGCAATCATCGGTACACCGTACCAGCGCATGTCCAGTTCAGCAATCTCGGGACGCTCCGGGTGTTCGATCCTCACTTCCACGATGTCTTCCTCGGGCACAGGATACCACTCCGGAGCTTGTCCCTGAGCCTGGATAATCAATGGCAGCACATCATAAGGCGTACCCTCCCCCTGCCAGCCAAGCGACATGGCTGTCTTCGTTAGCTCAACGGATGCAGGATCACCTACAATGCCTTCCGTCGTCTCATAGCCGGCATAACGGATCAACTGGTGATTCCAAATCCGCACGGGGGCTCCATTTGGTCCATCAGGTGGAAGGATCGTAATCATCGGAATGATCTTCCCTTTGTTGGAGGCCGCTCTGATGTGCGTCATCACAGCATCCGCTGCCGTTCCAACCGTATCTGCATGACGGGCATCAACGATGCGCAGTTTATCCCAGAACAGCCGCCCGATGCAGCGATTGCTGTTCCGCCATGCCATTTTACAGCCATGCTCCAATTCATCTGCAGTATGCACATATGTGCCTGTGTGCCCAATCTCGTTCAAAACTGCAACAAGCCGGGCCTGCGCGTCTTCACGCGAATGGCCCAGCTCTTCATAACATCTATATATAAACCGTTCAGCTTCATCCCGCAGTTCTTCCAGGTCTGTCCGCATTATTCACTCCACCAATCTATACATCTTGAATGCCATCATTATACGGCAAGCACACCGGATTTGTAAGCGAACGGGCACTTTGTTCACGGACTCTACATATCGTTGTTCAGGATGCAGGTTAACTTAGCTTATTTGCCCAGAAATGCGTTTAACATCCAGACCTCTTTATCCAATACAGCGGTGAATCCAATTAACATATCTTCAGTTGCATTATCTTCAGCTTCGCCAGCTGCTTGAACACCCTGGTTAATAACACCCACCATCGCTTGCAGATCAGCAACTACGGTCTCTACCATTTTTTCAGCCGACAACTGTCCCTGTGCTTCCTCAACAGGTGACAACCGCAGTTGTTCAGCCATCGTTGCGACCGGACGTCCACCAATGGCCAACAGACGTTCTGCGGCTTCGTCCATATTCGCCGTAGCCAAGGTATACAACTCTTCGAATTTGGCATGCAGTGTGAAGAAATGAGGACCTTTCACATACCAGTGGAAGTGGTGCAATTTGGTGTACAGTACAGACCAACCTGCGATCTGGCGGTTAAGGACCTCTTGAAGTTCAGTGGCATGGTTTGCAAAAGTATTGTTTCTAGTTTGGATTGTGCTCATGGAATTTATCCCCTCTCGAATACGATATAGTTTTGATTTTGATAACGTCATTTAACTTGTTTCCGTTTATTTAATTTAGACTTAATCTAAATCTTGTTTTAATTATAACACTGCCCTTATCCTTTGTGAAGGCTTTAGCCTACTCTTTCGAATGAAGATTCCATGAAGCTACACTTCATGTTTGGCTTGGGTAGGACTACCCTTTTAAACATCTTTACACACAGTATCTATACCTCGATTTTTATCGATGTACAATGACAATCCTCACGTCACATATAACAAAAACAGCCCTAATCCTCATGGAGGATCAGGACTGCACCAACGCACATAGCGCACGCTTTATTGTTGAATCAACTCGGATGTAAGGATACGGCTTACCTCTTCATAACTGCGCGCAACGTGATGAGGCTGATGCTCTGATTCTGGCAAAGCACCACGATGGTTGAACCAGATCACTTTCCATCCGGCATCCACCGCACCAACAACATCATTGCGCCAGGAATCGCCGATGTAATAACTGGATCTGGAATCCAATCCCGTCTGCCTGCTTACATGCTCAAATAATCTGCGATCCGGTTTGGCGTAACCAAGGGTACCCGATATGAAAATCCGTTCCTCGGGAATAAGACTGAATACATCCAACGCTTCGAGCTTCCGCTGCTGATGTTTTCCTTCTCCGTTGGTAATTAACCCTACCCTATGCCCTTCTGCAAGAAGTCTTCGGATAAGTTCATATGCTCCCTCAAAGGGCTGAATCTGAAACTGTCTACTCAAATACCGTGCTTGCAGTTCTTCAGCCTGCCCCGGTTGTAGCGGATGCCCAAACTCCGCCATGGTCAGTTCAAATCTTCGATGACGCATCCGTTCCACTGCCTCGGGTTCGGGTACAGCAGACAAGTCCTCTTGAGCAGACAGCCAGTCGCTATAAAAACGGAAGCGATGGTATGCCTCCCCATACGGGAAATCATCTGATAAACCAAGAACCTCCTGTAGTGCTCCTTTCAACGGTTGTAAGTGGTCATACAAGGTATCGTCTACATCGAAAAAGATGGCTTTAGCAGCATTTATTTTATCTATCATCGTTGTTAGTCCTCCTGCTCTTGGCTATCAATTGTTATTCTATTCTTAGAATAAGGTTTTTCTAAATCAAAATGTTAGCAAATGAAGAATTAATATTAATGAAATTTTTGATTTCAGAATCATTTCCTTGAATTATGTAAAGTATAATTATACTTTCTCAGTAAATACTGTATAATATAATTACATTAAATGAAAGTTGGTGAATATAGTTGAAAGATCTCATAACCGAAGAGAGCATATTGCAAGTACTCAGGGGTTTTAATAAATGGTGGGAGTCAGGGAAAGTTCAAGACGATTTTGCTAAACCAACTAAACGTTTTGCTTATTACGATGCAAAGCAAAGCTTCGAACACACAGAGATTCGTCGTCATGTCATTCTAACTGGTCCACGACGTGTAGGGAAATCAACTATTATGTATCAAACGATCCATGATGCGTTAGAAGCAGGCGTGCCTAAAAAGAATTTGTTATATGTTTCTTTTGACCACCCTATTTTAAAGATGTCTGAAATAGACAAAATTTTAAAAATTTTTATTAATAATGTTGCTGTCGATGAAAATATATATCTCTTCTTAGATGAAATTCAATATGCACATGAATGGAATGGATGGTTGAAAACCATTTACGACACCTTCCCTACTTACCGTGTAATGGCTACAGGATCAGCGAGTCCTATTTTAAGTGAGAAGATGCCCGAGAGTGGTGTTGGAAGGTGGACTCAGATTAGGATACCCACTCTTTCATTTTATGAATATCTTGAAATTAGAGAAATTCCAGTTCCATCCATTAATGAAACCTTAGGTCCGACATCTTTGAATTCTTTAACATCAGTTGAACTAGAGCAACTTATGAAAGATTTGGAGCCAATAGAAAAACACTTTCATCGCTATCTTTTGATTGGAGGATTCCCAGAGATTGCTCGGACTGACGACATAAGTTATGCACAAAGAATCATTCGAGAAGATGTAGTGGATAAAGTATTAAAAAGAGATATGGTTTCTTTATTCAATGTTAGAAATATCGATGAGTTAGAGAGAATCTTTCTATATTTGTGCATGACTACTGGTGATATAATGGAAGCAACTACAATAGCTAGTAACATGGGTATTACACGACCGACAGTTGTGAAGTACATGGCACTCTTGGAATTAGCCAATCTTATTTATTTGAGCTACCCGGTACAAATGACGGGAAAAAAACTCTTGAACTCGAAACCGAAGGTATATTTAGCCGACCCAGCGATCCGTAATGCAGTCCTTGTTAAAGGTGAAGAAGTCCTTCAAGATCCTGATCAAATGGGGAAAATTGTAGAATCTGCGGTATACAAACATATTAGTACTTTTTACTATAACTTCAATCCTCGAGTTGGATACTACCGAGATTCTAGCACGCAGAAGGAAATTGATATTGTCCTTATGATGCCTAGCTTTAAAATCTTAATGGAAGTAAAATATCGCGAAGATTCTCGTCTTAAGGAAACTGAGGCAATTGTAGAATGGTCAAAGAATGACAAAACAACTTCATCATTATTAATCACTAAACAAAGTGATGATTTTGGATTGTTTGGTCATACCTCAATTATGAGAATACCTGCCTTCGCATTCCTATACTTACTAGGGCATGCAGAGAAGCACCGATACAGAAAAAAGAGTTAAACTTGGGAACTTAATTTATCCAAAACTCCTCATGATTTTTTAGACACAATATAAAATACGTTAGATTTATCCTTTACTATAAACAAACGATCCCCCACTACACCACTCATCGTGGCAAAAGCAGGGGATCGTTTGTTATGCTACATCACTCCACAATCAACGGTACAACCTTACCTGCATTCACATCAATCAGACCGTGATCGGTAATTTTCAGAGCCGGACTTACCGCAAGAGAATGGGTACTGATGGACATGATCGGGTTATAGTGCACGTAACCAAGAGACAACATCGCTGCACGCAGCTCTTTCACTTGGTGAGACACTACCGCCAGTGGTTCCTCCGTCAAAATGCCACCCACTGGAAGTTCGAGATGGGACAACACTTTGCCGTCTTCCACCACACAGAACCCACCTTGGCTCGAAATTACCGTGTTAGCTGCCAAGATCATATCTTCACGATTGCGTCCTACGACCAAAAGGTTGTGGTTATCATGTGAATATGTTGTTGCAATGGCACCTCGCTTGATCGTGTCTCCACCAATTAAACCATGTGCTCGATTACCGTTCACACCATAACGCTCAAAAGTCGCAATCTGTCCATATTCGCTTTCTTCCCAGAGAAGTTCACCATTCGCAGCCTGAACCTGTGCAATATGTTCTTCCACAAAGGTTGAACCATCCTTCACCATCATGACACGGCAGTTGTTTAAACCATTTTCAGATAACTGTGCATCTGAGTCAGATGCTTCACTTTGCCCATTCACCTGCGGATCTGACAAACGGATTGCAAAATCCTCGGCTCCTAATAGTTCCAATTGCACGCTCTTGTAAAAGTGAGGTGGGAACTGTCCACTAATTCGGTCCTGCTTGTACGGTTCGTAGTCGTCATAAGCTTTACGGCCATTTTTGTATACCTGCTCTACTGCAAGTGTATCTAAGTTGGACAGCAGCACATAATCCGCCACTTTGCCTGGGGCAATGCTACCGCGATCAGTCATTTTCATACGGGACGCAGGGGTTGAGGTTGCAGCGTAAATCGCATCTTCGGGGCGCATCCCCATCCTAATGGCCTTACGTACGATATGATCCAGATGTCCCCGTTCCACCAGCGAGTCCGGCATAACATCGTCCGTTACGAAGCAGAAATGCTGAGCGACATCATGCTGGATCAGGTATTCCATGACTTCTGGCGTCATCGATTTTTCCTGAATTTCAATAAACATACCTGCTGCAATTCGCGCCTGCAAGCCTTCAATGCTCTGATGTGTATGATCGGAATCGATGCCCGCATAGATCAGTCGGTGCAGATCCAGCCCAAGCAATTTCGGTGTATGGCCTTCGATCACGAGATCTGGATAGTTTTTGCGAATATGCTGAAGAATCTGATTGGTCTTGCATTCCGGATCACGGATAACGTCCACATAGTTCATGATCTCACCCAGACAGATGATCTCTCCAGTAGCGAGCAGCACATCCATGTCTTCGATTTCGATTGAACCACCTGTTGTTTCCATCGGTGTCGCCGGAACGGAGCTTGGGATAGCGTAGAACATGTCCACCGTTGTCTCACGACTGGCCGACATCATCTCCTGCACACCTTCCAGCCCAAACACGTTCGCCATCTCATGCGGTTCCGCCACAATGGACGTTACTCCGCAGCGGATCAGGCCATGGGAAAAGGTTGCGGGTGTCACCATGGTACTCTCAATGTGCAGATGAATATCAATAAGGCCTGGGATCATGTAACGTCCACGTGCATCAATCACTTCATCGGCTTCAATCATCTCCGGGCCGCCTGGACCAACATACATAAATCTACCGTCCAGTACTGCCACGTTGTTCATTTCGAATCGTTTATAATAACTGTTATACACATGTACATTCTTAATTAGTTGATCTGCACGCATGGGGCATAATCTCCTTCTTCATGAGCATCTTACAGCGATCCAGAGCAGCAGCTACAACTAGCTATATTGAATGGAAACAGCCATTTTCGATATAACGCACCAAATGTTCACTTATTCCATTCAATACACTGTAACGCGTCCTCTGAAATCAGCTGATAAATGCCTCTTTTGCTGCTTCTGCTTCCTGCTGCTATTCCACAAGGACAAGTTTATCCTGCGGGAAAATCAGATTAACCCGCTGTCCGCTGAGATAAGGCGTCTCCATCTCCTGATTGGCTGTGAAGTCGCCAAGTTCTGTCTCAATGACGTACTGATAACTGCGTCCAAGGTACGTGCTTACTTTGATAATCCCAGGCAAAGCATTTGCCATGTCCCCGGAGGTATCTCCACTAACCATCAGATCATCCGGGCGAATCGCACCTTTGCGTGCACCGGGACGTGCTGTTCCGGGATGCGCTGTTGCTGTGAACAAACGACCACCCGCTTTCAGCGTGATCACCTCTCCTGCATCACTGCGCTCTGCGAATTCAATAAAATTGTGGAAGCCGATAAATTGGGCTACAAATTCTGTGGCCGGGTATTTAAAAATGGTCTCCGGGCGGTCGAGCTGCTCGACAACGCCTTTGTTCATAATCGCTACCTGATCCGAGATGGAGAAGCACTCCTCCTGATCATGAGAGACATAAAGTGTCGTAATGCCCAGTTCCTGCTGAATCCGGCGGATCTCCACCCGCATATTCAACCGCAGGTTGGCATCCAGGTTACTGAGTGGTTCATCGAACAACAGCAAATCTGGTTCAATGACGAGTGCGCGGGCAATCGCCACACGCTGACGCTGTCCACCGGACAGTTCCTGTGGGAAGCGTTTCTCAAAGCCGTTCAGGTTTACCACTTCAAGGATGCGCATGACGCGTGAAGAAATATCCTTGTCTTTTACCTTGCGCATCCGCAGGCCGAAGGCCACGTTGTCATAGACAGACAGATGCGGGAACAGCGCATAACTCTGAAATACAAATCCGAAATTCCGCTTGTTTACCGGAACCTTCGTGTAATCCTTGCCGCCGAACATAAACTTGCCCTGTGTTGCTTCCAGGAACCCGGCGATGAGGCGCAGCGTAGTTGTTTTGCCGCAACCGCTCGGTCCGAGCAGGGAGAGCAGCTTACCTTTTTCCAGCTCCAATTGAAAATCCTTCAGGATCGTCTGGTTATCGTAAGCCACCGATACGCGATCCAATGTCAGCAATGCCATAGCGTTCTGCGCCTCCAATTAACGTTTAGTAAAGTATGAGAATCCGCCCATGATCCGTTCGATCACGAACATTAAAAGTCCAGTTAATACCATCAAAAGCACGGAAATGGCTGCAATGGTTGGGTCAAAATAATTTTCCACATAGGTCAGCATCTGAATTGGCAATGTGCTTACCCCTGGTCCGGTCATAAACACGGAAATGTCCACGTTGTTGAACGACTCCAGAAAGGCAATCAGCACCGCCGCGAGAATTCCTGAGCGAATGTTAGGGAGCACGATCTGGAAGAACGTTCTCACCCGTCCTGCGCCGAGACTCAGGGCTGCTTCTTCTACTGCAAAGTCAAAGCTCGACAGACTCGATGCTATAACGCGAATGATAAATGGAAGCATAATAATGGTGTGACCGATCAGCAGACCCAGATACATCGGCAAATGATAGATCACGATCAGATATTTCATCAATGTAAAACCAAGCACGATTCCCGGAATGAGTACCGGAGACAGGAACAATGCATTCAGCACGGACTTGCCTTTGAAATCATAACGACTAAGTGCGTACGCAGCCGGAACCCCGAGCAACAGTGCCAGCAAATTCCCCAGCAGGGAAATGATGATGGACGTCTGGAACGTACGGAGGAAACCGCCTGTGTTGAAAATATTCTCGTACCAGCGGAGGGAGAAGCCCTCCGGCGGAAATTTGAGTACCGTCCCCGGTTCAAACGAAGTCACCGAGATGATCAGAAGCGGGCCCAGCAGAAAGATAAAGACCAGCAGACTGAACAGGCCCAGCCCGATATGTTTCTCCCGCATATGTCTACCCCTTCGGATTTAAAGTTTTGGCCATTTTGTTCATGACACCGACCACGACAAACGTAATGACAATCATAATCGCAGCAACGACCGAGGCCAGATACCAGTCGTTCAGGGTCATGGCGTTCTGATAGAGGAACGTTGCAATTACGCGCTGTTTGCCTCCCAATAGTGCAGGCGTCGTATAAGCCGTCAGGCTTCCGACAAAAACAAGTACGGCTCCGATCACAAGCCCTGGCACAGCCAGCGGGAACACCACCCGGCGGAATGCCGTGAAGCGGGATGCACCCAGGCTCTGCGCTGCCTTGAGCAGATCACCATCGATGTTCTCAAGCACACCGACCAGGGAAATGATCATGAGCGGCAGGAACAGATGGGTCAAACCAATCATCATGGCTGCCGGGGTATACAAAATATCCAGCGGCTTGTCCACGATACCAAGCCCAACGAGGGCGTTATTGATCAGCCCTTTGCGTCCGAGAATAATCATCCAGCTAAACGAGCGCACAACCGGGCTCGTCAGCAGCGGGAAGATGGCCAGCGCGAGCAAAATACCTTTGCGGCGCGGGGCTTTCCGTGAAATATAATAAGCTGTCGGGAATCCGAGCACCACGCAGACGATGGTGGTGACCACGCTGACCTGCAGCGTCGTAAGCAATATTTTCAAAAAGTAAGGGTCTCTGAAAAAATGCATGTATCCTTCAAACGTGAAGGAGTTTTCCTGAAAAAACGTCGATCCGATCGTCAGGACAATCGGAATGATCATAAATGCCGCCAAAAACACAAATCCCGGCAGCAATAGCCAGTATACTGATTTCTTCATCGCGGTACTCCTGACATAAGAATTAGAGATTTATACTCGGATACTCCGATTGCAGTACCGTCCTTCGATCCCTGTTATCCCCCGATTTTTCTGAATTCCTTATCAATGGAGAAAATCGGGGGATAAAGGGGAACGCTTCGCTTCTCCAGATCGGTTCTGCACTCTCCGCAATCGTATAAATATCTTATTGGGTCGAGCAATTAAGAATTTAAAGCATTAATAAACAACTCAAGGAATGCTTCGGCATCTACCGTTTCACATACCAATGTGTTGGGTTGTTCGCCCAAACGGTTTTGGAAGTCACATACCATCTGACCATCGCACAGGCGGCTGGCCGTCTCTACATCGACGTAATACGATTGGCGTCCAACCAGTTCCGGGGCAAGAGCGACGCCAACGGCCAGTGGATCATGCAGGGCACAGGCGCGTATGCCGTTCATTTCTTCATACCGCTTGATGTAAATCTCCGTGCTCTGTGCCACGTAATCGCGCAATACCGGATCAGTTAATCGTCCAATGGCTTCTTCATTCAGCAGCGTTTGGCGGGTAACATCCAAGCCCACCTGCGTTAGCTTCTCGAAACCAGCATGCAATACAATGCGTGCGGCTTCGGGATCAGCGTACGTGTTGTACTCCGCAGTAGGTGTAACGTTGCCATGTCCACGAACAACGCCACCCATGAAGATGACTTCCTTCAATAATGTAGGTAGTTCAGGACACTTCATTAACGCCAACGCCAGATTCGTTAACGGTGCGGTCATGATCAGTGTTAGTTCGCCTGGGTACAGCTTCGCTTGTTCAACGATAAATTCCGGGGCAAAGCCTTCATCCGCCTGCTTGGACACGGCTGGATCGGGCAGCGCACCACCCAATCCGTCTTGTCCATGTACCCGGTGCTCATAGTGAGACTTGCGTGTGAGTGGCCCAGCCGCTCCGGCAATGACCGGAATGGAGGTTGAACCCACCAGTTCAAGAATTTTGCATGTATTATCCGTTGCCTGCTGAAGCGATACGTTCCCGCAGACCGTGGTAATCCCGAGAATGTCCAGCTTCCGACTCTTAACGGCCAGCAAGATCGCCAGCGCGTCATCAATACCGGTATCCACATCCAGAATGATGCGATTTCCTGTTTCACTCATACATTTCCAACTCCTCTGCCGTTAAATGATTGCTTGCTGCAAATAATATAAGTTCAACTAAAGAATATTTACACTTACCACTCCGATGACAGAATAACCTTCCGATCGCTGTTATCCCCAGATTTTTTTTAATTCCCTTCTTCAAAGGGAAAATCCGGGAATAAAGGCATAGCATATGCTTCTGATGCAGCTTTCTTTCAGAAAGCTTTTAGCTCCGCTTCTTCACGTTATTTCTGTCCTCTCCGTTCTCGTGTAAAAAGTTTAGTTGAACCTATATAGATCAAAGATAACTTTTAAGTCAATTGACTGCTTGTTTTACTGTGCAATCTCACGGTTCCAACGATCTGTCCATGCTTTAGCCTGTTGATTCACAAATTCCATATCCAGCTTGTTCAGCTTGCCAACGACGTCAGCACCATACGTTACGCCCTCAGCTTCTTCGGCATTCAATTCAACTTTTGTATTAACCGGGGAGTCCACTTTGGCTTTGGCAGATTTAGTTTGTACATCCTGGCTCAACTGCCAGTTGATGAATTCTTCGGCGAGTTCTTTGTTCTTGCTGCCTTTCACGACATTGATCGTATTCATAACAGCATACGCACCTTCGCTAGGTGTAACAAACTTCGCATTTGGCACTGCGGCTTTCAAATCTTTGAAGTACATTTCCATAATCGGTCCGCCAGCAATCTCTTCCTGGGAGAACATGTTCACGAATTCGGAAGTTTGCGTGTAAAATTTAACAACGTTGCTGCTTAATTTTTTCAGTTCTGCAAATGCGGCATCTTCATTAAACGTTTCGTTTCCGGCTACACGTGAAGCTGCATCCAATACCATCGGGCCTGCTGTTGCCGTAATGTTCGGAATGGTCAAGTTATTGGCAAAAGCCGGGTCCCACAGATCTGCCCATGAAGTGACTTCTTTGTTAACGAGGTCTGGGTTATACGCGATTCCGAGCTGGCCAACTGTGTAGGCCGGGCCGTAATCTTCGCCAAGCGGTGCTTTGGCAATATCATAAATATCGTTCACATTCGGAATTTTGGAGCGGTCGATTTTCTCAAACAAACCTTCATCAATACCCTGCTGTGCATAGTAATCGGACAAATAGATCACATCAACATTGGATGTACCTTGGCGGATTTTGTTCAAACGCTCAGCGTTGTTACCCACTTCAAGCACAATGTCTACATTATGTTCTTTTTCAAATGGACCAAATACTTCTTCATTGAAGAAATCTTCCGAGAACCCCCAAGTGGAGATGACCAGTTTGGTTGGCGCCGTGCCTCCGCTGCCTGATCCGCCTGTTGCGTTCTCTGTACTGCTGCCGCATCCTGCAAGTAATACCGATGTCATTGCCACTGCCGCCAAACCGCTAATCCACTTTTTCATCATGATCCTGATTCCCCCTGATATGTTTGATTTAACAACCCAAACCATTAAGTTGAACTAGCTTGATAACGCATTTCACGTAGAAAACAGAAAGAACCTGGAGAAACGAAGTGTTCGCCTAAAAGCTTTCTGAAAGAAAGCTGCTTCGGAAGCATAAGCTATCACCAGATTTCTACCTTATAAAAGGGAATAAAAGAAATCTGGGGATAACAGCGATCGGAAGGTCTTCTGATTTTGAAGGGTACATGCGTTATTTAAGGTTAGTTCAACTTAAAAAACAAAAAGAAAAGCATTCTTGTATAAACAAGAACACTTTTCTTCGTAAACAAAGGAAAGCGACACCCGCTGCCGGTACATCATCGGTTTCTGCTTCAGAATCAATCCGAAGTCAGACGCCATCATATGAAATTGTTCGGAATCCGAATGATGAATTAGAATGGTGCGCAACGCATGCATCGAACCTGTCGATCCATCCTATGCTTGTTCCAATATCACATTCGTAATGGCCCACTGTGTGGACGCATCGTAATCCCGTAATACAGCTTCGATTGGCAAACCCATGTGCTGCTCCAACTTCTCCCTGAATTTCTTCTTATACAAGACAGACATGCGGAAGTCCACTTCCAGCTTCAAGCCGGGGGCCTCCCCTTCCAGGGCGTCAGAGCGCGGTGAACGTCGGTGCTTCGCGTAGAAGGTTACAATGTTCTGATCAATGGTCACTCTCAGGAGAGTGGTGCCAAAGCCAAACAGTTCCTTCGAAATTTCGTTATAATACTGGCACATCTTCTTCTTGCTCTCATTGCTGTCCAGCAGTTCCATGAACTCACCCACATCTTTTACTACCGTACGTTCGACGTGTTAACACGATTGATTATACATATATCTACGATTTTAGGCAACCCAAAAGATATAGTTAACATGCAAATAACACATAAAAGCGAACATTGAACGTAATATCATTTGTTGACATTAAATTATTACCTATGCATTTAAACGATATATGTTGAAATTATGCCTCTAAAGTCCAACTTCTATCCGAAACATTTATGTATCAGGATTGCATTCAATACAAAAAGGGGATCTCTCGTAAGTCATAACATGACGAGACGCCCCTTTTTGCGTAGTTTGTGCTAGTTAGTGATAGAGAAACCGAGAAACTACCTCTGAGACAGCCTCCTTCAAATCTTGTTAATATAATAGATAACTCACTACTTGTTCAAGGGGGACATTTTTGAAGATGCCGCTCTAGCTGAACGTACCTCTGTACGAATCAAATTAAAGATCATAAAGACCAGCACAACGAGTTGTGGAATAAAGGTCTCCCATGTCGGATACATGCCAAGCCAGCCAATAGTCGGCAAACTCGGCACAACATGAGCCCCCAGCGCTGCTGAGACTTGAAGGGAGTGAATACTCTCTCCAAGAAAACGAAATACCAGATAATAAATCAGCAGCGTAGCAGTCAGGAAAAACCACCGTACAGGCAGACGTACACTGAACTGAATAATGGCCACAGCCAATACAATCAGGAAGAGCAACGCTGCCCCCATACCGATCAACATCTGTGATGTATCAATTGCAGGCGCCATGCCGATATAAAAGATCGCCGTCTCCGCACCTTCCCGCAATATGGCGAGACCTGCCACAGCGAAGAGTGACCACAGACTTCCACGGGCCAGTGCACCACCTACCTGTCGCTGTACATAGCTATTCCAGGAGCGGGTATTCGATTTGCTATGCATCCATTGTCCAACCGTCAACATCAGTACAACGGCTGCAAGCCCAGTATACCCCTCAATCATCTCACGTGTGCTGCCCGATGATGCCACAGCAAGGGTCAGCGACAGCACAACGGCCAGCGCCGCACTAAGCAGCAGACCACTACCGGCCCCAGCCCAGATCCAGCGCCGGGCCGCAGTCTCGCCACTCTTCTTGGCATAAGCGAGCAATGCAGAAAGTACCAGAATGGCCTCCAGTCCTTCGCGAAGCAGAATCAATGCTGCATCCCATGCCGAGTATGAGGTGGCAGCCGTTAACGGTTCCAGTCGATTAATCATGCGGGCTACAACCTCGGTTGCCTTCGCTGTATTTGGCGGATTGGAGACGACATATCCTGATGCTTCCGCCATTTCATTCTCAATGGCCGTATATGAAGCGGGAGATGATATCTGTACCTGACCTTCAACCAGAGGCCAGGACACGATAAACTGCTCCAATCCCGCTCCGGCAGAAGTCGTATCCCCCGCTTGAATCTGCTGCTCTATTTGCTCCAGTAATTTCAGCAGGTCGGACAATGAAGAAACACCGGAGGATGCTGACGTATCTTCAACTTCCCCTTCCTTGAGCGTTCCTGTACTGTAATCTGTGAGCAACGTGACCAGTTCCTGCATACGCGCTGTTGCCTGTTCTTCCTTGCGCGGCTCGGCCTGCATTGCAATGCGAACCAGGCTGATGTCTTTCTCCAACTGGCTGTATACGCCAAAATGATCCTGACGGATGGGAGCTTCGGTCCCTTTCCAGGCTGTAACAATCCGTTTATAGGCAATCTCTGCCTGGCTCCAATCGCCCTGTTCCATTGCACTCAAACTTTTACGTGCGTCTGGCAGCAGCCTTTCTGCCGCTTTACGGCCTGCATCGCTGCTCTCTTCCGCACCCTGAAACGCCTCAATATACTGATTGATTGCACGGGCAAGGTCAGCCAGTGCTATCTTGGCAGCATCAGAATCCTTGCCCGACAGTACCTGTTCCGCTTTTGACAAGGCATCAGCTGCAACGCTGGCGGCCGTCGCTACCTGATCTGCGTTCTGCTCCGGGACCAACGTGCTAGCATCATCCCACAGTTGCCGGAATTCAGCGACGTCCTCCGCGGCTTCTGTCAGCTTGCCCTGTCCCGCTTCAACCAAGGCGCTGCCCACAGGCGGCAATAGACTATCCAGTTGTTTTTGCACAGATTGCTCATTGTTTTGGAGCCCTTCAGCAGAAGTGTGTGGCATGTCCAGTAAACGAGTTACCCCGGACCCCACCACCAGGAACACCAGCAGCATCAGCAAGGAGCGCATCAACCTTCCTTTATACAACCGCCTCTGATCCTTCCGATCAGCGATCCTGCCCATCATCGTCATCCTCCCCATTAGATCAAGGTGTCTCCAATATATCCGCCATTCGTAATTCCGGGGAAACAGGCAAATACAGCACTGCCCGTGTGCACGGTATATTCATTCAGCTTGTCGTTCTTTGCCAGTCGTTTCTGAATCGGAATAAACTGTTTCTCCAGGTCCCGTTGATAGCTAATGAACAGCAAACCTGCATCCAACTGTCCGGTCTTGGCATCGAGCCCACTCGAATACGAGTAGGAGCGGCGTAAAATTTGCTGACTGCCGTCCCCCTTGGCGAGGCGCAGATGTGACGTTGCTGGAATGACAGGCTGTCCATCGGCAGACTTGGCCTTCAAGTCTACCGGATCGAACTCGCCGCGGCTGCCGAGCGGCGCTCCGCTGTCCCGGTGGCGTCCAAATGTCGCCTCCTGGTCTTTCAGTGTGGAGCGGTCCCACACCTCCACACGCATGCGAACCCGGCGGACGGCCATATAGCTGCCGCCGGTCATCCACCCCGGACCGTCAGCAGGCTGCGCCCAGACAGTCTGGTCCATCAGCACGGCATCCGTTGTATCCGGATTGCCGGTGCCATCCTTGAAGCCGAGCAAGTTGCGCGGTGTTCCACCCGCAGGGTCAGCTCGGCCTGTGCGCTGGAAGCCTTCCTGCGTCCAGCGCAATACCGCATGTCCGCGTGCGATGCGCGCGAGATTGCGGATGGCATGGAAGGCGACCTGCATATCGTCTGCGCAGACTTGCACGCACAGGTCGCCACCACACCACTGCGGGTCCAGCGCATCTCCGGCGAATGCCGGCAGATCGCGCAGGCCCTTGGGCTTCCGGCCCTGCAGACCGAAGCGCCCGTCAAACAAAGAGGGCCCCACACCAAACGTCAACGTGGTTCGTGACGGTGTCAGGCCTGCCGCTTCGCCCGTATCGGTAGGGGGCGTATTCAGCGTTGTATTATGTTCGCCGATCATCTCTCCGGCGGCCATAGCAGCGGCAGCCGCCGTCCAGTTCTTGAACAGACGGCGGAGGTCATCCGCACTTCCCGCCGTCACATCAAAGGCGGCAAAGCAGATGAAATCCTGAGCCGGGGTAATAATGCCCGCCTGGTGCTTGCCATAGAAGGGCAGTGCATTGTCCGGCGTGTTCACATCCAATGCCGCCGGACTGCTTTTGCGGCCCAGCGCCATCAGACCGCTGGCACCGCCTCCACCCAAGAGCAGACCCAGTCCGGCTACGCCAGTCAGCTTCAGCATTTCACGCCGTGACAACGGCTTTTTCAGGGAATCCTTTTTCTGCTCAGTCATCGTTCTACACTCCCAGTACTTGTCCCATATTCGACAGCGGCTCGGCCAATGCATCCAGGTTCTGACTCAGCTTCTTCACGTCCTCATCCTTCAGCTTCTCATAGGAAACGTACCCGTCTCCATCCTTGAATGGAGCAAGCTCTTTCTCGAGCGCATCGAATCGGTCCGCAATTTGCTGATTCAGATCTTTGTCTTTGGCAGCCAGATCATCCTTGAGCAGATTATAAATCTCGCGTGCTCCCTCTACATTCGCTGCAAAATCATACAGATCCGTATGGGAATAACGTTCTTCTTCACCGGTTACCTTGCTGGAGGAAACCTCATTCAGCAGCTCTACTGCACCCGTTACCATCAGACTCGCATCGATGTCCATCGTCTCGACTTTGGCACGCAGGAGCTTCGCATCACTCAACAATGTATCCGCAAAGTCAGTCATGCCTTCGGTCGTTTTGTCTTCCCAAAGTGCTTTCTCAATCCGGTGGAATCCACGCCAGTCAGCTGCCTCCACATCCCCGTCACGTGCATCGATATTCGGGTCCAGATCCCCAAGTGCTTCGGCTACCGGTTCAATGCGTTCATAATACATACGAGCTGGTGCATATAATGATTTGGCAGTCTCCAGATCACCAGCTTTCACGGCATCCGTGAACTTCTCCGTTTGCTTCACGAATTCATCGATCTGCTCAATTGCAAACGCGCGATAGCCATCCACTGCGGTTGTATAATCACTCCCGGTCGCTTCCTGATCTGCTGCATCTGTGGTTTCTGTGGAAGCTTGATTTTCGCTTTGAGCAGCAGGAATTTCTGCCTTGTCCGTAGCCGCTTCATTATTGCCGCAAGCGGCGAGTAAAACCGAAGTTGCCAGCACAACAGCCGGCAATGCCAATATTTTTTTCAACACGATACACTCCCCATTGGTTAAACTGATTTGGTTGTACACCTGCGATTAATATGTCGATGAGTACAAACTCGTGAATTAACGTTCAATTAATGATAATGATTATCAATTTCGGTAATGACATCATAATTCCGGCGCATACTTATGTCAATATAAAATAAGAGGACTGATTTAATCACATACCCAGGTGGAAAATACCGGGAATTAATTCCCCTGAAAACATAGACAAACTTCGTCATCACCCGTTAAAATGAGACAAAATGTCTATATTATCTTAATTTATGAAATTGGAGGCTCATGCCATGAAATGCCCAGTATGTAATCATGAAAATGGAAATGCCAGTTTTTGCGAGAGGTGCGGCTCTAATCTAACCCCTTCCTCTCCTACTGCAGATTCCGCTCAGGATCAACAATCCGCTGCTGCCGAACCTGAATATACCCGTTGGTCGAGCACACAGGCGACACCTTCTCACTCTTCCGTTTCTCCCAACAAATCTTCTGCTCCCAGACCTGTACAACATGTATCCGACTCTTCTAGCACAGAGGGCGCTTCATCTTCAGGAGAAAACAACGCCAATCAGTGGAACAACATCGTACAAAATGAGAAAGTTCAGCAAGCCAAAGAAGTAAGCAAACAGTATCTATCCTATTTCCTTAGTGTTCTCACCCGTCCTTATCAAACTATGAAAACCGTTGGTGAACAGCATTCTCTTAACGGCTGGATCACGATGGCTCTGATTGCGGTTCTATCCTCTACATACTTTTTGATTACATTCGGCCGGATGGATATGGACGGATTGTTCATTGGCGGGTTTATCAGACCGCTGTTGTTCACCGCCATTTCCTTGGTCGCAGCTATCGCATTGATGTATGCCATATTGAAGATTGAAAAAATAACGTTCCGCCCCAAAACGCTGGTTGCCCAGTTTGGTACATTACTTGTGCCCGCTGTAGCGTCGCTCGTTCTGGCAAATCTGTTTATTGTTATCTCGTATTCCATCGCTATCTTCTTCCTCGTTGTCTCGTATTTGATTATCTTTGTATCACTTAACACGGTGCTGTTCCAGTATCCGCTGAATCGTACGAATGCAGCCATCGATAGCATGTACAGCGTGTTGATTGCCAATGTGGTATTGTTTTTTATTCTCTCTCGCTTTCTGGGCACTACAATCATTGGATTGATTAGCCTGATGTTTTCTCCATACGGTCGTATGTAGTATCTAGTTCAAAAACTCTTACGAATGCTCTCCCTGCTTATGCGAGGAGGGTCTTCTTTTGTTTGAAGCGTTGGCAGATTGCACTCATTGCCTTCCATACACTATAATGTGTAGTGTAAAGGTATGTTCTTTTTTACGTAAGGATATGAGGTGAGAAACACCCCATGCTTATATGGGACCTGTACCATTATCATTAACACTACATTATGTAGTGTATTGTTGTGGTCATTCATTTTATTACGAAGGGTAGAGGAAAATTGATATGGACATGAATATGAATCATATGCAAATGGACCACGAGGCAGGCACATCCTACCTGTGGCTTATCGTTGGTGCAATCGTTCTATTGTTCTCCATCGCAGCTTATATCTGGTCTTCACGCACCCACAAGTCTGTACTGGCACATATGAAGAAGAATGAACGAGCTGTGATTAAAAAGAAAACCCGATCTATCCGCCTGGGTGCACATGCACTACTGGGGGTGTCGATCATTGCGTTTGTTCTTTTCTTCATGCAGGGCGCACTTACCAAGTATGATGTTGCGGATCTGAATGCTGGTGCTGCGATCAACGTGACTGACGATAAATACTACGGGGCCGATCATACGGAAGAGCCGATTCAATATGAGATGACCATCCCGACGTCGGGACCGCATAACCCGCATGATATCAAGTTTGGATTTTACACGGATTTCCCCGGCTATCCATACCTGGTACATAATCTGGAGCATGGAGATATCATCATTTATTACCGTGAGAATGCAAGTGATGAGCTGAAGGAGCACCTGAAATACCTTGCCAAGTTCCGCAAAGCTGGATCAGGTATTCTCGCTGTACCAAACAAGGACATCCCCGAGGGCAGTGAGGTCGTTGTGACGGCATGGACCAAAACGATGAAGCTGGACCATTTCGATGATGCCAAAGTAGGTACTTTTATTAATAAATATATTAATCAGGGACCAGAGAAGATTCCTGCCTCCATCCGTCAGGGTGGCGGGACAATGTAATTATTTCACAACAAATATGCGATTGTTATCGTCTAGAAAGATGAGACAATAATGCTTGAAATCTGTGTCCAAGATCCAAGCAAAAATGAAAGTGGGTTGGTTTTTAATGAAAAAAACAGTAACAGCTTTAATCTTTATTAGGAGTTGTTACGGGATGCAGCACCCCGTCTTCAGATGCTCCTTCACCAACGAATAATACTACCCGTGCAACGGAGCAGCCTGCTGCCAATGTAGTAACACCAGAAGCAAAGCAGTTTCAGTTGAAGTATACAACGTCCTTAACTGCCGAGCCACTAACCAAAATCAATGCAGTAGGGCAATCTAAACAATTGAAGAGTCAAGCAGTTGATGAGTCCAAGGTTTTAACGTATAAAAAAAATGATGATGTAGAGAAAACTTATGCTGCACTTCAATTTAAAGACGGAACTTATGATATGGGACAGATCGGGTATGAAGGAGCCAACGACTATTCGACAAGTACAGTTGATGTTTTGGGTCAATCTTACGTTAAAGTGAGCAGCTCTGTTGGAGCTAATGCACCAATTTCTAATTATGTGTCTCTCAGCACTTCCCCCCCAACGATGCTACATATAGAAGCACATACTGTGGAGGCTGATGTAGATCAGGACGGGATTAAGGAGATTGTTGCTACCATTGGTACAGCAGCGGAAACATCCATCTATAAAATGGATAAGGAATACCTGGTAAGCGCAAATCTGAATGAAGTCATGAATGCAGCTATAGTGATGTATGACCAGGAATCAAACACTTTTAAAGCAGAAGTGACTAATGATGAGATGTCACAATGGAAGATTGAAGATGACCAACTAGTGCCCATTCCTTAAAAAGCCTTCGCGATTTTTTTAGGGACCGGAAAAGATCCCTGCCTCATCCAGTAGAGCTCCCGGATCATCTTGATTCAGGAGCTAATTCTTTACCCTCCCGATGCCGATATTTCAGATAGAAATGAATACATATACGTTCTTATGCAATTGAGAAAGGCTAACAGTCCTACATATCAAGGGGGAACATTTCTACTAATGAACAGTTTGTTTATGCGTATCTTTTTATTTTTTTCATGTCTGATGCTGGCGGCAGGAGCTGTTCTTGGCATTACCATGTATCGCTCATCTGCACAGCTGGTTGAACAATCGATGGGCATGCAGGCACAGGCTGTTGCCGAAAGAGCAGCACAATCCATCGACACCTCCCTGTATGCCCCGCTCAGTACAGGACAGGATCAAACCGAGTATTACGATACCTTGCGCGAACAACTCAGCCAGCTTCGCCAGGCCAATGGGTTGAAGTATCTATACACGCTTGGTAAGCGTGAAGAGAACGGAGCCGCATCGTATTATTACGTGGTGGATGGCGCTGCTCCGGATGTGGAAGAGGATGATTTCTCGCCTTACGGGTCGCCTGAAGAAAATCAATATCTAGGGATGCTGCAAGCCTTTGCACAAAACGAACCTTTCCGGGGCGATCTGACCCAGGATGAATACGGGGCAACGATTACAGCCTATGTACCAATTCATGGGACTAATGGGGAACTGCTTGGTCTGGTTGGCGCCGACCTCGACTCCACTGCCGTCTACGAGCTAATGACACGCAATCGGATGACCATGATCTGGACTGCTCTTGCCATCGTATTACTCAGTGTGCTGCTGGTCTATGGATTTGCTCATTATTTGACACGTCCTCTGGTGAAACTGAAGAAGATCATTGCTGAGGTGGGCAAAGGTGATCTGACCGTCGATGTCGAGCTTGGACGGAAGGATGAGGTTGGACAACTGGCTTCGGAATTCAAACATCTGGTCACAGATACACGAGATGTCATGACAGGCATCCGCAAAAGCTCCGATTCCCTGCTGCAAGCAGCCGAAGGGGTATCCAGACACTCGCAGGCGACAGCGGAAGCCAGCCAGCGCATTGCTGAGCACACAGACCACACAGCCAAAGGCGCTGCGGAGCAGGTTGCACGGGCAGGCGAAGTTACTGTAGCCATGGAGGAAATTACACGCAGCATGCAGCATATTGCGAATTCCTCTTCCATGGTGGCTGATGTATCCGAGGAGACGACCCATAACGCGATACAGGGCCAGACCAACATCAACACTGCGATCGACCGCATGGACAAAATTCATCAGGCCAACGCACAGATGGAAGCATCTACCTCCCAGCTTGCGCAATACTCCAGCAAAATTGAATCGGTAGCCCACATGATGAAGGGCATCGCTTCTCAAACCAGTCTGCTGGCATTGAATGCAAGCATTGAAGCTGCTCGGGCCGGGGAACATGGCAGCGGATTCGCCGTTGTTGCTTCCGAGGTTCGGAAGCTTGCAGGGGAATCCGAGCAATCGTCCCAGCATGTGACTGAACTGATCGCCGAAATGACGCGTCAGACTGCCGTTTTATCTTCGCATATGTCGGCCAGTACCTCAGAAGTTCAGGCCGGTCTTGCTGTTGTTCAAGAAGCAGGACGTTCGTTCACATCCATTCATTCCGGCATTGAGACGATGAATGAACGTCTTCACGAAGTGTCCGCCGCTTCCGAGCAGCTCTCCGCCAGTGCCGAAGAAGTATCCGCCTCCGTTGAGGATATGGAGCATATCTCGCGTAAGTCTTCTTCCAGCATTCAGGAAGTATCGGCTGCAACTGACGGGCAGCTGAAATCGATGGATGAGATGAGTACATCTGCGGAATCACTTCGTGTGTTGTCCAGTGAATTGAACGGGTTGATAAGCCGATTCAAAATATAAATCTGACTGCAAATGGGCAATTCCATAGCCCACCAGATGAATACAAAAAAACCGCACGGCAGTGAACAGGAACATGGGGGTTACCCCATTCCTGTTCACTCTGCCTGCGGCTTTTTATTGTTGTACCTTTAATAGAGGCTGGCCTTGCGGCTGCCTGAATTAATAACGCTGCGGAGCAGCTTTTTTGCCCAAATCCGTCATGTATGTGAAGAACGCTTCTGGATCGGTATCATACACGAGTTGTACTGGACGTCCGTCTGCTTGTTCCACCGTACGGCCCTGGCTTGGACCATCCGGGATAACAATACAGTTCACCGTTTTCTTCTTCACGATGTCTTCACGTCCAACGGAAGCCGTAGTCAATACATCCCACAGATAGTAGGTGGAATTCGTTTCGCTGTACACCAGTGGTGGACACCCTGCGTAACAGTTACCCAGGAAGTCAACGCCTTCAAAGCGACGCTCTGCAGCCCAACGGTTACGTACAGCAGGTGTCAGAGGTACTTTGTTCGTGCTTTCCAGAGCTACCAGATCGATCTGGATGCCGCTCTGCCATACACGGTAAGCCGCTTCCGGGTCCCAGAATACGTTCCATTCTGCTGTACCATCATGCTCAGGCTCTTCAACATTCCCTCTTTCAAACGTTCCACCCATCCACACAAGCTTGTCGATTTTCTCTTCAATGTCTGGTGCTTCGTCCAGTGCACGCGCGAGGTCAGTCAGCGGTCCTGTGAACAGGAGAAGTGTTTTGCCTTCGGTGTTGCGCACTTTCTCAATCAGATGCTGGTGAGCGGGAACGGCAGACAAAGGAGCTTCCATTTTGCCGGATTCGTTCAGTACTGGAAGTGCATCTACATAGAAGGAGTGCAATCTCCACGCCGCAGGAAATGGATTTTTCCCTCTGGAGTTGGATTTCGCTACCTCTACGGAATATGTGCCGAAGCGATCGATAATTTTACGGCTGGCATCTGTAGCTGGCTCCAGATATCCGTCAGCCGGAATAACCGATACACCGGTTACATTTACATTGTCCATTTGCAGAAGCATGAACAGCGATACGAGGTCATCCACGCCGCCGTCATGGTTAAAGTACACATTAAGTTGGTTCGTCATGCTTGTTTTCATCCTTCCCCCTGGTTGTCCCATTGATGTTCATCCCGTCCGTCTGCCTGTGGCTGACGTTACCTCTATTATGTCCCAAAACCCTTGGCCACGTAAACCTTCCATAACTAAAGAAAGCAGGAAACACGCCTCATTCTGCGGATATTTTACAGTTCCTCCATTCCATCTCAGCATATACCCGGAGCAGCCTGCATTCCAATTTAAAAATGGTAAAAAAAGGACAGCAGGCTTGAGGTCCCTACTGTCCTTGTCTGAATCTATCCATCGATTACATGGATTGTTTTTGTTTCTCTTTGGCTTTCTCTGCAACAGGCACAACCTTGCCTGGCCAGAAAGCCCATTTGCCCAGCAACGTAGTAATGGCTGGCACCATGAATGGTCGAACAAGGAACGTATCGAGCAAGACACCCGCAGCCGTGATAATACCGAACTGTACCAGCACCTGTATAGGCAGTGTTGCCAGTACAGCAAACGTACCTGCCAGAATCAGACCTGCGGATGTAATAACAGATCCGGTTTCCCCCACACCTTCCTTGATCGCTTGGCGAAGTGGCATCGTTTTGCGTTTTTGCCAGATGCTTGAGATCATGAAAATGTTGTAGTCTTCACCCAGCGCCACAAGGAATACGAAGGAATACAGCGGAATCGCTCCCTGAATGGCGTCTGCCCCAAGTCCATAGTGAATAATGAGCCAACCCAGGCCCAGTGCAGAGAAATAGGACAGTACTACTGTGGCAATCAGATACGCCGTCGCTACAAAAGAGCGCAGGTATAACAGCAGCAGCAACGTGATCATTCCGATTACCACTGGGATAATGATGCTGGCATCCCGCTCTCCAGTGACTTCGATGTCATACTGTTCAGCCGTCTGACCGTCGATCCAGACATGGCTGTCCACGCTTGTTATGCCAGCATCTTTCAATGCCTGTTCAGCCGTTGCCCGCAGATCCGGGATATGCTGCATCGCCTCCATCGAGTATGGGTTCAGATCGAATTCCACATCGTAAGCGGTGATGTTTGCATTCTCAGCACCCTGCTGCGCTTCACCTACCTTGCTTACGTAATCCAGCGATTCCAGACGTTGTTTCAGATCTGTCTCGCTACCTTCTGTATCGATAATCACTTTCGCCGGAGCGAGTTCACCTTCCGAGAACTGTTCTCCAATGACTTTGAAACCTTCACGAGATGCAACATTCTCCGGGAAAGACGATAACAAGTCATACGTGAATTTTATTTGGCTAGAGAAAGCAGCCAGTCCACCCAACAACACCAGCGTAATCGCCAGAACCGTCCACGGTTTGGTGACTACTGTACGGCCAATCCAGCTTTCCTTGATTTTACGTGGAGCAGGCGCTGGTTTGCCCTTTTTCTTCGCACGTTCCACTTCCAAATCATGCGTACGCGGTACAAACGGATAGAATGAACCCCGTCCGAAGATCGCCAGCAAAGCCGGAACCAGCGTCAGGCTCGCAATAAACATGATGAAGATGGATAAACTGAATGGTACGGCGAAACGGTGATAGGCACCATATTCTGCGAACAGCAGTACAAGCAGTGCTGCAACAACTGTAAATCCACTCATGGCAATCGCACCGGACGATCCGGTAATCGCCTGGAAGAGTGCTTTCTTTTTATCCGGCTCATGATAGAGAATTTGACGGAATCTGGAGATCATGAACAGGCAATAGTCCGTTCCTGCACCGAACAATAGCACCGTCATAATAGAGATGGACTGCGCGTCCACTGTAATCCAGCCCTGATCCGCCATAAATCCAAGAATCGGACTGGTGACCATATAAGCGAACCCAACTGCAATAATTGGTATAATCGCCAGTACGGGCGAACGGTAGATCAACAGCAACAGCACGAGTACCAGCACAACGGTCGCAATCAGCAGGGATACATCTGCAGATGAGAACAATCCACTTGCATCAATGGATATCCCAACCGGACCTGTAACCCGTGCACTTAGTGCGCTGGCATCATCAATGGCAACGTCAAATGGGTCGGAGCCAAAAATGTCTTTCGTCTTCTGCTCCAGCGATGCAATGCCCTCTTTCAACTGTGAGGAATCAGCTTCCTTATTGAAAAATAGCGGCATAACCAAGGTGCTTCCATCTTCCGAAAGCTGACCTTTCATTGCCTGTGGCGGCAACTGATATAGTGGTACCACAGATTGCTGCTGCTCTACTGGATCTTGATCCAGTCGCTCCGTTAACGCCTGAATGTTCTCAATCTGTTCATCCGTCAGCCCACCAGCTTGACGCCATACGATGAGAGCGGGGACACCTTCGCCACCCGGAAATTCTTTCTGGGCAACTGCTGCCGCCTGCACCGATGGCTTGGAATCACTCAGATCCTGCGCGTTATTCGTTTCACGATCACCAACAGCAGGCCACACCACACCAAGAACTACAGCGATGATGATCCATACCAACAGTGTAATCCATTTGCTCCGTTTGCCGGCAACCCAGCGGCCGTAGCCCGAACCTTCTTGCATTGTCTCTTCATCTCCCTATTTTGGTTCTATGAAGCCGTTTTTATGTGATAAATATAGAAATGAACCACGGGTCATAGTATAATTGACTTAATTATATATACCGGAAGGTTAATATTGCAAATACTAATTTTGTGAACACTTTTGTACAGCCAACATGAATAAGTAAAGAGGTATGCAACCATGAGCAAAAAAACGAACCCTCCCCGCTCACCGGGTAGGCCCAAAGCCGGTGCCGATCAGGCATCAGCCCAGTCGAAAATACTGATGACCGCCTCGCGGCTATTTATGGAATACGGGTATGAGCCCGTCTCTCTCCAGCAAATTGCTTCGCTATGCGGCGTGACCAAGGCATCGATCTATTATCATTTTTCCAGCAAGCCGCAGTTATTCACCGTCGCCATCACCAGCATGATGGCCATGGGCATGCAGCAGACAGCACTCCGTATGGATGCACCTGGTACATTACAAGAAAGACTGGAGAAAGTTGCGGAAGGACGGATGCAACAATCCCACGTCGATACCGAGACCATGATGCGTGAAGCGAATACCTATCTGGATGCAGATCAGCTGGCCCAGATCCGTGAAGCCGAAGTCCGCATCTATGAAGTCCTTGCCACCCACTTCAAGCAAGAGATGGACAACGGTTATTTGCGATCTGCCAATCCGATGCTGCTTGCCCATGCGTTCACGTCCTTGCTGATGCTGGCAAACCGTGAAGGCGTGCGCGACATGCATGCAACGATTGCCGAACTGGCACGTGAGCTGGTAGCTTTATTTTTGGACGGAGCCGCTCACAAGGCGTAAAGATCTCTCCATGCTTTTGCCAATGCAGCGATACCCGGTCCAATGCGTTCCTGCATGACGATTTGAACCCATAGGAGGAATAACCCATGTCCCAACCAACACCATCCCCACGCATCCCACGTCTGATGGAAACGAAGCGCATCTATCTGCGTCCATTTGAATCGACCGACGTTGATACCTATTTCCCCGGATTGTTTGACGCCGAGATGCGGAGACTTACCGGAACACAAAACAGCTTCACCCGTACCCAAGTAGAACGTTACATCGAAAACGCGGCCCAAGATGACTCACGCTTGATGCTGCTGATTGCCTTGCAGGAGAATGAGCAGGTCATCGGGGAGATTGCCCTGATGGATATGCATACCAAAAATCGCAGTGCGCATATTCGGATCGCCATTGATCATACAGAGCATCAAGGAAAAGGTTATGGCAGTGAGGCACTGCTGCTTATGCTGAATTATGGCTTCGGCATCTGCAATCTGCACCGAATCGAGCTTGAAGTGTTTGCCTTCAATCAGCGTGCGATTCGTACATATGAGAAGCTCGGATTTCAACGTGAAGGTGTGCGGCGAGATGCCTTGTATTACAATCATCAATATCACGATGCCATTTTGATGAGCATGCTGGAGAGTGAATTCCGAGAGCGGCATGTCAGCAGACTTGGATAACGAAGACTACGTGCTACCGGGAGGGAATCTCTTCCGGTTGGTTTACGTTCCCGGCAAATAACCATGCTCCAGTGGATTTATCCACTACAGCGACCATAAATGGACGATTGACCTCCATCCTCACCGGATCAGTTGGTGGAGCACTTCCAGCCGCCATTCCCAATAATGTTGAAGCAGCAGCTACAGTTCCTTGTTCGCTCACTTCCATCACGGCACGATGCACTACCTGGCCAATGTATGTTTGCAAGTTCGGCCCGGGAGAAATCATTTCCGTGAAATTCGCGGCATACGGATCAAAGGCCATTTCCATCCCCATCTGCTGCAACGTCTCTTTCAGGTTCATGCCATACTCCGCACGAAAACGTGGCAAAGACAGCTCAACTAAGCTGTATTCGGAGCCGCGATCAAGCCGTTTTGGGTCATCCAGCAACTGCTGCTGAATCTCATCCAGCGTACGTCCCTCTCGCGGCAAAACGACAAGCAGATGCATCTGGCCATCTCCGTAAGGTAGCCTAACCGCCTGCCAATCCTCATTCTCCAAGTATTGGAACTGCTTCGTCTGATGCATCATCCGCACAGACAGCTCCTTTCCATTTGCCAGCTTGAACTCTTCGTCCGTCGTGTACTCCGGGTCAAACTCATACATCCAGTTGCCATCAAATGCAATGGCATTCACCAGAATCATCAGGGCTTCCTTTGCAGGCGGCTCCTGCATCAAGTTTGGAATCATACCTTCGGTGTGCTGCTTCACCCATTGATTGATCTCTTCCTTTGCTTGTGCTGGTTGTCCATTGAGTGTCCTGATCTCGGCTTCATACGTTTGCTGTACGGCTGTTTGGTACGCTTCCACTACCGGGATTCCGTCCTTCACCCACATGGAGTTCGCAATACCGACCTCTATGCCTTTTCCCGGATGGGTCAACAACTGCTGCAAAGCCGCTTGAAAAGCATTCACTTGCTCCATTTCTAGCCCCGACCAGCCCATAACCTCTGCCATCTCTCGCCTAGTCTCACCTACGCTGCCGTTATATGCCATGCCAATTGCCGCCGTAATACTGTAAGGAGAGATCAGCAGATTATTACCGTCAGCCTTCCCTTTTGCACCCATCTGTTGAAGGATGTGCAGCCCCATGGTGTTCATAGCTTGGATTCTTTCGGATTCGATCTCTTTCAGAGCAGCTTTTCGTTCTGACTCAGATAGCTCCTGATTCGAATTGATTTTCATCTGGTTCGGGTCCCCCTTTGCTGAACAGCTCGTAATGATCAGCCCACTTATACAGCATAATAACAGTAACACTCTTAACCGTGCATGCATCGTAATCCCCCCTCATCCGTAATACTCAGATACCGTCATAGCGATTCAGCAATTTCCTTTTTTTACTAGACGTACGGTTGAGAAAAAAGGTTACGTTACACTCATATGCCAAGGTCACCAATTTCTACTGTAACAAACACCATTCAAAACGAGACAAAACGGTTATATCTATACCATATACGAATGGAGGGATTCCCTATGATTCCGGCAACGTTGGAACAATTGGAGCAAGTTCGCAAGGAATGCCGCACCATGGTCAAAAAGAGAGCCACCGCTTCTGCTGGTACAACACTCGTTCCTCTTCCCGGTACAGATGTCCTGGCCGATGTGGGGATGCTTATGCAGCTACTGCCTGCCATTAACAATAAATTCGGATTATCGCAAAAGCAGCTCGATGGTATGGACCCTGAGACCAAATCCATGATCTACGGATTCATCATGTCCATCGGAAGTAAAGTCATCGGACGTATGGTAACCAAAGAACTGGTCGTACAAGTTCTGAAAAGGGTTGGGGTACGTGTAGCTACCAAATCGGTGGCCAAATTTGTCCCTTTTGCAGGACAGGGATTGGCAGCCGCGCTAAGCTTCACGGCCATGCGATATGTCGGCAATAAACATGTCGAGGACTGTTATGAGGTCGTCAAACGTATGATCGAACAACGTGAATTAATACCGGGCGAGGCGGCACCTTCTGCGCTTGAGGAGACAAACGAAGAGCCAAAGCTGGAAGTAAAGACGTCATCCGGCGTCAATGAAGATGCACCTGCGAAGGAGTCTGACAATCAGTAAATAAAGTAGATGATTCGTGATAGCAGGTTTATGAACGTTTAACGAATCAAGCACACTCTATTGGGCTAATTACCCCCATTCCGGCGGTTTTAACGAACCTCAGACACATAATTCCCTTGTTATATGATCCCTTTCGCCGCTTTTTACTACTCTTCTGCGGATTAGCGTGTCTCCAGTTCTTTAGCTTTGGCATTCCACGCTATTCCCTGATATAAGGTGTCTTTGATTCGTTAGCGCAGGGAGACAAGGCACCATCCCTTGCATCGTACTTTGCATCATATGATACACTGCCTCTTGGCCTGAAGCACACCTTTCACAAACAAATAGCCGGGATCACCCAAAGGGGTGCCCGGCTATTTATTGTTATTTCACCATCAACTGCGATCAGATCGCCTGTGGCTGTTGCTCCGTAAACTGACTGTTGTACAGATCAGCATAGAAGCCTTGTTTCTCCATCAATTCCTCATGATTACCCTGCTCAATCACGTTACCATGATCCATGACAAGAATCAGGTCAGCTCCGCGAATGGTGGACAATCTGTGGGCAATGACAAAGCTGGTGCGATCCTTCATCAGATCATTCATCGCTTTCTGGATGAACACTTCAGTCCGTGTATCGACACTGCTCGTTGCCTCATCCAAAATCAGAATGGCCGGATTCGCCAGAATCGCTCTTGCAATGGTCAGCAATTGCTTCTGTCCCTGGGAAATGTTCGAGGCTTCTTCATTCAGCACCGTATCGTACCCGTCGGGCAAGGTACGAATGAAGTGATCGGCATGTGCCGCATCGGCTGCCTTGATGACTTCTTCTTCCGTTGCGCCTTCTCGGCCATAGGCGATGTTGTCACGGATCGTTCCGTTGAACAGCCATGTGTCCTGAAGCACCATCCCAAACAGGCTGCGCAGCTTGCCGCGTTCCATGTCCACGATATTAACGCCGTCAATCGTAATTTGGCCGTCCTGAATTTCGTAGAAACGCATCAGGAGGTTGATCAGCGTTGTTTTCCCCGCTCCAGTCGGCCCGACAATGGCTACCGTCTGTCCCGGTTTTACATCAATATTCATATTTTGAATGAGTAACTCATCCGCTTTATATCCAAAATTCACACCATGGAATGCAACGGCACCCTGTGGATGCTGCAATTGTACCGGTTTCGAAGACTCTGGAACCTCTTCCTCTTCATCCAGCAATTCAAATACCCGCTCCGCCGAAGCGATGGTGGACTGAATAATATTCGAGATGTTAGCAATCTGGTTAATCGGCTGAGTGAACTGACGGGAGTATTGTGTGAATGCAAGGATATCCCCGATGGAGATGGCACCCCTTGTAACAAAGATCCCGCCGACCACACAGATCAGCACATAACCAAGGTTACCTACAAACGTCATCAGTGGCATGATAATCCCCGAGATAAACTGGGCTTTCCAACCGGATGCATACAGTTCTTCGTTCACTTTTTCAAACTGCTCTACCGAATGTTCTTCCCGCCCAAAGGCTTTGACCACCTTGTGTCCGGTGTACATTTCCTCGACATGACCGTTCAACTCACCAAGTGATTTCTGCTGGCCTGCAAAGTGTTTTTGCGAACGGGATGCCACCAGCATCACAACAACTACGCTTAATGGCAGTGTCAAAATGGTAATCAGGGTCATCCATGGACTTATGGTCAACATCATGATGATAACCCCGACAATGGTGACTACAGACGTAATGAACTGTGCCAAACTTTGCTGGAGCGTATTACTGATGTTGTCCACATCGTTTGTCGCCCGGCTTAATGTTTCCCCGTGGGTACGGGAGTCAAAATATTTCAGTGGCAAACGTCCAACCTTCGCACTGATCTGCTCACGCATGTCATACACAACCCGCTGAGCTACACCAGCCATCAGGTATTGCTGAATGTACATGAAAGCTGCACTAAACAGATAGAGTCCGCCAAGCAGATACAATACTTTCATCAAGGCAGGAAAATCAATCCCGGCCCCCTGCACACCCTGAAGGATGGCAATAGCGCCTTTACTGAGAATATCCGTGCCTTCCGCCATAACCTTAGGACTGATAATGCTGAACACGGTACTTAGAATTGCAGCGACCAATACACCCAGCAATCGATAGCTGTGGGGCTGAAGATACCGCATCAAGCGCCGCAGTGTTCCTTTGAAATCCTTCGCTTTCTCCACAGGAGCCCGCATGCCCATTCCGCCTCCGGGATGACCCGGTCCGCCAGGGGGACGAGGTGATTTGCGTTCTGTTCGTTCACTCATGCGATCTCCTCCTCTGTCAGCTGGGAGGAAACAATCTCGCGATACACTTCATTGTGCTCCATCAGCTCTTTATGTGTTCCTGAACCGACAATCCGTCCCTCATCCATAACCAGAATGCGATCCGCATCCATAACCGTACTTACACGCTGGGCTACAATTAGCACTGCTGCTTCGGTCGTTTCGGCCTTCAGGGCAGCACGAAGTTTGGCATCGGTTTTGAAATCGAGAGCCGAGAAGCTGTCGTCAAAAATATATACTTCCGGACGGCGAACCAGTGCGCGTGCAATGGACAAACGCTGCTTCTGTCCACCGGATACGTTGTTACCTCCCTGCGCAATGACGCTGTCGTAACCGTCTTTCATCTCCGTAATGAAGTTCTCTGCCTGAGCCGTTTGAGCGGCTCGAACAATCTCCTCCATCGTGGCGTCTTCCTTCCCGTGGCGGATATTTTCCGCAATCGTTCCGGTGAAAAGAACCGCTTTTTGCGGTACAAATCCGATTTTGGCACGCAAATCTTCCTGCCGCAGCTCACGGACATCTGTTCCATTGACCCGAACACTACCCTCCGTTACATCATAGAAACGTGGAATGAGACTGAGCAATGTGGATTTCCCTGAGCCCGTACCCCCAATAATAGCTGTGGTTTCACCCGGGCGTGCCGTAAATGAAATGCCTGACAACGCAGCATTTTCTGCACCCGGATAACGGAATGTCACATTATCAAACTCAATGGTGCCTTGCAGCGACTTCATATCACGAGGCTGCTCTGGATTGCTTAGATCCGGATGCATATCCAATACTTCGTTGATCCGTTCTGCCGAAGCCGAAGCTCTTGGAATCATGACAAAGATAATGGAGACCATAATGAGGGAGAACATGATTTGCATTGCATACTGAATAAAGGCAATCAATGAACCAATATTCATATTCCCGCTGTCGATACGCTGTCCACCGAAATACAGGATGGCAATCATTGAAAAGTTCATAACCAGCATCATCACAGGCATTAAGGTTGCCATGAGCACATTCACTTTAATGGAAACGTCTCTCAGATCGGTATTGGCTCCATTGAAGCGAACACGCTCATGTTCCCCACGATTAAAGGAGCGAACCACGCGAATCCCTGTTAATTGTTCACGCAGGACCAAGTTGAGTCGGTCGAGTTTTTTCTGAATTTGTTTAAACAAAGGCAGACCTTTCGCACCAATCAGTGCGATAGCCCCAGCCAGTACAGGCAAGACTACCAGGAAAATGGTCGATAATTTGGCATCCTGGGATACCGCCATGAAGATACCACCGATACACATCATCGGTGCCATAACCATCATACGCAGCATCATCGTTAATACGTTTTGAACCTGCGTAATATCATTTGTGGTACGGGTAATTAGTGAAGCTGTACCCAATTTATCAAATTCCTGCAGCGAAAAGTTCTCCACATGGCGGAACACTCTGCTGCGCAGCTGTTTGGCAAATCCACCTGCTGTGCGGGATGAAAGATAACTGGCTGTCACAGAACAGGCCGTACCCGCAATAGCAATCAGCAGCATCCAGCCACCAATCTGCCAGATGTACGGAACATCTCCTTTTACTATGCCGCCATTAACGATATCCGCCATCAGGGTTGGCAAATACAGTTCAGCTAGCGACTGTAACAGCACCAGACCCAATATGAAGAAAATGGGAACTCGGTAAGGCTTAAGCATGCGAAACAATTTCATCATGGCTTATCATCTCCTTGTGTGGACGCATCCGTCTGTTGGGAAACCCTTGTATCAAAAAAGGTGTACACCTTGGTCAACAACTCCGCTAATTGAAGACTGTCTTCCTCACCCAGATGCTCAACGAGCTTATTAAATATCTCCATGCGCTCCTGATGAGCCGCCCGGATAATTTCACGACCTGCTTCAGTAATGGTGATGCGGACTGCGCGACGATCCTCCGGGTCCATGGTTCGTTCAACCAGTCCTTCGTCTTCAAGCCCCCGAATGACAGGAGTAATCGTCGGCGATTTTACACGCAACAATGCACTAATTTCCGATACTTTCAGTCCTGGATGTTTTAAATGCAGCTTGTCATTGAAATTAGGAGGATTATCCTGCCAATTCAATCGCTCTCCCGGATGCATGCCGTGGAGCAAACAACCCAGAACCATAATTTCATTGTGATTACGCCCATGCGGTTTATGCTGCCTCCATTTGCCTTTATTAAACTGCATGATGGAATACAAAAGCTTCTGAGCAACCGGATCTATGCCAGTCATTATTGTCCCCCCCTTATTTTCATTATCATTCCATAGAGGTCCAACATCGTAGGACATCTATTAAATAGCATTCCAATTAAATAGCTAATCAATTAATTAGGTGCACTAAGTATATTCCTATGAAAGTTGAATGTCAAACAGCAAATGAACACGTAAATTAAACACCCCCAAGAGCCTACATTGGCTTGGGGTATTGGGTTTGTCATTTTCACGTCATTGGCGGCAGATATACTTGTTTTAAAAGCAATTAGTCACAATTTGAAGGAGATGAAGTTTCTAAATGAACAGATTTATAATAGGAAAAACAGGCTTGGTGCTAGCTTTGTTTGCAGCATTGCTAAGCGGTTGCGTGGGTAATTACACTTCCGCAAAAGTTGTTTTTAAGAATGATAAGCCGAGTGCGGATGAACAGCTTTATATCCGTTATTCGGATGGAACTGTAGCTAATGTTCCGAATCCAGAAGCGGAAAACACAGTTACCATTCCACTCGACAGTAGTAAACTAACGGTCGGTGGATATATAGAAAGCAACGGCATCGCATGGGTGCCGGAATATTCCTATGAATCAAATAATTATCCAGATATTAAACTGAATATCGACGCCATTGGGAACACAAAACCTTCCATGTCCGCTCATCGTGTGGATTTCAGCGAAGCGCCAAAGATGGATGCCTCTCATCCTGGATACGCAAGCGTTACGCTTAGGGTATATAACGGTCAAGATGATCTCGTAGATGGTCGTACCGAAATCTTCTTGAAAAGCGATACTCCGAACGTGTTGTTCTATAACATCGATCCACAGCTGAATAGCGGACTAACTACAGCAGATGGAGGATTTTCCTGGTATACGACAAACGGATACGTCACGTTTCTAATTAAAGCCGATTCTCCTCAAATCAATAAAAAAATTAGTGTGTATTCCGGATCGAAGCTTTTGACGGACAATCTCTTTCGTGTTGTGACCGAAATCAACGTATCCAGCGGGAACATCGTCAATTCTGTTCCAACGGGTCAGACGTTGGCTATGAGTGCAGCAATTACACCCATCAACGCTGCTAATCAAGCCGTAACATGGTCTGTCACCAACGAGACAGGAACAGCAACCATCGAGTCAGAGACAGGCCTACTTACCGCTGGAGATCTTGGAACCGTTTTGGTACAGGCTACTGCAACGGATGGTAGCGGAGTCGTTGGTAAAGCTCAGATTACGATTACGCCAACTCCTGTTCTGGTGAATTCCATTACCATAAGTGGAAGCAATTCTGTTCAAGCGGGCCAATCCACTCCGCTGACTGCAAGTGTTCTGCCAGCCGATGCTACTAATCGCTCGGTTGTATGGACAGTACAGAACGAGACAGGAACAGCGACCATCGACTCAGAGACAGGTGTGCTTACAGCTGGAAACCCAGGAACCGTTTTGGCACAGGCTACTGCTGCAGATGGTAGCGGAGTCGTTGGCAGTGTTCAAATCACAATCACACCGGCTCCCATTCGGGTGAATTCCATTACCGTAAGTGGAAGCAATTCTGTTCAAGCGGGCCAATCCACTCCGCTGACTGCAAGTGTTCTGCCAGCCGATGCTACTAATCGCTCGGTTGTATGGACAGTCCAAAACGGAACAGGCAAAGCGACCATCGACACGAACGGAGTACTGACTGGGACTTCGGCAGGAACCGTTCTGGTTCAAGCCAAAGCAGCAGATCTTTCAGGCGTGTCAGGAACCAAAAACGTTGAAATTACCGCGATTAACAATGGTGGTACTGGAGGCAACTCAGGTGGAAGTACCGGAGGAAATACCGGTGGTAGTTCAGGCGGCGGTTCAAGTTCAACGCCTACCACTGCTCCAACACCAGCACCAACACCTGTGGTGAAGCCAGAGCCGACTCCCGAGCCAACAACGACACCAAACGTTGTATCAGGAGCGAAATTCAACGAGCAGGTCGTGAATTTGGATAACCTTATGACTAGCTTCAGTCAAAAGATCCAGGCGGCTCAATCCAGTCCCGCTGTAAAGTTAACCGATATAAACACGCACTGGGCTGCAACGACAGTGGATACCTTCGTGAAGCTGGGAGTCGTAACAGGTTATGCCGATGGCTCTTTCCATCCGAATGCAAGTATCACACGTGCCGAGTTTGCAACGCTGATTGCCAAAGTATTCGATCTGTCCAGCAGCCAAGGCAGTGCAATGAGTGACGTGTCCGGCCACTGGGCGGAAGCTTCCATTCGTTCCCTGCAAGGTAAGGGCGTATTGTCTGGATACCCCGACGGCACATTCAAGCCAAATCAGGAGATTAAGCGTTCCGAGATGATCGCCATCATTTCCCGCATTATGGATCTGACAAATGTACTCACGACAGAATCAACTGTCTTCACGGACCTTGAACAGACCTGGAATAAAGAGCAACTTCTGCAAGCTGCAGCAGCTGGAATCATCACAGGTGACGGAAAAGGAGAGTTCCATCCCACAAACTCCGCCTCCCGCGCCGAAGCACTGACGATTGTGCTGCGAGTGCTCCAGACCAATCCCGAGCTTGATGCACTATTGGAATCCATCCAATAAGTCTAGAATCAAATAAGTCCGCTCGGCCTTTCGAAGGCAGAGCGGGCTTTTTTTTAAACAAAAAAATTTAAATCCCCCTTTCAAACACATATGTTTTTGATTCTCTTTCTGTTAAAATTGGAGGCATATAATGCATCAATATGACATGATTAAAGGCGGCTCATCTATGAATTATAATCTGTACTTATCTGCACTGCTGATGGCTGCAACCTGCTGTTCTTTAATGATGGCTTATCTCTCCTACAAAAGAAGGAACCTGCCCATTGCTGTTAGTTACGGCCTCGGGATGTTTGTCAGTTCCTTTTACACATTCGGCTACGCATTTGAGATTGTTAGCGGGAATCTGGACCATATCCGGTTCTGGCTTCGAATCGAATATATCGGCATCCTGCTCGGTCCCGTCTTTTTCTTTCTCATGGTGCTGCAATATACGGGCCGAGAAGCCTGGGTACGCAAGCGTAACGTTATAATGCTGCTAATTATACCTCTTCTTACGTTTATCGCACATAATACCAATGAGTGGCATCACCTGTACTACAAGAGTATGACGATCGATAACTCCGCAGGTTTCCCTCTGTTCTCTTTTGAGAAAGGGCCCTTATATCAGGTTCATGTCCTATTCTCCTACACGCTGTTTTTCATTGGTGTTCTCTTCCTTGTACAGATGTTCCGCCGTGCTATACCACGCATGAAAAAGCAAATCGCGTTGATGATCATCGGCTCCTGGGGGCCATTCGGTTTTTCTCTTGTTTACTTAAGTGGTGTCCTCTATTCACCCATCGATATCTCACCTTTTGGATTTATCATGTCGGGTGTCTTCTATATGTGGGGAATCTTTCAATTCAACATGCTTCGTTTGGCTCCGCTGGCTTGGCAAAAGGTGTTTGAGTCCATGCAGGATGCTGTCATTGTCTTCGATCTGGACCACGTATTAACCAGCTTTAATCGCTCTGCACGTGGAGTTATTGAGGGACTGCATCCAAAAAGTATTGGTCAGCCTGCAAGTCTTGTCCTTGCCAATTACCCACTGCTACTAGAGAAATTAATTGAGCAACCCTCATTTGCCAGTAAGGTTCAGCTATCCGGCGTGCAAAGTGACAAGTATTATAATATGCATTTTTCTCTGGTAACGCACAGAGGCGGCAAACCCATCGGCAGAATGCTGCTGCTCAGCGATGTGACTGAAGCTATACAGGCAGAGAATAAGCTGCGGGATAATGCCAGACAATTAACTGAATTGAACACATTCAAGGACAGAATGTTCAGTGTAGTTGCCCACGATATTCGTGATCCCATTGCCGTACTTGTGAATCTGATGGATTTGCTTGAAGAAGAGGTACAGGACTTCGGCGGGGATTCGGAGGAGATTGTTCAGGAGATGAGGCAACAGATTCAGAATACCTTCGCCTTGGTGGAAGGGCTGCTCGAATGGTTCCGCAGTCAGAGCGGAGGCCAGGTCTTTCATCCAGTAGAGAGGGACTTGACCCACTCCGTAGATGCGAGCATACGGCTGCTTCGCTTGCGAAGCGAAAATAAACAAATTCAGATTATTTCTAACATTTCGCCGGGAATCTCCGTATATGCAGACAAGGATATGCTAGATCTGATCCTTCGAAATCTGTTATCCAACAGCATTAAATTTACGAATTCGGGAGGACGAATCACGTTGAACGCTGACCGGGTGGACCAGCATATTGTTGTATCCGTCAGTGATACCGGGGAAGGAATCTCGGATGAACAAGCCCGCTCTCTCCTTCAGGACGAATATCCGCTATCTGCTACAGGTACTGCTGGAGAACGAGGGATCGGGTTCGGATTGAATCTGTGCAGAGAATTCGTGCGCCTTAACGGGGGCGAGATCTGGTTTGACAGTAAACTTTCGCAAGGCAGCAACTTCTACTTTTCCGTTCCGGTTCCCCCTAAACCCGAAGCGGCACAGCCACTATTCTCAATAAAGGCGGGGATTGGCGCATGAAAGTCATTCTAGTGGATGATGAGAAGGCCATGCATCTCATTATGAAAAAAATGCTGTCCAAGATCGGGGAAGTCCAGATTATGGGCGCATTTCTGGATACTACAGCCGCAACAGCATATATGGCCGATCATGAGGTTGACTTGATTTTTGTAGATATTAACATGCCCAAGGAGAGCGGACTTGAATTTGCAGAAGGACTGCGAAAGCTGGGCAAACAGATGCGAATCGTCTTTATCACCTCCCACAAGGAATATGCCTTATCCGCTTTTGATGTCTTCGCTTTTGACTACATGGTTAAGCCTGTGGATCAGAATAGACTTCAACAGACTGTCCGCCGAGCCCTTGCGGAATGGCGTAATCACCCGGTGGTTGACAATACGGAAGTCCTACAGGCTCGGCCTGTCGAATTCAATGGGCTGGGTAGAATTGAGATTCAGAGTCCCCAAGGAATCAAAACCAAATGGAAATCGAGCAAAAGTGCGGAGCTATTCGCGTATCTGCTCATTCATAAAGGCCGGCTGGTGTCCAAAGCACGTCTAATTGAAGATATTTTTGGAGGCATGCCACAGAAAAATGCGGAAGTTTATCTTAATACGACGGTCTATCAACTTCGTAAACTGCTGGATGCGTATGGATTGAAACAAGTACTTCACACGGACAACAACCATTACGCCCTGAATTTAATGGAAATCAACGTAGATTTTCTTCGTTTTGAAGAGGGTTGCAAGATGCTTTCTGTCATTCAATCCGAGGATGACATTGAAAAGGCGTCGACACTGGAGCAATTATATGTGGGCGATTTATTCGGGGATAATGTTTATACCTGGGCCTGGAGTGAGATCGAGCGATTGTCGATCATGTATACCTCGTTGACCCGTCGATTATGTCAGGCTCTACTGAGAGTACGCGATATCAGTTCAGCCACCCTTTTGCTCAAGAAGCTGCTCTCTCGCAACGAATTGGACGAGGAATCCCTAATGCTGCTCATGCAGGCGTTAACTACGCAGAAGAACAGAGAAGCGCTGATCGATCAGTACGCGCATTTTTCAAATCAGTTGCTTCAGGAAATCGGTACGGGCCCTTCTCCGGAAGTATCTGCTCTATATGCCCAACTGCTGGCTGAACTGGAATAGATATGGGTCAGATGGTATGGCCCCATAATATGAAGAAGCTCCCTCAAGTCGTCTGGTTGATCCTTAAACCTGACGACTTGAGGGAGATATTTGTTTTACCCGAAAGAGACGGGTGATCTGAATCGAGGAATACGTTTATTTTATCGGATCAGGCCTGTGAAGCAGATACAGTTTTGAGCGCGGAAGCAAAAGGGAAATACTCCTTTGCATTGTTGTAGGCAATACCTTGTACGATCTGTCCAAGCAGTTCGATATCATGCGGTACCTCGCCCTGTTCGGCCCATTCACCGATGAGGTTGCAGACCAGGCGGCGGAAATACTCATGTCGTGTGTAGGAGAGGAAACTGCGGGAATCGGTCAGCATGCCGACGAAACGGCTGATCAGACCTACATTCGCCAGCGCCTTCATTTGAGCGAGCATGCCATCCTTCGTATCATTGAACCACCAGGCTGCACCAAGCTGAATTTTGCCTGGAATGCCGCCGCCCTGGAAACTGCCGATAATCGCTGCGAGCACTTCATTGTCCCGAGGATTTAAGGAATACAGGATCGTTTTCGGCAACGCTTGCTGCTGCTCCAGCGCATCGAGCAAACCGATTATAGCTGAGGAAAGCGGCGTATCATTAACGGAATCATAGCCGGTATCCGGACCAAGCTTGGCGAACATACGACTGTTATTGTTGCGGGCCGCATTAATATGAAACTGCATGACCCAGCCCCGATCTGCATACAGCTTGCCAAGGAAAGTCAGCGTTACCGTCTTGTACTTGTCCTCTTCTTCACGGCTAACCTTCTGCCCAGCGAGAGCCTTCGCAAATATTGCCCCTGCTTCCTCCCGTGTAGCGACACCGAAAGGTACATAATCCAGTGCATGGTCAGATACCCGGCCTCCTACGGAGTGGAAAAACTCTACCCGTGATTCCAGAGCGGAGAGGAACGAGTCATAATCGGAAATCTCCGTGCCGGCTGCCTGCGACAGCTTGCCTACCCATTCCGAGAAGGTGTCACGGTTCAATTCCAATCCTTTATCCGGACGGAATGAAGGCAGTACAGCGGTATCGAATCCTTCAATCTCCTGAATCTTCAGGTGATATTCCAGAGAATCACATGGATCATCCGTGGTGCAGACCACGGTCACATTGGATTTGGTAATGAGATCACGTGCACCGAATCCGTTACTGTTCAGCTTGGCATTTACTTTTTCCCAGATGGCCGGTGCGCTCGTCTCATTCAACACTTCATAGACACCGAAATAACGCTGTAATTCCAGATGCGACCACGCGTAAAGCGGGTTACCAATCATCATCGGTACGGTTTTGGCATAAGCCAGAAAACGATCGTAATCGGTTACGCCCTCTCCACCCGTAATGTACTGCTCTTCAATTCCGTTTGCGCGCATCAGCCGCCACTTGTAGTGATCACCGTATAACCAAGCCTCTGTAATATTGCCAAAGGTTTTATTCTCGTAGATCTCCTGTGGACTCAAGTGGCAGTGATAGTCAATAATCGGCATGTCCTTCGCATAGTCCTCATATAACTTGATCGCCGTTTCATTGTGCAGCAAAAATTGTTCATCCAGAAAAGACTTCATTCGCCTCACACGCTCCCTTTAGGTGAGTTTACGTTCATATGGGTTCACTTCCCAATCTTTACGCTACACTGTTTGCCCACAAAGTTCAATATAAAATGATAGCGTTATCACAAAAGGTTGATTTAGGCATATTTCCTGGAACGAGGTATACTGGTTTTAATCTAGTTGATGCTGATCTGAAGATGATAGAAGGAGATGAAATGGATGAAAATAACATTTCTTGGTACAGGAGACATGTTCAGTGTAGAGCAACACCACAACAGTATGCTGGCCGAATTCGGCGATACCCATCTGGTGATTGATTTTCCGGAATCGAACGCAAAAGCATTAAAGGAATACGGCTATCCCATGACAGATATTCACAATGTGTTTATCACCCATCTGCATGAAGATCATATTAACGGAGTACAGATGCTCGGATATTATTCACAGATTGTGGGCGACCGCAAGCCACGTCTATTTATCCACGAAGAACTGGTTGATCCGTTATGGAATATTTTATCCCCAGGCATGCGTTATACAACCGATGGGGAGCGTACGATGAGCGACTATTATGATATCGTACCTTTACCGGATGGAGGCACATTTGAGCTGGGGGGCGTGACGTTTGAGACTTTTCGAACACAGCACGTGCCGGGTATGGTCAGCAATGGCCTTCTTGCAAAGCCCTACTTCTACTATAGCGCGGATAGCACACTGGATCTGGAACGGGTAGAGCAGGCCGCCGCAGACGTACAGCTGATTTTCCACGAATGTCATATGCATGATCTGGTGATCAAATCACACACCTCACTGAAGGATCTGCAACAACTGCCTGCCGAAGTGAGACAGAAAACCGTGCTCATGCATTATCATGATGAATACGCTGATGCGGACAAACGGGCACAGTTCAACCAAGAACATGATCTAAGAATGGTGGGCACGCTGGAGTCGTTTGAACTGGAAGTGTAGTACGCAACTCAAACTATATGTATCACCAAAATAAAGAGGCAGCATCCATTTAGATTCCTTTGAAGGAGCTTTCGGGTGCTGCCTTTCTATTGATCTGCATTCCATGATTTCATATATTCAATGGTTTCAGGAGATGGTTCGGCTTTAACATGAACGTAATCTTCCGTACGCTGATCATTTGGTCCGTAGGAAATTTTGATATACATATCCTGATAAGTTTTAATGATATTGCTATGGATCTCCGCTTTTGGCTTCAAAATATAATCTCGGAGTAAACTCAATCCCAACGGTTCTTTTCCAGGCCCCAGAGTCGTCTCGTGTGTATTTCCAGCATTGGAGTTAAGGAGCTCTGTGGCGTTAATGCTGTTCATCAAGGATGGATCAAGTGTAAAAGACTGTATCACATTGACCATCGGTACCCGGGCCTCTTTAACAGAAATCTCATATATAATTCGGTCCAGTTCAGATTCATGATTAACTCTAACAGTAGCAGTCAAGCTATAATCATCTGGCAAACGCTCCTGAAAGGAATCCGGATTTTTCATCAAATGCTGGGTCAAATCTCTTCGCTCGGTATTCAACGTATAATCATCCGTTCGCTTCGGTTCCCCCCTTGGCCCTTTGTTTGTTCCCAAACTGCAAGCCCCCAGACAAACCGCCAGTACAAGCAGCCACAACCCCAAGTGTACTAATCTCCTCACCCGATTCCCCCCTCGGTAAGATTTATCAAAGATGATCACGAAACGATTTTAATATCAATCATTATATTGGTTTATTATTCCATATAAGGATAACACGAATAAACTCACTCCACCTAACATAAAAAAACCACCTGCTTGGCAAATGATCGCCAGTTCAGATGGTTTAACTGTCTATATGAAGATTCACTGATCAATGATCCTCACTGTATTATTGAGCGTCAGATTGCTCACCCTGTTTCGGGAGAGCCCACACAGAGACGCCTCCACCACATACATGGAAGGTGGCCCAGCCATCTTTCTCAATGGTAATGCTGTCCTCACAGCTGTGCGTCAGATCGGTCCAGACTTCGCCAGCACGGTGTTCGCCAACAAACATCCTTTTCTCACCATCATCACCATTCGAGATAACCACTGCACAACCGGAGCCTTCGAATTCTTCCACCCCACGGCGCACCCATCCAATCGTGTTTGCATGGTCGAAGTAATCTTCCTGCTCTCCATAAGCTTTGTAGTAACGAGCTAACATCAGAATGTCCAGAATCTCCTTCTTGCTCTCAACAGGTTCGGGACCACCAATGCCGTAATAATCACCGTAAAAGACAACCGGGTAACCGTCACGACGCAGCAGCGTCAACGCATATGCGCTCGGCTTGAACCAGTCGCCCACCCAGGATTCCAGCGCTTCATGCGGCTGGGAATCATGATTGTCAACAAATGTGACGGCATGCGTTGGATGCGTCTGCACCAGGGTGTCATCAAAAATCTTGGAAAGATCAAAGTCCCGGCCAGCCAGAGAGGCTTCATGAAGTTTGTAATGCAGGGACACATCGAACAGATCAATCTGATAGTCCACTGTATCCAGAAATTCACGGCATGCATCGAGATTGGAGTTCCAGAACTCACCTACAATGTAGAAATCCTGCCCCCGTTTGCGGAACATCTCAGCAGCAAATTCCTTGATGAACTCGTGATTGATATGCTTGATCGCATCCAGTCGAAAACCGCTGCATTGCAGCGTATCGATGAGCCATTTTCCCCATTGGAGCATTTCCTGCCGGACATCCGGGTGATTGTAATCAATATTAGCGAACATCAGATAATCATAGTTGCCAAACTCATCGTCGACATTCTGATTCCAGTTCTTGTTCTCCCCTGCAATGCGGAACACACCGCTTCGTTCTTCCTTGGCATCAAAGTCGGTACCGTTGAAATGTTCGGCGTTCCATTTGAAAGAGGAGTATTGATCCCCGCGGCCCGGAAATGTGAATTTGGTCCAGCCCTCAATCTCGAACGGTTTGGAGATTTCCTTCAATCGATCATTAGGGTCGACCTCAATCACCTTGAAAACTTCCTTCTCATCCGCACCCGCCTTATGGTTCATCACCAGATCCACATAGACGGCAACGCCATTCTTCTGGCACTCGGCAATCGCCTCGACCAGTTCCTGCTTGGTGCCATATTTGGTGCGCACGCTGCCTTTCTGGTCAAACTCACCCAGATCGTACAGATCATATACGCCATAACCGGTATCCTCGGCAGATACGGCTTTGGTCACCGGAGGCACCCACACGGAGTCGATGCCTTTGGCTTTCAGCTCTGGCGCCATTTCGGCCAATCGTTTCCAGTGATTTCCGTCTGCGGCCAGGTGCCATTCAAAAAACTGCATCATCGTATGATTTCTCTTCATTCCCAACCGACCTCCTTGATTGCTTTCGAAGCGGACCACGGTACGCGTCTGTATCGTCCTTGTTCGTTCGTATGCTATCCAAGTAATACCCTTTTCGGCCTACCCTTCAATCATGCATAGAAAAGAAAGCTGAAAAGTCTGCGATCGTTCTTTAGCTATAAATCGTTATTGGGGTGAAATCCGTGTGTAGTCCTGCCATTCCTCAGGCAGCAATGATCGATACGGTTCCTCGGTGAATCGATCGTCGACCAGTACCAGCACACCCTTGTCCTCTTCCGTACGAATCAGCCTGCCACCTGCCTGCAATACCTTGTTCATGCCGGGGAAAACATAAGCATAATTGAATCCGTTGCGCCCTGTACGACTATAATAATCGCGGAGTACGTTGTTCTCCAGACCAATCTGGGGAAGTCCGGCCCCGACCACCACAACGCCATTCAGACGATCACCCGGCAGATCCACACCTTCGGAAAATACACCGCCCATAACGGCAAATACCAATCGTGTTCGTTCAGGATGTGGCTGGAACGCGTTCAGAAACGCCTCCCGTTCCTCTTCACTCATGCCCTGCTCCTGCATCACGACTTCTGCCTCGCCCGGCTCTTCCATATACGTCCCATGGACTTCGCGCATATACGGATAGGATGGGAAAAAGACAAGCAGGTTGCTATGAGGCCATTCGGCAACCAACTGGCGCAGCATATTGGCAATAGGCTGTCTGGAACGTTCACGGTCCCTATAACGAATCGATAATGGCAGCAATCTCACATCCAGCTGCTCCCGCTGGAAAGGCGAAGGAATGCGCAAGGTATAATCCTCTTCCTCCGCACCTAGCATATCCCGGTAATAACCAAGAGGTGACAACGTCGCAGAGAAATGAATGGTAGAACGGAACCCCTTGGCAGTCTGGCGCAGCAGCACGGATGGATCCAGGCAGAACAGCTTCACTCGCACTTCACTTCGCACACATTCCGCATAGGTAATGAAGCGTTCATCGTACAGTTTGGCAATGCGCAGAAAATTCTGTGCGGTGAAATAGGCTGTCAGCAGCAATTCATCCGTCTCCGCATTCCCCGAACCGCCTTCAACAAGGCATTGCTCCGCAACCATGACAAAAGGCTCCAGCAGTTCAATCAGTTCCTCCGGCGCCTCCTGTTGCAGCAATTTGCCCTCATCCCCACCGTTTTTGCGAAGCGTAATCAGGTATTTGTCGATGGCGCCCGTACGATCCGCGATGGCTTTGGCGGCAGTCACACTGCTGCCCAGCGTTTGGAATTCCCTTTTGACATCCAGAAAGACGGCCTTCTCCAGCTCTGCCGAAAACATCATTCGGCCCCGATCGACCAGATTATGTGCCTCATCGACCAGTAATACGGTCTTACGCTTCTGCTCCTCCAGCATGCGTTTGAGCGAGATACGTGGGTCGAAAATATAGTTATAGTCGCAGATCACCGCATCGGCTGCATACGCAGCATCCAGAGAAAATTCAAACGGACATACCCGATGCTTGCGTGCGTACTGTTCAATAACCGGGCGCGTCATTAACGTCTCATGTTCCAGCATATCCAGCACGGCCCCATTAATACGGTCATAATATCCTTCGCACATGCCACACTGACCCGTATCACAGGCTTCCTCTTCCTTAAAACAGATCTTGTCCTTTGCGGTCAGACTGATCACATGCATCTTCAATCCTTCCGCCTGCATCCGGGCAAAAGCCTCTTCTGCCGCCACTCGCGTCGTCGTTCTTGCGGTCAGATAGAACAATCGTTTGGCTTCTCCTTCACCAATGGCCTTGACCGTGGGAAACAGTACGGACATCGTTTTGCCAATACCCGTTGGTGCTTTCGCCATCAGTCCCTGCCCCTCGCGGATTGTCTTATATACGGCTCCAGCCAGCTTGCGCTGTCCCTCTCTGTATTTGCGAAAAGGAAACGGCAGCTCTCGCACGCTTATATCGCGCTTCTCTTCATAAGCCACAATCATCTCTGCATATGGCGCGTAACCAGCAACCAGCTCTGCTGCAAACTGTTCCAGTTCCTGCCGTTCCAGCATCCGCCGAAACCGTCTTTCTTCATTACTCACGGTGTGCACGTATGTAAGCTGTACCTGCATGCGGGGTTCATCATGCTGAACGGCGTACATATAGGCATACATCATGGCCTGCGCCCAGTGTACGGGGGCCCCATCGCCCAGATCGTCCAGATTTCCTGCAGTGGATTTGATCTCATCCACCGTCAGTTGACCATCCAGACGAATCAGTCCGTCACATCGTCCCTCCACCACGTAGGTCAAGTCTCCATGCTGCAGTTCCACTTCGAGAACGACTTCCTTCAGATCCTCTTCTGTGTAATCCTTCTGCACCCGCTGGTGTATCCGGGTTCCCTCCTGCATTGATGCATTCGTGCGGAACCCTGGACGTATGCTGCCACTGCGGTATACATATTCCACCAAAGGCCTGACTGATATTCGAATTGCGGTTGTCATGCGATCACCCGTTCTGATTGTAGTCTCTATACTTTATCACGAAAAGCGGTGCTCAAACCAGCCAATCAGCGGATTGGACTCGTCCCTTCCCGTATGCTATGTTGGGGGGAGAATGAACGTAAATAAGGAGGTATCTTCTATGTATATCTACTTGGTCCCTTCACCGATTCCGGATGCACTGGCTGCATATCCGCATCTGACTTTGCGCAGCGAGGAACAGGTTCGATTGGCCATTGAATCGACAGAACGTCTGATGAACATCGAGTCTGATGACAACGTAGCGGCGTATGAAGCCTTCGATGCCGCAGGCTCCTGGACAGGCGGCGGTTATGCCGTTCTCAATAATATACCCGTAACCGAAGATGGGCGGAACGACTTCGAAGAACGCTTCAAGAACCGTGCGCGCAAAGTGGAAGACGAACCCGGCTTTGTCGGCATTCGTGTGCTTCGCCCGCTAAAGGACGATACGTATGTTGTACTTACATTGTGGCAGTCCGAAGATCATTTCAAAAACTGGCAGCAGTCTCAAGCCTATAACCATGCTCACCGCAACCGCAGCACGAGTGAAGGACTAACCGCACAGAAGCCTACCATGTTTCCAAGACCTTCATTCGTCACGACATTCACCATAGAGTAAACGAACGGGATCAGACCTGATGTTATGTTATGCTCCAGAGCCTGTATGCAAGTTTACAGATATCCTGTAATCACACTTTGGGCGAGCATCATTTAAAATATTTGTACGTTAAAATGACAGCCCCTTCCGCCTCTTCCACTCACAATGGAAGGGGCTTTTTGTATACGTGAGGTCATGAATGACCCCAAGCCCTCTCTCTTTCTTCCAAATAATTGCAAGAATCGAGCAATCAAGAAGTTAGGTGCTTTTGACACGACATGCCATGAGATAGCATAATACTTGTTAAATGAAACTTCGGAAAGGAAGGAAGGCGGTAACTTGTCACGCAATTCACTCACCCGGTTTCTAAGCGGACCGTTTATCGTGTTCACCGTTATTATGATGATCAAAAGCTCTCTCGCCTGGATTGTGATCTTCGATGACATCCCCGTCTGGAAACCGCTGCTGACAGAGTTGCCGCTGATCTGGATCTGCTTCTGTCTGATTGAGTGGTTCGCAGCCAAACGACGGATGTGGCTCTATCTCGGACTAAATCTGGTGTTATCGGGCATCTTCTTCGCAGCGATCATGTATTACAAATATTATGGCGTCATTGTCAATTATCACGCGCTCGCGCAGGTTAATCAGGTAACCTCGGTCAAGAGCAGCATGTTCTCTTTGCTCGATCCGTATTATTTGTTTATTTTTGCAGATATTCTGGTTATCGCGGGCATTCTGATTCGTCGGCGGATCAAGCTCGGCGGGACTGAACGTCCAGGCAGAGTGCCGCTTGAACGAAGGGCCAGAAGACGGATCGCCTCGGTCATTCTGATTCTGTCGATGGTGCTGTGCATGCTCAACATATACCCCAATCGGGCGAGTATGAGCGAGATTACACAGGCGGAGCAGATGGGGATTCTCGGTTATGAAGCGTACACCATCCTGGCTGATCGGCCTGACAAACCCGTGCCCCTTGATCAAATCGATCAGAATCATATCGACGAGATTAAACAAACGACAGCATTGCCCGCTGTTGTGGAGGAAGGTGCAGCCAAAGGACGCAACGTCATTGTCCTCCAGCTCGAATCATTCCAGAACTTCCTGATCGGATTGCAGGTTGACGGACAGGAAGTTACACCCAACCTGAATAAGTTGGCTGGACAAAGCCTGTATTTCCCGAACTTTTATCAGCAAGTGGGACAGGGAAATACGTCGGATGCCGAGTTTGTCGTGAATACATCGTTTTATACACCGCCCAACGGAGCCGCAGCTACCGTCTATGCGAATAAAGAATTGCCAAGTCTGCCCAGACTGATGTCCGCGAACGGTTATCAGACAGCCACATTCCATACGAATGATGTGCACTTCTGGAATCGCGATCAGTTATACAAGGCGCTTGGATTCGACCAGTATTATGATATTAATTATTTCGGAACAGAGGATTCCATCGCTTTCTCGGCTTCGGATGAAGTGTTGTACAGCAAAACGCTCGACAAACTCGAGGCCATGCAGGCATCAGGGTCACCTTTCTATGCACAAATTATTTCCATGTCTGCACACCATCCTTACCATTTGCCAGAAGATAAGAAAAGTCTGACGTTGCCGGAACGGTACGTTAATACGTTGCCAGGCGATTATCTTGTGTCCCAGCATTATGCCGATCAGGCGGTGGGGCAATTTATTGAGGGACTTAAGGAACGCGGACTATGGGAGAATAGCCTGCTCGTCGTTTACGGTGACCATCTGGGTCTGCCTATCTACTCGCTGGATCGGACTGACGAGAAACGGATGCAGGAAATCTACGGTCGGGAGTACACATCTGCGGACATGATCAATATTCCGCTCATCATCACGGCTCCTGGCATCACGCCGGCAGCTCAGCTGGAACAGATCGGAGGACAGGTGGATATTCTGCCAACGATCGCCGGGTTAACCGGTGCCTCTCTCCAGAACCAACTGCATTTTGGACAGGATTTGCTGCGTGAGGGAAATAATCTGCTGCCAGAGCGCTATTACCTGCCCTCCGGTTCTGTACTGAATGATGCTTCACTGTTCGTTCCTGAGACGGGGTACGGTGACGGTACGCATTACTCTCTTGCGGATGCCGGGAGACAGGATGTCGTTTCGGCAGAGCCTGATCAGGAGAAAGGTACGATTCCGGACAGTCTGGAGGATGAACCGGCCGTGTCCGCATCTGCCATACCAACCGAAGAGGAATCGACCTCTTCCGAATATATTACGAAGGAACAGTACGAACGGGCTTTGGATCTTCTACACTTATCCAACAGTTATCTGAGTCAGTTACCGAATCGAAATGCAGTGAAATGATACAACATGCACAATGAACTTTTTTTTTACTTTTAAAACTATTAGTTCATAATGAAAAAAGACAATAGCCCATGAGAAGGTCCAATAAGGACCTGATTCATGGGCTTTTTCCATCTGTAATTTTAGACCCCATTTAGTAAGCGCAAAGACATCATCTAGCGAGCAGCCAATTAATCAACCATCAGGCCCCAAGCTACTCACTCAGCATGGACTGTGTGAAACTGATCCACTCCCGGGTTGCGAAGGACAAATATCGGTCCTTCCGCCAGATCATGCCGAGCTGCCATGGAATTACAGGTTCCATCACGGGTATAATCCGCACACGCATATGATCCACCTCACGGCAGATCGTCTCTGGCAGCAACGCCACACCCAGATTGGCTGCTACCATCGCACTGAGCAGATCCCACTGGGAGCTCTCATACACCACCCGGGGCTGGAATCCGACATGCTGACAGGCGGCGATAATCCGGTCATGCAGCGCAAAATCCTCCCGGAACAGCACAAATGCATCATGCTCCAGTTCACGCAGCGCGATCGACTCTTTACCCGCAAGAGGGTGCGAAGGATGTACGAGCAGATTCAGCTTCTCTTTTACAAAAACAAAATGATCCACCAGTTCATCCACTGTTGGAAGAACGGCAACACCAATATCCAGTGCACCGCTAATCACGTCGGCCTCCACTTTTTTCGCACCATCCTCGAAGAGCTGAATAGTCACCTGCGGATAGGCTTTGTGAAATTCACCGATAATCATCGGGAAAAAGCTGGACCCCACCATCGGTGGCAGACCAATCCGAAGGTGTCCTTTCTTCAGATTCATTAGATCGTCCAGCTCGGACGATAAGCTGCGGAATGACTTTTCAATCTCCAGCGCCTGCCGGAAGAAGACATGCCCTGCATCCGTTAACGCTACCTTCTTGCCATAACGATCCAGCAGCGTTACACCTAATTCATCTTCCAAGCTTTTGACGGTTTTGCTAATCGTTGGTTGTGTAATGAACAGCACTTCTGCTGCTTTGGTGAAGCTTTGCTGGCGAGCGACTTCCAGAAAATATTGCAAATGGCGGATATCCATCGTCTGATCCCCATCTCTCATAGATAAATGGAATGATAAACATTCTTAATATGCATTTTACTCATGAAAGAATGCGATGTAAAATTTGTTATATCAAACAACGCTTCCATTCATTTTCATAAACAACTCAAAATCATCACGTTCATTATACAAGGAGGGATTGAAGTGAAGAAATGGGGCCTTGGCATTTTGCAAGTTGCGCTCTTAATGGCCTTTTCACTGCTCATGGACCAGTTGGCCCGTGCTCTCCATCTACCTGTACCGGGTTCTATACTTGGCATGATCATGCTATTCATTTTGCTACAGACCCGGGTCGTAAAGCTGCGCTGGATCGAAATTGGAGCTGCCTGGTTGCTCGGTGAGCTGCTGCTGTTTTTCATCCCGTCAGCCGTCGGCATTATGAACTACATGCCCATGCTGGAGCAAGACGGACTGCAAATTCTGTTTATTGTTCTGCTTAGCACATTTCTGGTCATGGCCTGTACGGGCCTTGTTGCCACCCGAATCGCCAAACGAAAGGAGCGTCACACCGGATGATTGGATTCCTCTGTCTCTTGTTAACCGTCGGTATATACTGGGTCGCCAAACGCATGTATCGCAACCTGCCCAAAGTGTATCTGTCTCCGCTGCTGATTACGCCACTTCTTGTCGTCGGTGTGCTGCTCGCAACAGGTACGGATTACGCAGCCTACAGCAGTGGTGGCAAATGGCTAAGTTTGCTGCTTCAACCGGCAACGGTGGCCTTCGCTATTCCGCTCTATACGTTCTTCCATGTACTCAAAAAACATATTTCCGAGATCGTCTTCAGCGTTATGACAGGCTCCGTTGTGGCGGTCCTCTCTTCTGCACTGCTCGCCAAATGGCTTCGTCTGGACTCAGGACTCATTCATAGTCTGATCCCGAGATCAATCACGACCCCTATTGCGATGAACGTATCGGCTACCATTGGAGGCATTCCGGCCGTTACGGCGGTTTTTGTCATCATGACCGGTCTGCTGGGGGCGATTATGGGGCCATCCATTGTGAAAATGCTGCGTATTGATGGTGAGATTGCACGTGGTACGCTGCTTGGAACCGGTGCCCACGGAACAGGCACATCCAAGGCATTTGAGCTCAGTTCACTGACAGGAACCATCTCCAGCATCTCCATGGTACTGGCTGCATTGTTCACATTAGCGGTTGCACCCGTGCTATCTAAACTTATTTTCCCATAATAGATGGAATTAACCCTATTTCTTGAAATATTATTGTTGTATTAAAGCCCTTTCTTCCTTACAATAAGGACAGGTTTTAATTGTGAATATTGCGGGGGAGATGCGATGAAAAGAACCGGAATGAAGAGATCTCTGGACCGCCTTGGACGAATTGTCCTTCCCAAAGAAATGCGGGATACGATGGAAATCCATATCGGCGATCCGCTTGAGTTTTTCATTGAAGGGAAAGAGTTGATTTTGAGAAAGTATAAATCAACGTTGTGTGTGTTTTGCGGTGATGTGGATACGGAAATGTATTTCAAAGAGCAATTCATCTGCCGGACTTGTGCAATTCAATTAAAACACCCGGATGACACTCCCGATTGGTTCGTTCCTCAGAACAAACAGGCTCCTGTACCCGTGGAGCGTCCTGCTACTGAATCCGCCACAGTCTCGTCTCCTACATGGGAAGAAGGGGCTACAGCTGCCAACCAAGAGTATCCGGACCTGCGGCCGAAGACGGCACGCATGCTGCAACAGATGAAGGAAATTGTTGAACAGAATCCCGGTTTGGCTCAGCAGCAAATTGCGGAAAAGCTTGGCATTAGCCAAGGACGCGTCTCCCAACTAAAAAAACTACTATAATAAGATTTTATTCGATTATTTATAATCAGGAGACCTTCCGTTTCAAGAAGTCCCGTTGCAAGAGAACCCTTTGAATTTCTGTGGGTTCTTCTTTTTTTTGAGATCAATCATTAAAAAAGACGACTACCGCTCAATCACAGTGGTCATCTTTTTCAATATTCTTAACTCCAGCGTTTAACTCTTTAGACCTGCACGAGATCCATATCCATTTCTTCTGCTTCCAATTTACGCATCCCCATAATAAGAACGATAATGTTGGCAACCAGCAACACCGCCGGGAAAGGAACCGCCGTATATTGTCCGTAAATTAGATGACTCCCCACAGCCCCAATCAGAATGAACGTCAGTACTCCCGAAGCCAGAATACGAGTTCGAGGAATCAACAGACCCACCGCACTGAGCAGCTCTACTGCACCAATGAGATACATCGTCCATGTAGGATAGGAGAAACCTTCGAAAGTCTGCACCATCATCTCTGCTCCACTAACCTTGTTAAACCCTGCCATTACAAACACACCTGCAAGCACAACCAACGCAATATATCCCAAAACTCTTAAGCCTTTGTTCATATGTATAATCCTCCTGAAAATGAATGTCCATATCATCTGTTATATAAAAAGCAATCTATGTAAAAGTTACAACGTAACTCTATTTTTTAAAATTAGCAGTTTGCACCTGCGAAAATGGTATGTGCTGATATTATACATATTAATAATCATTAACTTACTTTTATGAAGTGAGTATATAATAATAACATTATTTATTCAAGTAATTTTTTGACGAATAGTGTATAATACATACAAAAGGTATGTTACAGTACATTTTGTAGTAACATGTTACTTCATTGTCCCTTACTTTGGTCAGAGCGGCAGAAAGCCACGCACTTTTATATATACGAGGAAATCCATTAATACTTACTTGAATCGAGGTGAACACGTTGAAGCTGAGAAAAGAAAAATCTCCAAGTCCCTGTCTCATTACGCAAGCCATGGATATCATCGGTAAGAAGTGGGTACTGCTCATCATGTACCAACTGTTATCCGGACCCAAACGATTCACAGAACTGGAAGCAGAAATGGCGATTAGCGGTCGGTTGTTATCCGAACGTCTGAAGGAAATGGAAATGGAAGGTATCGTAACCCGGCATATGTATCCTGAAATTCCGCCCCGCGTAGAATATGAATTGACACCCAAAGGCAGAGCCATCGAACCTGTCATTAATCAGATTTACAACTGGTCCTCAGACTGGTTGAAACAGCAGCAGTCTACTAAGTAGCCAGATTCTGATTCATGTACAACACAAAGACGCCTGAATTGAACTGATCTTCGGATCAGTCCAGATTCAGGCGTCTTTTTCATGGGTTACATTTCTGGTTACGTCATAAAAGGATTAATGCGAGAGGTGTTTGGATGGCTGAAGCTGTACCGGCAATCCCGAATCTGCCGAAACCAATGCCGCCGTTGTAATTTCCTGTGTACGGCAGGCATCTGCATAATCGGACAAAATTCGTGAACGATCTCCAGTACGAAGGGCGTGAATGAACGCTTCATTTTCCCGCTCATACGGGTTATGCCCTGCTGGAATCTCCAGCCCTGCCATCGCATGAGGGGCAGCACTTGGCAGAAGAAGACGTTCAGGTGTCCAGTCCCAGACTCCGGCATCTGTGTAGAACTGGAGCCCTGCACCGCCCTCACCATCTGGCAGCAGACAGGTGTTGGCAATGCTTGCGATCGCTCCACTCTCCAGCTTAAGCGTTACATTCGCCACATCAGCTACCGTGACATGTTCATGCTTCTCATGCATACTGCGTTGGGCCGCTACAGCGTATACCTCGGTCACTTCACCAGCACAATACCGCAGCAAATCCACGATATGAGTCGTTTGTTCCACAAACTGTCCCCCGGAGCCTTCCTGGCGACGCCACCAGGAGACTCCTGGCATTCCGCCCATCCAGCGCCCAAGCGCCATGCCGACGGTCTGCTCTTTCATCGCTTCTTGCAGTACCTGTGCAGCTTCCTGATAACGGAAATGATAACCTACCGAGGTCAACAATCCGGACTTTTGTATCTGATCCAGCACCTGACGAGGGATATCCATGCCTGTACTCAGCGGTTTCTCCACCAGGAACGGGATACCCCGACGAATCAATTCAGTTTCAATCGATCCATGAGACATCGGAGGTACACAGATATAAACTGCATCCAGCTTTTCACCATCCAGCATATGTTCAAGTTCACCGTAGCCGACAGCATCATAGACGGAAGCCATAGCCTCTGCCTTCTCCAGCGTTGTTCCGCAGACAGCTGCTACACGAACACCTTCCATTCGTGCCAGAATATCTGCATGTACCTTGCTGAACCAACCTGTTCCAATGATTCCGATCTGTAAAGTCATAGATGTAATCCCCTCTCCTTGTTACACGCTTACATGTTCCATTCGACCCCCAGATGTGAAATCCTGCATTAGATTTTGCCCGATGCTTCCAAGAGCAACTGATCCAGTTCATTCGCAAACCGTATCGCTTGCTGCTCCGGCCAATCCAGGCGTTCAGCCATATACTGAATAACCAATGCCTTATACTGACGGACTTCGTCAATGCGGAAAAACAGGTCTCCGGTGCGTCTCACAAAAAAGTCTGCCGGTGTCACAGCCATCTCCTCTTCGATGGCATAACTAAGCATCAGCAGCAGCTCCTGTGGCATGCCATGCAGCTCGGCCTTTGCCCGCGGATCAGGCATCCGCTCATACAGTGCGTCCACATTGGAACCATATATTCGAGCTAATCGTTCCGCAGTAAATCTGTCGAGTCCAAGTGCGACGCCATCCTTAATCTTCCGTTCAGCATACGCACCAAATCCGGCCGAACCGCCAACATGGCCTCCAGAGATTGGCATCTCTTTCGTTATACATGGCCCGACGGATCTTTCCATCTCCTGCTCCAACTGGCGGGCTGCCAGATCAACAACCATCTCGGCCATTTTGCGATACCCGGTTAATTTCCCCCCGGCAATCGTGATCAACCCCGAAGGGGCTACCCACACTTCGTCCTTACGCGAAATTTCGGAAGGTCCTTTACCCTCTTCATGGATCAAGGGACGTACACCCGCCCAACCGGACTCCACGTCCTCGGCATGAATTCGTACGTCTGGAAACATTCCATTGACGGCATCGATGACGTAATCACGATCTGCCTCGGTGATTAACGGATGTATGGGATCATCCTCGAAGACCGTATCTGTGGTTCCTACATAGGTTTTACCATCCCGCGGGACAGCAAAGATCATTCGTCCATCCGGTGTATCAAAATATACAGCCTGCCTTAACGGGAAACGCGTACCGTCGAATACCAGATGAATACCTTTCGTCATCTGCAACGTTTTGCCTTGGCGTGAACCATCGATCTTGCGCAGCTCATCCACCCATGGACCCGAAGCATTAATCACTTTGGTTGCCCGGAGATCATAAGATTGACCGCTGAACTGGTCCACAGCCTGAATTCCGGTAATGACCCCATTCTCCTTCAGGAATGCTGCTGCCTTTACATAGTTCACAGCCTGTGCACCGCGCTGTACCGCTTCCTTCATCACTTCAATGGTAAGCCGGGCATCGTCCGTTCGGTACTCCACATAGCGTCCACCACCTACCAGCCCATCCTTACGGAGCAAAGGCTCACTGTCTGAGACGGCTCCGGCATTTAACATTTGGCGTCGTTCACTACGCCTCACTCCGGCAAGCCAGTCATACACCATCAGGCCAATGGACGTGGTGAAGCGGCCAAAGGTACCCGCCGTATAGATGGGAAGCAGCATCGGTTCGGGTGTCGTCACATGAGGCCCATTCTCGTACACCACTGCTCGCTCCCGTCCCACCTCAGCCACCATTTTCACTTCAAACTGCTTCAGATACCGCAGACCGCCATGCACCAGTTTGGTCGAACGACTGGATGTGCCTGCCGCAAAATCCTGCATTTCCACCAGTGCTGTCTTCAATCCGCGGGAAGCTGCATCCAGCGCAATCCCGGCTCCCGTGATTCCTCCGCCAATAATCAATATGTCAAAATGTGCATTCGCCATCCGATCCAGATATTCCCTACGCTTTTCCGCCGAGAACGATGCTGTCATCCCGATTCCTCCCATTCATTACCTTTGTTTTACCCACAAAAGCACAAAAAAAGACCACGTCATTCGCTTCAGCATTGCTGAGCGGTACGTGGTCTCTCCCGATCTCCAGACATCATTTTTTTAACTTGTGACTTAATCCTATCACACATTTAAGGCGGCGTGAAGGCCTGAAATGACACATTATTCAAAAAAATTTCAAAAAGTTGTTCTGCCTGCGGATGGAATTTCAAACTGATCCACTAATCATTTATTTTTCCTTATAGTGGGTATATGTTTTCTCTTCTCCAGGAAAATAAACCCTGTAAGTTATGCATCATTTTCCACCAATAAATATCATTTATTGTAGAACTTTAACGAAAAAGTACAAATGCCCATTTGAAATATAATCCACTCATTTGAACACCATCGCTGCCTTCACGGCACGCTGCCACCCTGCATACAGTTCTGTACGCTCTTCTTCAGCCATAACCGGATGGAAGACACGCTCCGTATTCTCGTGATTCGCCAATTCATCCGCGCTATTCCAATAGCCTACTGCAAGTCCTGCCAGATAAGCCGCACCTAATGCCGTCGTTTCGTTCACATTGGGACGCTCCACAGGAATATTCAGAATATCACTCTGGAATTGCATCAGAAAATCATTGGCAGCCGCTCCCCCATCCACACGCAAGGCATTCACCGGAATACCTGAATCGGATTCCATTGCCGCCAGTACATCCTTGGTCTGATACGCCAGTGCTTCCAGGGTTGCACGGATAAAGTGTTCTTTGGTCGTTCCTCGCGTCAAACCAAACACCGCTCCCTTAACCTCACTGTCCCAGTAAGGGCTTCCCAGACCTACAAATGCAGGCACCATATAAACTCCGTCTGTAGAGGGTACACGTGCCGCATAGTCCTCACTGTCTTTTGAGGAACGAAGCATCCGTAAGCCGTCACGCAGCCACTGTATCGCCGAACCTGCGACAAAAATACTGCCTTCCAATGCATATTCGATCTTGCCATTAATGCCCCATGCAATAGTTGTAATCAGCCCGTGGTTGGACTGGACGGGTTGTTCTCCGGTATTCATAAGCATGAAACAGCCGGTGCCGTACGTATTTTTCATGCTACCCTTTGTATAACAGCCCTGACCGAATAATGCCGACTGCTGATCTCCCGCTGCTCCGGCAATCGGAATCCGATGACCGAAGAAATGGTAGTCAACCGTATGTGCGTACACCTCGGATGAACCGCGCACTTCCGGCAGCATCGCTATGGGAATGTCCAGGATATGCAGCAATTCATCATCCCATTGCAGATCATAGATGTTGTACATTAATGTGCGGGAAGCATTGGATACATCGGTGACATGTGTACCACCACTCAGCTTCCAGATCAGCCAACTGTCGATTGTACCAAACAGGAGCTCACCCTTCTCTGCACGCTGGCGCGCACCAGGCACATGATCCAGAATCCACTTTACCTTGGTTCCCGAGAAGTAAGGGTCAATGAGTAAGCCCGTTTTGCGATGAAAAAGGTCACCCAATCCCTTCGCCTTCAACTCATCACAAATATCAGCCGTTTGTCTGGACTGCCAGACTACTGCATTATAGATGGGACGGCCCGTTTCTTTGTCCCATACCACAACTGTTTCCCGCTGGTTCGTAATGCCGATTCCAGCAATCTGGACCGGCTTGATTCCACTTTCGGCCAGACACGAAGCCATCACTGCCAGAATGGAGCTCCAAATTTCATTGGCGTTCTGCTCCACCCAGCCCGGTTTGGGAAAGTACTGCGGAAATTCCTGCTGTACGATATGCACAATCTCTCCGCTCCGGTTAAACAGAATAGCCCGGGAACTCGTCGTCCCCTGATCTAGTGCCAGTATATATTTTTCCATACAGACAACCTCCTGTTGTGGGATTATTGCTTAATATTCTGTATGCGATTTCTTGTAGTGCCGAATCAGGTCCACGTTGGAAGTGGTTACTGCGGTAGCTCCGGCTTCCAGCGCCAGTTCAACCTCTTCCGTTGAGCGGATCAACCCACCTGCAATAATGGGTATACCTGTCCGTATGGATACTTCTGCAATAATATGCGGGATAACACCAGGCAGTACTTCAATATAATCCGGCTGGGTCTTGGACAGCAAAAGATAACTTTTCTCCAGCGCATTTGTATCCAGCAGAAAAACACGCTGAATGGCTGTAATCCCTTTCTGTTTCGCCTTCTGAATTACACTGGCCCGCGTCGAAATCAGTCCTGCCGGACGAATATGCTGGCATAAATACTCTGCGGCATATTCATCGTTCTTCAGCCCCTGCACCAGATCGGCATGCAGTACTATTTTTTTGCCACGTCGCCGTGCTTCTTCCAGCAGACTATGAAGCTGCGCAATATGCGTATCCAGCATAACCCCATAGGTGTATGGGCCTTCAATCATTGCTTCAAACTGCTTCATGCTCTTGGCAGCCGGTAACACATACTGTCCCTCAAATGGCACCTTCGTTCCTCCCGCATAAATCAGATGCCTATATTGTATAGTTCGTATGGGTTGAACGGCAAGTGAAGTCAAGATTGTAAGGTTGTTTCCTGCGTAACACTGAGCCGTCCCATTCTCTAAACTCACTCTAAATCCAAAAAAGCTGTTCATGTTACCCCAGAAGGAGCATACACAAACAGCTTAAACTGTCCTGTCTATTAAACAGTATGGCAAACAGGCTTTATGCCAAAATCATATTGAACGATCGATCAGGATCGGGATCAACCTTTTAGGCTTGGGCGTGTGGAAGCAAGGTCTCTTCACCAGCCCATGCATCATTTTCTGCCAAGTGACCGGAACGGCTCACTTTGGTCTGCAAATATTTTTCGTTGAAGGCCGAACGATCTCCCCACAGTGGGACACGTCCACCCACATTCAGTCCCGCTTCCTGCAAAGCAGCGAGCTTGCGTGGATTGTTGGTGATCAATGTAACGGGAGCTGTACGGAGTGCCCGCAATACAGCAATAGCATCATCATAAATACGCGCATCGTCTGTGAACCCAAGCTGCAGGTTGGCGTCAACGGTATCCAGACCTTCCTCTTGCAACAGGTACGCCATCGCTTTGCTGAACAGACCGATGCCGCGGCCCTCATGGTTGGCCAGATAGAACAGTGCGCCTGCTCCATGGGCAGCAATCATCTTCATCGATTGCTCCAGTTGGAAGCCGCAGTCACAACGTTTGCTGCCAAAGATGTCGCCTGTATGACAGATGCTGTGCATCCGAATCAGCGCTTCCTGTGCTTCGGCAAACTCACCGTACACCAATACGCTGGATTGCTGACGTTCAGCCAGTTCGGCAGTAGCGAGAGATTCAATCAGCTCGCCGCTTTCCATGGCTTTCTCTGATTTCATCCAGCTGTACCACTGGAAGGTATGTGTCTCTCCATCCAGATTCACCGGAAGTTTAATCGGCCCAACGAGGTAAATGAATTCTTTTCCACTCGGAAAAGTCTGAATTTTGGGGGCAAGCAGTTGAATAATATGTGAATTAATCATTAGTAAGTTCCTCCTGTTAAGCCATCTTGTTATGAATTGATTCGCATCCAGACCGAAAATGGATCACTGAATTGCATATCATACGTATCTATATTATTGTCATCATCATTAGTTACTTTATGTAAGCAAGTTTAAAATAAAAATTATGTTGTGTCAAGTAACTTTTGTTTCTAAAGTAACTAATAAATTTATGATACGTAACCGACACAAATTTGTGTTTCATTTCAGGAATATTGGGTATGAGTTTATAAACTGCTCATACACTTATGTTGTAGTCCATCACACTTCATGCCTCGAACTTAACGATGAGGGGGTTATCACATGATCCGCCGGAAAAGAACATGCTGGACAGCCATTCTGCTAGTCTGTGTCATGCTGGTGAGCGGATGCTCCATCTGGCCGGGACAGAACGATTCATCGAGCAACAAAAAGGTAGCGCTTACATTATGGTACTGGAACCGTTCCATCGATGATAAGCTGATTGCCAAGGCCAAGGAAAAGTTCCCCAATATTGAACTGACCGCCCAGAAAATCGGTGGTGATTTCAAGGCAAAACTCAAAACGACACTCGCTGCGCGCTCAGGTGAGCCCGACATTGTCGCATTGAACGATTGGATCATGGAGCTCTTCCCCAGCGAGGATCGTTTCTATAATCTGTATAATCTCGGCGCAGGTGACGTTGAAGACCAATATCTCGCGTGGAAATGGAAGCAAGGCGTTACACCGGACGGACAGATGATCGGCTTCCCCATGGATACGGGACCGACAGCCCTCTTCTACCGTGCAGATCTGTTTAAAGAAGCCGGTTTGCCTTCCGAGCCTGAAGAAGTGGCTCGTCAGATCAACAACTGGAATGCCTATTCTGCTGCAGGAGAACAGATCAAGGAAAAGTTCGGAGGCAAGGTATTTCTAACCGACAATATTGGAACCGTTTACAATCAAGTGTTGTCGCAAGGAACCGAACGGTATTTCCATCCTGACGGCTCGTTTATCGGCATGGATTCGCCACTCGTTAAGCAGAGCTGGGATACCGCCGTATCCTTCAAGCAAAAAGGGCTGCTCGCTAATGCAGACGGCTGGACCCCGGGCTGGAACGCAGCGATGAATAATGGTGAGATTGCTTCCTTTGTCGGAGCGGTCTGGATGAAGCAGGTACTGCAGGAAGCCGCGCCGGATACATCAGGCAAGTGGCGAGTCACTCGAGCTCCTGGTGGAGACGGCAATAACGGTGGATCATTCCTGTCCATTTTGAAGTCGAGCAAACACCCAAAAGAAGCGTTCGAAGTCATTCAGTGGCTGCAAAGCCCGGATAACCAGCTTGAACAATATAAGACATTGAACCTGTTTCCTTCGGCACCTGGTGTGTTTGATACACCCGCGATGAAAGAAGAAGAACCCTTCTTCGGCGGACAGGCAACAGGGCCTGTATTTGCCGAATCGGCACAGCATGTGCCAGAGGCTTTCTTTGGTGAACGATACCCTTCGGTGCACAACATCATTACTCGGCGGCTGAATGATATTGCGAAGCAAAATGCCAACCCGGAGCAGGTCTGGCCTGATACGGTTCACCGTGTTGAGCGGGAGTTACAGCGTTAATTCAGACACTCTAATGAGATGGCAATCCGCAAAGGAGGAATTCATATGGCTGTAACCGAACCTCGCCTTACTCCGGATCCAGGGAAGGCAAGCCCGGATTTGGATCGGCAGAAATCACTCTTGTCCCGGATGTGGGAACATCGCGCACTCTATGTGGCGATCTCCCCGTTTTACATTCTGTTTGCCGTGTTTGGATTGTTCCCGATCGGTTTTTCCTTATATCTGGCGTTCCACAAATGGGATGGCATTGGTGTGATGACCTATAACGGACTAAACAACTTTAAATATATGCTGACCGATGCTGAATTCTGGCAAGCGGTGGGCAATACGTTCATGATCTGGATATACGCGACCATCCCCATGTTGTTCTTTGCCCTGATTATTGCGTTTCTGCTGCACGCACCGTTTGTTAAGTTCCGCACGCTGTTTCGGGTGGGCTATTTCCTGCCGAACGTGACGTCCATCGTGGCCGTCGCCATTATCTTCGGTGCCCTGTTTGCCAACAATTATGGCTTCCTCAACTATCTGCTACAGTCCGTCGGACTTCCAGTAGTGGAATGGCTGAACGCGCCATGGGGCATCAAAGTGGCCATCTCCTCCATGGTGGTCTGGCGCTGGACAGGATACAACGCAGTCATCTATCTGGCCGGACTTCAGAGCATCCCGCAGACATTGTACGAGGCTGCCAAGATTGACGGGGCATCCGGGATACAGTCTTTTTTCCGAATTACGATTCCAATGCTGCGTCCCGTCATTCTGTTCACTGTGATCACATCAACAATTGGCGGCATGCAGCTATTTACCGAGCCACAAATTCTCGTAGGTAACGATGGCGGCGCAGGTGCAGCCGGGATGACCATTGTATTGTACCTTTACCGCGAATCTTTCATTAATAACTACTTCGGCTACGGTGCTGCGGTTGGTTGGGGCATGTTCCTCATTATCGCTCTGTTCTCGATTGTGAACTGGAAGCTCGTTCAAGGCAAGTCATCCTGATGTGACAAGGGGGGAGCGCTCATGACGTCCAAATCTCTCAAATCGCTGGTGTTGTATATCGGTCTTATCGGGGGTATGCTCATTTCCATGTTCCCGTTCTATTGGCTGATTGTCATGTCTACCCGGACGACGTCCGACATTTATAAGTTCCCACCTCAGCTCTGGTTTGGGAGCGAGCTATGGAATAATGTCAGTCGGGTGCTTCAGCAGATTGACTTCTGGGGCGCATTTATGAATACGTTGTTTGTGTCGGGCTTGGTGACGATACTGGTCCTGTTTTTTGATTCACTGGCAGGGTTTGCGTTTGCGAAGTTTGAATTCCCTGGTAAAAAATGGCTATTCGTCCTGCTGCTCGCCACCATGATGGTGCCTTCCCAGCTGTCGCTGGTCCCTTCCTTCGTGCTCATGGCGACGTTCGGTTGGGTCGGTTCCTTCAAAGCCCTCATTATTCCGGGCATGGTGAACGCCTTCGGCATCTTCTGGATTCGCCAATATGCCACGGAATCCATACCGAATGACCTGCTGGATGCGGGACGAATCGATGGCTGTAATTTTTTCCGGCTGTATTGGAACGTGGCTTTGCCCATTCTGCGGCCTGCGTTTGCTTTCCTCGGTGCGTTCACATTTATTGGCGTATGGAATGATTATCTCTGGCCCCTGATCGTCCTGACGGATGCTCGAAAGTATACACTGCAGATTGCGTTGTCTCAATTAAACGGACTGTACAATACGGATTACGCGATGGTTATTGCGGGTACACTGCTGGCTGTTATTCCGCTGATCGTGATGTTCCTGTTCATCAGCCGCCAGTTTATTTCCGATATTGCCGCAGGAGCTGTAAAGGATTAGGGATAGCGCATTTTGATCCATCCCTCAAGTCTGATATTCTTATCTATAGATAAATACCAGATGCCATATAAGTTGGATGAATAGCGCCACGTGCACGAAGGGGACAGAAAGGGCATGAAGAAATGAAGTTAAAAGCTTTCCAGAGGAAAGCTACTTCGGAAGCATATGCTTCGCATTTATAACCAAATTTCTCCCTTTGAAGAGGGGATCAAGAAATTTGGGGATAACGGCGATCGGAAGGCTTTCTGTACTCGAAGTGTTAACGTGTAACAGCATTCATTCACTTATATATTCAAGAAAGAGGGATGACAAAATGGCTTCTTCACCCTATATGATCGGCGTAGATATCGGCACCACCTCCACCAAGGCCGTTCTGTTTGAAGAGAACGGAACCATTGTGGCTCAAGGCGGTGCCGATTACCCGCTGTATACCCCTACTCCTGCGATAGCAGAGCAGGACGCGGAAGATATTTTCAAAGCGGTAGTAGAATCGGTTAAACAGGCGACCTCCAAGGCCGGCATCAAACCGGATGAAATCCTGTTTGTATCGTTCAGTTCAGCCATGCACAGCATTCTGCCTGTTGATGAACACGGCAAACCATTGATGCGGGCGATGACTTGGGCAGACAATCGCAGTACCGAGTGGACAGAAGCACTCAAAACCGAAATGAACGGTCACGAAATCTATTTGAGAACCGGTACGCCGATTCATCCGATGTCACCTCTGACCAAAATCATGTGGCTGACCAGAGATCAACCGGAACTGTTCAAACAGACGCACAAATTTATTTCAATGAAAGAATACGTATTTTATAAATTGTTCTCCGAGTATGTAATTGACCACTCCATGGCCTCTGCTACGGGAATGATGAATCTCGAAAAGCTCGACTGGGACGAGGAAGCTCTACATGTCGTCGCTGGCATCACTCCGGATCATCTATCCCGCCTTGTGCCGACGACACATGTACTTAAGAAAGGTTTGAATCCTGATTATGCCAAGGAGATGGGTATTGCGGATTCGACCCCATTTGTCATCGGGGCAAGTGACGGTGTGCTTTCCAATCTGGGTGTTAACGCCATTGATCCAGGCGTCGTAGCGGTTACCATCGGGACCAGCGGAGCGATTCGTACCGTCGTGGACAAGCCGGTCACCGATCCGAAAGGGCGTTTCTTCTGTTATGCGCTCACTGAGGATGCGTGGGTGATTGGCGGTCCGGTCAACAATGGCGGGGTGATATTCCGTTGGATTCGGGATGAGTTGGCGGCATCCGAGGTAGAGACAGCGAAACGACTCGGAATTGATCCGTATGAAGTATTAACCCGTGTCGCCGAAAATGTACCTCCAGGCTCGGAAGGCCTGCTGTTCCATCCGTACATGACCGGTGAGCGTGCCCCACTCTGGAATCCGAATGCACGTGGTTCATTCTTCGGCCTGACGCTGCATCATAAGAAAGAACATATGATTCGCGCTGCGCTCGAAGGTGTATTGTTCAACCTGTACACGGTCATGCTCGCGATTGAAGAAAAGATCGGTCGTCCGAAAAAAATCCAGGCGACAGGCGGCTTCGCCCGCTCGGAGTTATGGCGCCAGATGATGGCGGATATCTTCGATCAGGATGTCATCATCCCCGAAAGTATCGAAAGCTCCTGTCTCGGCGCTGCTGTACTGGGCTTGTACGCCCTTGGCCGCATCGATTCCCTGAGTGCCGTCTCCGGCATGATCGGATCGACACATCGGCACCAGCCGGACCCGGACAGTGTCCGTGTCTATCGCGAACTCCTGCCAATCTTCATCCGCATCTCCCGCAAATTTGAAGAGGAGTATGCCGATATCGCTGCTTTTCAGAATAAAACGATGCAGAAGTGAGTGGAATTGGATGGGTGGGTAGGCAAGTAGGCTAGTTCATCACAGGCGACGCCTTCCTTCTGCCAAACGCCATACGCTAACGAACCGTACGCACCTTATTAGAGGTTTATTGCTTGGTTTAGTATTCTAACGAACTTCAGCCACTTTATATCGGCTGATCGCAGTATATATCTGCCTATAAGTTGAAAATACAGGACAATAGCGTGCCTGAGATTCGTTAAAAACTTGATTATGCCGAATATCCTCCAATAGCGTGTGTGAGGTTCGTTGGGAAATAGCCGTTCACCCTATCTATCCATTCTAGGATGGCCCTAGGAGGCCCCGGTTCGTAATAACATATGACTATCCCGATGACCAGTTAGATGCATATTCATGAGGGCCGTCTCCCAGTGCAATGGGGGACGGCCTTTTTCATGCAGGCTTTTTTTCCACAAAGTATAATCAAGAATGATCCACGTTACTCCTTCGCTCCCTTCTACTTAATAACGTGCTGATGAGCATGTTAAGCAAAATAGTGGCAATCAGCATGCTGATTAAAAAACAATGATTGAGATATGGGCATGACGAAACTCCACAGCATGAAGCTACTCTGATGTTATAGGTTGTCTTTAGGTTACCTGAGAATTACTGGTTATATTTGCTGAATGCATCCTTATCTGCCTGCACATTTTCCAAATATACAATCTGCCCCGCCTCGTTCACACGAGCGATATCGATGCCTGCTTTGGCATATACCGTTCCGTCTGCCGCTTGTCCGCATACCGCCCAGTTCGTTTGGTAGCTGCCGTCAGTCTGTAGCACCCACCCGTCCCACATATGTTTTACGTCCTTATTGTACTCGTAGAAAGCCTTCATAAAGCCATCGAATCCTGTTCTGCTGGTGCCGTTCAGCACAATCTCGGCATCCGGTGTAAACAGGGACAACAGATCCTGCATCGCACGTTCGTCTGTACGGGAAGCGTCAAATAAACGGAAATAGTTGTTTAACAAGGTAGTCATGGATATTCCTCCTGAGATGTATAAGCTGATTATGATTTCAGTTCGAAAAATTTCAAACTAACTGAGATGAAATGTACCACACTTTCCGTCCACAGAACAACCATCAGTTCGAAAAAAATCAAACATTGAAAGAGATTGTCGAATATGCTACCGTCATAGATATGAAAACTCCAACGATACCTATGGCTTCGGAATTGAATCTGACCACGGTCTGCAACGCACTCGGTGATCCGGTACGGATGAAAATTGCACACTGTCTGGCCAGCTCTGGCGAGAAAAATTGTTCCGCCTTCGAAGTAGACCATATTTCCAAATCAACGTTGTCTCATCACATCAAAATCTTGCGTGAAGCAGGCCTTATCCGGCCTCGCATTGAAGGTAAGCAGCACTTCTATTCTCTCCGAAAGGAGGACTTGAACTTACGCTTTCCCGGTCTTGTTGAACTGATTCTGAATACAACCGAGGAATATGTACATTAAGGAAAACTAAGCTTGATTCATGTGATACATCATCTTATCGATTGTATAAAGGAGGTAATTTCTTGGATAAAAAAGCGGCAAAAATTTTGCGGGGCACCTTCTGGGGAAGCGGCGGCTGGAAAACGGTATCTGCTCCCTTCTCGGGGGATGATTTTGAATATGCCAAAAGCAGAGGTGTGATGTTCGATCCACTGACCATTACCCATGATGAGATCGTCACACGTTTACATGAGATTCATCAGGACAACTCCATCAAGCGACGAGTAGTATCGGCATTTTTACACAGTTTGTCTACCAAAAAAGGATATCTGCGCAGCGCGCTTTCCAGCTGGGCTCTAACATCGCAGCTGCCTTTGCATACCTATGAGGAACGCCGAGCACTGCATGCCAACACCAGCTCCTGCGGGGATTGCAACTTCCTGCACCTGCAATCGGACAAGACGTACACGGACGTCGATCTGAACGTATTGAACTTTGAACGGGTGAAATGGGGCGGGGTCCGCCACAACAACCTGTTATACTGCCTGATGGATCTGGATCTACTGCTGGCTAGCAAGGAAGCCATCTATGAAGTGACTGACGCAGACATCGCTATACTTGTGAGCATGCTTGAAGCAGCCCAAACCTGCGAGCCTCATGAGAGCGCACGCGGGCTAGAAAAACGGTGGAAAGGCTTGTTTCCTTCGAGCAAACAGGAACGCGACGCCATCCTCGAAATCTGGGGTGCATCCGGTCTGCTTGTGCCGCAGGATACGCCACGGAAAAGCCGAGGCGGGTACAGCGACTTCGACTTTGCCGCAGCCTGGCAAGGCGATGACGGTTATAGCGCAGATGCGGCGATTTCCCTTTTTGGCTCCTATCTGCCCCAGACTCTAAGCTAAATTTGGTTCTCATACAAGTTTGAATGAAGCTTAGGTTACAATAATGACATCGACAGATTTCCTGTTTAGCTCGTATAATAGGGGGAAATTGGTAGATAGGAGTGAATCAAGCGAATTTATGGTATACATACTGGCTTTTATGCTGTCTTTTGCTGTCGTGGTTCTGCTTATTCCGCCGCTTGGTCGACTGGCACATCGGCTCGATTTTGTGGACAAGCCCCGAGAAGATGTGGAGCGTAAGCTGCACAGGCAGCCCATTCCACTGACGGCGAGTTACGCGATATTTACTGGATTCTTCCTGACATACATTGCTCTGACGAAAGAAATTTCTTGGGAAACGGCGGCTCTGGTCGCTGGGGGAATGCTTCTATTAACGATTGGTACAGTCGATGACTGGTACAAAACGAAAGGCAAAGACTTCCCTGCCCTGCCTAAAATGATCATTCAAGTCTCGGCGGCAGTACTCGTATTTGCTTCCGGCATTGCGTTTACCGGGTTTGTGAATCCCTTCAATTCCGAATACATTATGCTTCCGATCTGGCTGCAATTCATTCTTACGATCCTGTGGATCTTCGGAGTAACGACAGTCATTAACTTCACGGACGGCATGGACGGACTGGCAGGCGGTTTGTCCGCCATCTCAGCCATTACACTGTTTATCGTTGCAATGACCAAAGGCCAAACCGATTCTGCCCTCATGGCCATTACGTTGGTCGGTGTAACCCTTGGTTATCTGAAATATAACAAAGCGCCCGCCAAAGTGTTTATGGGGGATGCAGGGGCGACGTTTCTCGGCTTCATCCTGGCGGTAATCGCCCTGGACGGTGCTTTCAAACAAGCGACCATGTTGTCTATCTTCATTCCGATTTTGGCGCTCGGTGTGCCAATCTTCGACAACATTTTTGTGGTCATCAAACGTTTCATTCAAGGCAAAGCCATCTATCAGGCAGATGCAAGTCAAGCTCACTATCGCTTGCTGCGTGCAGGTCTGAATCACAATCAGGTGGTTGGCGTCCTCTACCTCATCAGTACCTGCCTTTGCCTCTCATCCATTATTTTGATGCTGGTAGAGATGTAATACTAGAAACAAACGTTACAACTTAAGGTATAAAAAAAGAGACGAGCCCACCGATCCTGTGGCTCGTCTCTTTGCTATGTCGCTGACGAAGGGAATTATCCTTTTAATAGAGTAACTACCGATTCGTACACAAACTCTGTCTAAGCCCCATACCTATCCGACAACAGCCCCTGCCTGCACCTGCACCTTATATTTGTTCTTACCTTGAGGCTACAGGTGGTAGCGGGACCGCAGGTTGCTGCCCATCTGCCCAACCCGGTCGATCAAGTTCAACGAGACGGCGATAACGCTCTTCCCGGGCTAGCAATTGTTCGTGAGAACCCTGCATGGTGATCTGTCCATTTTCCATAAAAATAAGTTCATCCATCCGTTCCGCTCCCATCAGGTGATGGGTGACCCAGATCATTGTTTTACCTTGCATGCTGTCCAATATGGTTCGCATGAGCGCTCGTTCCGTCACAGGATCAAGTCCTACAGTCGGTTCATCGAAAATAACGACAGGTGTTTCGCGAAGAAGCACCCGGGCCAGTGCAATTCGCTGTCTTTCTCCACCGGAGAAACGAAGTCCTGTCTCCAGCATCGGGGTATGATAACCCTGCGGCAAAGATTCAATGAGATCGGATAAACCTACTTGCGCAGCCACTCGCTGGATTTCTTCGTCTGTTGCATGCGGACGGCCAATTCGCAAATTGTTGGCTACCGTCGTATCAAATAGATGTGGACTTTGGTTCAGCACCGCAATGACATCCGTTATATTTTCACCCATCGTTTGTACCGGAAGATCATTGATGAATACGTTCCCGGCGGATGGGAGTAACGCTCCCTGAATGAGCTTCAGAAGGGTTGATTTCCCACCGCCGCTGCGACCGAGTACAGCCAAGCGTTTGCCCTGAGGAAGATGAAGGGATACCTCTTGCACAGCAAATGGAGCATCTGGTGTATAACGATAACTCACCTGATCGATCTGAATGTCAGCTCGCAGCCTGGGCGGAATGCGCAAGCGGATGCGCCGATCCGAAGCTCTTTCGGCACGATTCAGGGAACCCAGCTGTTCTCGAGCTACCAGATTGCTGCCTGATACACCTGAAGTCATATCCTCTTTGGTTCCGGCTGCTGCATTCGTTTCTTCGGTTCCAGACTGTTCTGGCTTATGCTCTTCACCTTCCAAATGCTGCAATCGTTCCAGCGATTCACGATACTGCGGGATATGCTCAACGGCATCTCCTACGGGCAGCTGTGCTTCCGTGAGCGGAAACAACACCAGCACAAATGCAGCAATCATGACTGCAGGCAGCTGTCCGGCAGAAGCCGCACTTCCCGCCCATAAAGTCACCGATACCACCATTAGTCCGATCACACATTGGGCAACCAGATCACGCCAGCGCGTCCATTGCCGCAAGCGGAGTCGAATCATATCTGCCTGTCCTTCTGTCTCTTCCTGCCGACGCACAAATTCTTCAGCTCGTCCACTCGCTATCCAATCCCCGAGGCCAAGCACACCATCGGTCAGACGAGTGTACAACTTGGCATTTTCCCGCTTCAGCCGTACCCGTAACTTCCACGTCACGCGGAGGGAGATGGCAGGCAGCACGGCAACCAGAAACAGCATAAACAACCCTATCCACAGTGCAAAACCCAGATCGACGCTGCCAAAAGCCACAACAGCGCCACCGTACATCATGAGCGCCGTAACCCCCGGAAATACCGTACGCAGGTAAATATCCTGCAGTCGTTCTACGTCCTCTGCAAGAGCACCAAGTACGTCTCCTGTCTGCATGCGAGAGCGCAGGAACAATGCCTGCGGCTCCAAAATCCGGTACAACTTCACACGCTGATCCGCGAGTATACGTAAAACCGCATCATGTCCGGCCAGACGTTCGACATACCGGAATACGGCACGGAAAATCCCAAATGCACGAACACCTACGATAGGTACATATACCATCAAAATATTTTCAGGACGGAGCGCTGACTTGGAGATCAGAAACCCGGAGGTGAAGAGCAGCAGCACAGCACATAACGTAGCGCATATCCCCAGCGCAATGACCGCCACGAGTCTCCAGCGGTATTGTGCCAAGTACGGATTGATCCAGCTATTCTTTTTGCTCCCGCTCCGGGCTGTTTCTGTCTGCTCATATCCGGCTTTCATCTTACACCGCCTCCATCTGGGCCTGAATCATCTGGTAATATACGCCTTGTCGGGCCAACAATTCCTCATGTGTTCCTGTCTCTGCAACCGTGCCGCCATCCATCACGATAATGCGATCCATATGGGGCATCCAATGCAGTCGATGTGTTGCCAGAAAAACCAGCTTACCTTCAAACAGCGGTAACATCGTCTGTTTCAGTTCATACTCGGTCTCCACATCCAGATGCGCAGTCGGCTCATCCAGCAGTAGGATCGGGCGCGCACTAAGCAGAGCTCTCGCTAAAGCCACCCGCTGTTCCTGTCCGCCGCTGAGCTGCCTTCCCCCAGCCCCAATCGGCTCCTGCAATCCATTCGGCAAGGAGGAGGCAAGCTTATGCAGACCTGCTGCGTGAATGGCGTTAGCCACCTCCGCATCCGAAGCCTCAGGCATATAGAACCGAACATTATCCGCCAAGCTGCCACTGAAAATAGTTGGATGCTGCGGAATCGCCGCCGTTTGTTTTCTCCAATCTTCCATCATCTCTGGAGATAAGGGCTGGCCGTTATATAAGATCTGACCTGAAGTAAGCTGCTGGAAACCTGCCAGCACATCAATCAGGGTTGATTTCCCTGCTCCGCTCGCTCCGATAATCCCTACTTTGCCAAGACCAGAAACCTGAAACGTCACATCATTCAGCGAGCATCGCCCGTCTTCCTGATGCCGTACCTGTACGTTGGTAAGCGCCAGTCTGCTCGTTGCCTCCCAAGAGAGTTTCGATGAGAAAGCAGCCACACAACTTCGTGCATCCACCTCACGCATTACCACCCGTATGGTGGATGGAGCCACACCGCTTAGGCCAGAAGAAAGCTCACAAGAAGAGGATTCTCCGTTTTTTTCTGACACACCATGCAGAACAGCACTTGTGTATGCTTCCTTTTGCTTACGTTCGGCCATTTTCCCTCGTTTAATCATCTGGCTGATCGCTTCCCCGGCCTCTTTGCCGTCCAGTGTAGCGTGGTAATCTGCGCCTACCATTCGTACAGGCAGGAAGTATTCCGGTGCGAGAATGAGTACGGTCAGCGCTGGTCCAAGCAGCATATGTCCTTCCGTCAGGCGCAGCCCCAATCCAACCGCCACCGAAGCCACCGACAGCATGGTGAAGAAATCAAGTGCGAAGGAGGACAGAAAAGCCATACGCAGCGTAGACATCGTAGCCTTGCGATATCGCTGACTGATCCGAACGATTGTTTCTCCATGCATACCGCTTTGTCCCAGTGTTTTGAGTGTTTCCAGTCCACGGAGCGTATCTACGAAATGGTTGGCCAGCGCTTTGTATGACTTGAACTGTCCATCGATCTTGCGTTGTGCAGCCATTCCCACCAAAATCATAAACACGATCAGGATCGGCAGCGTCAGCGTCAAAATAACCCCGGACATCATATCAAGCTTGAAGACATAGAACAGAATAACGATTGGCGTGAACCCCATCCCCAGCATTCGGGGAATAAACAGTTCAAGATACGTCTTATACTGGGCTGTTCCTTCGCGTGCCAAGGTTACCAGGTGCCCTGTTCCTTCCGTTTTGGCAAAACGCGGCCCCAGCCGGAACCACTGCTCCACCATCTGTCTGCGCAGATCGTTCCCTGTCTTCTCCGCGTACCGCGAAGCGATGAGCTGCAACCAGAACGATAGGGCATAGCGGGCGGCAAAAGCGGCCAGGAATAACAGCAGCACCGGGTACTGCTCTGGTACGGGTGAACCTTGAAACAATGCCGTAATCGCCTGTGCCAGCCATTTCGCCTGCATGATAATCGTCATCGCCTGTAACAGTACCAGCGCTGAGGCCAGCGCCAGTACTGGCCGGATGCCCGGCAGCTTCAGCAGCCCCCGTCCCATATCAGTACTCCAGGTGATGCTGATCGTTCAGACGTTTGCGGAAAATGTAATAACTCCAGATCTGATAGCCGAGTACAAACGGAAGCAGCGTACAAGCCACAATCGTCATCACTTTCAGCGAATATACACCGGATGAAGCATTATAGACTGTCAGGTCAAACGCCGAACCCATTGAACTCACCATGACCCTTGGGAACAGACCGATAAATACGGAGGCAAACGCAATTGCAATTACGGCTCCCGTCATACCGAAGGCCCAGGCTTCACGTTTCTGACGCACAAAGTAAGCGGCCAGCCCCAATGAAGCAGCGCCGAGGACAACCATAATCCAGAGAGCCCAGCCGCGTACGGCAAACACATCGGTCATGAAGTATGTCATCACAGCGTAGATCGCGAGGATCGCGGCCAGCGGCAGCATCAGTTTTTTGGCCATATTCAGGGCACGTTCTCTAAGATCTCCGACGGTCCGCAAGGAAGCAAACAGCAGACCATGCACCAGACACAACAATGTAACGCTCAACCCACCTACCACCGTATACGGATTGACGATGTCCAGGAAGCCGGGACGGAGCTGCATCTGCGCATCAATAGGCAGGCCTTTCATCAAGGTAGCGAAAACAACCCCGAACAAGAATGGCAGTAACGCACTGGAGACTACAATGATGATGTCCCATGTTTTGCGCCAGCGTTCATGTCTCATTTTGCTGCGGAATTCAAAGGCAACTCCGCGTCCGATCAAGGCCAGCAGCACGACGACCAGCGGCAGATAAAACCCGCTAAACAGCGTGGCATACCAGTGCGGGAAGGCTGCAAACATTGCACCCCCTGCCGTAATCAGCCATACTTCATTGCCATCCCAGAACGGACCGATCGAATTGATCAGGGTACGACGTTCACGATCCGTTTTGCCAATCATTGCAGTAGACATGCCCACACCAAAATCAAAACCTTCCAGAAAGAAAAAACCAACAAACAAGACGGCAATCAGCAAAAACCACAACTCACTTAGTGACAACAGAATAACCCCCATCCACGCCGAACGGATCGGCCGATTCATCATGCTCCTCCGGCTTTTCGACGGCATATGGCCCCGCCTTGATTTCTCGAACGAACAGATAGACCATCACAATGCCGAGAAGCGTATACGCTGCGGTAAAAGCTATGGTGGAGAACAAAATCTGGCCTGCGCTTACGTTCGGGGATACCCCGGCCGCGGTTGTCATATAACCAAATACCGTCCACGGCTGCCTTCCCACCTCAGTCATAATCCAGCCCGACGTATTGGCGATAAACGGAAGGGAAATGGCAAACACCATCAGACTCATAAACCACTTGCCTGCTCCCTCCAATTTGCGGCGCATCGCCAGGAATGTACCGTATATCGCTAGCAAAATCATCAATCCGCCCGCAGCAATCATGATGCGGAAGCTCCAGAACGTCGTCCGTACAGGTGGAATATAGTCCCCTGGTCCATACGTTTGCTCATACTCCGCTTGCAGCTCCTTCATGCCTTTGACACTGCCAGAGAACTTGCTATAGGACAGATAACTGAGCAATCCAGGGATTTTGATCTCACCCGAATTCTCCTGTTTGTCCGGGTCGATCGATGCTACCACCGTCCATGGTGCAGGGTCTTCCGTCGTCGTCCATGTTCCTTCACTGGCTGCCATTTTCATTGGCTGCGTCTCCACCAGATATTGCGCCTGGTAGTGACCCGAGAAGGCAACCCCCAGCGAGGAAACCAGGCCAATAATGATGGCAATGTTGAACGATTTGCGGAAAATCTCAACATCCTGCTTCTTCATCAACTTGTAGGCACTAATCCCGGTTACGACGAATGCACCTGTCATCAGGGCACCAAAGATCGTGTGCGGGAACTCTACCAGCAGTTGACCATTCGTAATCAGTGCAAAGAAGTCATTCATCTCGGCGCGGCCATTATTAATCTCGAAGCCAACCGGATGCTGCATGAATGAATTGGCTGCCAGAATCCAGAGTGCAGACAGGAATGTGCCGACAAATACCAGCCAGATACAGGCCAAATGCACTTTTTTGGACAAACGATCCCATCCGAAAATCCAGAGTCCAATAAAGGTAGACTCCATAAAAAACGCCAATAAGGCTTCCACAGCCAGTGGCGCACCAAATACATCCCCGACAAAACGGGAGTACTCCGACCAGTTCATGCCGAACTGGAATTCTTGCAAAATGCCTGTGACTACACCAACGGCGAAGTTAATCAGGAACAGTTTGCCCCAGAACTTGGCCATCGTTTTGTAAACTTCCTTACCCTTCACTACGTACAACGTCTCCATAATGGCTACCAGCAGCACAAGACCGATGGACAGCGGGACAAAAAAGAAATGGAAAATCGTTGTGAGCGCATATTGGATACGCGATAACATGATCGGATCCATACCGTTACCCCTTCTTTCTGTTCATATCGCAGTTTTCGTATTTGGCATTGAAGCCCCTTCTTCCGTTTCTGTCAGCCAAACACGTATTGATGAACGTATTGTGCCAGATAGACTATTTTATACATGTGACAATTATCACAAACCCTGCCATGACAGCAAAAAAAAGTGACGATGGTCACACAATAGAAAAAAATAAACCTAATCTTTGGGCTTGCCAGCTTCGTCTATTCAGGGAAGATGCTCATGTTTGGGACGGAATGCCCATATGTTAGTGTCAGGCATAAAATACGCTGGGCAAAAAGGGCATTACATATTGAATTGTTGGATTCATTGATATCATTCAAAGCAGCGCCAATCCGATGTTTATCAGGTGGTGCTGCTTCAATCCATGAACGGACAAAAATGTATATCAAGTGAGGTGATTTATCGATGGGAGAGCCTTCTCCGATCCCGATCCCGGACCCGGAGCCTTATCAAGGGGTAGATGTAGAAGAGTCAAGTACGGCCCTGCCTGCCTTTCGTTATATTCTTTTCCCCCGGAAGGGAGGATGGTCTGCTTTTCCCTATCCAGACATCGCTGCTCTGATGGTTGCGGAAGGACCTGTCTACTATGTCAGCAGTCTGGAGCGCTCCGAGGAAATGCCTGCGAATATCACCGTCATCACGCTTACCGAAGCTGAGAAACTATTACAGGAGCCCCGAACGGTTGCTGTGGTTGCACATCCCTACTGGCTGACCGCCACAGCCTCGCTCCATTCGGAGCTCTGTATTGTACTTCTTCCCGAGCCGGTTGGTGAAGAAGCCGAGTCCCCCTTATGGGAGAGCTGCATTTCAAGACTGATCGGTATCGCCGATCTGGTGGGCACCACTTCAGAAACACGCTATATGAAGCTGGTATTCCAGGGTGTACGTGCCATCTGGCTGAATGGAGAAGATTCCTCCCCTGCTGGCGTCATGCAAAAGGATGACATCGAAGTCCCTCTCCGGGACTATGAACTGCTATTCCTGCATGCGTTGCGACAGACCCTCTCGGGTGTTCAGGATACGGTCACCCAGCTGCAATGCAGTGTGCGGGCCGACTTCTATCGTCAGCTTCGGTCCAAAGCTGGAGCGCATGAGACGTATTCCTTTTTGCTGGCAGCCTATGAATATGTACTAGAGGATTCCAGAGCGGCCGCTTCACTCAAGGAAGCCTTCTCCCACGCGGTATTAAACGGACGCAATGATTGTGCAAGCTCCCACTATCGATTCCTCTCCGCCATTCATGCGAGGGACGGGGAAATCGAGAACGCATTGCAGGTGTATGGAATCAGCGCAGGTAACGAGCAGGAACGGCACCATTATGAACAACTCTGTCGCTGGCTGGAGGCCGGGGAGAAACAGCTTGTCCGGGCAGAACTGCTGCGTCTGAATGATGATTATGGAAACGCATTGCGCATTTTGGATGAACTCGGAGGCGAAACGGCACGGCATTGGAAATTTCGTATCTATCAGGAGACTGGACGTGTGGAAGATGCATTAGATTTGGTGCATGCAGTGGATATTCAGGATAGCCCCAGCCGACAGGATTATCGGCAATTATCGGGTCTAGCCCTGGCTCTGCGGGGAGAACGTCATGGGGCGGTAAGACAATTTCTGGAGACGGCACTGGAGGATGAAGATGCTCTTGAGCGAATCGTCGAGATGGAGCTGTTGGATCAAGCCGTCCAGCAATTGCTGGGGGAGGTGCCATGATGCTGGACCCGAAGAAGCGCAGACAACATATGAACGGACCGATGGTGCATAAGGATATACGACCCGAAACAACTCATACTCCAACAGAAACGTTGGAATCGCCGAACGCTGAGCCACTGAAAACTGGCGATAACCGTATGGAAAATGCGCTGAGACCGTTGGATATCCGAAGTGAAACCCATCAAGGATGTGGCAAAGAGCACCTAGGGGATCAGGATGCTGCAAAACACCAGGATACAGGCCTATTCAGAGAGCCGTTTTCCATTCGTCGGGTTCGTAAAAGTCAGGGTAACAAACTGACCGCCATGCTTCAGGTACGTAACGAGCGCGGGCGATATCTGGAAGAAGTCTTGGACGATCTGAGTGAATTCGTGGATGAGATCGTCATTGTGGACGATGCCAGCACAGATGGCACACCCGATATATGCAGAGCCTATTCAAAGGTCGTTCGCCTGGAAGTGCTGGAAAAGCCGTTATTTGCAGAGGAATGGAGATTACGCAATGCTCTATGGCAAGCAGCAGCAGGTACCTCGCCGGATTGGCTGCTCTCGGTTGATGCCGATGAGCTATACAGCACGGAAGCGAAGAAAGCGATACGTGCTCTGATTAACCAGGACCATGCGGACTGGATCGCTTTCCGCTTCTACGATATGTGGGGCGGACGAACTCACTATCGGGAAGATGAGCTTTGGGGGCTTCACCGACGTCATACCGCTTCCCTGGTTCGTTATATGCCGGGTTATCCTTACTTTTATCCGCAGCAAAATCATCATGTGCCTCGTCTTCCCTTGCCCTGCACTGTATTGCCCGGAATCAGCACAGAATTGAAAGTTCAGCATCTTGGCTGGGCAGGAAGTCTGGAGGATCGGGTTCGGAAATATTTGCGTTATAAACGAATTGATCCACACGGCGAGTGGGGCAGCCTGGAGCACTATGAATCGATTCTTGATCCGGAGCCAAGGCTGATTCCGTGGAAGGAGGAGCAGTGAGATGGGCGTAGTCAGCATATTGACACACAGCTTAACCGATGGATATAACCGGGAATTCAGCCGGGTGTTCGGGGGCGGTCTGGAGCGCTACGTCCTTGATTTGTGCAGTGTAATCCGCGGATTGGGACATATCCCCGAGGTTCATCAGTTGTCCTATCTTGAAGCTTTTCATACCCGTACAGAACAGATTGATGTGTACGGGTATGCCTACGATATGAATGATGTGCCCGAAGCTTTTGCCCGAATGGCTGCCGCAGCGCGAGGGCCTGTGATCTATGCAAGCTGCCTGTGGCAGCCCATTGCCTACAAGCCGGGCAGCCTCGGCATCTGCCACGGGATTAACTGGGATCGTCCAGCGCTGCCGCTGGAGACCAAGCAGCAAGTCGCTGATCATATTCAGCTGGCACTGGATGGACTTGTACGCATCGTGTCGGTCGATTCGCATTTTCAAACCTTTTGCCGTGCTGCTTGTACGTTTACCGATCCCGGTCAGGTCGTGCTCATCCCCAATGCAGTGGATACCTACTACTTCACACCTGCTCCGCCAAGACGTACGTTCGAGCACGAACAGGAAGAAGAATGGCTGGCAGCATGGAAGAAGGATCTTGCAGGCCATGAAGATCATGCTGAAGCTGCCATCTCGGGGTTGAACGCTGCGCAGGGCGTAGATAAAACGGTTGCGATCCATGTGAACCCTTCGCGTCCACTGCGTATTTTATATCCGCGCCGCATCAGCATGGAACGGGGCATTATTCCGATGATGCTGGCAGCTGACCGACTGCTCGGTGCCTTTCCTGATCTGGAGGTCGAATTTGCCGGAGAGCTGGTTGAAGGAAGCACGGTGGGCCGATCCTTCCGTTATTGGCATCGCACGCACCCCCATGCGGATCGAATCAAACATCGCACGTATGATTTTCGGGATATTCGCGAGGCCTATCATCAGGCAGATATCGCCGTGATTCCGACCGTCTTCTCGGAAGGAACGTCCTATGCTTGTCTGGAGGCAATGAGCTGTGGGCTTCCAGTTGTTGCTTCCAATGTTGGCGGTCTGAATGATCTGATTCAGGATGGCTTCAACGGGCTGCTGGTACCTCCAGGTGAAGAAGCGCTGACCGCCGCGCTGGTGCGTCTCGTTCAGGACAGGGCCGAGCGGGAGCGGCTGGGTATCTATGCCCGCGAGACGGCCCTGTCCTACGACATATCCCACTGGCGGCGCAAGTGGAGTTCGGTATTGGAATCTTTTCTGGCAGAAGCAGGATTAAAGGAGGGAATTCGGGGATGATGGATACGCCAAATGCAACGGATTTCATGGAATCAAGATACATTCGGGAGGGTGACCCCAAAACGGATACATTGGTTTTTCCACTGCATCCTGCATGGTGGAGCCGTCCGTACGAGTACGAATGGGCACGCCAGTTTGTACGGCAGGAAGACGTCGTACTCGACGCTGCCTGTGGTATATCCCATCCATTCAAATTCTGGCTGGCAGAGTACTGCCGGGAAGTCCATGCCTGTGATTGGGATGAGCGTATTTTGTCCAGAGAAGCGATCCGTCTGGATATCGCTTCTGATTTTGGTGAACAGGCCGCACGGAACCTGCCGGAATCGAGCCTGGACCGACTGTATCTTGCGCAGGCCAATCTGGCTCAGCTTCCGTATGAATCCGAGATGTTTGACAGCGTATTCTGCATCTCTGTGTTGGAGCATCTGGATACAGGCACAATGCTGCGTGCCTTCCGCGAATTCTCCAGGGTGCTGAAGCCGGACGGACGGTTGATCGCCACGTTTGATGTGCCCGAGATGCGCCCTGATCTGCTGGAGACCATTATGGCTGTCACTGGACTGACGATCGAAGGCAAGCTGAGTGTGAAAGAACCGGAGGATGCCATCTGGTCAGACATGTATGGCCCGGCAATCCGTTGTTTTCGTGCTGTTATTCGTAAAAAGTAATTGGGAGGATAAACGGGATCACTGAAGAGGGGTACAGATTAAAGATTAGCTCTAAATCCTTAAAACCCTTGGATTGCTAAGTGTTGCACACTCACAACAATAATTTATCAAGCAGTAACACGAGCATTGCAACGGTACGATTCTCCGCTGCCACTCCCACGGGTAGCACAACCTTATTGGCTATGCCTTTGCAGGTAGGTCCCTTTCCATCCAATGAGTTAGGACGTTACGTGGTTCCTCCCGGTCAGTCCATTAACCTGTCGGTGAGCAGATCCCTGTCTGTTGGTGGGCTGATGGCCTCCACCTCCTATTTCTCTTGGTGGGAAGTAAGATGTACTGCCCTTATTAGATGGAGATAGCCGCTAACGGATTAGTCCGTAGCGGCTGTTCATCGTTCATCTTCTTTTTATCTAACGATAGTCTCATGGCTGTCTGACTGACTTCTGCCCAAGTTCTCCAGTCGACTCCGCCGGAAGCGGTTGTTGCCCCTCCCATAACATTCGTTGCAGCAGCATGCCTGCCAAACCAATAGCCAGTGTCGCCATGCCGATATATTGAAATGTAGGACTCGGTCCCACGCTCCGAATCAAGGCGCCGCCAGCAAGTGGAGCAACGACCAGCACGACACTGGAAAGCGAGTTTTGAATACCGAATACACGACCTACATAGGCAGGAGGAGTTTCCTTTTGAAGCAAGTAATTCAACGTCACCATGAACAGACCATTGCCCACTCCGATGCATAAGCCCCATAGGATGATCCAGAACTCGGACGTTTGGGAACTGACCCAGCCAAGCGCAGCAATTCCGGCACCAATCAGCATATATCCTCCACCCAGCCCCCAGCCATACCCGATTCGCGGAAGCCGATTCAATAGTAGAATAATCACAACCGCACCTGCCCCGGCGGATGATCCCAGCCAACCAATCAGGGCTTCGTTTCCCGGCTTGATCTCCCGAAACAACGTCGTAAACTGGTAATCGATCATGAGGATCGCCATTAATCCAAAGCAACCAAACAGAATCGTACTCAGAAGGGTGCGGCTGCTCTGGATCAAACGCCAACCCTTCTGCCATTGGCTGAATAGGGATTCCGTGGACTCCCCCGCTTCCATAGGACCTTCGCCCGATGCAGACGGTCCTAATTCCTCTGTTAGACGCCGTAAAGGCCACAACACAGCTCCAGACAACAAACGTGTACAAGCATTGATTAAAATGCAGACTTGCGGTGAAAATACAGCCACAATGACTGCACCCAGCAGCGGTCCCGCTACCTTGGAGCATTGGTTCACAAAACCGTTCAGTGACGATGCCTGAAACAAATGCTCCTCTGCTACCACCTGGCGGGTGAGCGCCTGCTGCGCAGGAACATGGAATACCCCCATCAACGCTCGTAAAGCAAGAAGCGGCAGCAGCCAAGCCGCACTTGGCGCGAACAGAATAGCAATCGTTAATACAACGGTGATCACATCACATATCATCATGATTTTCACCTTATGCAAACGATCAGCCAGTGCACCTGCCACTGAGCCAAGTACGATACCCGGAACAGCCATACATACCGGAATAAGGGCAATGGTCAGCGGATCAGCACCCCAACGATAAGCGACCATGATCTGGATGGCGAGCGCGTCAAACCAGTCTCCAAAGGTCGCGAGTGAATACGCAATAAACATCCGCATGAAGCGGAGGTTGGCCCATAGGCTTTTGGATGCGCCACTGGACGAGATGGATGCTGGATTGGGTTCATTTGAAATGACAGTCATACGATATACTTCCTCCCCTGATTACAGCCTTGTTGCTGGCTTGTATGTTCCTTGGCTGTAATCATAAGGGTGTTATATCAGAGGAAGATCAGAGGATGGGGAAAACGGGGATAAAAATGTGCGGATTTCATCCACAATTTGCTGTCTATACACAGGCACGCCGTAACTTTTGGAAATATCCGCATAGACTTGACGGTATTTAGTTCGAAGACGCCCCTCGATGCGGTGATGTTCCATGAACAACAAGATCTGGTAGGCCGAATTGAGATATAGCGGTGCATTCAATGTCATTTTCAATACGTCCAGACCATCGTCCATTCTCGGCTCTGCCTCTCGGATTCTCCCTTGTCTGAGCAGCCATAGGCCCTCCATTACTTGAAAGCGTCCGATTTCCCGCAAGTATGGCGCATCTTTCAACCCCGAACGCAGAGCAGCCATCTGATCCTCTACCGCTTCGCCGCTGCCACCCCACAGTTCCACATACAGCTCTGAGAGCTTTACCGGAAGTCTGAAGTGGACCAGTTCATCTTGCTCCATCACATGATACGTTTCAATGAGACGAGCTTTGGCTCGTTCATATTGGCCCACCTCTGCGTAGACTTCAACAATGTTCAGAATGCGAAGTTCACGAAGCTGTTCGGCAGACAATGCGGATGAGTTCAGAGCCTTTTCGTACAAGGGCAAACTCTCCAATGGTTCAATCAGGGTATGTGTAAAAATCAGCAGCCAGTACAGACGTTCCTCGAAAGGAATTTCCGTCGTTGTAATCAGCCATTCCAGGTCTCCCTGAATAAAGTGGATATACAGCTGATAAAATGGATCAATCTCAATGCCCAGCGCTTCTTGCTGATCCAGCAGCGTGAGCATCGATTTGCCCTGCCCATACAGATGATATTTGCGGAACAATCCATGAATCACTTCTCGCATCTCCTGATCTTGGGCGGAAGGGTTAGAAGGCAATATCGCAACATTCGATCGAATGTTAAGCCGGTAACCATAACCACGCACGGTCTCCAGTGCAATTTCTTCCCAACGTTTCAGCTTTTTGCGCAGTCGATACACATGGTCGTCCACAGTGCGTTCAACCGGATATTCCAGGGGCCATACCCGGTCCAGCAATTGGCTGCGAGTAAAGGCCTTTTCCTTGTTTTCATACAAAAAATGCAGCAGCGCAAACTCCTTCGCCAGCAGGCGAATGGAATCGGTACGCCGGGTAACGGTGTATGTTCCTTCATCGAATTGTAACGACATGCTCGGCCCTCCTATGTATGCTTACTACTTGTGGTCCTTATTCTGTTCAACATACCACAAAAACCCTTTGCGAGAACGCAAAAGGTTTTTGTAATGAGATGTACTGGCTCTCTTCGGTGATCGCAACATACTCCTGGATTTAACCCAGCACCACGCGATCATCGGCCATTTTTTTACCACTGATACGTTCAAACTCACCCAATAACTCAGGTACGGTCAGCGTGCGCTTACGTTCCTCACTAACGTCCAAAATAATCCGGCCTTTGTCCATCATTATTAGACGGTTGCCCAAACGTATGGCCTGCTCCATATTATGTGTAACCATCAACGTTGTGAGTCTCATCTCACGTACAAGCGTCTCTGTCAGCTCTGTGATCAGCTCCGCACGAGAAGGATCAAGTGCAGCCGTATGCTCATCCAGCAGCAAAATTTGCGGCTGGGTGAATGTGGCCATTAGCAGGCTGAGCGCCTGACGTTCACCGCCAGATAGAAGGCCCACTTTGGCATTAGGGCGTTTGTCGAGTCCAATGCCGAGTTTCTCCAACTGGGCGTTGAAAATCTCCCGTCTTGCACGGGTAACGCCAAAGCCCAATCCGCGCCCCTTGCCGCGTTTATACGCCATCGCCATGTTCTCCTCAATGGACATATGCGGTGCTGTCCCAGCCATCGGGTCCTGAAACACACGGCCAATCCAACTGCTGCGTTTATGCTCAGGCAGGCTTTTAATAGAACGGTCATTGATCAGCACATCGCCCATATCTGGCTTCATGACGCCTGAGATAATGTTCATCAACGTTGATTTTCCTGCGCCGTTACTGCCAATCACCGTCACAAAATCTCCCGGATTCATGGTCAGATTTACACCAACCAGTGCGGTCTTCTCGTCCGTCGTTCCCGGATTAAACAGTTTGGTTACTTGTGTAATCTCAAGCATAATCACATGCCTCCCTTCGCCTGTTGGCTCGACGAGCCCATAAGCTCTTCGGTTCGTTTGCGAGCCAGACTTTTCTGCTTCATGGAGCGCTGCATGGTTGGGAAAACAAGTGCGATAATAACGATTACCGCGGTGATCAGCTTCAGATCGGATGTGTCGAACCATTCGACCTGGAGTGCGATCGCGACCACAATCCGGTAAATAATTGAACCGACCACGGCCGCAAGTGTGGCCCAGAATACGGTTCTTGCACCCAGAATGGCTTCCCCAATAATAACGGAGGCCAGTCCGATAACGATCATCCCAATTCCCATCGTAATGTCCGCAAAACCGGATTGTTGTGCAATAAAGGCTCCAGACAGCGCAACAAGTCCGTTGGACAGACTGACACCAACAATGGTCGTCACATCCGTATTGGCACCGAAGCTGCGAATCATGCGTTTGTTGTCACCTGTGGCGCGAAGTGCCAGACCGATATCTGTTTTCATGAACAGATCCAGCATGATTTTGAATACCAGCACAACCACGATAATGATGATCATGACATGCTCACCCGAGAAGGGATTATCCATGCCCATAATCGATTTATTAGGTGCACCAAGAATACGCATATTAATTGAATACAAGGCAATCATCATCAGAATACCAGATAACAGCCCGTTAATTTTGCCTTTGGTATGCAGCAGACCTGTACAAGCTCCAGCCACCATTCCTCCAGCCATTGCTGCCAAGCAAGCGAGCCAAGGAGAGAAGTCGTTGGATATCATGACCGCCGCGATTGCGCCTCCAGTTGTAAAACTTCCGTCTACGGTGAGATCGGGGAAGTCCAGTATGCGGAATGTAATATATACACCCAGTGCCATCAGTGCATACAACAATCCAAGCTCGATTGCCCCTTCAATTGAACCCCAAGTCAAATTCACATTGCTTCCTCCCTGTCTATCGAAAAGAATGAGGCGAACCCGCCTGCACGTCCGCCTCGCATCCGTACTGCCGGAGATTCGTCCGGTCAGATTATTGAATAATGTTGGTATCCTGGTCCTTTACTTCTGCCTTCATCTCATCCGTAACGGTGATGCCTTGAGCTTCAGCCGCTTTCAGGTTCAGAATCAGATCCAGCTTGTCCGGCACGGTGACTTTCATGTCACCGGGTTTTGTACCATTTTTCAAAATGTCCGCAGCCATTTCACCCACTTGGTATCCGTGATCGTAGTATTTGAAACCTACAGTTGCGAAAGCCCCTTTTTCCACGGTATCCCGGTCACTGGAGAAGAACGGAATTTTGTTTTTGTTCGCGGTCTGGATGATTGTATCCACTGCGCTAACTACCGAGTTATCCAGCGTGATATAGAAGGCATCCACTTTGCCAACCAGAGAATCGGTTGCCTGTTTGACTTCGGATGTATTCGTAACTGGTGCTTTGACCAGCTTGATATTATGTGTTGCCAGTGCTTTTTCTGCATTGTTCGCCATCACAACCGCATTCGGTTCGCCCTCGTTAATAACCAGACCTACCGTCTTTACATCCGGCAAATATTTGGCGATAAAATCAGCCAATTGCACAATTGCCTCGGGGTTCGTATCCGATGCACCTGTTACATTGCCGCCTGGCTTGTCCATGTCACTCACCAGTTTGGCACCCAGTGGATCTGTCACCGCCGCGAACAACAGTGGCTTGTCCTTTACTTGCTGAGCCAGGGCCAGTGCGGATGGTGTTGCAATCCCAAGGATCAAATCATTTTTGGAATCCCCGGCAATCTTCTGGGCAATGGACAGGTTGTTCGTTGAATCGCCCTGCGCATTATTGTAGTCAATCGTCAGATTCTTGTTCTCTTCAAGACCAGCATCCTTCAGCGCTGCAATGAATCCTTCACGTGTGGCATCCAGCGATGGATGCTCAACGATTTGCGAGATCGCGATGCGATACGATTTTTCTGCTGTGCCTTCACCTGTTGTGCTGCCAGATCCCTCGGTCGTTGTGCTACCGCCGCTGTTATTTCCGCAACCTGCCGCTACGATCATAGATGCAACCATCATCAGAGACATTAACCATTTCTTTTTCATGTGTGAGAACCCCTCTCCATCTTCTAAAATGTTGATACCCTCATCGTTATCCAAGTGACACGATAGGGCGGGACAAAACGAACGCTTCAACGCATTGTTGCTTTGACCGACAAAAGCAGACAAATATAGACTTTTCTCATGCGACTGAAGTCCATGACTCGTGTTGGTATTTTATTGTTTCCCTAATATTAAGGTGCGACCTGTTTTCCGTCAATGGTTGAACCGCTTCCAATTTTCATTCATTGCAGATACGTGAGAGAAAACATTACATAAAACAAAAAAAAGAGACTGTTCCGAGTTATCGAAACAATCTCCATACATGCTAATTCCCAGCCGCCTCGCGAATCTGGTACGTGCATTTTTTGCCGCCGTCTGCATAACATTCAGTACGCTCCACATCAGCCTGCAGCAATGAACGGAACAGTTCCAGTTCACAGCGGCAAGCCTGTTTATAGACACTCGCTACCTGCACAATGGGGCAGTTCAGCTCGGTGAGCACATAGGTGCCATCCGATTCCTTGGAGGCATCGGCCATATATCCGTTTGCATTCTGAATGCGCGCGAGCTCCTCGACACGTCCGGCCAGATCCTGACCTTCCATCTGTGGCTGTCCGCTGCGAAGCAGCTTGTCCCGACGGCTCTCGAACAATGCATCCACGACACCGCTGCCGGCTGAATCCGACAGTTCCTCCAGCAGTTCCAGGGTCAGTGATGAATATGATTTTGGGAAAAAGCTATCCCCGCGTACCGTCAGATGGTATACGGCGGAGGGACGTCCAGCTGTAGCTCTGGCTTCCCGAACCTCAATCCAACCATCCTGCTCCAGTGCCGTGAGGTGACGGCGAATCGCCATGCCAGTCAGACCAAGCTCAGCTGTCATTTCCCTTGCGGTCATTGTGCCTTGCTGCTTCAGCATGAACAAAATCCGTTCACGCGTCGTTCGTTCCTCTTCGCGCTTCACGATCAGCACCTGCTCTCCCTGCTTATGCGGTTACCGGCGCTGCCTCCCGGCAGGCATCCGAGCAAAAGCGGTTATGCGTCTCTTCGCAATCCTCACAACATACATGCTGCAGGTTGCAGGTTGGACAGTTAATATAACGGTCATGTGTCGTTCCACAGTGATAACAGCTGGCAATCACGATATCTTCATCCGTCCGGTTAATCGGCACGGAAATACGCTCGTCAAACACATAACATTTACCATCAAACAGACGACCTTGTACCTCTTCGTCCTTGCCATAGGTTACGATTCCGCCATCAAGTTGTGCCACGTCCTGGAATCCTTCATTAATCATGAACCCGGTCAGCTTCTCACAACGGATGCCACCAGTACAGTAGGTAATGATCTTTTTGTCCTTCATGTCACCCAGGTTCTCCCGAATCCATTCCGGGAACTCACGAAACGACTCCACGTCCGGACGAATCGCGCCTCGGAAATGACCAATCTCATACTCGTAGTCATTACGGCCGTCAATTACAATGACATCCTCCTGTTGAAGATGCTCGTAAAATTCCTTCGGAGACAACCGTTTACCGCTAATGACGTTCGGGTCCAATTCTTCATCCACACGGAACGTGACCAGCTCGGCTTTGTGACGAACAAATATTTTTTTGAACGCATGCTCTTCGACATCATCAATCTTGAATACCATATCGCTGAACAGCGGGTTGGCATGCATATCCTTCATGTATTGCTCGGTTTGCTCTGGTGTACCGGATACAGTACCGTTGATGCCTTCCGAGGCAATCAGAATACGGCCTTTTACCCCCAGGTCCTTACAGTATTGCAGATGCTCTTGCGTAAACGTTTCAGGGTCTTCAATCTTCACGAACTTATAATATAAAAGCACGCGGTACGCGCTGTTACACATGTGTATCACCTGTTCCTATTCCATGTTGTTATTGGCCGGATCATCCGACAAGACTACAACGTTGCAACCTTGCTCATTAAAAAGAAAATAAACAGCCGTCCGAAACAATGTCTCGAACTGCTGCTTTGAACATTCGACTTTTATTCCTGCATTCTAGTTTATCGGAAGCGGAATAGCTTAGTCAATATAAATGTATAGAAAGGAATGTAAGTTATGGAATACATTTTTCGCTACTTGTCTTAATTGAACGATTACGAATACTGAATGGCATTCGCAATAAGCATAAATACAATACCCATAGCGATCCACATGACCATCAGCGGCCAGAAAAATCTAACCCATTTCTGATACGGAATACCGGATACCGCGAGACTGCCCATCAGGGCTGAAGACGTTGGCAGAATCATGTTGGTAAAACCGTCTCCGAACTGGAACGCCAGTACGGCAGTCTGACGGGTAACTCCGAGCAGGTCCGATAATGGAACCATAATCGGCATCGTTGTTACGGCCATACCTGTACCCGAGGTGATGAACACGTTCATGATATTTTGGAAGAAGTACATACCCAATACCTGCACAGAGGACGGCAATTCGCCAACCGCTGTAGACATCCCGTATACTACGGAGTCAATTACGTTGCCTTGATCGAGGACAACCATAATTCCTCTTGCCAGACCGATGATAAAGGCACCATAGGCAATGCCACTTGCACCTTTGACGAATTCACTCGCAATTCGGCTAGGACCGAACCCGGAGACAAGACCAGCGATCACGCCCATGCTTAGGAAAAGAGCCGCCAGTTCCTCCATCCACCAGCCTTCTTTGGATACACCCCAGATTAACAGGGCAAAGCCAGCTACAATCGTAATGATGGTCAGAATATGTGTGATGCGAATCGTTGGCAGTTTGTTCAGGTCCACCGCAGGTGTATCTGCTGCCTGCTCCTGTTCCAGCTCATGCACCAAACCTCGAGTTGGATCAGACTTCACTCTGGACGCGTACCGCATAATATAGATACTTGTCACGGCGATGAGACACACCAGGATGATCGCGCGCAGCCACATGCCCGAGAAGATCGGTACTTCTGCAATGGCCTGAGCCAGTCCCACATTGAACGGATTAAGCAATCCCGCGGTAAAACCACACGAGGCCCCCAGCGAGATCATCGCCGTACCCGTTAAAGCGTCATACCCCAGCGCACGCGCAATGGCGATCCCGATCGGTACAAAGACCATAACCTCCGTGGACATGCCCATCGTGAACCCGCCAACTGAGAACAAGGTGATGAATACCGGGATGACCCATAATCCTTTATTAGCAAACGAACGGGCTACCCTTCCTGTAAGAGCTTCAATCGTTCCCGTGCTCGTAATGATCTGAAATGCTCCGCCGATGATGAAAATAAAGAATACAACGTCCGCAGAATCAACCAGTCCGCGAACGATAGACTTGGGAATATCCCATAGTCCCGTTGGATTGGCCTCTACATGATGGTAAGAACCCGGAACGAGCAATGATTTGCCTGTCGCTTCATCCTTAACCCGATCAAATTCCCCTGCGGGAATAATATAGGTCAAGACAGTAGCTACCAGCACCAAAATGAACAAGATGACGAAGGTGTGAGGCATTTTGAACCATTTACGCCGTTGTTGTGGTTGTTTTGTTATGTTTTCCAATTCATCATCCCTCGTCCTTCTGTTGTTTCCATGCTTCAAACTCATCACGTACCTGCTGCAATGCTGCCTTGTCTGCGTACAGGTCGAACGCTGTTAGTGCAAGTGCTTTCGCCGCGCGGTTCAGTTCAATCATGCCTTCCTCTGCTCCGGCAAGCCGGGCAAATTCAGGTGTGTGTGTTGTCGCATCTCCTAACCGAATATATGGATGGATTGCGGCTGTAATTTGGCTTACGTTACCAATATCCGAGGAACCCACACCGCCTGTTTGCGGTGGATCATGCACTTCAATGCCCATATCCTCCAGGTTCTGCTGGAATAGACCCGCCAGAGTTTTGTTGTTATTCCGCTCGGCATAGATCAGACCTTCTGTAATATCTACCGTAGCGCCAACGCCTTCCGCAGCATGGCGCACGACGCGGTAAACTTTGTCCATGACGACTTTCAGTTCTTCAACGGTCTTCGCCCGAATGATATATACGGCTTCAGCCAGCTCAGGCACCACGTTGGCCGCATCTCCACCCTTGGTAATAATCCCGTTCACCCGAACGTCATCCTTCAAATAAGGACGCAGTGAATTTATTCCCGCGTACGCGTTGACCAAGGCATCCAGTGCACTAATGCCCTTCTCAGGAGACGAGGCAGCATGTGCCTGTTTGCCGTGGAACGTAAAGGTTGCGTCCACACAAGCCAGCGCACCTCTTAGTACCATCGTTTTTTGCTGCGGGTGACACATCATGACAGCATCCATCTCATTGAATACGCCATTGTTCACCATAATGATCTTGCCGCCGCCCTCCTCTTCAGCCGGTGTGCCAAGAACGACGATTCGTCCCGGAAGATCAGGGCAAGCTTTCTTGAGTGCCAGTGCTGCACCAACAGCAGAAGTTCCAATCAGATTGTGTCCGCAGGCATGTCCGATGCGGGGCAACGCATCATATTCAGCGAGCAGTGCAATCGTGGGTCCGCCTGGCTGGCCTTCCCATACAGCTCGGAACGAGGTGTCGAGGCCTGAAATGCCTTTTTCCACCTGAAATCCGGCTGCTTCCAGCGGTTCGGTTAACCATTGTTGTGCTTGGACTTCCTGAAAGCTAAGTTCAGGGTTAGCGTGAATGCGCAGGGATAATTCCCGCAAGTCGGGGTCCAGCCGATCTACGGCTTCTTTGATCTTTTGCTTCATATGAGCAGGGTCAGGATACATATTGTTTGGCCGCCTTTCTCCAAATACAGCAATTCTATATTCAATTCAATCGAATAAATATACAATCAGATTGAATATATTGTATGTGCGGCCAAGCCATAAGTAAATTCAAAAAAATTAAGGAATAGCCCATAAAAAATTTTATGGACTCGCTAGATCATGACATATGAATATCATTAGATGTTAGTATAATACTGGTTTATTTACATATTAACCAAGACAGCATCGGTATACATTTTGATCTTATGTACATCCTTCAAATCAGTTTTCCACATAAAAATGACACTGACAACCAGACAATAAAATTCCTGTTTTGATAAGGAAATATCGGATAATTATGCATAAGCCTAGCACCTGCACCACCACGTCTGTATCTAGCTTCCATCTACAACATGCTGTGTTCCAGCCGTTTTCATCAAGTCAACAAAGCGACCCACCGTTGCCTGCTGCAGCACACCTTCCTTATACACCAACCACGTGTTACGCCGCACTCCCTGTCCATTCTGTCGGATTAGTTCCTGCTGATGAAGGCCATCCGAAGCAGAAACGAAAATACCCGGAATAATGGCATAACCAAGCCCGTAACGCACCATTTCCTTGCATGTCTCATAGCTGTCCACACGCATCGCTACGGTTGGGGAACATTCATAGCGCTCATACCACCAGGCCGCTACTCCTTCTCGGAAAGGACTCACAGGAGAACCACCGGTTTTCGTCAGGGGCTCCTGAAATGCAATTTGCGGAAGCTCCGGAAGTTCATCCAGATTGATGGGTTCACGGGATACAATGCAGACCGGTTCATCGTGCAGCAGATGTTTCCCCTCATACCATGGATGCTCCCCCCGTATGACACCTACCTGAATTTCATCCCGCATCAACAGTTCCATAACCTCCACACTCAGAGCACAGGTCACAGCAAACTGAACCTCAGGGTACAGCTCCTTGAACTGCTTCAATAAGGGAGGAAGCTTGTACAACGAATAATGATTGGCAATCCCAAGGCGCAGCGTTCCTTTGACTTCATTCCGAATGTTCGACAACTGCTCCTTGACCTGGTTAAGTTCATTGAGCATTTTACGGGCATAGATCGCGAGATGTTCTCCTTCGGGAGTGAACCTGGCGCCTTTTAACGTTTTATCGATAAGTGGCACGCCAAATTCCTTCTCCAATTGCTGCAAACGGTATGTCAAAGCCGGCTGGGTCATAAACATGCGCTCCGCAGCCTTGGTCAGACTGCTTTCCTCGGAAACGCTCAGCAGCAGACGGCAGTCCTTTTCATCCATGATCATGTTCCCCCTTTACTTCTCATCTCTTCAGTATAACCCAGAAAACCAGCGTTACAGGTACAGAAAAAGCCCAACTCAATAGGAGTCAGGCCCACCCTGCTGATATGTTTCTTTTTCGATGATGATTTACTGCGAAATCGTAATGACCGAGGTGACGAAATGATACGATTCATTTTCCTGCACTGCCTGTGACAACAAAATCCGATTACCTTCCGGGCTCCAGCTCAGCGGATCAGATGCGTTATCCATTTCGGCCGAGACCTGGAACTGCTCCGCCGATTCCGTATTGGAGACGAACAGCCCTTTCTCCTCATCACTCTCCGAATTGATGGTGTAGGCGATTTTGGAATCGTCACCAGACCAGCTCGTGCCGAAGATCTGCGTGCCTCTGGCAAGCGTGGCTTTTTCATTCCCTTCCAGATCGGTTAGCACCAGCGCCCGTTTGGTATCGGCTGTTTTTTTCACAATTGCCAGTCTGGAGCCATCGTTGGACGGGATTACCCTCTCCACACTTTTCAACACCTGCTTCACTTCACCGGTCTTCGTATCGTAGCTATTCAACTGTCCGTCCGTGCCTGTAATGTAGTAAATCACACTACCCGAAACACTGACACTGCTTATATTGAAGTTTCCCGTCTTGACCAGCGCTTTGGTCGTTCCATCCACACTTGCTGATATAATATCTCCATTCATGTTTGGAAAAACGACATGCTCCTGATCCAGCCATGCTCCTTCAAAAACAAATCCATCGTCCTTGCCCGCAGGTACCACTTCCCCGTTGTGCAGGTTCAGAATGAAGCCTTTGCCTGTCGATTCCTCTGGTTCTCTGTAAAAAATATACTGACTATCCGGGGACACAAGTGGTGAGCCCAGATTCACTTCACTTTCCTTCACGGGTGTATCTGTACCCTTCGTAAGATCGTACATGTATAAGTTATGCGGATAACGTTTCTCACCCTCAACGGTGACAGGCTTCATGGACTCGTTTACTTTATCCGACAAAATCAAGTCATTACTCAGCCATGCTACCCCGCGCATATTCGGCAGTTTATCGATTTTCTCCAGCTTAAAGCTCTGGTATACCGACGTATTAGGATTGTCCTTCACTGTAATATCCGTGCCGGTTTTCCCGTTCTGTGTATTGCCCCCTGGTTCCGTTGTTCCCCCGCATGCTGTTGCCGATAATAGGACGATTGCCCCGAGCGTGCCCATAGCCGCCTGCTTCCAATTCATCATGGTCCCTCCTGAGTGCTTTCTATAGACCAAGCATACACATCGCATACTTCCAAAGTTATTCAGACTTGTTTCCAACTTGTAAACTTGAATGCGCCAGAGGGAAAACAAGCTGGAACGTCGTCCCTTCCCCATGTTTCGGATCGCTCGGCAACAATGTGATTGTACCACCCTGCTTCTCTACAAATTGCTTGACGATTGATAGTCCCAGACCGGTTCCTCCGGTTTTTCTGGCCCTGTCTTTGTTAACGGTGTAAAAGGGTTCAAAGATTTTCTCGCGCGCCTCGTCCGGAATGAGCGTACCCGAGTTGAAGATGCGAATCACCGCTTGTCGCTCCTGCATTCGCAGTTCATTGCTTACCCGGATGACACCTCCCGGCACATTATATTTGATCGCATTATCCAACAGATTGATGAAAATATGCATGAGGCTCTCCCGATCGCTGCGGATCACCGCAGGCAGTAACGCCAGCTCCATGTTCAGTGCAAACTTCTCGGCTTTGCCCCGCATGCGGCCACAGGCATCCTCCAGTAGAGCACGCACCTCCACGTCTTCCGCCTGATTCTCAAAATCATATTTCTCCAGGGCGGACAAATGTAATACCTTCTCAACCATCTCGTACAGCCGCTCGGTTTCCTTGCCAATATTGCTTGTGGCATCATCCAGCAATTGTGGATCATCCTTATACATGTCCAGCAGCTCCACATACGCCTTAATCGACGTAAGTGGCGTCTTGAACTCATGGCTGATGTTGCCGATATATTGTTTCTGCTGCTGCTCCAGGGCCTGAAGCTTCTCGATAGCGAGCTGGAGCTTCTGCTGCTCCGCATGCATGGCTTCAATATTTTGCTGAATCGATGTACTCATATAATAAATGCCCTGTCCCAGCTCACCTAACTCATCCTTGCGACTCACAGGTGATTTGGTAATATAATGCCCTTCACGAATGGAATCGGCAGACCTCTTCAAGCGGGTTATGGCAACGGCAAAGCGATTGTAGAAGAGATATCCCAGAATGAAGCTTAGCCCAACAACCGCAATCCCCGCCCACATAAACAACTGAAGAATACGGGCATAGAATTCATGATAGCTCTGAACCGGATACTGCATGCGCACAACACCCATCTGTCCATCCGGGCCGTCGAGCGGTGCCATATATAGCAGGGTATCCCCCTGTTCGTGGTAAGCAATTTTATTTTGCAGCGCATAGTTCAGCGTCGCTGTGATATCTGGACTTTCTTCAGACATGATTGATGAACCCACCTGCTGTCCCTTCATATCATAAAGCGCGATGGGCAGACCTGTGGAGCTTGCAAGCTCCTGCGCCAGCCTGCGGCCATTTTGCTGTAAAAAAACCTCCTGCTCCAGACGAACGGACTCGGTATAGTAAGACTGCCGCACATTCAGATTCACCAGACGGGTCTGCTGAGACAAAATGGTCTCGATCTGCGTCTGCTGGTTGCGCTCAATTCCTCGCAATACCAGGGTGCTGAGCACAACGACGGTCAGGATTAGCAAGGCGGCCAGAAAAACGCTGAACTTCAGCTTGATGCTGACTCTCATACCGAGCCGCCCGGTTCAGGGGCTGATGCCTTATAGCCAATGCCGTATACCGTCTGCAATTTTTGCTGGTCGGTATCGCCGATCTTTTTGCGCAGCCGCTGAATATGAATATCCACCGTGCGTGTACCCCCGGCATATTCCATGCCCCACACCCGGTCCAGCAGATCATCCCGTGTGTATACACGCTCAGGGTTGGACATCAGAATGGTCAGCAAGTCGAACTCTTTTGGCGTCAGATCCAGCTTCTCCTCATTCACCGTCACGGTGCGGTGAGCGATATGGATACGTAGCGTTCCATTGACGATAGCCTGATTCTTCTGTTCGTCAGAGGGTGGACTGCTTTTCTCTACACGACGCATCAGTGCCTTTACCCGGGCGAGCAGTTCGCGGATCTCAAACGGTTTAGTCATATAATCATCCGCGCCCATTTCCAGGCCTACGATCTTATCCACGATGTCATTTTTGACGGTCAGCAAAATAATGCCGATATCCTCCCGATCCTCCAGCCTGCGGCATACGCCGTATCCGTCCAGTTTGGGCATCATCACGTCCAGAATCAAGACCTGCGGATGGAATGAGGCCACCTTGACCAGCGCCTCTTCGCCGTCATTTGCTGTCTCTACTTCATATCCTTCGCGCCGCAGCGCGTAAGCAATGGCACTGACGATGCTTGACTCGTCATCCACGACCAGCACTTTTTTATTCATCGGAATCATCCTCTATATGTGTCATGAGTTATCGTATTCTTTGGATCTATGTTAACAAGGTATCGCCTGATTAGCTATGGAGGACTTTACGATTTGCGGGAAAACGTGAGAAATACCTGTATCCTCTCAGCTTGGACTTCGCTCCACTTTTTTTATACCCCAAACACAACAAAAAGAGCCAACCCGTAATTGGATTAGCCCTTGAAAAGTGTAAATTCAGTTTCACATCACTGCTCAGGCAGCAGTTTTTTGATTTCCTCTGCAGAGAGTCCAGAGGCTTTCACCACAGCAGATATATCTACGCCAAGTGCAAGCAGCTCGCGAGCCATTTCCACTTTACCCTCTACCCTGCCTTCTAATCTCCCTTCTAATCTCCCCTCTACTTTCCCTTTGGCTTCTCCTTCAGCAAGTGCACCTTCTATCATCGACTTTTCATCGCTTAGTGCTTTCATCCGTGCATCATAAGCCATTCTCGTAGCTGCATCCTGACTCAGAAATTCCAGCGTGTCCATCGCCTTTTTTAGCATCGGTTCATTCATCGCCAGCACCTCCCAGTTTGATGGATCAATCCCTTTTAAGAATAAAAGCCAGTTCACCAGGCCGCCCTTGTTCATGGGGACAGGGTGTTGATCCAGTTTGGTCAATTCCATCACATGAATTTCTATATCATCTGTCAAACCAATACCTGTATGATCTTCGCGTAAATGAAAAACATTGTGATATCGCTCATTGTCCAGACATGAGTAATTTAAAATATTGATCGTCACACATTTTTTCAAAAGATTATAGTTTTCGCCCTTCTTGATCTGGTGAGAGTACATTTCGCTCCAGTAGAACAGCGTCCTTTTTTCCATATTATACGGATTAAACAGCTGCATCTCAATGTTGATTAGCCCCTTTCCATATCCTTACTATACGTGAGGCTGCACATCTCGTTTTGATCATTTTTGCTAAGCTGTTCTGGTGACAACCTCCGATACAGACCCCACCCATGATCTGAACCTCTCTAATGTAACAACGTAAAGACGCACAAATTAACGAAAAAAGAGCCAACCATAAGGAGAAATGCTCCATCCCATGATTGACTCTTCTTTAATAAGACTAACGACTTCAAGTGCGGCGCCTTTTTTAATTCTATACCCCGGTCAAATCGAATTTGTTTCCCAAAACCAACATCATACTGCCGGCACCGGCTGAGCTCCAACTTCCTCCTCATGATCCAACAGATCATGTTTCTCCCAAGCCCGGCTTTTCCACCGGAAATACATAATGACAGCGCGTGTCCACTCGTCTGCGGCAATGGCAAGCCAGACACCGGCGAGCCCCATATGAAGCTTGAACACCAGCAGGTAGCCCAGCGGCAGACTCATGCAGACCATGGAGATCAGTCCCATGTATACCGGAAACTTCGCATCCCCTGCGGCCCGTAACGAACCAATAATCACAATATTGCAGGTTCGCCCGGTCTCCAGCAGAAGACTGAGCAAGATGACCTGTGCGCCCAGCTTGATAATTTCCGGATTATCTGTGAAAACACTCATCAGCGGAACACGGAAAAGAATAATAATTACATCGATCACAACCGTGGCGAGCAGCGCCCATTTCACACTGTTGAATACACGTTTGTATGCATCATTCTTGCGCCTTGCACCGACCAGCCGGCCAACAATAATGGAAGTTCCCATTCCGATCGCCATGCTGAATAGATAGATGTAGCTTGATATGTTACCCGCATATTGACGGGTTGCCATCGCTTCAGCACCGAGATAGGTCACGTACAGTGTGAAGACGAGCTGGCAGGACTGATATACAACGGATTCCAGCGCAGAGGGAATACCAATTCGCAAGATTTTGCTGATAAACTTCTTCGAAAGGTTGATGTAATAGCTAAACTCCACCCTTACATCCATTACCTTATAGAGTAACCAGAAGAAAATAATCAAGCAGATCAGACGGCTTCCCACCGTAGAGATCGCTGCCCCTTCCACACCAAGCTTCGGCAAGCCGAAATGGCCAAAAATAAGGGCGTAGTTACCAACGACGTGAATCACGTTCATCAGAACAGAAACATACATCGTCTCTTTGGTGTAACCATGCGTACGAATCGTCGCGGCCAGCGCGTTAATCAACGCCTGAAGGAAGATCCCGCCTCCGACAATACTTATATAAGAACGGGCAAAATCGTATATTTCACCTTGGATATGAAGCAGTGTAAGCAGATGACCTCCGAACAGAAGGAAGCTTCCGCTCAGAATCAGTCCGACAATCAGATTAAGCGTAATCGCATTACCTGTGACCTGTGCCGCCTCACTCAATTTCTTCGAACCAATATATTGTGCCACTACAATAGCAGCGCCATGTCCAATGACTTCCAGTACAAGAATCGCAATGGAAATAATCTGGTTGGCTGCTCCGACTCCGGATACTGCATTATCGGACACCGAACTGAGCATGAATGTATCCACGCTCCCCATCAACATAAACAAGAAGAGTTCCAGGAAAATTGGCCATGTTAGCCGAATCAGATTCAGATCCTTGGCATCCGAACGCAGGGACTCTTGGGTTGAGGATATTGCTGTCATTTTCTCACCTTTCCCGTGTGGGCTTTAATTCTTAGGGTATGTTAGCACAGGTAGTTTGAAAATGCAGTAGTTTTGCGAAAAAACTTGAAAGTTTTTTGAAATTCCAATAATAGGTATTTTCAGTTCTTTCATTTATATAAATTGAACTAAAGATTATTTACACTTGCCACTCCGATGCCAGAACAACCTTCCGATCGCTGTTATCCCTAGATTTTATTTGGTTCAATTTATCTAGCCCCGGAGCAATAAACAAAAACCCTTACACACCCATTTTTGAATTGGGATATGTAAGGGTCTAAGGTTTAACTCATTCCGATGACACGTATTGTATACGCAGGGCTTTAAACGTTTACTGATTATCCTTTTACCGATCCGGCAGCGATGCCCTCCACAATTCGATTGCTCAAGACGAGGAAAGCGATCAGGATCGGCAGGATGCTGATCATCAGTGTCGCACCAATCGCTCCCCAATCCGTTGTGTACTGTCCAATAAAATTCTGCACCCCAACGGTCAGCGTTTTGTACGCATCTGTGCTGATGAACGTATTCACGAAGATGAATTCATTCCAGTCATAAATCATGTTGATAATCGCCGTCGTGGCGATCACCGAAGCTGTCATTGGCAGGACGATACGGAAGAAAATCCGATGGACAGAGCAGCCGTCCATCACCGCTGCTTCCTCCACTTCCCGCGGAAGGGCGTAATAGAAGCCAAGCAGGATCATAATGGTGATCGGCATATTAAACGCGATGTAGGACAAAATGACCGACAATGGATGATCCGTAAGATGGAGCTTCAGAAACAGGCTGAACAACGGAATCAGCGTAGAATGCACAGGGATCATCATACCCACCATGAACAGTCCGAGCACCAGAGAACGCCCTTTCCAGCGCATGCGGGTTATCGCAAAGGTGACCAGACTCGCGAACAGCACAGTGAACACAACGGACACCACCGTGATCCAGACACTATTGAAGAAATATAAACTGATGTTGCCTTCCGTCCACACCTTCACATAGTTCTCCCAACGCGGAGTCGCGGGAAGGGCGAACGGTGCCATATCGAATACTTCCTGATTGTTTTTTAGCGAGAACAGCAGCAGCCATATCAAGGGCAGAATCTGCAGCAGCGCCACCAAGATCAACAGGCTGTAGAGCAGGACATAGCCGAGCCTTCTCAGCACGGTGGGTCCTGTGCCTGTTCCCGGATAGGCTGGCAACCGAACCGCAGTATCGGTCTTCACAGGGATAGACCTCCTTTCATTTCACTTCACTCAAGAATACTGAATGGTGTCCTTGGATGCTGTAGCTTTCCGAAGCAGCCAGGTAACGACCAGACAGATCACGAGCAGGAAGAAACCAACGGCACTCCCATAACCAAAGTCGAATCCACGGAAAGCCTGATGATACATATAAGAAGCCATCACTTCACTGGAGCCATTTGGTCCACCGTCTGTCATCACATATATGAGGTCAAAGTACTTCAGCGAGCCAACGACAGCCAGCACGATAGTCACTTTGATCACTTCCGTGATCAGGGGCAGCTTGATTCGGAATGCAATCTGCCAAGGGCTTGCACCATCAATCCGCGCTGCTTCAACCAACGATTCCGGGATATTCTTGAGTGCAGCGTAGTAGATCAGAATATAGAATCCGGCATACTGCCACAAGATCGGTACGAACAGCGCATACAATACCAGGGATGGCTCCGCCAGCCAAGCTGGCGGATTGGCAATACCGACAGATTCCAGAAAGGTATTAAGCACACCATTGCTGGGATGGTAAATTTTTAACCATAACTGGGCAATCGCTACGGAGGACAGTAACATCGGAATCAGATATATTTTCCGAAACAGGTTGGCACCCTTAATTTTGCCTGACAGCACAAGGGCAATCATAAGATAACCGATTAGGCTCAGTGCAGAGAACAAGGCCAGCAAAAAGGTATGATATGCACTCTGCCAGAACGTTGCGTCATGAAGTAATCTTGCATAATTTTCAAAACCGATAAAGGTCATTGCGCCGATCCCGTCCCACTGCATCAATCCGTAATATCCGGTCAGCACGATCGGGATATAGATCAGTACCAATAACAGCAGCAGTGCGGGAAGCACGTACAACGCAGCGACTAAACGGTTGGACATGACTTTATCCATCACAATATCCCCCCTATGAGCGTTGTACGTTAGTTGCCTTTATCAATCGCTTCCTGATGATTCTTCACAAATTTCTCAGGAGTGACCGCTTTTCCGAACAATGCCTGGATCATGTCCAGATGGACTTGAGCTGCGGTCGGTTTCATCTGCACGTCGGCGAATAATGTCAGGCTGCTGGCCTGATTCAATTCATTCAGCAGGTCAGTGTAAAGCTGCGGCAGTTTTACCTCGGCTGTATCCACTTTTGTTGCCGGAATTACACCCGCTTCGGTTACAGAGCTTTCGCCCCATTTCTCTACAAAATATTGAACGAATTTTTGAGCTTCATCCTTCACCTTGGAGTTCTGTGCGACGAACAAGCCTACACCCGGGCCGCCGACCCAACTGTTAATATCGCTTTTGCCGCCATCCATCGTCGGGAATTTGAAAAATCCGATTTTATCCTTAAACTCCTGCGGTACATCCGGATTGGTGGTATAGTTCGGCAGTTCCCAGGTGCCCATGAGGTACATGGCAGCTTTCTCATTCATGAATTCCGATTTGCCTTCATCATTGGACAAGCCGTTATAACCTTTGTTAAAGGCGTTCATATCCACCAGCTTCTGTACTTCGGCTGCCGCCTGGATCAGGGCTGGATCGTCAAACTTGCCTGTACCATTGATGGCCTTCTCCAATGCATCCCCGCCCAATCGGTTGGCCAGATACATATACCAGAGAGACCCGGTCCAGCGATCCTTGTTGCCGAGAGCGATGGGAACCACACCATTGTCTGTCAGCGTTTTCACAACATTCAGAAATTCATCATATGTGGCCGGGGGCTGCAGATTATATTTGGCGAAAATGTCTTTGTTGTAATAGATCGGAGATATGTTCAGTTCAATCGGGAGCGCATAGGTTTTGCCTTCTACGGCATATGCTTCGGTTGTTCCGGCAATGAATTTTCCCTCGAGCGAACCACTCAGGAGGTCATCCAGTGGAGCAAACAGATTGCCCTTCACATAAGGCTCAAGAAAACCCGCTGCCCACGTTACGCCTACATCCGGGAGTTCATTGGAAGCGGATAGAATTTTCAATTTGTTCTTATATTGCTCATTCTCCAGCACTTCCTGCTTGATGGTCACGTTGGGATGATCGGTCTGATACTGTTTGATGATCTCGTTGACCAGCTTATTCTGCTGTGCAGAGCTGCCTGCTGGCCAGAGATGCATAAACTTGAGGGTCACCTTTCCGTCAGAGCCACTTCCACTCGCTTCACCCTCTCCATCAGCACCTGAATTGCTGCATCCGGATAAAAACACGGCGAGGATAAGTGTCAATGTCAGTAGCATTGCTATTGGCTTTTTTCTCATATTCCTAACCCCCTGTAATGGTTATTCGGTTGATGTAACCGCTTTAATAAAATTGTAGCATGGGTACATCTCCCCCATAAGACTAGGATGATTTGGAAAAACTCCACTATTTTATGGTTATTTAGTCTCTTTACGAGTTCCAATGGAATGACGATATTTGCTTGGGCTAAGCCCTTCGAGACTTTTGAATACCTTAATAAAATATTTATCCGTCTGGTAGCCTACCTGTTCGGCGATCTCCGATATTGGCAGGGCCGTCTGAACGAGCATCTCCTTCGCCCGCTGAATACGTGTACGGGTCAGATATTCGCTAAAATTAATTCCAATCTGCTCCTTGAACAAAACGCTAAAATAACTTGAGTTCAAATGCAGCATATCGGCGATTTCCCGCAGGGTAACATGCTCGCTCAGATGGGCATCCACGTAAGCAACAGCTTCACTGATCTGGGGATTAAGTCTCTCGTCTCCCCGTTCTTTGGCATCGAGCAGCTTGGGGTCAACCAGCTTCTGCATCATTTGAATACGCCGCTGTTGGTCTCCAAGCTGCAAAGCCTTCTCTACCGTCTGAATCAGCTGTTTCTTCTCAATCGGTTTAAGCAAATAATCTACCACGCCCAGTTTGATGGCCTGCTGGGCATATTGGAAGTCGGCATGCCCAGACATAATCAGCACGACTGGTTTGCTCGGAAACTGCTGCACGGCTTCAACGAGCGACAGACCAGAGAATTCTGGCATGCGAACGTCTGTAATTAAAAGGTCCGCCGTCTGTTCACGGAGCCATGCTGCTGCTTCGACTCCACTTGCCGCAGTTCGAATTTCGTTACGACCAGCTGACCAGCCTTCCAGCGTTTTGCGAATGCCTTCTCGTGTACGCGGTTCATCATCAACGATTAGAATCGTTCTGCCATGAATCATATGTACCCTCCGTATCCTTCGGAATCTCAAAGCGAATAACAGTCCCTTCACCGACCTTGCTCGTAATGGTAAGTCTGCACAATTCCCCAAGCTGACTGCCAAAATACAGCCTCAACCTGCGATGCACGTTAATCAGCCCCACGCCTGTTCCCTTCTCGGAAACAGCAGGTCCACCATTCAATGCACGAACAACAGATTGAAGCCGGGAATCATCCATGCCAGGTCCATCATCCCGAACTTCGACATGGACCAGACCCTCCTGTGTGGAAGCATCTACATAGATGCTTACCTTTCCCGGTTCAATTCTGCTCTCGATCCCGTGAAGGATGGCATTCTCCACCAAGGGCTGTATGAGCAATTTGGGAATCCTCACGGTGCGCATCACATCACTCAGTCTAATCTCCCATTGCAGCCTTTCTCCCAGCCTCATCTCCATAATTCGAAGATAACGCTCCGCGTGCTCCAGTTCATCGGCCATGGTAACCCATTCATCCTGATTGGGACTGGAGATGATGTAGCGAAATAGGCGGGACATCGCCACAACCATACGCGCCATTTCCTCGTCTCCCTTGTCATCAAGTGACCAATAGAACGCCTCCAGCGTGTTAAACAGAAAATGAGGATTGATCTGCGACTGCAGAGCTTTCAGTTCTGTCCGGGACTGCATGATTTCCTTCTCGTATATCTCCTGAGTCAACTCATTCAACCGATAAACCATCTGATTGTATACTTCATTAAGCCTGTGTATCTCCATCGTTGAGCTGAACATAATATTGGGCTTCATGGCTCCTGGCCGTGCACTGCGCATGGCCCTCATCAGTCGGGTGATGGGACGTGTAATCATGGTGGACAAGAGAAAGGACATAATGAGAAACAGCACGACGCCAAACAAACCGGAAATAAGCAGTGCCGTCCGAAGAATGGATACACCCTCCGTTGTCTCGCTCACAGGTGTAAGAACCGCGAGCGTCCATCCCGTCAATTCGGAATGCTGTCTAACGACGATATAAGGTTCATCCCGGGTCTCGACTACAGAGCTGTCACTGCTTAGGAGTGCCTCCACATCCAGACCAGCCTCCAGATTGGAAGTAACTACACTTCCTGCCGCATCGACGAGCAGAATAGAATCTTCCACATCGTCCTCAGCATCCAAGTCATTCAGTTGAAAAAAGCTGCGCTGCATCCGCACCACGACATAACCGCCAGGTTCGAAATTCCGATCCATCAGACTTATTCGCCGAATAGCCATAATGACTCCGGGATCTTCCGGGTCGGGACCGACCCAGACCAGCCTCCCTTTCTCCGCTTCTGCTTCCTCTATCCAGTTATGTCCAAGCCTTCCATCCAAAGATCGGTCATCCATGGGAAATATTCTGCTGTAAGTTGTCGTATAGATTTCCAGACTCTGCACGCCACTCATAAAGGACGGATAGCTGCTTACAACCTGCAGTAGGGCTTGACGCTGATTAAACGTAGCCTTTTCCCCACTCTTCTCATTGCTCAGTAAACGCTGCACATAAGAATCATCTGCCACTTGAGCTGTCAGCGAGTTAACCTGAGCAATTAAAGCATCCAATCTGCCATTAGCCTGAACAGCAGTTTGATGGATATGCTTCTCCGCATTGGTCTTCAGCAAACCGGATACCCGGTCATAGGCGACGATTCCCGCAATAAATAACACAACTAACATCACCAGTACAAAACCAACAAAAATCTGATTGCGCAACGAGTTCCATCTGCCCCAATTCACTCGCAAACCTCATTCTCCTCCCCGCATGTAAAAGAAATCGCCACCCGTTTCTCATGTTGGGTGACGATTGAGTGCAAGTATGCCGGAATCCATCATCGCCAATTATTGAAGCGTTTACATTTCGGCCCATTGATCTCCTTTACCGATCTTTGTTTAACGATTAAACTAACGACTAAAAAATAGCACAGAATCCTATCTTTATCAATCATTTAAATATAGGGCAGCTCCACAAACCAGAAGCTCATGAAAAACAAAAAAAAAACGGACTCCATGAGTCCGCCCTTTTCTTCATTATTTCACTGAACCTTGCGTTACACCATTGATGATCCACTTTTGTGCAAACAGGTAAATGATGATCATCGGTAGCAACGCCAGCAGGTACGATGCAAACGCCAGGTTGAAGTCGGTATTGAATTGACCCTGGAACACATATTGTACCAGTGGTAGTGTGTATTGTGCCGGGTCACTAATAATAATGAGTGGCAAAAGGAAGTCATTGTAAGTAGACAGACAAGTTAGAATACCAACCGTGGCACTGATCGGCGCCATCAATGGGAAAATGATTTTCCAGAACGTGCCCCAGGTTGTCGCTCCATCTACGAAAGCTGCTTCCTCCAGCGCTACCGGAATGGACCGAATGTAACCTACATACACAAATACATTAAAGGCGAGACCATACACCGTATGCAGCAGGATAAGACCCAGCAGATTGGTCATTTCAAGTGACGCAGTCAGCTTAACAATTGGCAGCATGATGATTGGAAACGGAATGAACATCGCGCTGACGAAGTAATAGTACAGCCCTTTGAAAAACTTCCGTTTCTCCATATTCCGGGCAATCGCATAAGCAACCATAGAGTTACTGAGCAAGGTCAGAATGACTGTTGATGCAGTAACAATGGCACTGTTACGGAACGACTGGAAGAAGTTTGTCATGTCTATTGCACTTGCAAAGTTCTCCCAGTGAAGCGTTGTCGGAATAGCAAATACCGATTGGGCCATTTGCTCCGGATTTTTTAACGCGATCGTAACCGTCATATATAAAGGGAACAGAATGAACAAGGTACCCAGAACAATCAACAACATAACGGGCCAGTTGGTACGTAAACGGCTTCTCATTACAGATCCGTCTCCCTTCTTTGCAGGAACCGGATTTGCAGAATCGAAATCACCGCGATAACGATGAAATAGATAACCGAGTTCGCAGATTGATATGCATATTCGCCGCCTTCAAATCCACCCGTGTAGATCAGATGGGAGATGGACTGTGTTGCCCGTCCCGGTCCACCATTCGTCAAGGCCACGATCTGGTCAAAGACCATCAGTGAGTTTTTCATCGCCAGCACCATATTAATCGTGAAGAACGGGGCAATAAGCGGAAACGTAATGCTCCAGAATTCACGCCATTTGCCGGCGCCGTCCAGATTTGAGGCTTCATACAATGTCGTAGGGATCGTTTGCAATCCCGCCAAATACAGAATCGTATTCAACGCGACGGATTGCCATACCGCTACAATCACGATCCCGATCCAAGCGAGGCTTTCGCTGCCCAGAATGTTGGTGGATAGGGCGTTGATGCCCAGGTTTTGTCCCCAGATCGGGAATACGTTGGAGAACAGGTAGTTAAATATGTAACCCACGATCAATACACTCAGGATATTCGGCAAGAAGTAGATGCCACGGAAAAAGTTACGGAACTTAATCTTGGCATTCAACCCGAGTGCAATGAGCAGGCTCAGTATATTCGTCAGGATCGTTACAACGATCGCAAACTTGAAGGTAAACCAGTAGGCGTTGCCTACATTGTCATCTTGAAACAAATTGAAATAGTTTTTGAATCCAACAAAATCATACCCTTTACCGAATCCGTTGTAGTTCGTAAATGAATAATAGATCCCCTGGAGGGCCGGCAGCGTCATAAACACGAAGAACAATACTACCGCCGGAACCGTCATCCAGTAATAAGGCGCGATGCGCTTGTTCATACTCCATCCTCCTTCGGACAAGGCGTTATCGCCGATTCGCTACCTTGTCCCATTCTTTGTCGAGTGTATCCAGATAGTTGTCGATGTTCTTGTTCTGCAAAAAGGACTGTACGATGGAATTCAGCTGCACTGCAGCCGGAATATAGTGATCGGCGAAGTCGATAACCTTGCCCTGCTCAATGTAAGGTGTCAGTTCCTGTACAGCAGGATCATCTTGTTTTACACCTTCCACCGCAGAGAACAGCGTCTGTTCCTCAATGTATTTGCCTATATTCTCAGGCTCCAGCAGAAACGCGATGAACTGCTCGGCCTGCTCCTTGTTCGGTGTATCTGCTGCAATGGTAAACAGGGAGTCGATTCCATTCACCAGCTTGATCTTGCTCGGATCATTGCCTGTCGGGAATGGGAAGAAACCAATGTCCACATTCGGGTTGGCTTTGCGAATCTCGGAGATCGCCCAGGTACCCTGGATGTACATATAAGCTTCGCCATTGGCAAAGGCACGGTTACCATCCGAATACGCTTTACCGAAGTTGTCGCCGTGGCCGTAATTCATCAGTTCCAACTGCTTCTCCGCAACCTCACGATATTTCTCCTTGAAGGTCACCTTGTTCTCGCGACGCTCCAGGTAGAAATCAATACCAACCAAGTTAGGTCCGAGTGCATTGAACGGCAGATTGGTCTGCCAGTCATCCTTGTATGTGAAGTAAAACGGAATTTTACCCGCATCCTTAATTTTTTTGGCTGTAGCAATCAGCTCGTCCCAGGTCTTGGGTACGTCCAGACCCATCTCTTTAAACAACGTTTTGTTGTACATGATGCCGTTTGCATTTGTTGCGTAAGGGACACCTGTCACTTCATCCATGCCCGTGACATCCTTCAGCATCTGTATGTAGTTGGGATCGATCGTTTTTAACAGTGGACTGTCTGTCAGATCGGCGAAAATATCACTCTGCGCAAGAATGGAATAGGTATCGGTTGCCCCCATTGCCATAATGTCTGGCACATCGTTCTTCACCACACGTGTCTTCAGCACCGTCTCCGCGTCAGGTGGATTCACCTGAGTGACCTGAATATCGGAGTGTTCGGCGTTGAACGTTTTGATTAATTCGTCAAAGGTTCCTTTGGCTTCGGGTTTGTTCTGAAAAAATTCAACCTGCACTTTGCCGTTGGCATGATTCCCGCTGGTGCAGGAAGACAGAAGTACAGCCGTCATTCCACAAAGCAGTATTATCCCGAGTGCCTTGGTAAGCGATGTTCTCATGTTGTACCTCCCTCAGCTTATATACGTAAAGATTTACCCATTAAATTAGTGAAATAACCACGTGGTTAATCCTTCCACCGTTTTATACTTAGAGCGTTGACTATAATATGTCCTATTATTCCTAAAACGGTTTCGGTAAAATTGAATCAGGCCCACTGAGCGTGAGTCCGCTCATTGACATAACAAAAAAGGACATCGGAATATCTCCAATGTCCATCATGTATTCAGTTACGCTGCTTACGTCAAAGCTGTTGTTTACTCTTTATCAACGCTCTATTTTCGGCAAAGCATTACGTAAACGCTTGGCCCGGTAACTCTGAAATGCACGGATTAACATGCCGATGACCAGCATAACCACACCAACATTTATCGCTACATCCGCCAAATTGAGAATACCACGTCCCGATGGAAATACGAGAAAATCCGTTACGCGTGCGTAAATAAAACGATCGATTGCATTACCCAAAGCACCACCGACCATGAAACCGGCACCTGCCTGCATCCAGAAACCGCGAATCTCACCTTTTCTCCGATAATACATCATGCCCGCCACGAACAGAATGGCGACCACACCGAACAAACGCGCATTCCCTTGAAACAGGCTGCCTGCCATTCCGCTGTTCTCATAATGCTGCAATTGCATTCCCGAGTCGCCAAGCCTCATCGTGTCGCCAACTTCCATATACATCCTCACCGCCATCTTGGTTCCCTGATCAACCAAGGTAACCAGCAGTGCTACAAAATAAAATAACATTCTGCCACTCCTCCTGCCAGACGCTCAAAAGTTAAACTAAAGGGTCTCCGCTGTAACATTTCCTTCACTTTAACACACCCGAAGCGTTGTCACCAAATGGGTAGCGCACGCGCATTGCAAACCATCAGGAAGGATTTTTCCGCTTTAATATATGATAGGTATTGCTGAACATGCCGAACAACACACCTGTAATCGGAAATATGGCCCAGTTAACGTCCCATCGCTGGTATACAAAGCCCGTGAACAGAAACAACGCCGTAGCCAAAGGCCATACGATTGCCCCCACTGCGCCCACAACCCTTTCCTGCTTCTTCTTATCAGCACTAAAGTGTGGCTCCTCCAGCAATTTCGTGTAAGCCCCCTGGATATTACCGTAATAGATGAACAGGAAAACGCCCACCGCTGCCATTAACATAAAGAGAGAGACACCGTAAGATGCATAGACATCGTTAATATATGCACCCGCAAAAATAAAAACGGGTGACAGCACGCACAGACCGACGCCTGTAATGATTGAAACGCGGTACGTCAGCGCGAAATGGGCCTGATTGCGTTGAAGTGACATCTTGAGCGCATAGGGCAACTGAAAGTCCTTCTCCATATACTTGAAGCGATCGAGCTTCATCCCGCTGTGAATAAACATGCCGACTGCAATGGCGATCAGTACAAACATCCCGATTAGTCCCAGCAGGCTGCCCGTTTCCATCGATCCTGTCATGGACTTGATATTGTTGTTTTCAAAGAATGTATCAAGGAAAATCAGGAATGCAACCCCCGCTGCGCAGAGAAAAACGCCCAAGCCGGTCCATAGACCCACGCTGCGTTTGACAGCAGTATAATCGTAAGCCTCTTCCTCTGTCAGCACTGGTGCTGCTTCCTCAATCCCGGCTGGTTGAATACCGAGCTCAGCTGTTAACTCCTCGATATTGCCAAATTCCGAAATCACAATACCAATCGCCTCATTCTCTGATTTGCCGTCTCGCTTCAGTTCCAAGTATTTATCTTCCATCCCCGAGAGAAGCTCCTGTTTCAAATGCTCCACCTCGGAGGTCTTCGGCAGATTAGCAAACATGTTTTCCAGATACACCATAATCGTCTCCATGCTCTGTCACCACTCCCTGATAAATAGATTCACAACCTCCTGCGTAACCTTCCATTCCTCGCATTTTTCCTTGTAATAATCGAGGCCGAGCGGCGTGATCCGGTAATACGTGCGCCGCTTCCCAAGACTCTCATCCCTGTAGAATGATTCAATGTACCCGTTCTTCTCCAATCGGGTGAAGGCAGAGTATAGTGTCGTCTCTTTCATCACATACTTCTCATCTGTCAGCTGTCTGATGTTTTTGGAAATCTCGTACCCGTACGACTCCCCTTCCAGCAGCATATAGAGAATTAGCGTATCGTTGTAGCCGCGTATAACGTCACTGCTGATCACAAAAGGTAATCCTCCTCCGTTACTTCATCTGTCGTAGTAGTTGAAGTATATCACAACTTACTACGACAGGTGAAGTAGTTAGACCTAAAATAGGCAAAAAAATCCGTACCTGGATTAGGCACGGATGATAAATACTTTTATTTGAGTTGAAATCCACCATTTTATTGAATAGCAGAGAGCACATCCAGCAGCATGGATTTGAACTTCGGACGGTCAATGGCCTCACAGACACGTACATTCGGCTCTTTACCGAAACGTCCGTTGATATCCACAACGCTATATCCGCGTGTTAACTCTCCTGCTGCTTCTACATCCACATAATACTGACCGGATTTGGTCATGAGCGACTCATCTGCGGCAACAGCCATCAGCAACGTATCTGGGTGAGTGGTGCCATTCAGTTTATGTACCGATTTGTTAAACTGCATAACCACTTTGTTGATGGCTGTGAAGAAATTGGTACCCGATGTACCCAGCGCTGCAATTTCAGCGTGATCATCATCATCCATAACAGAATACTGCGTACACATCTCCCAGCCAACCATGGTGATCGGAATGCCTGCGTGCAATACAATTTTGGCTGCTTCCGGATCTACATAGAAGTTATACTCCGCGGCTGGTGTGATATTACCCAGTGCATTATTCGTTCCACCCATGATGTAGAGGTGGGCAATCTCCGGAATAATGGTTGGGTCCTTCTGGATTGCCATCGCAATGTTGGTCAGGGGTGCAATGGCCAGAAGCGAGATCTCGCCCGGATGTGCGTGTACCTTTTCAATGATAAAATCAACCGCATGCCCTGCCTCTGGACGCTGGTCCGCCTTCGGGAAATGGGCTCCGCCCATGCCGTCATCGCCATGTACGTCTTCCACTGTGCGGTGCTGGGCCTTGCCATAGGCCATCAATGGGCGTTCGCACCCTTTGTACACAGGCACCTTGCCGCCATGTCCTGCAACCTGTACCGTGTACAGGGCATTTTCAACCTCCTGGTCAAACTGTACGTTCCCGCCGGTAATCGTAATGCCCTCCACCTGGAAATGGTGCAGTGCCGTCAGGATCGCAATCGTATCGTCTCCTGCTGTATCTGTATCGATGATGACTTTTCTCATGATGCCGCGCTCCTTCGTCGAATTGATATTCATTCAAAATAAACACTAGGGTTTATTTTACATCAAAAACGTACCGATGACGATGGAAACGCCGATGATAATGGAACGCAGCAGCTGAGCTACCGCCATATTGCCTCGTGCGATTTCGTCACATACCCGCATCTTGGGGGTAAGGAAGTCAAATATAATATAGACCAGACACAAAATAATGATTCCCAGCGCTGACCAGAGCAGCATATCCAGCCACGAATGCGTAGAGAAGGACACCATGCCCACTATGATACACAGACCCAGCAATTTGCTGCCCATATACATGCCTGCCGCCTCGTTGCCTTTCGCGATTTCCTCGCTATCGTTATACCGGGTCAATTGGCTAAAAGCGAAATACCCGCATACCAATACAACCAGCAAAATGCCTATACCTACCGCTACATTCAGCAGGTTTAATCCCAAATTGTCCATTGCTTCTCCTCCTCATCATCCATCCGTTCATTGACCACAGCCGCACAATAATAGGCCATATCTCCGGTTACCTTCTCCCCGATCCGTGGCAATACACCAGCAAACCGTCCACCGATGACAAACACGCCTGTAAGCAAATAACCGCTGTATTGGCCATCCTCTGTCTGAATTACGGCCTGCTCCATCGGTACCAGCTGCTGATATATTTTAGGCTGATTATTATAATAGGCTGCGATCTCCTCATCTTCTTGCAGTTCGTCTGTTGTGTTGGAGTTCATCGGAGCGTGCAGCTGATGAGAATCAGCAGTTTGGTCCCCATGATGATCCGATTCCTCACCCAGCAGTGATGTACCTCGACCCTCGCGCCCCCAATAGCTTTTGGCTACATAAGGCATTGCGCTCCATTCGAAAGGCCCAGCTTCGAAATATGTCGGTAGCAGATACCGTGAAATGGAGGCTAGCTCTTCATCGTTAAACAGCCGAAATCCACAATATTCCAGGGTTTGTTCATTGCGTTCATAGAGCGACCAGACTGCCGCCATAAAGCCCTTGCTCTGCATCAGCACATGCTGTGCAGGATTCATCAGGCCCAGGCGGCCATCCTGAACCAATTCAAGCAGTGCTGCGCCGATGTCCACTCCGGTCGTTTCATCTCGATCATCGATTAGATATTCCAGGGGATAGAGGCGGTATAGCAGGTTGATCTCGCGTCCATGATGGTAGAGCGCTTCCCCTGGAATAATCTCCAACTCCTCCAGAGGAGCGTAGAACGTTTCATACCCCGCTTCCTGGCACAGCTTCATCAGATACTCCGTATTGGTCCGATCCTCCACATGCTCCCCAAATGAAGTAAAGGTCACCGGGCCCAGCAAACCCTGCTGTGCGTAAGCATCCAGCCAGCGGCGATAGCATTCCCGGATACATTCATCCATTCCTTTGGATGGAGCATGGAGCGATGTTTTTTCAGCCATTCCCACCAAAAAACCTTCCAATGCAGCTGCTTCAGGTATGCCGGTTGGGGTATCCGTATTATTTTCAATACATTTAGGTCCAGCTTTCCCGATAATCCAGTCCTGTCGAGTAATCCCGCCTGTCACCATCTCCATACGCGCCGCTGGAATCAGGCCGGGATGAATGCCCAACTGCTGCTCCAGAAATGAGTCGGGCATGTATTGCTGGATAAAACGCATCACCTTGTAGTAGATTCCGTCTACAGCCTCAACTGCTGTACGCAATTCCTGCATCTCCGCAGGGGAATAGACCGTCAATGCAGGCACACAATATTGCTTGCCATACATCCGGTGATAGGGTATCTGCTGTCCTGCTTTGCCCCTGAATACTTCTTCATGACTGAACGGCAGCTGGTATATATGCCTCATCAGTTCTAGCCTCCCGAACTGCGGAAGAAGCTGCCAAAGCCGCTCGATTTTGAACTGGATTTGCTGTAAGAGCTGCTATCCTTATTGCTCCGATAGGACGATCCGCCACCGTAGTAATAGTGCCCGCTGCTGGAGTCATACTCACATCCGGTATCGTATTCCGGGTCACACTCATCGCTATTGCTGCTACAACCGGATAATACGGCTGGCACTGCGAGCATTAGCGAGAAGGCAACCAGCTTGGCACGTGATCCGGGTTTGGGTTTGGAATTTTCGTCCATCACAGATCCACCTCCTTCATCAAAAACAACACTTTCTTGCGATCCGCATCCAGCACGGAATACACAAATTCATAGGTCCTACCGCCCCGCACCATGTAATGGTCCAGCAGTTGCTCGGCAAGCTCCATCGTGTACGATGAGGATTCTGCCAAATCCAATTCCTGAAATGCACTCCCATTCCACAGCATATATTCCGCACTGTACATAGAGGACATTTTGCACATCGCCAGTGCAGCGTCCGTAATCGCTTTACCGTATTCCGCAGGTTTTTGGTTGTCATACTCGGTTACGTAGACTGCATGCTCCCGACGATCCTCGCATTCATTGGACAGATGTGCCCAAAGCTTATTTTTCATCAGGGTCGCATCGACCAACTTGCGCATGAACAGCTCATCGCGAGTAACCGACACCTGCTCCAGTACCCCCGTCTCAACCTGCCGATCATCCGACCAGTTCCGATAAGTCAATGAATAATACATAACGATAACCTGCCTTTCTGTGAGCTCTAGGAGGAGCCGTTTCAATACACACAAACGTATTTAACGCACGAGAAGGAAAAAAGTTACACTGTTCCCGCTGACATGTAAAAAAGAACAGGTTATCGATTCCGTTCCCCAAGCATGGGACTCAAGCGTTAACGAATCTCACAAGCCTTATATGGTGATTACATGTGAGATACAGATTTTAGCGAACCTGAGAGATGTTATCTTGGAAAAAAACGACCTAAAACAACGATAACATCCCCTTCATGAGGAAATAACATCTCTGTAGTTCGTTAGATATTCGATGTGTTGATTTTGAAGCCAATAAGATCTCCTCGGTTCGTTAGAATGTCGGATACTTAAATCCGTTGAATCATGGGGAGTCGTCCCTGAAGCGCAAAAAAACTGCCCCAAAGCCAATGCATGACTTATGAGACAGCCTCCTTGCTTGCACAAGATGCTAGATGCTAGATGCTAGCTCCTATTCCTATGGCTATTGCTGTTTCTGTTTCCAATTCCCTTCCAGCTTACACGCATGGCTTATAATTCGGCCCACTGGGCGAGCAGTTCGTTGTATTCCCCCGACAATTGCTCTCGCTCGTTCCACATCCGTTCCAAAGCAAGTGGATCATTCGCCACCGTTTCGAGCTGTTCATCCAGTTCCCGGAGCCGGGTCTCCAGGTGTGCCATGACCTGCTCCAGTTTCTCCGCAGTACGCTCGCTGTCACGGCTCTTTCCAGTGTTCCCAGCCTGGAAGAAGGATGGATTATTCAGCTTGCCTGATCCACCTGCAGCCGCAGTCCCGTGAGAAGAACCCCCTGCTCCTGCCCCGATGGCAGTACCTCGGGGTGACGTCTCCGCTCCTGCTGTAGCCTGATTTGCCGCGGCTGCGCGGGCTTGCAGATCCAGCTTCTTCTCGCGATAGGCTTCATAGTCTCCCAGATAAGCGGTCATCCGCCCATTCTCCAGTTCCCACACGCGGGAAGCGAGTCGATTGACGAAGTAGCGGTCATGCGAGATGGCAAGCACCGTGCCTTCAAAATCAACCAGCGACTCTTCGAGCGCTTCCCTTGAAGCAATATCCAGATGGTTGGTCGGTTCATCCAGCAGCAGCACATTCGGCTTGCGCTGAACCAGGAGAGCCAGCCTTAGCCGTGTCCATTCCCCTCCGGATAACTGTCCTACCGAGCGGAATACATCTGCTCCATAGAATAGATATCGGGCCAAAATCCCGCGTGCTTCTCCTTCTTCCACGCCCGCTTCCAGACGGAAGTACTCCAGCACATTCAGCTTCGGATTGGCAGGCTCCTCCTGTTGGGCCAGATAGCCAACATCTACACGTGCACCCCACTCCAGGTTCCCTGCACTCGGTTGTTCCTCTCCCAGCAGCAGCTTGAACAACGTCGTTTTGCCTGAACCATTACGTCCAATAAGGGCAATTTTGTCGCCATATTCAAGTAATCCCGAGACACCGCGCAGAATCGGACGTTCTCCATAAGACTTTTCGACTTGTTCTATCACAGCCACCCGTTTTCCCGTACGATCTGTAGGGCTTACATCGAAGTCGGCATTACGCCGCTCCAGTACCGGGCGTTTCACCTGTTCCATCCGTTCAATTGCTTTACGCATTGAAGCTGCACGCCGAAAGAACTTTTCATTACCCCCGACTCGGCCCCATTCTTCCAGTTGGCGGATCGTTTCTTTCATTTTTTTGATCACCTTCTGCTGCTCCTTGAACGCCTCAAATTGCTGCAGCAGACGCTGTTCCTTCACTTTCATATATTCCGTATAACCACCAGCTGACGTCTGCGCTTCTCCATTCTCAAGCTCTAACGTCCGGGATGCTACACGGTCCAAAAAGTAGCGATCATGTGAAATCAGGATAATCGTGCCTGTATACTCGCGCAAAAATCCTTCCAGCCATTCCACCCGCTCCAGATCAAGGTGGTTGGTCGGCTCATCCAGCAATAACAGATCAGGCCTTACAATTAGCTGTGAAGCCAGCACAACCCGGGTCTGTTCACCACCAGACAATGAACCAAACGGCCATCCGTAATGCTCCTTCGCAATATCCAGACCGTCCGCCACCTGATCGATCCGGGCATCCATCTCATATCCACCCTCGCGCTCGAACTGGTCCTGCAACGCCGCGTACCGCTTCAACAGTCGCTCCAACTGGGTTGGATCGGATGCACAGTCCGGATCGGACATCTGTTGCTCCAAATCCTTCATTTGACTCCGGCACGCCATAAGCTCCCTGAATCCAAGACTCAGCACATCCAGCACTGTGTAATCGTCCATTCCTTCCGGCACCTGAGCGATGTAACCGATTCGTGTATCCTTCTTGATCATCAATTGTCCTTCATCCGGCTGGCTCAGTCGTGCCAACAGACGCATCAATGTCGTTTTACCGCTTCCGTTGCGGCCGATCAGGGCGACCTTGTCGCCTTCCATAATTTCAAATGTAATGCCGTCCAGCACCAGATGTGCTCCGTGGTATTGGGTCAGTTGTTGTGCGCTAATCATCATCATAATAAGGTTCCTCCTATGGATTGGAAGATCCTGACCGCAACACAAAAAGAGCCGCAGGAGGTTAGCTCCGCGGCCCTTCAGAATTCAAGCAATATTGCTTATCGTCCGAATGAGGTCAAGGCAGGCATCTTCTCGCAAATGTTAACTTCCGTATATTCAAAATTGGACAGACTTCTCCCGTTGGTTGGAAAAGTATGAACAATGCCAGCCATAGCAATCGGCAGCTGGCTAATACGGTTGTTAAGCATCTCGTGATTCACCTGTCTTCACCTCCCTTGTCATAATTAATGTCAATATATCACAGACAAATGTATTCCTGCAACCATCCCGTCCGCCCAAATCAATGTTACTGAGACGCACTCATCACATTAGTCCCTTCTACGTCGTCGCATGACCACATTTACAATAATGGTCGTAATTAGCGTGAGCAGGCCGGAAGTCATGAGGGATACTCCTATTAAGGCATATCCAATTCCGTTCCAGCCACCTATATCCACACTAATCATGACTATAACGGCTCCGCCCAACACCACCACACATGGCAGAATATAGTGGGCCCATGTCATACGCTGACCTTGCAATCGATAGATCACCCATCCGATCGACAGCAGTACAACCCAAACAAGGAGTATCCATAGAACTAACCCTGTCATTGAAACGCCCCCTTCTCCTAAACTCAGCCCGTTTCTCACGAATCCAAACTGAAGCCGATATCCGTTGACTTGATATATGAATATGACAGGATTGTATCACATCATAAAGCCCTTCATTCCACAAACATTTGAGTTCGTGAATGAGGGCTTCCTGATTTTTATGCGATGATGAGATTTGCCAATTTCTCCGAATGGAACAGTTCCATTTTATAACGAATGACGTTCCGCGCTTCAGCAATGCATTCCGGGTAAATCGCGTTAGGGTCCCATAACTCGGTTGTGCTTAAAATTTCGCGAGCTTTTTTGAAGTATGCGTGCTTATATCGCTGGATATATTGATTTTGCAAATGCCCAGCTGAACGGAATCGGATAACTCCTGATCCGAGTTGGCAGAGCCGCCGTGAAGGACGAGAGAAATATCGACCAATTGGCTGATTTCTTTCAGAATATCCATTTGCAGCTCCGGTTTGATGTGCTTTGGATACGGAAGCAGCATGCGCAATCTCCACCGCCTGCTTGGTCAGCGCCACATTTTCTTCATAAGGGAGCAGAGAGCCGTCAATCATGACAGAAGGACGGCGCAGCTTCAGGTAACGTTGGAGCTTCGTTGTACCAATACAACCACAGTCAGGAATACATTTCCGAAGTCATGAAATACGCTACGCTTTACGTAACGGAAGGGTACGATGCGATTACAATACCGCAACCGGGTAAAGCAGGGTATCGAGAGGCATTGCAATGATCTGATGCTCTTTAATCGGTTCGAGCGCGCATAATTCGGTAATAGCGCTTTTTGTTGTACTTCTGGGCGATTTTGGGGTACATATAAGTCAGAAAGTTACTATCTTACAAGAGCTAAAACAAGCTGCGGTCCACGCTCGTAGTTTCGCTTCAAGGGACACCTGACTTCGTTCAGACATTAGAAAAACTCCCATTATATTGACGTAGAAAGTTTTGTTTTTTCTACTGTCTACTATGATGGGAGCATATCAATGCAATTCAACCTGGCTTTTTTATGTTCCGTTAAATGCCTGCTCCATCTGTAAATACGTGCTGCTCAGCCGATTCAAATTGGTTTAAAACATGCAACCGCAAGCTTTGAAAATCATGTGATGCTTTTTTACGAGGATACGACAATTCTACGGGTACAATTGAACTGATCTCACCGGGACGAGGTTTTAAAATAACGACTCGATTGGCCAAAAAAATAGCTTCGTCAATATCGTGCGTAACAAAAATCATCGTTGTTTTATTGGTTCTCCAAATATCGAGCAGCACTTCTTGCATATGAGACCTGGTAAATGCATCAAGTGCGCCAAAAGGCTCATCAAGCAGCAGCACCTTTGGATTCCGCATCAAGGCCCGGGCAATGGAGACACGCTGCGCCATTCCTCCCGACAACTCGCGTGGATAAGATTTCTCGAAACCTTCAAGCTTTACCAGCTTAATCAGATCGTCGACTTTGTCCCGAACCTCCTTGTCGCGAAGCGACAAATCTGAAGCGATATTCTTTTCCACCGTCAACCACGGAAATAATCGATGCTCTTGAAAAACAAATCCTTTTTCAATCCCCGGTCCTTTAATGGGCTCGCCATTAAGCCCAACGAAACCGGAGTAGGCTCTATCTAACCCGGCAATGATACGCAGCAGTGTGCTTTTGCCGCAGCCGCTTGGGCCAATAACCGTGACGAACTCGCCTTCTTTAATCGTTAAATTGATATCATGGAGTGCGTGCACTGTTCCTTTGCCTGTCGAAAACTGTTTATCAAGGCCCTCAATAGTAAGCAAAACGGAAGAAGTCACCTGATCACCTCTGCAAAATTATATCCGATAAAATGTATGTAGTTACTAGGCTATCATTGGATTATAGTAGTGTCAACACTCATTTGATTGAACCCTTAATCGGATCAAACTCAACTTGACTTATAGGGATTATTGGTATAAATTTTAGACTATCTTTTTCCTCTGTGTGAATTCATCACCCTAACAAAGGGACCTCTGGTAAACGATCAATCGATCACTCATCTCAACCATAACACGCTGTCAACCATTCCAATGGAGACTGTTAATAATATACTGAAAATAAAATAAAGAAGGTGCATTTTTGAGCGTATCAAGCAGAACAACTGCCAACACAAAGATCAACCAAGCACCTAGCAAACAGACTCTCTTTGCGTTGGCGCTAGTACTCCCTGTTACCACTCTGAGCATTTGGCAGATTCTCGGAGATTTGGGGCTGATTTCTAATCTACTCTTTCCAACTCCTTATGTCATCGGGAAGACTCTAGTCGAGCTCGCTAAATCCGGAGTTCTATGGAAACATATCGACGTAAGCGTTCAGCGCGTAATGATGGGATTCCTAATAGGGGCAAGCCTCGGTTTATTGTTCGGCATTGCTGTCGGATTATTCAGGAGAACAGAGAAGCTCGTTGATCCGACTGTCCAAATGATACGCATGATTCCAAGCTTAGCTATCGTACCTCTCTTCGTGCTGTGGTTTGGGATTGGCGAATTGTCGAAAATTCTTATTATTGCCCAGGCTACCTTCTTCCAGCTCTATATTAATACGTTTTTAGGCATTCGCAACGTAGATAAAAAGCTGTTTGAAGTGACGTATGTGCTGGGTTACAGTCGTATGAAACAAATTATTCGTCTCGTTCTTCCGGCGGCGCTGCCCAGTATTTTGTTGGGTGTCCGTATCTCATTCGGCATTTCATGGCTAGGGCTGGTCGTTGCCGAGCTCATCGCTTCGACTTCAGGAATTGGCTACATGATGTCCGATGCTCGTCAATTTGCAGATACACCGGTCGTGTTCGTAGGTATATTTCTGTTTGCCATACTTGGTCTTACGGCAGACAGCTTAATCAGACTGCTGCAGCATAGGCTGCTCCGTTGGCAAGCTACCATCAACAGATAAGGAGGGAAACTTATGAGCAGCCAGACCAACGAATCGCGTACAGAGCGCAGGCCTTCCCAAGAACGGCAAAAAAACAGCCGCTCCAGCAGCAGCCGTCCCGTCTCCGGGCAAGAGAATGCGTTAAACGATTCTACTGACCCCTCTGCCTCTCAAACCAAGACGCGTTTGCGCTTATTTTCATTCGATTCCATTCAAGGCGCTATACTGCCGATCATGATTTTGTCCGTCTGGCTCATTATCGATTGGAGCGGCAGCATTCCAAAAACGCTGTTGCCTTCCCTTTTTTCCGTAATAGAGGTTTTTGGAAAAATGCTGGTGTCTGGCGAATTACTGTCGCATCTTGGTTTCAGTTTAGAGCGCGTAGCATACGGTTTCTTGATAGGTGGCCTATTGGGACTCGGATTGGGCATCCTAGCAGGACTCGTACGCAAAATCGATTATTTGATCGATCCCAGTCTGCAAGTGCTGAGGCTGGTACCGCATCTGGCCATAGCACCTCTTATTACGTTATGGTTCGGCTTCGGTGAAATGTCTAAAGTTGTCATTATCGCATCTGGAGCGCTATTTCCGCTTTATATTAATACTTACATTGGTATCCGAAATGTCGATAACCAGTTGTTTGAAGTTTCGGATATTCTGCAATTCAATAAATGGCGGCGCATAACAAAGCTTATTCTGCCAGCAGCATTGCCGAATATACTGATGGGTCTAAGAACTTCTATTGCGGTTTCCTGGATTAGTCTCGTCGTAGCGGAATATGTAGGAGCCTACCAGGGGGTTGGGTTTCTGATTAATGAGGCCAAACAAAACCTCAAGCCTGAAGTTATTTTTGTAGGTATTCTCGTGTTTGCTATTGTAGGAAAGGTGCTCGATTCTTTGATTAAACTGCTGGAGCTACGTCTGCTGAATTGGCGGGATAATTACCAAGGTTAACCGAGATGTTTTTCTGAAATTATGCCTATTTTGAAAGGGGCCTCATCCTATGATAAAAAAATCTCCCCATAATCATCGTACGTTAAGGTTCACCATTGTTTCTTTGTTGCTATTCTCTGTTCTCCTTTTGCAAGCTTGCGGCGGCCAATCTTCTAGTGAACAACCCGTTCCTTCCGAATTAAATTTTGGCTATATCGGCTCCAATGCGCTTAATATGCCGACAGGCGCCGAGGGCTGGGGACTTCATAAAGGAATTATTCAGGAAGAATTAAAAAAACACGGTATTGAAACAATTAATACTTTCGGTTTCCCTAATGGACCGGACGAATCGGAGGCGTTGATCAGCGGTCGCTTAAATGCCGGAGCGGTTGGCGACACGCCTGCCATTATTGCCTATTCGGGAGGCGCTAAAACTCGCTTTGTCGGTCAAGTCAATGTGGGCCTTAAAGCATTTGTCATCGGCAAAAAGAACGGCCCTACTACTGTCAAAGAACTTGAGGGCAAAGTCATCGCGGTACCAAAAGGATCGTACAATCACCGATACATTATCGGTTTGCTTAAACAAGAAGGCGTCACCAACTATGAGCTCGTGCATATGCTTGGCTCCGATGCGGCTGCAGCCATTGCAAGAGGCGATATCGACGCCAATGTAGGATATGGAAAAGATGCGTTAGCTTTGCTGAAGGAAGGCTTTCCACTTATTCATGCATCGGATGATACTCCGGATTTGGCAGGTTCCAGTGTAACGATTGCAACGGAAGATTACCTGAAGAAATTCCCTGACTTTCCTAAAGTGTGGAATGACGCCCGTGGTAAAGCGCTTGCCGATCTGAAGCAGCATGAAGAGGAATATTATGAATTTATGTCTCAAGTTGTCGGCATGGATGTCGACAGTGTAAAAAAACTTTACCCGATCAGCATACTGACAGATGAGCCGGTCACGGATAAAGTATTCTCGCAATTAGAGGATGTAAAACAATTTTTGCTTGAAGAGAGTCTGTCGAAACAAGAATTTAAAGTTGAGGACTGGGTGGCTAAGTAAATCACATTTATTCGTTTTTGAGTAAATATAATGGCTTATGACGTTTTTAAAACCGATAAAACCTGTGTGAGTAGTTATATTTATCCGCATAAAAAACGATAGACGACGATGAAGGGTGGTTTGATGATATGAGTAAAAAGGCTACAGAATCCTTGAAACTTCAAACGGATGTGTTAGTCATTGGCGGTGGTCCGGCCGGCGCATGGGCAGCAATCGCCGCAGCCGAGCAAGGCGCGAGCGTCATTCTTGTCGACAAAGGCTATTGCGGAACAAGCGGAGCGACGGCGCCTTCGGGAACGGCTATATGGTATGTGAAGCCTGAGGAGCAAGCGCGTGAAGATGCCATGATGAGCCGGATGGACATGGGCGGCAATCTGGCGGAACGTCCTTGGATGCAGCGCGTGCTTGATCGGACGTACCACAGCATGCACCAAATCCGCGATTGGGGCTATCCTTTCCCTATCGACGAAACGGGGGGTCCGAATTACATTAGCGTCCAGGGCCCTGAATATATGCGCCTTATGCGCAAACGAGTGCAAAAAGCCGGCGTTCGCATTTTGGACCATAGTCCTGCATTGGAACTGCTGTCCGATAGTCACGGCGTGGCTGGAGCAATCGGCATCAATGAGCAGACGCGACAGCCATGGCGCGTTGATGCCGCAGCGGTCGTTATCGCTACAGGTGGCTGCGCATTTTTAAGTAAAGCGCTTGGAACCAATGTCCTGACGGGAGACGGTTATCTACTGGCAGGAGAAGCCGGAGCTGATTTTTCGGGAATGGAGTTTTCAACGGCTTATGCGATCGTGCCACATTTCTCACCGGTTACGAAGACGGCGCTATATCAGTTTGCAACGTTCTACTACGAGGATGGAAGAGTCATTGAAGGAGCCGGATCGCGCAGAGGCCGATCGATTATCGCCAAAACACTGCTCAAAGAGCCCGTTTATGCACGTCTGGATAAAGCCGATGAATCGATAAGGTTAGCGATGAGAAAAGCGCAGCCTAACTTCTTCTTATCCTTTGACCGGCTTAAAATCGATCCGTTCACTGAAAGATTTCCAGTCACCCTGCGATTCGAAGGAACCGTGAGAGGTACAGGAGGCATCAACATCGTCGATGAAACCTGCGCAACAAAGGTGCCGGGCTTATACGCCTCCGGCGATGCGGCGACCCGCGAACTGATCTGCGGCGGCTTTACTGGCGGCGGTAGCCACAATGCGGCATGGGCCATGTCCTCGGGGTATTGGTCTGGCGAAGGGGCGGCTCAATTTGCTTTGAAGCAAGGGGCTAACCGCTTCAATCGAAATGCCCGCGGATTATCCGAGCTTTCCGGCGTTCCGACACAAGCGGATTCCACCAAGAACAGTATAAGCACGGAAGAAGTCGTTCGTCAGGTTCAGGATGAAGTGTTCCCTTATGATCGCAACTGGTTCCGTAGCGAAGAAGGTTTGACAGCATCACTCGACCGCCTGAATCATTTATGGCAGGAAATTAAACAAGGTGTTCGGACAACGGAAAGCAGTAGACTAGGTGTAAGAGAAGTCGCCGCTATGACGGCTACGGCCAGATGGATGTATGAAAGCGGGCTGGCAAGACGCGAAACTCGTGGGATGCATGTCCGTACAGACTTCCCTGCACGTGATGCAGCGCAGCACTACCGACTGATTAGCGGCGGCTTGGATCAAATATGGGTGAGGCCGAACATGGCAACCACAAACCGCAATGTAGAGGAGGAAGTTAAAAATGATTGAAATATTGAGCGCAGAGCGCTGCATTAGCTGCAACCAGTGCGTAAGAGTTTGTCCGACTAACGTATTTCAGGAAGTGGAGAACGATATTCCGATCATAGCGAGACAATCCGATTGCCAAACTTGTTTTATGTGCGAACTGTATTGTCCGGTAGATGCGCTTTATGTCACGCCGAATGCCGATGGAATCGAGCTCGTTCAAGAATCTTCGGTCATTGAAGATAAGCTGATCGGCGGCTATCGAGAACGAGTAGGCTGGGGAAAGGGAAGAAAGTCGACCGCATCGGACGATGAGTCATATCTCGTCTTTCGCAGGACAAAAGAAATGGTCATGCAAAGCAGTAAGTAACCAAACTGCACCTCTAGTCTTCGACGCCAATACATGGCACGGAGGCAGCCAAACTGGCGACTGGAGGTGCAGTTTTTTTGATGCATGCGCTTCGAGATCCTTCCTGGTTAGAATCTGACTTTTTTAAATATACGTAACCATTCATAAAGTTCAATGTGTATGCATTTATTTTACACAGGAAATGAGAAGAGATGCTACCCCTATGAAGTTAAAAAAACGTTCTTTCAAGTTTTATTTTATTACCAGGATTGTTAACTATTCCACAAACAAAAGTAAATCACTTCCAATTACTAAACTCAAAATAAAGGTAGTAGTACTTGAATTTTTTATCCATTAATAGCACCTTCAGAAAAATAGATTCTATCTATCTATATGACTCACTGTATTATCATGTTTTACTACATAATTTTCAAAGGTTCGATTTTTTTCATAGCTTTATGAATTCAGTATGGATCGGACTTCTTCCAGAATGCACCGTATACCTTCTACCAGATCGGAGCCAAAATGCTTGACCAGCTCCCTTAGCATATTGTCATCGATCCGGGATTCAAGCTCCTGTTCAGCGCTATCGGAACACCTGTTGATATCGGCACAACGAAAAGGCTCCTAATCGGGTTCCCTGCCCAATTAGAAGCCTTTTTAGATGTCTTTTTGTCTCCGTTTTCTATTCACCACTGGCTGCTCATCCTGCACTTGTCCTTCTGGCCCTGTTGCCTCGTTGCTACTGTTGCTATTGTCGCTCCAATAGAACCCGACGTCGTTAGAGCCTGCATCTGCAAGTTTCACTTCAACCAGTTGGCAAAAAAGTCCCGATAGCCCTCTTTCATGATCGTGCGCGAAAAAGCACCAAAGGCATACTCACGGTTGTCTTCCGACACACTGCGCGGCGCAGCAGCAGCCATGTTCACCAGTTCAAACCAGTTATCCTCATTGCCTGCAAAGGCATGCGTTGATCGAATGTGACCATAGCAGGCATGCTCCGGTTTCACCACCATTTTGCCCATCGCCATGGCTTCGGTCAGCGGCATCGCAAACGTATCAAAGGCCGAACAGCTCCAATACACCTTGGACGAGTTCATCAGGGTGAATACTTCATCCTGTGTCAGCGCGAATTGCAATTTTACATTGTCCGGAATGTTGTATTTCTTCATGCTTTCCTCATAGCGGCGACCGCCGAATACCATGTATACTTCCTTGTCCGGGTTCTGCCGGGCGTATTCCAGCACCAGATCCGGGCGACGATTCGCTTCATCCCGACCGATCCAGAGCACACGATTATGCACAACCTGACTCGGGTCGTAGTGGCGGTTTGCGAGCTCTTCGCTAAAGCCAATCGGGATGACGTTCACGTCATGTACACCAAAATTGCGGCCCAGTTCTGTTTTCAAAAACTCCGTCTGCACAATTGCTTTATCTACCATCGTATAAAATGGCTTCATCATCTCATACCCCGTCAGCGCCGGGTCGGGAAAGCTGTGCGGGAACAACACACTCTTCGGTAAAAACATCTTTAGGAACGTAAACCCAGATACGGTGTAGATGACATGCTCTATATTTTGGCTGTATATCTGGTCCAGTACGATATCATAGTTCACCAGGTCGCCCTTCTCATGCTCATAACCCGGCAACCAGTCATACCCGCTGACATGGCGCTCCGGCGAGATGAACACAATCTCCACGCCCAGCTCCAGCCCGATCTGCTTCAACCGATCCGCAAATACGCGCGGGCCCTGGGCCTCCGTGAATTGAATTTTACGCATTACGAGTCCTACTTTACGCATGTTCTGCACCCCTCATTTCTATTCCCTACAACACTGCTTCATGCACTGTTTCAGCGTCATTGCCGTCTCGTGCCACTGGTTCTGCAGCTGTTCCTCGGGCCACACACAGTCTGCGCTTCTTAGATCGCCATCAATCAGACGCAGCATCCAGAGCGAGAACACAATGGCATAGGCACTGTACCACCTTTTAAAAGAAACCCGTTCAACCTGAACGCTATGCCGCTCCAGCCCGTCCAGATAAACATCAATAATCCGCTCCCGCAGCTCAGGCGTAACGGTCCTCGGGAACAGTGGATGCGATAGATCCACCAGATGATACACGTCCCAGAGAGCCGTATTCAGATGCGCATGCTCCCAATCGATAATTACCAGCCTGCCATTCACATCCGCCATGTTGCCGGGATGGAGATCACCGTGACACAAGACACGAGGTAATTCCTCCTCTGCCGTATGGATTAGCGCGGCAATGTTGTTCCAATCCGATGGTGAAAGCGAGATCTCCAGTTTGGACAACAAATCAGCGGTCGATTCCTTTTGCCCAAGCAGATCATTCAACATGTCCCGGATTGGCGGTTTCTGACCCACCCGGGGCAGCTCAGTCCAATCAGCAACAGATAACGTGTGCCACTCCGCCATATGTACAGCAGCAGCCAGCATCGTCTCCTCCCGCGAATCATGCACCAGTTCGCCCAGATCCTCATAGATGATCCAGCTCTGTTCCGCGTTAATTTCACGGTCTGATGCAGCAATTAGCGCTGGATAGATAGGCGGCAATACAGACAGCACATGCCTCGACATCCATTGCTCGCGCCCATGTTGTGCAGGATTGGTCAGCGGTTTGAAAATATAACTTTCCCCGGTATGAACAGTGAAACGCTCCACATATTTACCATTCATGCCTTTGTAGAGCCGTTCCCTGCTTGTTATATATTGTTCATTCAACGTCCCTGCGGGAGTCACCCAGCGATGCGCCTGCACGTCTTCATTCACGCCATTCACCTTCCATTTCGTTCCCCAGGCTTGGAGCTGGTGCTATTCATGTTTGCCTTTGCAGCCCTACTTCTGCACACGCTCCGTGCCCGCCTATCCGTTATTATTTCTATCCATCATACGTTGCCGTTCACAAGCCTGCAAGCTTTGAGTGAAAGCACTTTTCCTAGCGTTAAATAAGAGATTTAGAAATGTTGGTTGCAATTTAGTTAGTAATCACTTACTATACAATCATGAAGAACAAACCTCATGTAGACAGCAAAAAGAAAGACATCCTACAAGCGGCGATGCGCTTGTTTGCAACCAAAGGCGTTGACGGCATTTCCGTCAAAGAGATTGGTGACGCCGCCGGAGTAACGGATGCGGCGATTTACAAACATTTTAAAAACAAAGATGCCGTTGCCCTTGAGGCCTTCACCCAATATTGCGCGGACTATACTGCATTAATTGACGGGTATGTTCGCCAGGATGGTCCGGTGCTCGAACGCTTCCGGCAACTGATTACCGAAGTTCTCCACCTGCATGATGAAGATCCCTATGGACTGCTGCTGATTTCACAAAATCATGAGATTTTCATTGAAGCTGGAAGCAGTGAGGATTACCGCCAACCGCTGGATGCGTTGATTGATCTCATCGATCAGGGGATTATGAGAGGTGAACTTCCCGCTCAGGACTCACGGCTCACAGCCGTTCTGGTTATTGGTGCTATTACGCGCATGGCCGTCTCCAGTATGCAAGGTGAGCTGCCGGAGCTGCTTGTTCCATACACCCGGGAAACCATTCATCGCCTTGCGTTGATGTTAGGCCAGGGGGCAACTACTATGGAGCAGAAGCGGGCGGAATAGCTTTGCGAAGGTTGTTCCGGTCTGTCAGGGATCAAGAGATACATCTAATCGCCCAGTGCTCCAGTGTAAAATCATTCTTTTAAAATAGAAGCTCCGGCTTCAACTAACGTTCAGGAGGTTCCTGAACGATGGCCAGGTCATTCGTGACCTTTTCTTTTTGCACACGAGGTTAGTGTTCATTAACTAAAAAGTCAGGACGTGTCATCATGATGAAGAAAATATTAATTATTCAAGGCAACCCCGTCTCCCCCAGTTACAATGGCGCAATCGCCGAAGCTTATCGTAAAGGCGCTGTGCAGGCAGGTGCCGAGGTTCGTATGATCACCCTAAACGAGTTGGAATTCAACATAAATTTAGCCGGTGGATACCGAAATAAACTTCCACTCGAACCCGACTTGCTGGAAGCCCAAGAGGCGATTAAATGGGCAGAGCATCTCGTATGGATATTTCCGATTTGGTGGGGAGGACCTCCTGCCCTGTTGAAGGGCTTCATTGACCGGATCTTCATGCCAGGCTATGCCTTCAAATATCACAAAGGTAAACTTTTTCCGGATCAACTGCTCAAAGGCCGCACCGCACGCATGATCACCACCATGGACGGTCCGAACTGGTACTTCAAATGGTTCCAGGGCGAGCCCGCACACAAAATGATGAAGATCTCCACCTTTGCTCTGACAGGCATCAAACCTGTGCGCATAACACCTGTAGATCTGGTGGGCAAACAGTCCGAGGAACAGAGAAAGAATTGGCTGGAGAAAATTGAGCAGCTTGGACGGAAATTGGGGTAAAAAACAACTCGTTCTTGAAGGGTTCTTCATATAATGTTATCACTAAATTAAACAATATATTCTTCTAACAATTTATATTCGAGACTATTTACATTTAATAGAAAGAAATTAAACTTAACCAAAAAAGATACTGCGTGCATAAGCACAGCAGTATCTTTGTCCATAGATGAACGCTATTCAAGTGGATGGGACAACTCAACTTCAAGACAGACTAGGCTTTCACGGCAATGCCTTCATAGAACCGACGAATAACCTTCTCTGCTGGTTTACCGTAAACTCCGTATCCATCATCGCTCAGGGCATCCTGCTCCTGATGCAGATTTGCGCTCCAGTCCCACAGACCAAAGCCGCGTACCCATTCACGCTGGCTGGCATGACGGAACATGGCTTCATAAAACTGCTCCTGTTCTTCCACGCTGACCGCACCTTCTAACCCCCAGTCGTTCGGTACTTGTGCCGATCCACTGCGGCTAGGGCACCCCGCTTCTGCGAAGAAAAAAGGTTTGCCGTAGGGTGCAATGACACGCTCAATCCGATCCAGCTGTGCCTCCCAATCCCCAATCGGATAGTAACCGCTGGAGGAAATGACGTCTACGGCGTCCCACCACTTCACATGGTCTTCCTGATACTTGTCGGTGTTGTAAGACACAAGCCCGGAGTATACTTCACGAACCCCCGCGATTACCTCGCGCCATTCTTCATCACGGCGCTCGGATTGCACCATCTCACAGCCCACAATAAACATCTCGCATTTCTCACGCTCTGCAATGGCTGCATAATGCTTCTGATACGCAGTATAGCTGCGAAACCAGTCTTTCCATTTCGGCTCACATGGCGCATCGATATCAAAGAAGTTAATATGTGCACGCCATGTCCCATCGGTGCAATTGACGGTTGGTTTCAGAATGACCCGCAGTCCGAGCGTACGGGCATAACGGATCATATCCACCAATTCATCGTCTTCCACCATATGTTCACCCTCATATTTGACTTCTACAGCCTGCGGATGATCCTGATGTGCCGCCAGTGCAAAAATAACATGCGAACTGCCAGTGCGTTCAGCCATCAGACGCAAGGATTCTTTTGCTTCCGGCTTGCGGAAGTCTCCCCTGCCACTCATCCAGCCAAATGTAAATCCCTTGATGTATTCCATATGCATTGTTCCGCAATGCCCCTTTTTCAATTAATGTAAAATGAATGACCGAATGTATACACATCCAACTACGATTGCAGTACCATCTTCCGATCGCCGTTATCCCCAGATTTTTTTGAATCCCTGATGAAAGGGGAAATCCGAGGATAAATGTGAACACTTCGTTTCTTCAGATCGGTTCTGCACTCTCCGTTATTGTGTAAATTCCGGCTTTATTTAAAATTGTTTCACTTCAATCATAATTTTCCTTCCTCACGGTCTCCGGCAATGACTTCGTCAGTCTCGATCACGTAGTTTACAATTTCTTCGACAGTGGTATAGGCTACCCCAACGTATGTGTCGGCTGCACCATAATAGATGGCGATTCGTCCGGTCTCCGCATCATGCAACGTGGCGCACGGGAAGACAACATTGTCCACAAAGCCTTGCTCCTCGTACCATTTTTCCGGTGTCAGTACGAAGTTGGAGGAACGATATTTTACTTTCGATGGTTCATCCAGATCCAGAATGACTGCGCCCATACTATAAACAAAACCATTGCACGTACCCGTTACGCCGTGGTAGAACATCAGCCAGCCTTCGGACGTTTCAATCGGTGCCGGACCGCCGCCAATCTTGACCGATTGCCACCAGCCCTGACCACCTTTGCTCATGACATGACGGTGCTTGCCCCAGTACACGAGATCCGGACTTTCGCTCAGAAAAATGTCCCCGAACGGCGTATGTCCGCTGTCGCTTGGTCTGGACAACATCACATAGTTATCATTGATTTTGCGTGGAAACAACACGCCATTACGGTTAAACGGCAGCATTGGGTTTTCGAGACGGACAAACGTTTTGAAATCCTCGGTCTTTGCCAGACCCAGCGCAGCACCGTAGAAATCGGTACACCAGATGATGTAATACGTATCTTCCACTTTCACCAGACGCGGGTCGTATGCATAGTTCGGCATGAAGGGATCGCCCTTCTCATCCACAAAAGTAATGCGTTCCTCTTCAATTTTCCACTCCAAACCATCCTCACTCGATCCCATGTGCAGGTGTGGGCGGCCATTGATCGTTTCTGCGCGGAATACTCCGATGAATTTCCCTTCATAAGGAATCACTGCACTGTTAAAAATACGGGCTACTCCCTTGACCGGGTTACGCGGCACAATCGGGTTGGCGGAGTGCCTCCATACCGGACCTTCCGTTCCCTCCGGTTTATCCTCCCAAGGCATATTCGGCAATGCCTCTCCAACAATGTGTACATTTTTCATATCGACAACTGTCATCGTTTCATTTCTCCCTTCGTTTTTTATTTAACAGAGCCTTGTGCGAAGCCGTTGTAGATGTACTTCTGTAGCAGCAGGAAGATGATCATCGTTGGAATGATGGCGATCATGATCCCAGCGCTGATAACCTCCCACTGTGATCCGAATGGCCCCTTGAATTTGAAAAGAGCCGTGGAGATGACCTGCAAGTCTGTCTTGGGCATGTACAGGAATGGTGTGTAAAAATCGTTGTAGATGTTCACACCCTTCACGATAATGACCGTTACAATCGCCGGTTTCAGGAGTGGCAAAATGATTCTCCAATAAATTGTGAAGTAGGAAGCGCCGTCCAGCATGGCGGATTCATCCAGCGCGTTCGAGATGGAACCCAGGAATTGCAGGAAGATATATACCGCGATGATATCTGTACCCAGGTACATCACGATGGCCGCCCAGCGGGTATTGAACAGGTCAAGCGCATTGATGATCTGGAATGTGGCGACCTGTGTCGTTACACTTGGGATTAACGTGGCGAGCAGAAACGCGGCAACCATGATCTTTTTGCCCTTGAATTTGAAACGATCCAGCACATACGCGATCATGGAACCTGTTAAAGTGGCACCCACGATGGAGATGATCAGGATGATCATCGTATTTTTGAAACCAACCAGCATGTTGCCGTCCACAAAAGCCTTGGTATAGTTCGCAAAGTTCAGCCAATTGGCTGGTGGGGCCAGCGGACTGCTGGTCGCGTACTCTGCGTTGGTTTTGAGTGATGCAAACAGCACAACAACGATGGGTACAAGCGCAATGAACGCTGCGAGAATGAGTGAAGCATATTTGAATATGCTCGCAAGGGTGTATTTGAATTGGTGCACGTTCATTCCTCCCCTTTCATGGTGACACGCTGAACCAGCGTAACAAGAATAACAATAAACAGGAGCACAACAGCCATCGCTGATGCCAAGCCCAGCTTGCCGTACTTGAATGCCAAGTGAACCGTCTGGATGACAAACGTCTCACTGCCGTTGGAACCATCGGTCATGATATATGGAATATCGAACGCACTGATTGCGCCGCTAATCGCCAAGATCAGATTGAGCTGCAGGATGCGTGTAATACTCGGCAGGATGATATGGCGGAACTGCTGCCAGCGATTGGCCCCGTCAATATCCGAAGCTTCATACACGTCCTTTTGAATGGAAGAAATTGCACCCAGGAAGATGATGAAGTTAAAGCCCATGTATCTCCACACCGATGCGCCTGCGAGCGACACGTTAATAATGTTCGGATTCCCAAGCCAGAGCTGGGTGTATTGTCCGAGCCCTACGGCCTGCATGAGTGTATCGAGGGTACCATCCGGTTTGAAGAAAAAGAGGAAGATAAATCCGATGGCTACGCCATTCAGCAGATAGGGGAAGAACAATATGCCTTTAAAAAAGTTTTTGCCGCGGATTTTGAAGCTCAGAATCGTTGCAAAGTAGAGGGCCAGGCCCATTTGTACGAAGGTAGCCACAAAATAATACAAACTGACAATAAACACTTTGAAATACTCAGGGTCACTGAATATTCGCGTGTAGTTTTCAATTCCGACATAGTCAAACCTTTTGCTGTATCCGTTCCAATCGGTGAAGCTGTATTTGAACATGTTAATGACAGGTAAATAAGCAAACGTGAATAGCAGTGCCAGCGGAATGATCGAGAAGGCACAGATGATAAATATGCGTTGCGCTGAGTAGCCCCAGTTCGAAATCTTCAAGTATTTCATGCTCTCCACACCTCCAAGCGGTTCTGCCGCTTTTATATCGAAAGACTCCCGTCCAAATCACAAATGTTGCTAAATAATCAACCACCAAAGGTGGCATTTCACATCCGATTTTTGCTGCATCCAGATGCAAAATGCCGTATGAAAAGGGGAAATTCTCTCCCCTCAGCCAGGGCGTTCTGCCTGGCTTCATTTCAGCGGTGGTCGGACATGGGTAGCACCTTTACAGATCGATGTATACCCATAATCTGCTTATTTCGTCAGTTCTGTCCGCGCTTTAACCCATTTGTCATTCAGATCCTTCATGATGTCGTCATAGGACTCACTGCGGTTACCGATGGCAGCTTCGATAATGCGTTTCTTGAAATCAGGCTGCCAGAGGCCGATCTCGCCTTCGTTGTCGATTTTGTCAACCAGACCTTCCTGTCCTTCTTTGGCAGGAGTCAGTGTGGAGAATGTTACGTCTTTGTATTGATCCAAAATCGGTGGCAATTCCGCATTTTTGTCTGCGCTCATGCCTCCGCCTTGCTCAACTGCATAATTTGATTTCGCGAGGAACCAGTCAATCCACGCTTTCGCAGCAGGTTTGTTCTCACTGTTCACATTCATGCCGATGTTATAGTCTGCTGCGAGCGGAACGACCACATCACTTGCATTCGTAGGAAATGGCAGGAATCCAATATTATCCGGTGTATCTGTCAAACCTTGAATTTGTGTAATGGCCCAAGATCCAAGTGCCATCGTTGCAATTTTCCCGTTCGCCAGATCAGCCTTGGAGCTTTCCCAGTCGGTTGTGGTCGGATCTTTCTCAATCAGCCCATTTTTGGCTGCATCATAAAGCACTTTGTACAATTCATAGTGCGGCTTGCCAGCCACAAAGTTTTCATCCGTGTTCGGTTGATCAATGTTTACGTAGTCCACACTGCCTGCAACCGTCGGCAGATCTGCTTCCCACTGTGTCAAAGCCCAGCCGGAAGCATAGTTGGTGTACAGTGGAATCGCGTCTGTATTGTCTTTCACCAGTTGCAGTGCAGCCCGGAATTGCTCAGGCGTTTTGGGAACTTCCGCAATGCCAGCGTCTTTGAACACCTGTTTGTTATAGATGATGCCGGAGAACGTGATAACGGTTGGAATACCATATACCTGACCGTCAACCATACGCTCTTCAATGGCTGTGTACTTATCTTTCAACTCATCGTACGTGCCCAGCGGTTCGAAAAAGTCCGGAATGTCCGCAATCGGTACGCTGGTGGGGATCATCAGCACGTCACCATAATCTTTGGTACTCATACGAATCTTCACTTGTCCCTCATAATCGGCCAGTGCCTGGAAGTTTACTTTGACATCCGGGTATTCCTTATTGAACTCCGCAGCATAGTCTTTGAATACGGTATCAACAATATCGGTACGTTGTGTCAGGACAGTGATCTCACCCTTGATATCTGCAGGATCTGTGCTGATTTCCTCCCCTGCCTGTGAGGATCCACCTCCAGAAGAGCATGCTGCGAGCAGAGAAGTGATGAGCAGCATGGTAAGCAGAAGCATCCAGCCTTTGTTTTTATTCAATTGATTTGACCCCTTTCTTAAGTTAATTTAAGTTATCGTTAAGGTTACAAAATGAATTTTATTATGGTAACGCTTACCTGTCAATCAAATTATTTATAACTTAACAACAAGTTTTTATTCCAGGACGCGTTGACAATGCTTTTGCCCGACACTAATATTATAAAATAAGGTTAACGTTAACTTAATTAAACTTTATTCCTGTACTTTGAAGGAGCGCTCACTTATGACTCACATCAATGACATCAGAACTGAAATAAAGGAACACTGGGAAGGTCATATTTTGCCATTCTGGTCTACCCTCAAAGATCATAACAACGGCGGATTCTACGGTTGGGTCGGCAATGATCTTCGGGTCGACCCACTCGCTCCCAAAGGCGGAATCGCCACGGCAAGACAGTTATGGTCCTTTGCAGCAGCCTACCGGGTAACCGGAAATGAAATCTGGCGTGATCACGCTGAACACGCTTACCGTTTTCTTGTAAATCATGTGATGGATACGGAATACGGCGGAATGTACTGGATGGTCCATGCCAATGGAGAACCAATGGACACAAGCAAACATGTGTATACGCAATCCTTCGGCGTTTACTCACTGAGTGAGTACTACCGTGCCACAGGTGATGAATCTGCTTTGGAACTTGCGAAAACGCTTTTTGCTCTGATTGAGGATCAAGGGCTGAATGCTGAACTACCTGCATATAAGGAACAATTTGACCGCTTTTGGAATGAACAGCCCAATGAAATGCTGAGCGAGAATGGTGTGATTGCGGATTATACGATGAATACGCATATTCACGTGTTGGAGGCCTACACCACGCTCTACCGAGTGTGGCCAGATCCGCAGGTGAAGACGGCGCTGGAACGCTTGCTCGACATCTTATATGAACGGGTGTATGACAAGGATACAAAGTTTCTTGGGGTATTTTTCAACGAGGATTGGCAATCCATCATCGACCTTCGTTCATTCGGACATGACATTGAAGCCAGCTGGCTGATTGACGAAACGTTGAAAGTGCTGGGCTTGGACCAACACCCGGAGTATTCGGCGATGGTTACGGATATTGCCTATAACATTTCCAATGTGGCTGTACAGGACGATGGCTCCCTGATGAATGAACAAGAGGGCGATCATGTGGATGAGAAACGGATATGGTGGGTTCAGGCCGAGGCAATGGTCGGATTCTATAATGCCTATGAGCGTACAGGTGACCCTTTGTTTTTGGAGAGAGTAGAACGCTTGTGGACATATACGAAGGAACATATTATCGATCACCGTGCTGGCGGGGAATGGTACTGGTCGGTAGACGGGGACGGCACGCCGGATCAAAGTGAAATCGCCGGACCTTGGAAATGCCCGTATCACAACAGCAGGTTTTGTATTGAACTAATGGAGAGGATGGGATAGTGATGATACACCCCAAATACAATGAATTGTTGGAGCAACAAGAGCAGCTGCTTACACGCCAAAATGAAATTGATCCTTCATTTTACAACGGGGTATATGATCGGTACCGTTATCCGGTAATCACGCGCCATCATGTACCGCTGCACTGGAGATTTGATCTGGACGAAACGACGAATCCCCACTTCATGGAGCGTCTGGGCATTAACGCTACGCTTAATCCGGGTGCCATCTATTTCAATGGCAAATACGTGATGGTCATCCGAACCGAAGGATTGGACCGTAAATCCTTCTTCGCCCTAGCTGAAAGTGATAACGGCATCGACGGATTTCGCTTCACAGGCAAACCATTAGTGTGGGAAGATATCGATGCCGACGAAACCAACCAGTATGATATGCGATTGGTTCAGCATGAAGATGGCTGGATTTATGGCATCTACTGCTCGGAGCGCAAAGACCCGGAAGCTCCGGTATTTGATACATCCAGTGCCGTAGCCCAGGCTGGGCTTGTGCGGACACGCGATTTGCTCAGCTGGGAGCGTTTACCCAACATCAAGACCAACTCCCCTCAACAGCGTAATGTTGTACTGCATCCCGAATTTGTAGAGGGTAGATATGCTTTCTACACCCGCCCACAAGACGGATTTATCTCCACAGGCAGCGGTGGCGGGATTGCATTCGGTCTGTGCGATGATATTCTGAATCCAGTGATTGATGAAGAGACAATTATCGATGAACGCAGATACCATACGGTATACGAAGTGAAAAATGGTCAAGGCCCTGCTCCGCTCAAAACAGATCGCGGCTGGATTCACATTGCCCACGGGGTTCGCAACACGGCAGCGGGTCTTCGCTATGTGCTGTACACGTTCGCCACAGATCTGAATGATCCGGCACGCATCATCGCCAAGCCGGGCGGACACTTCATTGCTCCTTATGACGACGAGCGTGTGGGCGATGTGTCCAATGTTATCTTTTGCAACGGTGCAGTGGTCAACGAACAGGGTGAGGTTTTCATTTATTATGCATCCAGTGATACGCGCTGTCATGTGGCAGCCACAACGCTTGATCAATTGGTTGATTACACCTTCAATACCCCGGCCGATCCGTATCGTTCCTTGGATTGCGCCAGCCAGCGCGGTGACCTGATTGAGCGGAATGAGAAGCTTCTTCAAAAGCAATTGTCTTAAAATCCGAACAGTAGCCTTCAACGGAAAATGAAGCATGCTGAAAAATTAGCGCAGCGCCAATCAGAATTTCTTTATTCCATGTGGGTAACGATGTATACTAATATGGATTGTTGTTATGTTTGAAGGAAGCGCTAACCATAATGACAGCACATTGTACGTAAACCGGCTTGAAGGAGGCGACCAAAGCTGAAGAACAATATCACCATGCGGGATATCGCCGACAAGCTCGGAGTTAGCAGTGTGACGGTCTCGAAAGCATTAAATGATAAAGATGGCGTCAGTGGCGAATTGAAGGAAAAAATTAAAGTGCTTGCCGTTCAGATGGGCTATCGGTATAACGCCGCGGCTCGTTCGATGAAGGAAGGCTTAACTCATAATATTGGTGTTATTATCCCGGAGCGTTTTACCGGACCTACACAATCGTTCTATGTACGTGTATTCCAGCGCATCACCAAACATCTGGAGGATCAGGGATACTACGGTATTCTGCATATTCTGAATGTGGAGGACGAAGAGGAATTAATCCTGCCGAAGCTCTATAGTGACAACAAAGTGGATGGTTTCATTGTGCTTGGACAAGTCAGCAAGGAATATATCGAGCTGGTCCAGTCGATGGACGTTCCCAAAATGTTTCTCGATTTCTACGATGAGCATTCTGATATCGACTCTGTCGTTACCGATAACTTTTACGCTGCTTATGAGCTGACAAACGTTTTGGTACAGCAGGGACACCGCCGCATCGCTTATGTGGGGAATCTCTATTCTACAAGCAGCATTCAGGACCGATTCCTCGGTTATTACAAATCATTGCTGGAGCATCGATTGCCGATGAATCCGGATCTTGTGCTTAATGACCGCGATGAGCGAGGTACGTTTATTGAAATTGATCTGCCAGAGCAGCTGCCTACGGCCTTTGTATGTAACTGTGATCAGGTGGCCCATCTGCTCGTTCAAAAACTGACTTCACTGGGTATTCAGGTGCCTGCACAATGCTCTGTGGTTGGGTTCGATAATGATATCTATGCCACACTCTCCGAGCCCAAATTAACTACGGTTGAGGTCGATGTGGAACAGATGGCGCGCACTGCGGTTCATTCCATGCTCAAAAAGATTGATAACCCAAGTCGCAGCTTCGGCCGCGTACACGTGAAGGGCAATATCATTTATCGTGATTCGGTGAGTGCTGCACCTGCCCTTTCGGATGATGACGTGTCTAACTAAAAAGGAACGGAGACTCTCCGTTCCACAAAAAGAGTGCTCCCGGCCATTACGGCTGCAGGAGCACTCTTTGCTTATGAAAAAAAAAACGATGAAGTGGTCAGAAACCCCTATAAATCAAAGCCACTTGCCACTCGATTCAAAATACCTAACTCCTGCTACAGCCTAGTAACTCGTTTTTAGCCAGTTGTCTTTGGACCAAGTTAATTTGCCTGCACCTGCTCCGTTTGAACCGGTGAGGCGTGCATTCAGCGTGGATGGATCATCCGTAGTGTAGCTGTAAGGAAGTGAAGAGAATCCGTTCCAGGAGAATGCTTTTACCGCAGCCGGAACTGGGCTGAGTGGACTGCCGGATGTATCACTGTTTCCACGGAATGAACTTCCATCCAGAGAATACATCGTGTCAGTCACCTTAATTTTACCGGTATACGTTGCATCGGCCGGATCGGTCTGGTTATTGCGGACCGGGAACAGTACGTCCTTGATCACCGATTTTTCGACCAGCACTGCACCATCTTCAGTGGAAATAGCTCCGTTGCCGATGATATCAAAGTGATACCCTTTGGACGAAATCGCCGTTGCCATCGCAGAAGTGATTCTGGATTTGGCTGCACGCGCCCCTGTCGCATCCATCACAATATTGTAGGCATGCGCATTGCCTCCGCGCAGACGCGGCATGCGATCCTGGATATCTTTGTACAAGTTATGGTGCAGGGTTATGGACAGATTGGCATTGGCCGATTCGAAGCTGGTCGAACCAACCAGATGACCTTTTTTCTGAGGAGATGAAATGGCAATGATATCGGCTTTGCTGAGCCCAACCGCACTGCTGCGCAGGTAGTTGTACATCGGATAGGAAGCCTTGTTCGCTTCCAGCTCATTGATCTGCTGCGTAACCCAACTGTTTGCGCTGCCGTCATCGCCCTTGAAGGTAGACCAGGAGATGGTCACGCCGCTGGTTCCTTTTTTCGAATCAACGATTCCGTCATAGGCTTTGTTAAATGTACAGTGATCAATCCACACACCGCTGCTCTCCTCCAGAGTGATGTAATCCCAGTCGTTCTTATCATAATCACCCTTGGTGGATTCATCCCACTCCCAGAGCTCATCAAATTCGAGGTTACGGATAATGACGTTGGAGCTTCGTTTCACGCTAATGGCAGCATGTTTGATTTTGGAACCGTTAGCGGAGAAAATAGTGAGTCCATTAAAACCGTCAATTGTAATCTTGCTTACGCCAGTCTGTTTCAATACAGGATGCGTTAAGGCATCATTGTGTTTGGCAAAAGGTGATGTCTGCGCGGCACTCGGAATTTCGTTCCACCCTAGATTCAAATCATTCATAATCTCCACCACTTTGACGCCGGAGTTCTTCTTCAACGCCAGTGCCAGGTCAGTCGCATTGTATACCTTCTTATACGTGGACGTGTTCGACTCACTGATGATGCCACCGCCCGTGTTACCTTGGGAGAATCCCGTGAGATTGTAATCTGCATTCCCTGCTGCCTGCACACTTGCAGGACCCGACATTAGTGTGATCCCCAACGTTACAGCCACGGCTGCACTGCACCAGCTTCTTAATTTTGTTTTCATCCCATTCATTCCTCCCATTTCATAATTGATAAGGCTCGTCCCTCGCTGCCATACCGTGTCATGAAGGACATGTCCTCACTGTATATTTTAAAAGCGATTACAACAATAATCTTAATCTCACATCCATGTGGAAAAACCAAATCTGGTAAGAGGTTATACTGTAATCAACTATGAATCGTATAGGTTTAACTTGGTTTCAGGATGACTACATTTCCGATATATATATATAGTTAAGTCCTACTTCCTGTGATAAAGTAAGAGAGCAGCAGGCAATTCCACATTGTGGATAGAGTGTATTAATAGGACAAACAGCCGCTGACTTATCTATAAGTTACATAAAATGGAGTGAAACAGATGAAGTTTAGAAAGATGCTCTTGATATCGTTTATTTCTATTTTTATTTTTGGCAATTTGGGCCTTCACAGCGTAATTGTGCACGCTGCTGATTCCCTTGAATTCAGGGAGCACGCTGATTTAATCAATATTCTAAAAGATGGTGATGGAGAAAACCGCGTCTTCGGATTTACAACGAAGAACAAGTTGACCGCATCCAATACCACTTTGCGCTTGTATGTCAATGCGATAGAAGTGGACTCCAAGGACTATGTTGTGGATTATGCCAACTATAGCATCACCTTCAATAAAGCTCCCGACAGAGGTGCCGAGATTCATATTAAATACGGCATTATTCCCGGATTTGAGTGGGAAGAAGGTGCCAATATGGGTTTTGCCTTGCCTGAGGGAGATGGCTCCACACGGAATTTTCCAGTGTCGTTAAACTATACGCTAAATTCAACCAAACAGATCAGTCTTTCCATTGACCTAACGAAGGTAGCCACGTCCCGATTTACCTTCAACGCAACAACGAATACCGTAACCCTATCCGAAAAACAGCAGGTTCCGCACTCCGGTGCCAAAGTCTATTTCTATATCCCTAAGGCTTCTATTTCCAGTAAACCCTCTCCTTCCGAAGAAGTGATTGAGAGTCCGAGTCCAACTCCAAACAAACCATCGGAGCCTCTTGTTCAAATTCCAACAGGAGAGCGCTATCCCGGCAGTATTACGATCAGATCAGGCAATACCATTACCATCAAACTGTCTGAATCGGCCTCCGTTTCCGGGTACACCTCCTATTTAATGGTGAAAAATGCAAGCGGGCAGGTGGTTAGGCAAATAAAGATTGAGCCAGGAAAGACCTTCAGTTTCTCACTAAGAAAGATGGGGCTTCCAACTGGCGGATATTATTTTTACCTGAAATCGGCCAATCAGTCAGGTGAATTGTCTGCTTCTATTCCTCAATTCGTTATAATCAACCATGAGCCTACGAATATTCAGGTGTTTATTGAAGGTGAGAAGCAGGTTTACAAGCAACCCCCGACTAATTTCAAGGGGAGTGTGCTCGTGCCGCTTCGAGGAATCTTCGAATCGTTGGGAGCCGATGTTAAATGGAACAGTTCCACTCAAACGGTTACGGCAATTAGAGAAGGCCGGACTATCGTGCTGACGATCGGCTCTAAAATTGCCTACATTAACGGTGTCGCTGTAACCTTAAGTGCAAAACCACAGATCATTAACGGCGTAACCATGGTGCCACTACGGTTCGTCAGTGAAGCATTCGGAGGAGAAGTAGAGTGGCACGGAGAAGCTGGTTCGGTTACCATTTTTCTAAATAAGCCATCCATTCCTACATCTGCTGAAAGCGAAGAACCGGCTTCGGGAGCAACAAAAACAACAGAATCTGGGTCTTCAAGTACCTCGCCTATTTTAAATAATATATCGAAGGGAATTAATACTCCGTCTGATATTATATTTGTTATAGACGTGACGGCCAGTATGGGTGAAGTGATCGACTATATCAAAGAAACGGTTAAGAGCTTCGTTGATTCCGTACCTGCCGGTTCGAATTTTGCGGTTATCACCTATCGGGACGTTAACATTTACAGAAATGGCGATTACAATTTGAAGTTCTTTGATTTTACCCAGGATAAAGATAAGTTAAAGGGGGATTTGAATACATTGGTGGCTTCTGGCGGAGGGGATATAAGAGAATCGGGACTGGAGGCTATTAACTTAGCTACTAATAAGCTCTCGGAGTTCAGCAGCGACAACGCCAAACGGATTATATTCATTACCGATGCCCCTCTCCATGAGTCACTCCCCTTGTCTTCCTTTAGCATTAAAGAAATAGCTGATAAACTGAAAGCAGACGAGATTGTATTTGATGCCATCGCCCCATCAGACGGTGATGCCTACAGACAGATTATCCAACTCGTTAAAAGTACCCCTGACGGAGTTCTCTATGATATCAAAGATGCTTCGGTACTCTCGCTGAACAAGTGATACGTTAGCTGTGCGATCTCTCCCATTCATAAATGAAACGGAATCCCGGACATGATGTGCCGGGATTCCTTTTTGTTCGCGGTTATGGTAGCACACAAATTTATGGTTATAAATGCACCCTGAAGTGGTACATTAACCATAACATATAACCTACAGGTGTGATAAATAGTGTATCTTATTCAAAAAATTAAAGAAGTGACTATGCAATATAACGATGCCAGAAAAGGCATTGGCGAGTTTTTTGATTCTACCATGTTGCATCATTACAAGTTATCGCTTAATAGAACGTGTCCAGAATCCACCATGGAACTGTTTGGGTTCGACGGTAATGACAAATGCTTTGGGGTCAAGCTCCAGAATGGTCTGATACAGCAGTTTCTGGTTTTTGCGTTTCGCCAAAATCTCCATAACCAGCCGATCTCCGTCACGTCCACTGCCAACCCAGGCGGTGACACCGTACCCTTTATCCCGCAAGGCATTCGCTACATCCCCACCCATCTGATTACAAATAACCTTAACGGTAACGTAACCGAGCGCAATCTTCTCTTCGATCCAGGCACCCAGCAATACCCCCAGCCCATAACCAACAGCATATACAATTAACGCAGATGGCTGGGTCAGATATTTGAGTACCAGATTCAGACCGAGTACGTAGATCACAATTTCGCCCATACTAATGAGCGCAGCAATATATTTCTGTCCTTTGAGCGTCAGAATCATCCGAAGTGTATAAGCAGATACATACACAATTTGGATCAAAAAGATAAATACCAAGATTTTAAACAATCGCAATCCCTCTTTCCTGACTTTCACAACGGCATGGGCCGTTTGTTGCCGCCTTCTTTCCGCTTCCTCTGCATGTCATTTACGCTTCTGTACGTTTACTCTATCTCCATCATTGGACGTTATGCGGTCATTTTAAACGGTTGAACGTAAATTGAACTGCATTTTCTGCCCACTGGCAAGCCGGAACTGCCATTATAGAGCCCTTTCCACTCATTATCAACCCGACGTGAGACCGGACCGGGCTTAAAGCCGTCATCGCTTTCCATAGCACAGTACTGGGTAAAGAATTAGAAAAACGTAAAAAGCCAATCCGGGTCATCAAAACCGGATTGGCTTTAATCAACTTTTCTTCACATACACATCTACTACATTCACATTCAACCTCAACCTAATACCGCCCGCCTTAACCTTCAACCGTTACAGGTTCTCGCTTCACCCGATGCAGCATCGTCCAGAACAGCATATTGATCACCACCAGAAGCGCCGCATAGATCCAGATTCCTGCTGGTATGGTGCGGATGAATACATGCAATCCCCATAACAAACCCATGAGCGGAAAGAAAGCAAATACGAGCCAGCCGTCACTCTGCCCAGCCACACTAAAGGATTGGGAGAACGGGGGTTTTCGCATCAACAGCTTTCCTGACAGCGGGATAAGTGCAGTTGCCACCAAAAATATAACGACCAGATCAGGAAGAATTCTTAACCCAAAGGTCAACACAAATACGATAGCGTTTAATATAAATACGGGTAGAAACATATTGCATAAGAAAGCTTTCAGCGCTCCACTATATAGCACATTCTCGTTGGCCAGAGGGGCTGCCCGGAAGGTCCAAAACGCCTTGTATTGTCCGGAATACTTCAGCATGATTACAACCGACACAATCAGCAAGAGCACAATATATAGCGTGTAAAAGAAGGAGCTTTCCCTGAATTCTGCCCACGAAGAACTCTGCAATTGGGTGAACCAGAATACATAGGGTAATACAAAAGATAAACCCATCGACGGGTATACCTTCAGCTTGAACTCCCTTTCACTTCGCATCATGCTGGCAGACAAACGAAAGCACGCCTGCTCTTCTCTCGAACGGGAGAATACCTTCGCCATGATGCGATCCCAACCCCCACGTCTTCGTCCAGAGGCCTGACCAGCGTGTGCCATTTTCTCCAAATACAATTCGAAGGAAGGCATCAGCTTCACGTACACCAACAGACTGACCATCGGAACGATCACAGCAAGCGCCGAGAAAGTATACAGCCAGGCATCGCCACCACTGCCGAGCAGCAGCTCAAATGCGGACGCATACCACACCGGAGGCAGCAGTAACTGCCACCAGGCGGGTGTGAACACCATATTAAAGTCGATGATGCTGAACGAACGTATGACCAGCTGATAGCCTACGGCGATCCCGATGGAGAGTAGGATCTGCACCATATTGATCATGTCCTTCAGCTTCTCCCCATCCAGAAACTTCATCATGAACAGATAGATCAGGGACGTAGTCACCAGGATTAACATGTTAATCAGAATCAACTCCACCAGAAAAAGCAGGAAAAAGCCGATCCCGTGGGTAATCAATCCCGCTACCAGCGGCGCAGCCGTCAGGGAGCCTGTCAGCAGCAGCAAATAAACTCCTGCGTGAATGGCACGAGCCATGCCAACGGTGCGCCCGTTTACCGGCTTGGTCATGATGATATTACGATCCCGAATATCGAGCAGCACCGCAGAAAAGTCGGAGATCATGGAGGTCATGATCATAAACATCAGCATGGCAGTCACTAGCGCCATCTGGAGCATATAATGTCCCGTATCCCAGACAACAAAAGGAACCATAATCAGCCCCATCAGTGCATACAACCAGAGGGAACGCAGATACAGATTGCCTTCTTTCTGCGCCTTATTGCCATTGCGCGCTGACAATACCGTCGGCACCCTGCGCTGATCCATCTGAAACTTCACCCGTAAAATCAAACGCAGCACATCATAATCCGCTCCTGTTTTGGCGATGATAGGCCGAAAACGGTCCAGAATCTTCAGCGTGCGGAAGTCGGAGGGTTCCGCCATATCAGTACACCTCCTGCACGATGGACACAAAACGTTCTGCAATTGCCCGATGCTCATTGAAGCCCGTCAGTTGATTGAATACTTCCTCCAGTGAACCCTCCATGGATTGCTGCTGAAGCTGCCTGAACGTACCATCCGCCATCACACGTCCTTCGGCAATCAGAACGATTCGGCTGCTGATCTTCTCCACTACATCCATGATGTGTGACGAATAGAATATCGTTGTGCCCTTGGCTGACAGCTGTGTCAAAATCTCCTTTACCACCATCACACTGTTAGCGTCCAGTCCGCTGAGTGGTTCATCCAGAAACAACAGATCCGGGTCATGCAGCAGCGCGGAGATCAGCAGCACCTTCTGACGCATGCCTTTGGAGAAGGAAGCAATGCGGGAATGATATGATTTTTCCAGTCCAAAACAGTCCATCAACCGCTTCGCCTTATAATCGGCATCTTCATAGGACAACCCGTACAATTCTCCTATAAAGGTCAGATACTCTGCCGGGGTTAATTGCTCGTATAGCTCCGCGACTTCCGGTACATATCCGATTCTGCGCTTATATTCCACGTCACCGTCCGCGATATCCTTGCCAAAGATGCGAACTGTACCCACATATCCCTCAACCAGTCCGAGCAAAATCTTGACCGTCGTGCTTTTACCCGCACCGTTCGGACCGATGTATCCGATCATCTCGCCCCGATCCACTTCCAGATCAATCCCATTGAGCACATAACGCCCGTTATACCGCATACGCAAGCCTTCAATTGACAGTACTTGTTTTTCACTCACTTCGTTATCCAGCTCCTGTCTCTACTGTCTCTACTATTTCTACAATTCTACTAGTTTACCACAGATTGGGATAGTAATGATTGAAAATACATCGCAACACGAGAAATCATCTGGATATCATCCAGCACAGAGCATTCACGTAACAATGGTTAAAAAATCATAAAACCCTTGTCTCACCAATAGGTGCAGGACAAGGGTTTCACAAGATCGTTTCAATGAATAACCTCTCACCTTAAAATAAATCCTCATTGAACCTTAACAATCTGGAAGTGTTGATTCGTACCTCCATTATCGGTCCACTGGATTGCGGCAGCCCCGTCTGCCAGGGATTGTCCAGATATATCAAGCACCTTGCCTGTGCTGCGGTTTTTCAATTTATAATAACCACCGCCCACACTAACCAACTGCCATTGCTGACTGGCCCAGCCGCCATCGTTCCACTGTTCAATAACAGCTCCATCTGCAGTAGAGCCATTCTCAACACCGATAAGCTTGCCGCTGGATCGGTTGATGATTTTGACATAACCGCCACCTGCATCCGTGATCTGCCACTGCTGGCTGGTTGCACCGCTATCTGCCCGCTGCTCCAAATCGGCACCGTTATCCGAAGAACCACCGATGACATTAAGCAATTTATTGCTTTTGCGACTAATCAACTGATACGAAGCATTCGGGTCCCATACATCAGGCGTATCCACTCCGGTTACGGAACCCGTGGCTGCATCAATGGTAACCGTGCTTGCCCAGTTCATCGCCAGACTGGTTGCACTTGGGAAAGACAACGGCAGCCACACATACTTGGAATCCTGCACTGGCCCGCTCCAGGCGCCAGCCCAGCGATCACCCATGTAGAGATAGGATGTTGTCTGTGAGCCTTCCACCGGAAGCACGTATGCGGATTGGGAACCATAGGTTGTACTATCTCCGAAGTTGCTCAGGCCGCTCCATGAGCCAGTTATGCTGGTAGCAGTTGCATACTTGGCCTGATTCGGATTCCAGCCCGTAGCCCCGGATGTGATCAGGAAGTAGACGCCACCCTTTTTGAACATGGCGGGTGCCTCACGATATTGACCCGGCCACAGCGTCGTTACGAGCGATTCTACACCCAGAAAATCAGGGGTCAGCTTGTAGATATTCAGGTCGGCATTCACTTTGGTCGCTGAGATGAGATAAGCCGTTCCGTTGTCGTTGTATACCGTCATGTCTCTCGAATCATAGCCAAGCGGACGATAGCTGCCCACATACGTATAATTGCCATCCACTGTACTTGAGGTGGCTACAGCCACTCTGGCTTCACCATAGTCGACTCCGTTTTCCTTATGCATCCAAAGAACATACTTGCCTGTTGCACTGTTATAGATGACTTTCGGACGTTCGATGTTGGAAATGTTCAACTCGGCAGCCGAGCTGCTGGTGAGCACATCATTGCGATACTCCCAGTTTTTCAGATCTGCTGAGCGGTATACAGAAACCGCCTTGAACGTCCCATTAGGATTGCGATTCTCCCCAAACCAGTAATAGTACCCGTTAGCCTTAATCATCCCGCCCCCATGGGCATGAATGACATTGCCGTTTGTATCCTTGAACTGTACCCCGTTGGTCACACTGAGTGGAGCAGCGGAAGCCTGTTGTCCTGGAGCGACCAGCATGCCTAGCGATTGTAGCGCCAGGACTAGAGCAAGCAGATAACAAAGGCGACGAGTGAAACGATGTGAATTTGTTTTCTTTTCCAACCAATGCTCATTCATATAACTTTGCACCTCCGTAAGTTATTTATAAAGCGCTTATAATAAAAAACGATACGTCTCTTCTTCCTCCGATCGATGATGCTTTTCATAGATTACCTACTTCTCAGATTGACTTGGCACTCACCTCCTGATTACGATTGTATCCGCCATGCCCCTGCTCGAATAGTGAACAATACGGCGGAACATGTACGATTACACACTGAACTTATGGGAGTGAACAGCAAAAAGACGCTTCATTCGAAGCGTCTAAGCGTTCTCTGCTATACTTACCTATTATCTATCATCCTCGATCAACAGCACGGCTTCATTCATGCAGAGTTCCCCTTCATTCCGTCATTCCATTCTCCCGGTATACTTACAATACGAATTACAATTTACCTAAGGCATCCTCAACCAATTCATCCCCAGCAATCAGATCAAAAGCCATTCGATACGTCTTCTCCTCCTGGAGGGAAGCAGCGATGACACGAGCCACATCTTCACGTGGAATACTTCCCGGTTTCAGATCTGTTCCTACAGAGATTTTGCCGGTGCCCGGCTCATTTTTCAAACCGCCAGGACGGATAATGGTGTAATTCAGATCACTTGCGAACAACGCCCGATCGGCATAATGCTTCGCCACGTAATACGGCTTGATGGCGTCCGACCATTTCTCCCGTTGATCTGCCCCAAACGCACTGACCAAAATATATCTGGTAATTCCCTGCTGTTGTGCCGCCTCCATGGTTTTCACTGCACCATCGAGATCAATGAGCAATGTTTTGTCTTCGCCCGTAGATCCACCGGAACCCGCTGTAAATACAATGGCATTGTGATCTTTCATTGCCTCGGCCAGATCATCCACGCTGCCTTCCAAATCGCCAATTACGACATTGGCACCAAGCTGCTTAAGTAGGTCTGCCTGCTCCGGTTTGCGAATCATCGCGGTGACCTGATGTTTCCCTTCCTGCGCCAGCTGCTGCACTAGAAATTTGCCGATTTGTCCGTTCGCTCCAATTACTAATACGTTCATATGTCATTCTCCTCTCGGTTTTCCTTTTTACAAACCACTTTTTATAAACAGACTTGTCTTTAATTTAAACGAAAGCCGACGCTTCTAAGCGCCGGCAGCTGTGGAAGCCCTACCGTTCAGCGCATCCTGCACGATGCGTAAAGCACGTATTTCTTTTAATGTTCCATAAACCCTGTATGCTTTATACCGTGCACTTTGGCGCTCAATATATGCAATAACCCCATGGATAATGGATAATGTCTCCCTTACCATCAGCCATCAGGTAATGGATTGATATGCCCTGGACTAATCATGGCTGCAATCAGGACCACCCGTCCAACGGGTGGTTTGCTCTTGGGGTATAACCCCCTGTTGCCAAACTGCGCCTAAAGACGCTAGCCTGACAGCAGGGCTATTCAGGCTCAGTGTTATTTGTCACTTTC